>Ga0207641_10003325_pt1 | contig 14311 bp, 14 predicted proteins | sample KBSSwiS62_FD_184306 | JGI IMG/M metagenome (GOLD analysis project Ga0207641, IMG submission 184306) | Switchgrass rhizosphere microbial communities from Kellogg Biological Station, Michigan, USA - KBS Switchgrass S6-2 (SPAdes) (version 2) | ecosystem: Host-associated > Plants > Roots >... | reverse complement strand
GCCCCACGGCTCCGCATTGGATAACTAAATGCAGGGCAATGGGTTTTGTCATTGTTAAGACTACGCAGAAGGGGGGCCGAACCGAAGTCCACGCAAGCGAACGGCGATAATTTGCATTGAACGGTAACGGTTCGAGGATGAAAGGAACAAGGCTAAAACTGTAGATTCTGCTCCACCCGGTCCAGGACCGAACGGTTTTCGGGCTTCGTCCATGTTTCGATCAGGATCAGAAGCTTCAAAAAGCGTCTTGACGCGGCAACGCGCTGGGTGACGAGAACTCCATTGGAGTTCTTAAACGACAGCTGAAGGCAGTTCGCCTCGTGGCTTCCGAGCCGCGTCTGGCAGGAAACCGATGTGGCATCCGGATGACGACCTTTGATGTCCGCCTCTGTCCTGGTAAGCATGCTGGCTGCTGCATAGGTGGCAAATTGCTCCTGCAGGATCAGCGAGGCGCCGTTTCCTGTCACGAACAAGAGAGAGTCCGCGGAACTCTGGGGCGACCACTCGCCCGGCAGCGTGGCTACAATCTTTTCCTTCGAGTCGCGATAGATCGTGCCTTCCGGACCTTCTTCCAGTGTCCCGTGGCTGTGGATGGCGTGGCCCTCGAGAGCACGCATGGTGCTGTATCCGATCAGGAAAATTGTGCCAAGAGCCGCAAAAAAACCGAGGGCAAGCGATGGCTTCGGCCCGCCCGGGTTTGCCTCGTCAACGACGTTTGTCGTGATGCTCCCGTCATCCGTCAGCTTGGCCGGAGCCAGCTCAGGGTGCGCAGCGTAAAGTCTCTGGCGGGCTACTCGGTATCCATCAAGAGCGATCACAACTTGCGCCGTGATGCCGAGAATAGAGGTCCAGACCGTGGGCTTCATCACGAGAGCGGTCTGTACGCAGCAGATCAGGATGAAACATACGATGCCCTTCGTCCGGTCTCCGAGATAGAAATAGCCGAATCCTTTGGTTAACAGATTGAGAACTGCGGCAACTCTCGGATTCGCGCCCACCAGCAAAGGAGTTGCACCGGCGTTCCACTCGCGCGCCCCAAAGTATGCGTCGGCCATCGCAAAGAAGTAGAGGATCGGGACCGCAAGGACACTGTTTGCATGGAGTGTCCCTTGGCTCGAAAAGAGGAAGAGCACGCAGAGAACCTCCATCCCAATAATCCAGGCCGCGTTTCTCCTAAGCCCGACATACAGGTGGCCAAGGCCCGGAAAGACCATGGAGAGAACAACGGCAAGCAAAGGACTGCGGCGCTTATCGGGTTTAGTTAGCTCAATGTTGAGAACTGGTTCGTAGACAGCGAGGTTCAGCATCGTTCAGGGCCCCGGGTGACACTACTCAGAGTAGGCATTCTAGCCCAGAGACCCCTATGTCTTAGAAGATTCTTCTCACGGCAGACCACCTTGGGTGACGGCGATGTTATTCACAAACTGCTGAACGAAGATGATGCGGACATGAACGTGTTTTGCTACGTCGGGCAAAAACTCATTAATTATGTTGTTGACCGGGTCCAGGGCAAGCCCGATGGCGATGCGTTCTGCAGTGGAGGCACCATCCGTCTCGAGGCCGGGGACGTAAAGATTCGAGAGTTCAGCGGCGAGGGGGTAGGCGCCAAGGACGCCATAGTTGGGGATGGTCTTTCCGGAGTCGCTGCGCGAAATGTAGCTGCGACTGATGGAATAGATGAGGCGCTTGCGGAAGGGTTTGTCAGGCATGCGGAAGTACCGTGGGTCCTGGTGGACAAGTGCAGGGATAGCGAAGGTGCCGAAGAATTCTCCTGTTGTGTTTTGCAGGAGGCTCACCCCTGCCAGCTCTGCGAAGCCTTCGAATCCCGGCCCATAGGCAGTGTGTGAGTCTGCTGCGATGCTGATTGCAGAGATTCCGACGATTGTCCCTAATGCGCCTGGATCGGTAGCGGCGTGCAGCGCCAGGTAGCCCTTTTGCTTTCGGGTAAGCGGAATCGTAACGTTGGTGTCGAGGAACCGCTGATAGGGATAGACGAGTTCGCTGCATCGGGGCGGAATCTCGCCCGTTTTCTTAGGGTCGTACGCGATCATGCCGATGGAGTGCCAGGCATCGCAGTGGCGATCCTTCTTGCCGCTCGCCTTGATCGAGGTCTTGCCGACGGCAACCACGTCTTCCTGGCGTGCAACTTCGCCCGGCGAATCCGGCAGATCTTCTGATGTGGAGCTTGTGCTCTCAGGAGCCAGGGCTCCCGTCTCAACCGGGGGCGGGGTATCTAGCGGCCGGGCCGATCTTTGGGCCACAACCGTTGCTGTAGAGATGAAAAGCCCCAGTATGAACACCCTGTACATGATCACCAGTTCTTCCCTGTCAAAGATTCTGACCCAGAACCGGGGACGATTACTTGGGTTTTGTGATGTGAAGCATCTGGATTACCTCGCCGCCAAATTCGCTAACGAGATAACCAAGGGAGGAGCCGCCGAGCGACGTAGCCCAGGTCTGCGCTACCTGTGCTCCGGTTACGTTCTTCGGCGGGTAGTATGCCGTCGTGAGACCGGCTGCGCCCGCAGTTCCAATGATAAACGCATAGTTAGGGATGGTCTTACCGCTGTCAGTACGCCCGATAATAGGCCGAGTACCTGCATAGATCGCGCGGTTGATGAACTTGTGTCCGTGGCCAAGCTGATAGTAGCGGGGATCCTGATGGAAGATTGGTGCCATTACCGAATCCGAGAAGATCTCCTTGCTGGCCCCGAGGGCCGCTGCGGCTCCGAGGCGCTGGGAAAATGCCTTGCCATTGGTGCCATAGTTCGGGCTACCGTCGATTAATTGCGCCCATCCGGCAGAAAAGACCCACGCGATCATGCTGAATGGCGTAATCGACTCTCGCAGTCCCAGGACTACTTTATCGGTGGCCGTTTGCGATGGCGCTTTCTTGCCTGCGTAGACAAACTTTACCCGGGGAAGGGGTTCAGTTCCCGTGCTTGCCGTCGCTGTCGCACCGGGGCTGGCCGTTGCCTTCGCCGCTTGACCATCAAAAAATTCAGCAGGCACGGCGGTGTCGTTCGAGCTGCTGAAGCTGGCTGGACCAGCTACCAGAGCGCCCGGGGAATCTGGCAGTGAAGCAGCAGGAATTGGGGCCGGCGCGGGTGGCTCAGTGGAATCTGCGACAGCGTGGTGCGCTGGAGCGCAAATGAGAGTGGCTATCAGGAGCAGGCGTTGCATCGAACGGAGAGACACAGGAAGCGTCACGAAGATACCTCGAAGAACTGACTTACGGTCTCCGCGTCTCTCGGAAAGAAGCGGGCACGTTGGGTTGACGCTTTCTTAAGAAGACGCATCCCTTGTGAATCACGTTGCTTAGCCCAGGAGTGATTTATCCGTTGTAGGAATGACGTTACCACCTCGGCACCACAATGTGGAATCGCTTTCTGATTCATTGACCGACTCTTTTCCACCTTCCGATAATGAATGGTGGAGACGTGTCGGTCATGGCCAATGAGAATCCAAAGAGCCCCTGGGAGGAACGGTTGCACGAAGCCGGCGCTCGCATTGAGGAGGATGTGCGCGATTTCGTTCGCTACTTTAACGACCAGATCGTTCCCGACGTCCGCAAGAATGGCTCTGAGGCTCTGCGCGCCGCAGCACGAGAGCTGGACAGGCTGGCCCAGCGAATGGATGAGCGCGCAGGCCGCACATCGCCTCCTAAGGACGCGCCCAAGCCGTGACAAAGCACCGCCTGGGCTATGCGGCATTGCTAACGGCCCTCGCGCTGGCGACCAGCGGCTGCCACAAAAAGACCCAGCGAGCGTATCGGCCGCCTCCGCCGCCTGCAGCAGGATCAACGCCAGGAACGCAAGCCAGTCGCAATACGCGTCCTCCTTCAGGAAGCTCGTCCGGAACGGCCGTTCCGTTGCCGGCTCCGTTGCCTCCCGATGTCCGCGGAAAGCCTTCACTGGTGGAGACAGGCCTGGCGAGCTGGTACGGCCCACCGTACGCGGGGCGCAAAGGAGCGGATGGCAAGGTTTACGACCAGAACGCCATGACGGCGGCGCATCTCACGCTGCCCCTGGGATCGATGGCGCGCGTAACCAACCTGACCACGAACCAGTCAGCGATGGTAAAGATCACCGATCGCGGGCCGTTTGTGAGCGGAAGAATCATCGATCTGTCGTTGGCTGCTGCTAAGGCGACCGGTCTCTACCGCATGGGTGTAGCGAGCGTGAGGGTGGAAGCGTGGACACCCGGACCGACCGCCAGTCCGACCGCCATTCCTGGAGGCCGATGGTGCGTGCAGGTGGGCGCGTTCCAGAAGGAGAAGGATGCTGTGAAGCTGAAGAACGATCTGATGCGCCGCTACACGACCGCGAAGGTGATCGAGTTTCCGGGACCAACGGGACATTGGGTCCGGATTAACCCGGCGAGACCCGATAAAGCCCACGCAACCGAGGTTGCCGGCAGCATCCACGTTTCGGGAGCCGCGCCCTATCTCGTTCGCACTGACTGATCGGCTAGCGGATTACGCGTTTTCCCGTGCGCTTTTCCAGCTCCTTGCGAAACTGCTCTGAGGCACTGTGATTCCAGGTGTGGGTGATGCTTACGCGATTGTCGCCAAGCACGCGGGTCATGCGTCCGGCGCCGATCATCTGGATACTCATCACTTCGTTGTACTGGATGGTCTTCGTCCCGCGCAGCCAGAACCGCTGAATCAATGATGTGGGCGTCAGCACTATGGTTCCGGGCATCTGATAGAGCACCAGCGCGACCAGCGCAAGAATGAGCAATGGCAGCCACAATGGAATGTTGTGATGAGCCTGCCACATTGGCCACGCAAACAACATAAAGTAGAGCGGGAGTATGATCGCGCGACTCCACACGACGAGAGGCTTCAGCGGGAAGGCGAGACCCTCGGCAGTCTCGCGCGGCGATCCCTTTACCATGCGTCCTAAATAGAGCATGGCGAAAAGAGCGGCGAGTGTGAACAGCTGCAGTGTCTTCAGATCGAATTGCATCTCTCAGAGTCCTTACCTATTTCGCGCATTATTTGGCTGGCGGCGGAGGATAGTACGGAAGCTTCTGCTGCTCCTCGGTAGAGCGCTTTACACCGATGTCACCAAAGAGCAAGCTTGGCACAATCGTGGTCTGGGGCAGAGTTCCCAGTGAGTCGTTGACATAAAAATCGTCACCGGCTGCCACAATCTCCGAGCGCAGGCTGCGATTATCCAGCTCATCGAAGACCGCGCCGCGAACCAGCTGCCGGCTGCCATCGGGATGAACGAGGTAGAGCAGCCGTGGAATATCACCACCCATCGTCTCCACGGCGTAGACGTCGCGCTTCTGCTCCCGCGCCATTGCGAGGAGTTTCTTGTTCATCTCGGCCGCCGGCACCGGGTTGTTGGGCTTGAAGATGATTACGCCACTGCGCGAGTGTGAGGGCGCACCGGGAGCAGCTCGTCCATGACCGTTGGAGTTGGAGAAGTCCCTCACTGGCTCGCGACCGACCAGGTAGTTATCGAGCCGCCCGTTATCGACGATGTGAACCGCCTGCGCCGGAACGCCTTCATCGTCGAACTGGAACGCCCCAACGACACTGCGGCCAGCGAATTTGGTCTCCAACGGATTGTCGATGACGTCCATGAACGACGGAAGGACGCGTGCCTTAAAGCTCGAGTTATAAGTCCCTGTTGTGCGTGCCGTGGTGCCCATCTCCGGCCGGTCGGCCTCGATGTTAGGCACGAACAGCCGGTTCATCACATCGGAAGCTGCGTCGCCGGAGAAAAGGATCGGACCGTGGTAGTCCTCAGCACTGACGACCGGAGCATTGCGCAATGCATCGAGGCTCTTCAGGTCGTCGATCACGCGCTTGCGGAACGAGGGCCAGCTCTCAAGCTCTGCTGCCGTCACGCCAACTGAGCCGTTGTCACGCGCCAGGCGCATGCCGTCGGGGGCCTGACCGCCGACACTGATAGCGTTGTTATAGGCGCTGATGCCATAGCGCAGAGTCGTCCCCTCTGTGTTGATGAGATAGCGGTTGAGCACCATGGCGCGGATGTTTCCAGTGGAGTACTGTACCTGGTCCGCGAAGCCGCGAACCTCCGGGGCGGAGGCGTAGAGGCCGCTGGCTTCAACGATGCGGCGCTTCCACTCCGCGCGATCAAGCTCCAGCTTGCGCAGCGGCTCGATGTGTACGACTGGCTTCTCCTGCGAGAAGTCGTTCTCATCCCGTTTCTGCTGGAAGCGCTCCAGAGTAGCCTGCTTGCCCGCAAAAGCTCTCAGCGCGTTCTTGTACGCATCGTCGGTCGCCAGCCATAACGCGCAACGCAGTGCCTCCGGGTTGTTGTCTTGCGGGCCAAGCTGCACGGTGCCGTCCCCGCGCCCCGTGCTGGAGTCGGAGGCGTAGTTGCCGATCCGCACTGTAACCCTCACAATTCGCCGCTGGCTCTCCTCCTCACGGGTTAGAGCGCCGTAGTTGGCGACCGCCTCGTAGGTGGAGAAGTCGTCCAGCCGGTATTCAATGAAGTAAGGATGCTGCATGCCGGGAAGAACAAGCTGCGTCTTCTCGCGTTCCAACTCAGCCTGCATCGCCTTCAGTAGTGGATCGTCCGTCTGGGCCCCGCAGACTCCGGAGGCCGAAAGGATCGTAAACAGCGTCGCGCCGTAGATCGTGGATGAAAGGAGCCTCTTCATTATTTGGTCTCCTTTCCGGAGCTCGTAACGGGCGGTGGCGGAAGTATGGGCGGCCGCGCCGTTCCCTGCGCCTGCCGCTGTGTCTCGATCTCGCGGACGAGCATTGCTGGCGCTACGGCGCTGACTGGAATGCTGCCTGACTCCGCTCCGCAGATGCCATTGAAGACATCCTGCTTGTTGCCTGTCGCAACGATGCGATTCAGCGCGGCCTGCGGTGTTCCCACGATCGAAACGCCGCGCACCAACTCATCGGGACGGCCATCCACGAAGATGCGGTAGACGACTAGCGGTATCACCTGGAAGGCCTGTGGTGATCGACGCGTCGTGACAGCAAAGCCCGAGGAGATGTCCTCAAAGTAGAGTCCGTAAGGCTTGCCCTGCTTTTTCGCCTCGTCGATAAGCATCTGCCGAAGCTCTTTTTCGCCCACAGTCTTGGTCGAGCTGACGATCAGGTTGCCTTGGCGACCCGTCGGCATGCGTCCGGTCTCGGCGCGGCCGTGCCCGTTGGAGTTTGAGAAGCTGGCGATAGGAAGCCGCGACATAAGAAAGCTCTCGAGCACACCATCCTTAATCAGATCGACGCGGCGGGCCTGCTGGCCTTCATCGTCGTAGTTGTAGTGCCCGCTCAACGGAGCGCCGTCGAAGCTCTTCAGCGTTGGATCGTCGGTCACGCTGATAAAGCTGGGCAGAATCTGCTTGCCCAGCAACTTGGTGAAGGTCTGGCCCTCGTCGTCGCCACGTTGCCGCTGGCCTTCCAGCCTGTGGCCAAGCACTTCATGAAAGAACACCGCCGAGGCGCGCCCGCTGAGAATCGCGGGTCCATTGAATGGTTCGGTGACAGGGGCGGAACGAAGATCGACAAGGTTCTTCGCCATCGCAGTTGTCTTCTCGTTTAGCGTCTTCTGGTCAGGCAGATGTGCGAGCGTGTCAGCCTCGAAAGTCTCGGCGCGGAACAAGTCCATGCCGTCGGCCGCACGAGTACGAGCAATGATGATGAGCCGCGCAACCTGATTTGGCGTGGCCACCTTCGTTCCGTCAGACGAGACGAAGTATGCCGTCTCCGTCGTCGCCTGCAGGATCACATTGTCAAAGAAGATATCCGGATACTGACGGAACACGCCAGAGAGTTCGCGCAGGCGCTTCTCCCAGCCAGCCTTCTCAACAACCAGCGGCGCCGAAGAGGGAAGTAGGGCAGTCTTTGGCTGCTCTGTGGAGAAGTCGCCGGAGCCATCTTCTTCCTTCGCGCGCACCTGCTGCTCCGTCTTCACGGTACGGTAGCTGTCCAGCGCCTTGGCGTAGCCGCGATTGGTTGCAAACCAAAGGCTGCGCTCGATGGCTTCGCGGTCATCGGTCAGGGGCAGCGGAATGGTTGTCAGCGCGCTATTGCGATGGTCGCCGTGTGTATTGTCCTGTTGCGGCAAACCCACGCGCAGCTGGATGTCCGCGGTGCGCCGCCGACTCTGATTGGTAGCCGAGATGGCTCCATATTGCGCCGTCATGGTGAAGCTGTCGGAGTCTGAAACCGCGTAGCTCATGAAGTACGGCTTCATCTGCTGGCTGGTATCGCCAGTGTTCCCAAGCGAGGACAGGGCGCGGTGTAACTCGGAGTCCATGGCGTCGATCAAAACGGTGTTCGCCTGCGGCTTGGGGGTATCGGCCCAAAGCGTCCGGCCCGGAAAAGGGGTGAGAACCAGAGCAAGTCCGGTCAGACCGGATACTGCGCGATATCGCTTCATCAAAAGAAAACTCGTTTCACCTGCGGGAATCTGACTGAGCCGAGTGTATCGGAAGTGCACCGGTTTGGTGATGCGAGCTTCTTCGGCCCGTCCAGTCTGTGCCGTTGGACGAAGCAGCGGCTCGTTTAGCTCTGGGAACCCTGTGTGGAATCTTCTTCTTAGATACATCGAGGATTGCGGCTACCCTCGCAATCGTGCAAACTGACTCAACTCGAACAGCTCAAACCCGGGAGCAACAAAGACCCATGCGCCTTCGTACCCTTCTTGTTCTACTCATTACCTGTATCGCGGCCTTTTGGACCTTGCAGGTTCAGGGCCAGACCCCTCAGCAGCCGAACTCGCCATCGCAGGCGCAGACGGAGCAACAGTCGGCATCATCGGCCACCAAGCCTGCCTACTCGCTGCCGCCTGAGAAGCTCCAGCGGGCCATTGCCTACTCACGTATCCGCGTCATCCTCGACTTTCTGGGTAGCGCATGGGGCATCCTGCAGCTCATTTTGCTGCTGGCGCTCGGCGTCGTCGCCGGCATGCGCAATGTCGCTGTCAATCTCAGCAAGAACCGCTGGGCACAGGGATTCGCCTTCACGCTTCTTCTCTTACTGGCCAGTACTGTGCTCGATCTGCCGCTCGACCTATATGGGCATCACGCTGCGGTCCTCTACGGCCAGTCGGTGCAGGGATGGGGGAGTTGGGCTTGGGACGCGGTAAAGAGCTTTCTGCTCGCCTTTTTCTTTGGCGGCCTTCTGGTGATGCTCCTGTTCTGGGTCATCCGCAAGTCGCCAGCTCGCTGGTGGTTCTGGTTCTGGATTCCCGCAATGCTTTTTGTGTTGGTGGCGGTCTTCATCGCACCTGTTCTGATTGACCCGCTCTTCAACAAGTTTGAGCCGCTGGCGAAGACCAACCCAGCGCTGGTCGATCGTCTTGAACAGGTCGTGTCGCGTGGCGGCATCGAGATCCCGCCCGATCGCATGTTCCTGATGAACGCCAGCGAGAAGGTCACCACGCTCAACGCCTACGTCACCGGCTACGGCGCCTCCAAGCGCGTCGTCGTCTGGGACAACTCCATCACCAAGGCCACGCCCGACGAGATAAGCTTCATCTTCGGCCATGAGATGGGCCACTATGTGCTTAATCACATCCCAAAGACACTCATCTTCCTCGGAGTCCTCCTGCTCATCGAGTTTTATCTCGGTTTTCGCGGCGTGAAGTGGCTTATCTCACGGTATGGAGTAAGTTGGCGCATACCGTCGCAGGACGACTGGGGGGCACTCGTGATCCTTCTACTGGTGCTATCCCTGCTTTCGTTTCTGTCGGAGCCCATTGTCAACGGCTACAGCCGAATGCACGAACACGACGCCGACGTCTACGGTCAGGAGGCCATTCACGGCATCGTCGCAGAACCGCAAGCTGTGGCACAGCAGTCTTTCCAGCTACTCGGCGAGATGTCGCTTACCGATCCGAACCCGAGTCCCTTTGTAGAGTTCTGGACCTTCAGTCATCCGTCGGTCTCGAGCCGCGCAGCCTTCGCAGCTGCGTACAACCCGTGGATTGAAGGGAAGCATCCGAAATACTTCGCGAAATGACGATGCAATGAAAGAGACGAGTACGACACCAAGAGTTAATTCCGACTGCCTGTTTTGCAAGATCCTCGCAGGAGAGATTCCTGCCAACCGTATCTACGAGGATGAGCACTGTATCGGCTTTCCCGATATTAACCCACAGGCTCCCACTCACCTGCTCATCATTCCAAAAGAACACATCGCATCGCAGGCGAAAATTGCTGCGGAGCACAAGCCTCTGCTCGGACACTTGATGACCACGGCAGCCGACCTCGCGCGTCAACACAAGCTGGAGAGGGGATATCGCGTCGTCATCAACACAGGCGACGACGGCGGCCAGACGGTGCATCACCTGCATCTGCATCTGCTGGGTGGCCGCCACATGGATTGGCCTCCCGGCTAATCGCGCCCGCAGGCGCGACAGCCGGTATGACTCTCCAGCAGAAGCGATCAAACTCTACTGGTTGTAGTTGTTGTTATCGTCATCTTCGGCGGTTCCGTAACGTCGCAGAAGGTTGGGCAGATTCTGTGAGAACGCTGCGCGCGGCATCACCGTGTCGCAACCCGCCTCGGTCGCCTTCGCCTTCAGGTCGCCCTGAATATGCTGGAGGAAGCCGATGATCGACGTTCCGCGCTTCAGCTTGGCCTTCAGTTTGGGAATCAGCGTCAGAGGCTTGGCGTTCGCATTGTTCAGGTCGAACACAATCAGGCCAGGACGATCCTCTTCCTCCGCGGTCGTGAGTTGCGCGAAGACATCCTTGTCGTTCTTCACGAACGCGACCTTCACTCCCAGCTTGCGCGAGGTCTCCTGAATCTTAGCCACGAAGAAGAGGTCTTCGATAAAGAAGAAGATCTTCGTCGGCGCGTCCTCAGGAATAGGAATGGGTCGGCCCTGCGAGTAGTCGATCGGCTGCGAATCGCTGACGTACTGACGACCACCACCGTTCGAACGACGGAAGTTTCCACCTGTCTCGATGGTCGAAGGAGGAGCGTCGGCGAAGTTGCCGTTCACCTCGCGGTAGCTGTGGTCCATGGGACCGACGAAGCTGCGCGGCCCACGCTGCTGTTGCTTTCCGCCCTTGGAGCGCTTGTAGGCATTGTTGCCCGGCTGATGCGTGTCGCTGCCACGGTACCCGCCGCCGTTGCTATTGAAGTCGGCGGTGTTTCCGGGATTCTGCTGCGAGCCCCGCTGCCGGTCGCGATCGCGGAACTTCTTCTTCCAGCGCTTGCCCCCGCCGCCGGAGTTCTGCTGCTGGCCGCCCTGATAGGGCTGGCCAGACGGCTGCGGATATCCTTGGGGCGATGCTCCTGCCTGTACGGAAGGAACCTGGCCGCCCTGCTCCGCCGCTTGAGGTGGACCGGCATCGACACCCTTGTTCTTACGCTTCCGCCTCCGCCGCCGGCTGCTTTTTGATTGGCCCATGCCGTGCGGGATCTGGCCGGTATATTGCGAATCCCCATCCTGGATGGGGCCTGCGGAGGAACCCTGGTGCGACTGCACCTCGGGCAAATTCTGCTCTGAAGTCATGCTTCCACTTCCTGTTGCGCCTAAACGCAATTAGCGATTTACTCCCACGACAAAGAGTTCTTCCGTCTTCGCCATCACAACGAAGCGCGAACCAAACCCGTATTGCAGCGTCGGAGAAACCGGTCTCAAGTTGTACTCAAAACGGACGTCTATATTGCCGCTACTCGCTGCCGGCTACCTAACTGCCAAGCCTGGGCAGCACGGAACGCCTGAATCGGGCCGTTCCAATCACCCTCTCATCCTTTACGACATTGCCCGGTCGCACCGGTGCACTGTATCGAAATGCCTCCACCACTCCCAAACCGCTTCGTCGGTGGTTACACAGGATCGGCACCCACAGCCGGTTCTCGAGGCAAGACACAGGGTACGCGCAAAGCCTCTGCTTTGCAAGAACTCTATTCGGTGTCTGCTCAATTTTACATGGAAGCCAGCAACCCGTCCATGCGGTTCTTTCAGACTGCAGCTTCGTCCCCTTCGTCTATCTAGAAGGAAGACAGCCGCTTCCAGTGCAGAAGCGGCTTGTTTCTCAATGGCCAGTCACTGGCCTCCCAGAAAAAAGACTCCCGAAAGGGAATCCAACCGTCGACTCTCGGTTGTCCATCATGGGAACAACTTCTTTCTGGCCGACGGCTGGTCCTGCGAACTGGTCCCCAAGCGGCTTCCAGATGCGCGACCTACCAGCAAGGGAGCAATTCTGAGACCAAACAAAAAACGCCATTCTTCCGCGACTTCCCGATTTTTCCGGGGTTGGGCCGTCCAAAAACCGGAGACCCGTCACACCAAGGCTCCATATTTTGGGATTTGCAGGGATTGCAGCGCGGTTTTGTTGACCCGCCTCTGGCGCAGACCTATAATCGGACTGTTCTGGCAGCCCTCTCGCTCCCTGCCGTCGGATAGTTATTCGTCGGATGGTCGAGGCACAGATGATCACTTCTCGTAGAGTGCATCATCGAGCGGATGCAGGGCCATTGGCTCGGAAGGTCGCGATGTGCGCCTACGGCTGGATGATTTCTTGAGCGATCCCCGAAGGAGTACGAAACACCACATGAATCGCCACGTTGCACTAGGCTCCGCCCTTGCTGCGGTGTTGTCCACTGCGTCTCTCCAGGCACAAGCGCCTGCGGCACCCGCTCCTTCCGCTGCTGCTCCCGCACCCATTGCGCCCCAGGCTGTTCCTGCCAAGATCGCGATTATCGAGTATGAACAGGTTGCCGCCGCGACCAATGAAGGCCAGGCCGCTCTCCAAAACCTGCAGAAGAAATACCAGCCTAAGAAGGCACAGCTGGATGCTCTTGCAGCTGAGATCGATACGCTGCAGAAGCAGCTTCAGGCCGCTCCCGCTACGATGACCGATGATGAGCGCGCATCTCGGACCCGCGCTATCGATGCCAAGCAGAAGCAATACCAGCGCGACGGCGAAGACGCCACCAACGCATTCAATGCCGACGTTCAGGAATCCATCGGCAAGATTGCCCAGAAGCTCGGTCCGGTTGTCATCAACTACGTTCAGCAGAATGGCTACACCATGCTGCTCGACAATAATGGGCAGCAACAGGGCGGCGGTTTGACCTTAATGTGGGCGCCTGGAACAGACATTTCGCAAGCAGTGGTCACAGCTTATAACGCATCCTCGGGAGTTGCGGCGCCAACGCCGTCAGCACCTTCAGCAACTCGTCCCCGGCCTACGGTTCCCGCGGCAAAGCCCGGTCCGTCCAAGTAGCCATACCGTCACCTTTGGGACCTCGCAAACATCGGTTGATGCAGGGTCCCCCAACAGTTTGAACGACCCCTTAAGGAGTACCAAAGACCGCATGAATCGCTCCCTTGTTCTTGTCTCCGCTCTTGGCGCGGGACTGTCGACTGCCGCTGCTATGGCGCAGACAGCTGCAACCCCCGCCCCAGCCCCCGCTGCGCCTGCGACCGCCGCTGCCAACACTCCGCCTCCTCCGCCGCAGGCCATCCCCGCAAAGATCGCTCTCATCGCCTTCGAACAGGCTGTCTTCGCCACCAACGAGGGTCAGAGGGCCGTTCAGGACGTGCAGAAGAAGTACGAGCCCAAGAAGGCTCAGATCGATTCGCTCGCGCAGGAGGTCGATTCGCTCAAGAAGCAGATTCAGAGTGCGCCCGCAACCATGAGCGATGAAGAGCGCGCCAACCGCCTCAAGACGATCGACACCAAAGAAAAGCAGCTCAACCGCGATGCTGATGATGCGAACAACGCATACCAGGCCGACCTCCAGGAAGCCTATGCCAAGGTCGCTCGCAAGGTCTCGACCACTGTTCAGAGCTACGTTGCGCAGAACGGCTACACTCTTCTGCTCGACGTCAGCAATCAGCAGAACAGCAACGTTATGTGGGCCAGCCAGAATCCGAACATCGACATCACGCTGGCCGTCGTAAACGCCTATAACGCCTCATCGGGTGTTGCGGCTCCTCCGCCGTCAGCTCCGTCGGCTGGCGCACCGGCACCGCGTCCGCGTCCGACCACACCGGCTACGCCTAGGCCCACAACCCCCAAGCAGTAAGCCTTCAACGCTTACCCGATCCGGGGGCTCAATTCCTGAGCCTCCGGATTGCTATTTAATTTCCTGCATCGAAGTCATTTCTGTGGAAAACCTGTGCATCCCGGGGACGTCGCCTTTTCCCTAAGCGGCTTTGAAGGCCATTTGTTTTAAGGTCGAAACAAATCACCGACATCTAAGTGAATGGAAATAAAGCGGGTTATTGAAGGTAATTTGCTTCAATCCGCGATTGGACCTCCCATCTCTGCCAAATAAAGCAGTTTCAGGGGTTTCCACAGATAAAAGTTACTGGTGGGTTAAGACGCACCGTCTGTAACAGCT
>Ga0207641_10003323_pt1 | contig 14314 bp, 13 predicted proteins | sample KBSSwiS62_FD_184306 | JGI IMG/M metagenome (GOLD analysis project Ga0207641, IMG submission 184306) | Switchgrass rhizosphere microbial communities from Kellogg Biological Station, Michigan, USA - KBS Switchgrass S6-2 (SPAdes) (version 2) | ecosystem: Host-associated > Plants > Roots >... | reverse complement strand
TAACCAATTGGTGTGAATCTACGCACAACAAAGGAGGATCGAAATGTTTTCCAATCTCACCACGCGGCGTGGTTTTGCCGCAAAACTCGCTGCGCTCCTACCCAGCCTTGGGCTCGCTACTGTTGCCTCGGGATCTCCCGCTCCGGGAGAGCAGGGACAAGGAGACGTGCAAAAGCTCGATGGCAACGGTAAACCTTCCGACGGAAAGGGCTTCATCACTCCTCTGATTATTCACAACGGCCTGATTTATATCGCCGGGCAGGGCGCACATTCCCGTGGTGACAAGTCTGATGCCGGCAAGACGCCGACCATTGAAATGCACACCAAGATGGTAATGGACGGAGTGAAGGCAGTAGTCGAAGCAGGAGGCGGCACCATGGACAGCATCCTTCAGCTCACGGTGTTCCTTGCGAAATTGGAGTATTACGACGGAATGAATTCCGTTTTTAAAACGTACTTCCCAAACGGCGGTCCAGCGCGTACCACTGTAGCCGTCGCCGCCCTTCCCGGCGAATCCCTCGTGGAAATCAATTGCATCGCCGCCGTGGTGAAAAAGGGCGCCTAGACCCCAGGAAGGCTTCGATAACCGCGATGAGTGGAGCAGTCATCGCCCGCGAAACCAGAGGTCGCCACGAAATCAGGAATGCGTCGCGTTTTGCAGGGCTTCGCGCAGCCGACGGCCAACGATCAAGTCTTCGCCCGGCTGGAGCATCCAGACCCCGACGATAATTGTGTTCACTCCTCCAGGTAGTCCGGCACTTGCGGGAGCTCCGCCGGTGCCGGGGTTGAGTTCAATGCGGGGTTTCCCCTCGCGCATTTTTTGCATGACTTCGAGTCCAGTGGTTCGAACGCGAACTGGATCGTAGGTCACGAGCAAGTGCGGAACATGATTCGCGACAGCCGGGATAAAGACCGTGGTTTCTACAGTCGGCACCTTTTTCACCTGTTCGGCGATACGATCGGCGCGCTTGCGGAACTCCGCCTCCATGGCGGCGTCGTCCTGGTTCAGAAACCAATCCACGGCGGCAACCATACCGATGATGTCTTCTTTGGCGACCTTCAAGCCGCGGCCAACAGCGTTGGAATTGGGAGAATTATTGAGGCGCGCGGCGTCAATAAGATCCTTTCGTCCCAGCAACAAGCCGGTGCACTGGGGCCCGCGCATGCCCTTCCCGCCCGAGAATGTGACCAGGTCGAAGCCCATTTGCGTGTAATTCCAGAGATTGGAGATGGGTGGAACGTCGGCCGCCGCGTCGTTGAAACAGGGAACGCTGTGCTGATGAGCGACCCGGACCCAGTCTTCGCGGCCGATCGGCGCGTCCACGGCGTTGAAGAAGTTGGTCATTACCGTTTTGTCCGTAAAGGCATTTTGATACTGCTCGAGAGTTTCGACTTCGACGACTTTCACCCCGCAATTGCGCATCGCGTGGTCGTATTCATAGCGATGTGCTTTCTGGACGATGACTTCGTTTTTCAATCCGCTCACATCGGTGGGAATACTGACGATGGCCTCTTGGTTGCCCAGGGTCATGCAGGCAGCGGTTCCGAGGGTGAGTCCAGCTGATGCCCCGGAAGTCACCAGCGCTCCGCCGCAGCGAAGTTTTTGGGCCAGATAGGTTCCGGCGGCTTCGTGAAGTTCCAGAAGGTGAACTGGTTTTTTGGCAGCCAGCGCAACGGCAGCCTGAACCTCATCGGGCATAGTGGACGCGCTCAGAATAGTGTAAGTTCCCGCCGCGTTGATAAACGGGACCAGCCCCAGCTTTTCGTAGTAGTCCAAGCCCTTCGTCGGAGCTGGAGCCGCGCCCGCCGTCGCTGCTGGAATCGCGCCGGTGACGGCGGCCGCACAAGCACCAACGCTTCCTGCAACGATCGCTTCACTCCCCTTGCGGAGCAACTTGCGGCGACTCATTTTTACGGACATTAGCTTCTCCTCCTTGGCTTAGCGTAATCAGCGTTTGGGCGAATCTTCGGCGGTAGCTGGAGCAGGATTGCCTTCCGAAGGATTGTTGAAATATTGTGAGCGGGCCTTTTCCCATTCGACCATGCTTATGCCTGAGGGATCATAGGCGACGCGGCCGGCACGAACGGTCATACGCGCAATAACCTGAACGTCCCCGTTCATCTTGGCCAGACCGCAGTCAATGTAGCCAAACTTTCCGCGCAACTCTTCGAGCACGGCGATGTCGGCTTCCTTGCCTACAGACAGCGTGCCGAGATCCTCACGGTGAATTTCATGGGCAGGATTGACGGTGGAGCGACGAATGAGATCCGTGAGCGGAACACCCATGGCGCGAAACTTGGAAATTACGTTGGCCATGCTGACTGTCCGGTAATCGCCGGTGTGGAGATCCGTGGAAAGCGAGTCGGGCAAAAAGCCTTGTTTTGCAGCGGGAACGGCGTTGCGGAACCAGAAGCTTCCCGCGCCGTGGCCCACATCAAAGTACATGCCACGCCGCCGTGCTTCGATCAAGATGGGGTTGAGTTTGCCATCTTTGAGCAAGATCGGAAATTGCTGCGCAAAAACATGGGTGTGGATGTCGCCGGAACGCGCTTTTTTCAGGATAAGGTCGGAATAAGAACGATCGGGTCGAGGCCAAAAGTCATACATCACGGGAACCTTGGCTGATTCGGCGCATGCGATGGCTCGATCAACAGCCGCCCACGGAGTGTGTTCGCCATCCCATGGACCTGCGGTCCAATAGTGCGCGGTTTTGACACCGACGATCACCTCCGAAAATTTCTTAAGCGTTTCCGCGCAGAGCTGGGGATCCATCTGGTCAACAGATTGCTCAAGTCCTCCATCCATCCCGTTTGCGACGATATTGAGAAAAGCCAGAACGCGAACCTGCGCGCGATCGATGACTTCCTCCTTTTCGAGCAGAAACGTGTCCGCGCCTGCCGTACCAGCATCGACAATCGTGGTGACACCGGAAGTCAAAGCCCAATCGGCCGGAATACCGAGAGGCTGAAGATGCACGCGCGCTTGCGGCGTGAACCAATCTAGCGGCGCTCCGCCATGACCGATGTGGTAGTGAATGTCGATCAGGCCCGGTGTGACATAGAGCCCGGCCACATCGACCACCTTCTTTGCCTGGGCTGCGGAAATGTTCTTGCCTACCGCGGCAATCTTGCCGCCGGTGACGGCAACGTCCAGCAGCGCTTCCAGGTTGTTTCCGGGATCAATAACGTACCCCCCTTTTAGCAACAGGTCGTAGGACGGAGACTGGGCAGCTGACTGCAAGGCGAACGCCAGGAACGCAGCCGCGATCAGTGCAAATTGCAAATAGATTCGCCAGAACGAAGTCATGTAGTTCTCTTTCCCCCTAGTCGAGTAATTTCGTCTACCAACTCCGAGTCCAGCGATTGCTCAGAATCCCACGCAGCCTTTAGGGATTTGCGCCCCCGATGTCAGTAGCTTTCAAGTGCACCCTGGCTGCTATCACCAGACGAGGAATTGTAAATTCAGTGAAACTGCCGCGCGTAAAAGCTTGCAGCGGGCGGCAGCAACCTTCTTCTGGCGATTCCAGTTGAATCGAAGCGAATCGGCCCTTGATTTGAACCTGTACATTTTCAGGCACGTCGGCGTAGTTAATCACATTTAGAACCGTTTCGCCCCCTGGTTCCTGGCGATACCCGGTCACCAGCGTGGTCAGGGAATTCCACAATCCAAGCGCGGCGCGTTCCGCCCCGATCAGGCGCCGCACGTCGCGCGCAAACAGTTCGGGATCGGTCACCGGTTCCCCAAGCTCGACGACTTGTCCGGTTCCGACGTTGAATGTTGCCGAGTGGGCGTCCTGGCGGACCGGGACGTTCGAATGCCAGGGATATTCGCCGTGCGGATTGACCAGAACGACGATTGCGCCGCGTCTGACAAAAGCGCTCAATAAATCGATTTCTCCGCTCTGCAGCGGGCAAAACACGACCGCGGCGTTCCATGTATACCATCGTTCCGCGCTCAGATCCTGCGAGCGAATGGTCTCGAACGCAAGATTGTGGCGAGCCAGCAGATTCACCGCTTCATAATTCATCTGCTCGTCGCAAGTGACAATTCCCATGTTTGCGATGGATTTTATTCCCTCTGAGGGCGCACGAGAAGAAAAGGCAATGTATCGCTTTACCTGGTTCCAAAGATCCCATGCGTCCGATTGATCGGCAGCCATCGCTATCTGCAGCGGTTCGGGAAAATCCAAAATCACGTCAGCGCGATTTGCTTCAGCTTCGGTAATCGCCAGGGCGTACTCGTCAATGCTTGGTCCCAGCTGATTGTGAAGGGAATCGGAGAGATCCCAATGAAAATCGTAGAGAACCGGTAGCATGTCGGGATGAAAGGTTTCCGCCAACCTCGCAAGGGCCAGGTTGCTGTCCAGCCAAGGTTGAGAAGAGGGGCTGGAAACCTGCAGAATTCCGTCTCGATCCACCACCAGGCGCCCCTTCATCTGCGGTTGCTTGCCTCCGGGGATCAAGAAACGGAAAAGCAGCTTGGGGTGAACCGCCTTGGAGGATTGAAAAAGTTCGCCGTTGGCGCGGTCGGAACCGGTATGGTCCAAGATAACGCCCACAGCATCGGCACGTTCCGCGGCGGCGGCTGCTGCCGCTAGGTCGCTCGAACCTGTCTCGAGAAATACCCGAAAGCCGAGTGCGCGCAATTTCGTAAGGTCGGCAGTTTCAACCGGCCAACGCAAGACGATGTCGCTGACTCCCATGGTTTTGGCCGAAGGCAGGGGGCCAGGCGTAACGCGCAAAAGCACATTTCCGGCTGCAGGCTCAACACTGAGCCAAACGGCCGCCAACAATAAATAAGCGTAGGCACGAAGAAGCATAGCTACTTCTTGTTCTCCTGTGGTTGGCCAGTGCTATTTACAGTTGCCGCAGTTGCTGACGAGTCAGAGACCGGGTGTACGAAGATGGCCATTTGCGAGCCCGCAATTGTCTTACGACCATCGGCGGCAGCCCATATCGCACTGACATCTTTAAGACGCGCGACCAGGTCCACGCCCTTTTCGGGGCCAAGCAGAAGCAGTGTGGTTGAAAGCGCATCGGAGTCCGTCGCTGATTTTGCGGTCACACTGACGGCGTACTGCGTGCGCAAAGGCGCGCCGCTGGCAGGATTGACGATATGTCCGGGGGCGTCGCCCTCCAGCGTACTCGCGGGTGTTTGCTCGGACGTCGAAACACTATTGCCCATCAGCTTCACTTGTGGATCCAGCCGATTCGAGGGGTCGCGCAGATGCACCATCCAGCCATCGTGAGCAGGCGGAGCGCCCAATCCATAGATCGTGCTACCGCCAGCATCGATGTACGCTCGTTCGACGCCATTGGAATGCAAAATCTCCATCGCGCGATCCACCGCGTATCCTTTTCCAACCGCGCCCAAGTCGAGTCGCATGCAGTCCGAACGGAATTCGATCTGATCCGGCGCCGTCAACACGATTTTTTGGTAGCCGACACAAGCGCGCGCGCGAGCCTGCTCCGCGGCTGTGGGAGTCACACCGCCCGCAAGCGCCGCCTTCCACAAGTCCACCAAAGGACCTACGCTGACGTCGAATGCTCCATTGGAGAGGCGCGAATAAACTAGTGAATTTTCAATCACCTTGTATAAGTCCGGCGGAATCCTCACCACATGAAAGTGCGCTTCACGATTCATTCGGCTCAAATCGCTCTCGGGTTTGAAGTTACTCATGACGTTGTCGAGTCGAACGACCTCGTCGAGTGCCTTGTCTATGGCGGCCGACGCGCGCGTCAATGAATCGCTGTAGGCGACAATTTCGAATACGGTACCCATGGCGTAGCGCTTCTTGTGAACGAAAGGCATGCTCTGGCCGGATACTTCTGACACGGCGGAAAGGAGCAAAGGAGTCAGCAGCGCGGCAAGCAGAAACCTACTCCAGCGCATAGATCTCTCCTTCCATGCCGGCAAGATACACCGCGTCCTTTGTCACCACCGGCGCCGATTGCACGGAATTCCCCAAATTAGCCTTCCAAAGAACTCTTCCATCGGACAGATCCACAGCGAAAGTAAACCCCGCTTGAATCCAAGCCACCGATCCACTTATGACGGGGGGTGCCGTAACCGTCTGACCGATGCGGCTTTTCCAAATCATCTTTCCGGTTCGAATGTGCAGCGCATGCAAGGTTCCGGCCTTGCATCCGAAAATAATCAGGTCCCCGGATATCGCGGGCGCAGAAGTGATGCCCAATTCTGCCTCGTATCTCCAGCGAACCGTTCCGCTGTGGGCATCCAGAGCATAAAAAACAAAATCCTGCGAGCCAATAAAAACAGTGTCATTGGCGAGGGCCGGCGAGCAATCGATTCCGTTGCCAGTCGCCGTCTTCCACAAGACTTGGCCACTCGCCGCGTCCAAGCCATAGATGTTCCCGTCGCCGCATCCGACGTAGATTCGTCCCTTAGTAGCATGTCCCGTGGAATAGATTCTGCCCCCCAACATCTGTTTCCACTGCAGCGATCCGGTTTCGGCTCGCACCGCATACATATTCCCGTCAGCGCTTCCGAAAAAAACGGACTCGTCGTGAACGACCGGCGATGTCCATACTTCGTCGTCCGACACAACCTCCCAGGACTTTGTGCCGGAGGCTGCATCAATAGCAATCACCTTACCGTCGTCGCAGCCGAACAATAGGCGGCCAAAACCGAGAGAAGGAGTTGAATGAATGGCCGCAGATGCTTTGAACTTCCATTGCAGCCGTCCGCCACGAATGTTTATGGCATTCAAAAATCCCGCAAGCGAGGGGACGTAGAGAAGTTCGCCCTGCAGGATCGGAGAGCCGCGTACCGCTCCCTCCAAGCTGATTTGCCAACGCGCCCTGCGCGGCGCGCGCCACGATTGTGGACCTTGCCCGCCGCTGCGGGCGTTGTCACACAGCAAAGTTGGCCAGCCTTGTTGGTTACTCGTCAATGTAGCCTTTCTCTATAGTTCCCAGATGTCACTCAGGCGATGTGGATCACCTTATGTTCAATCAGCTTACGATCGGATACTCCGAGGCCGAGTTTGCCGGCTGCAGCGATGTGATGTGGTTGGCGGTAATAGAGATTTTTCGTTGCATCCTGGTAAAACGCTGCGCCGTCATTAGTGAGGCTCTGGGGATCGCGCGACCACACGCTCGGCGCGCCTTCTTTGCTCCGTTTAGTTTCAATCCGTTCAAGCTCAATCGTATCCATGGCAACCGGATCGGTGCCTACCAGGATCAAACCGGAGGGAAATATAAAGTCCTGGTTCTGCGTAAGCGGGCCGCCATGCCAGACCATACGTGTTCCGTCCATGATGTGCAGTACAGCCTTCGAACGCAGTGGTTCTACCGAACACATAATGCCGATCAACGGATCGGTAAAAGAAAACGGCCGGCGATGCGAGCGATCCACATTATTGAACGTGCCATAGCCCAGGTTCTTCAAACAACCGGTTACACCCGCCGCGGAATGATCCTTCATCGTCGGCACATTGATAATTTTGGTCACGCCTGAAGCCACGATGTTCGCCATGTATGAGCGCGTTTCCCACTCCCCGAAAAAATTGGCTTCGCAGAAAATGTTCGGGTCATACCCGGACGCATCCAGCTTGTGTTCCTGGACACCGGTTACTCGAACCCCTTTGGGCACCAGCGCTTGATAGCTGCCGATATCCATCTCATATGCGTAACGGTCGTAAACAAAAATATTGCGGGCCGGTATACCAGCTGACTGCACTCCAGCGACGATTTCCCGCACAATTTCCGGCGAAGAACAACAGGCCGGAGCGCCCGAAGGATTAATTTTGATGCCGACCAAGTCCTGCGGCTGAATGAATTTACTCCAGGCTTGGCGTAGGTCCCTTTCTCCCGTCAATTCACGCATGCCCTGTTCGAGCATTTCACCAACGGCGGCTTGCGAAACCCGGTTCGCTACGATGGAACGAGCGTCCGATATTTCCACTACCCGGCCAGGGTAAAGGCCCGGCATGCGTAACGGCGAAACCTGCGTCCCCACCGGTTCACTTACATGGATCGGCGGTACGGGAGGAATTAAATCTTGGCCGAAAGCTGGAGAGGTTCCCCAATGGTCAAGCGACAGCGCAAGGCCGCCCAAACAACTTCGCTTTACGAATGCTCGTCGATCCACAGAGCGCGTTTCCTCTTGAGAGCTTCTGGTTCAGTCGCGCCGAATTCTATCAGAGAGGGCCGATTTTTAGACGTTGCGTAGACTTGACGCGCTTAGCGGCAAGTTCAAATCCTGTGTTTGAGCGCCCCTGACGTTCTTCCATCGTTAACTGTAGCGAAAATCTCTTTCCCGCATCAGAATAAAAGAGTGCCGCGCAGTTTTGTATCGGATTCGCTCTCCGTGCATTTGTGCTTCCACCAGGCCGAAATGAAAATAAAGTACGAGCCATCGGAGGTGGCAATGAATTATCCAGCGCGAAACCCCCATTACCGAGGCGTTTTCTTCTTCGTGGTGAGTTCTCTCGTCGCACTGATTTTGTCGGCGTCCCCAATTCACCTGCGCGCGCAACAGCCGCCGCCGGCGCAACACGAACATGCGGGTCATGAGGGAATGAACATGCAAATGGACGAGCCGGCCGACCCTGCGGCGCAAGCCAGATTGCAGGCCAAGATTCTGGCGGATAAAAAGGAGAGTGAATTCAACCACCACTTGGCCGGCGTTCTCGTGGCCATTGCCGGCGTTTTCATGTTTTTCCAAAATTCGCTGGCGTCTCGCTGGCCGGCGGTAAAGTTTGTCTGGCCAGCTTGCTTTCTGCTGGCCGGAACCTTCGTTCTGGTATGGAGCGACACGGAGCTTTGGCCCTTCGGCCATCGCCAGTGGCTGGAGGCACTTCAGAACAATCGCGAGGTATTGCAGCACAAGACTTTCGCAGTGCTGCTGTTGGGACTCGGAGTCATTGAGTGGCAGCGAACCCGCGGAGTGTTGCAAGCCGCTTGGAGCGTTTGGGTTTTCCCGGTTATTGCCGTAGCCGGATCGATCATTCTGATCTTTCATCAGCACGAGGGCGGCATGGTCGGTGAGCACCACATGGAGACTATGGCCCGCATCCAGTCGGAACATTTGAGCTATACCATCAGCGGGCTGGGAATTGGGCTGGCGAAAGGGCTCAGTGAAATCAAAACTCGGGCCGCAGCCGTCTTTGCCAAGATATGGCCGGCGTTGATGGTGATCTTGGGCATTTTGTTGGTGTTCTATCGGGAATAGCAGAGAAAGGCAAGCTGCTGCTCCATTTTGAACCGAGCTGGCAGGGATCGTTTCAAATCGGAAGTTGACCGTTACTCTCCTCTTTCCTAGGTGCCCTGCAAGTCCTCTCTCTTCAGCAACTGCCGCTGGTGCGCTGAAGGTTTCGATGAGTTTGGAAGTTGCGGGAACAGACGATTGGAATGGTTTGACTGCTGAACTATTGATCCACGAGGCGGATGTTGCGCTTTATCGCGCCAGGGAAACTGGTCGCGCTCGGTTCTGGCCCGGCCTTCAGGGCCACAGGATGCTGTAGCACCGGCCCGCAAAGAAACCCCGATTCCCGCTGCGTAGGTTCGCGCCCGCCCTGCTGGTTTCTTGTCTAAACTTTTGTCCGAGCCTGCTGCATCATCTGCCTCATCGCAGCGTTCGATCCGGGCGCGCGCTTTTCCCGCCACCCTTCCAGCCGCTTGCAGGCCTCTTCCAGATTGCAAAACACCAGTGGGTTCTTGTACGCCGCGCGCCACGTCGGCACGATGGCCCGAATGCGGTCCCACACCACCCACATTTCGCCGTTGCTCTCAAAAAAAAGCTCGTCGTTGATCAGTCCGCGATTGACGATACTCGCCACCATCTCCCAGTAACTCAGCACCATCCGGATGTAGTTGTATTCATCGCTTCCTGCTTTGTACTTCTCCATCATTTCGTCTGGCGAAGCCAGGTGAAAGTGATCGAGATACCAGCTGCGCGCCTGCCTCAGCTTCGGCTCGCGTCGCAGGTCGTACAGTCGCAGCATCAGGTTTACTTCGTCGTAGGTTATGGTGGCCATTTGCAGCCTCCTGAATCAGTTCGACTGCGGCGGACCAGATGTCGCATCCTTCGCCTGCGAATTCGTCAGCTCCACACGCAGCGTTCCGGTTAGCGGAATGTTCTCTTTCTGAAACGCCAGTTGGATGCGTCGCCGCAATTCCCGTGAAATTTCCTCTTGCCGCATCGGTAGCGTCCTGACTTGAATGCGCACCACGCTGGCGTTGCGGTCGTACGATTGCAAACCCAGCACACGCGGGCCGTCTACCAGCGCCTGCGACCACGCCGCGTCGCCGCGCAGCTCGGCTGCCGCGGATTCCAGCGCCGCCAACGACTTTTCCAGGGCAACTTCCGGAGCCAGCGCCACATCCACCACAGCCTGCGCGTAATCACGGCTCAGGTTCGCGACGCTACGGATTTCTCCATTAGCGATCGTTACTTGTGCTCCACGCGAATCCCGCACCACGGTGCGTCGCCACGACAACTGTTCGACGCGCCCCAGCGTTTCGCCGATTTGCACCGTATCTCCGATGACGTACTGGTCTTCTAATACGATGTAGCACCCGCCGATAACGTCACGCACCACACTCTGCGCGCCCAGGCCCACCGCGAGCCCGGTCACTCCAGCCATCACGAGCGCGGGCAGCGGACTGATACCAATTTGCTGCAGCGCCGTCAGAATCGCCACCAGCCACACCGCTTTGTTGGCCGCGCCATAGGCCACGCCAGCCAGCGTTCGCGTCTGCTGCTCGCGCGCTTGTTCCGCGCGCGATTGACCGCTGGCTGGCCGGATCAGCAAATCGCTCAGCATGCGCAAAAACCGGTTCAGCAGCAGTGCGATGACAAAAATCACCAGCAAGTGCAGCAGTATCGAAAAAGTGTTTTCGGTCAGAAAGGGAGCCAGACTGGACATAGACGATTCGCCGGGGGAGTATAACATTGAGTAGCCGGGCCAGCCGCCTGCTTTCCGCTTTGCTCGCGCTGCAACGTCCCATTTTCCGCCGAGGACATGAAATCATGCAGGAAACTCGACGTTCCCTCTTACGCCTTTTTCCCACAGCCGCCGCGCTGGCTGCTTTTGTTGCGCTGGCCCGCGGCCAGGATCCATTTCCGCCCCCCAGACAACAGCGTCCCGGCCGGCCGGGTGACGACGATTCCAATCTGCCCGAAAAGCCTTCCACCAAAGCCGTGCTCGAGGAGAATCAAAAGGACATTAAAAAGAATGTAGAAAAACTGTTCGACTTGGCTTCCCAGCTGAAAGAACAAGTCGAAAAGACTGACTCAACCACTACGCTCTCCCTCGCTTTGGTCAAGAAGGCCGAAGAGATCGAAAAACTCGCTCGCCAGATAAAAGAACGCGCCAAGGGCTAACTCGCTTTCCCCGGCCCTTTCACGCAATCCCGCGCGTTTCGCGTTACAATAAGAGAGTTGTTCTTCCGCGCGCTCGTAGCTCAGCTGGATAGAGCGTGTGCCTCCGAAGCACAAGGTCGGGCGTTCGAATCGCCCCGAGCGCGCCATTTTAAACGTTGCCCTTACTTTGACTTACGCCGTTTTGCTGTTACCAGCGGTTTGACATTCGTAACCCAACGTAGCCAAAAACCAAGCCCTACCTGCTCGCACCATTCCTGTCTCACGCCAAGTCGTTCTGCAAACCCCCGGCGTAGAAGTCTGTGACGCTCTCTTTGGAATGGCCGAGCCAGAATCGAGACCTGTATGCAATTGACGCAAGGGCAAGAATCAAGAACTAGCTTAAGAACGATCGTTCGTGACCTGTTTTCTCTTTTCTTGTTCTTTCGACGATGAATGGCCTGTATCTTGGTGGTTCGTGGTGAATGTGCGACACTTAACGCACTTCTGGGCGATTCGCCGGCAGGAGTGTGCCGTGTGGAGTCGACAATTTCCTTACTCATCGGCGCGGCTGAAAGCGGCGATTGCGTAGCCGCGGATACACTTTTCAGCACGCTGTACTCCGAATTGCACCGGATGGCAAAACGAGAGCTGGCACGCAAAGGCTCCCCAACAAGTCTGAGCGTTACAACACTTCTGCACGAGGCCTATCTCGACATGGCCGCGCGTGAGGGCCACTGCTTTCCCGACCGGCCGCGGTTTATGGGTTATGCGGCACGGGTGATGCGCGGATTGATCATTGATCATGCCCGGAGCCGGAATGCAATCAAGCGCGGAGGCGAATTCGAAATCACTTCGCTTAAGACGGATGTTGACCAAAATTCCGTCGATGCCAAAGAACTCTCGTCGATCAGCGATGCCCTGGACCAGCTGGCGAAAGTCGAGCCGAAGCTTGCTGAACTGGTGGACATGAAGTTTTTCTGCGGATTTTCCTTTGCGGAAATTGCGGCCCTGGAGAACTTGTCGGAACGAACAGTACAAAGAAAGTGGGAAAAGGCGCGCATCTATCTTCATCGCCACATTCGCGCGGATTTGCCACTCTGAGGTAGAGATGTCCAAGCTCAGCCCCGATCAGTGGCAAGCCCTCAGTCCGTACCTCGACCGGGCGCTGGAACTGGAGGACGACGACCGCTCCGCCTGGCTCACCGCGTTGCGGGGCGAGAACCCGGACATTGCCGCTCAATTGGAAATGCTGCTTGGCGAGCAGCGTGCGCTCAAAGAAGAAGGGTTTCTGGAGGAGAAAACTCCGCAACTTCCGCGCGGACAGGGCCTGGCAGGGCAGGTTCTGGGCGTCTATACGCTGATCTCGCAAATTGGCCAGGGCGGGATGGGCACTGTTTGGCTCGCCGAGCGAAACGACGGCCGCTTTGAGCGGCGTGTCGCAATCAAAATGTTGAATATCGCCTTGATGGGGAAAGGCGGCGAGGAGCGGTTCAGGCGCGAAGGCCGAATTCTGGGCCGTCTCACACATCCGCACATTGCGGAACTCATCGATGCGGGAGTGTCCGCAACGGGCGAGCCTTTTCTCGTCCTGGAGTATGTTGATGGCGAACCCCTCGACCGATACTGCGATCAGAACGGACTAGACACTAGGGCGCGCATTCGGCTGTTCCTCGATGCTTTGGCAGGAGTAGCGCAAGCTCACGCCCATCACATCGTCCATCGCGACTTGAAGCCGTCGAACATTTTGGTGCGGACCGACGGGGAGGCAAAACTCCTCGACTTCGGAATAGCCAAACTCCTCGAATGCGACAGCAAGAACGCGGAAGCGCCGCTTACGGTTGAAGGCGGCGGAGCGATGACTCCGGAGTATGCCGCTCCCGAGCAGTTGAAGGGTGAGGCCGTGACCGCAGCCACGGATGTCTACGCTTCGGGAGTGCTGCTCTATGTGCTCCTGGCGGGTCGCCATCCCACCGGCCCGGATTCAAGGACACCTGCAGGGCTGGTCAAGGCAATCGTGGATGTTGAACCTCCTCGCCCTTCGGATGTGGTGGCCTCGACGAAAAGCGAAGACGAAACGGCGGCGGCAAATGCCAGAAAACGCGCCACCACGCCCGATAAGCTGGTCCGGTTGCTGCGCGGTGACCTCGATACCATTGTCGCGAAGGCGCTGAAGAAAAATCCGCTGGAGCGATATGTCTCCATCAAAGCTTTTTCGGAAGATCTCCAGCGGTATCTGGGATATCAGCCCATCACTGCTCGCCCTGACACACTGGCCTATCGCACGGGGAAATTCCTTCGCCGTCATAGGGCTAGTGTGACGGCGACGCTGCTGGCAGCGCTGGCAATAGTCGGCACCGTCGTTTTTACGTGGATCTTTCCGCGACGGCCCGAACCTCTGCGGCAATTCAATCAGCGGAAGCTCACTGCAAACGCCGAGGATTCGCCGGTACTGAGCGCCGCGATCTCTCCGGATGGCAAGTACTTGGGCTACGCTGACCAGCAAGGTCTTCATTTGCAGCTCGTAGCGACCGGCGAAGTACAAGGCGTGGCTCAGCCTCCCGTGTTCGAGCCGGGGAGAGCCTCCTGGGCGTTTGGGAGTTGGTTCCCGGACTCCACACGATTCATTGTCTCGGTAAGTGGCACCGGGAAGTCATCCACAGTGTGGTCAATTCCGATAACCGGAAGCGAGACCCAGAAACTTGCTGAAGTTGAGGATATGTTTGGAGGAGCAACGCTCTCACCCGATGGCTCACAAATTGCTTATCAAAGGCTGCGGAGTGCCATCGGAGCCCAAGAGCTTTGGTTGATGGGTTCGCACGGAGAGTCTCCGCACAAGATACTGACAGCCGAAAATGGGGCGACGATCATGGGAGTAGCTTGGTCGCCAGCGGGAGAGCGGATTGCGTACAGTCATGCGCGATGGCAAGGCGATCAACTAGATATGAGGGTACAGAGTTGTGACCTTGCTGGCGACAACAAAACGGC
>Ga0207641_10003320_pt1 | contig 14316 bp, 13 predicted proteins | sample KBSSwiS62_FD_184306 | JGI IMG/M metagenome (GOLD analysis project Ga0207641, IMG submission 184306) | Switchgrass rhizosphere microbial communities from Kellogg Biological Station, Michigan, USA - KBS Switchgrass S6-2 (SPAdes) (version 2) | ecosystem: Host-associated > Plants > Roots >... | reverse complement strand
ATGCGGTGCCCTTGTTGCTGGTGCGACTGAGTGCGCAGCGCGACTTGTCCTCGGCCCGCCAGCGCTGGTCGGTGCAGGCCGCGCCGTCGCCCGCGCCGCGCTGGAACCCGGCGGCGCCGGGCACGGTGAGTTGGCGAGCCGAGCTCTTCCGCGCGCGCCGACATCCCCCTGGCACCTGGATACTGCGCGACGATGGCGTGTTGGTCGCCGAACGCTCCGCTGCCACCGTCGCAAGCGAGGCCGGGATGACGCCGCGTCTTGCTCGCTCGGCACAGGTCTACCTGCCGCAATTCCGGGCTTCCCGCGAAAGAGGAGGCCAATAGGCGAGAGAGACCACCGCCATGACTGGACCTTTGCTTGAGAGTGCCGTGCCGGAGAATGAGGCAGGCGGCCGCCGCATCCTCGCCGTATGGTGCGCCTGCCTGGCGATCGACCGCTGGCGCCTGACCCTGGGCGTAGCGGCAGGCGAGGGCGCCGATGCCACGCCGCTGGCGCTGATCACCGATACCGCGCATGGCCCGCGCATCGCTGCCGCCAACGGCGCGGGCCTCGCGGCGGGCGCGCAACCCGGCATGATGCTCGCCGATGCGCGCACGCTTTGCCCCGACCTGGCCGTGGCTCCGGCCGATCCGGCGGGGGATCTCGCATTCCTGGAAAAGCTGGCGGTGTGGGCGCAGCGTTGGGGTCCGTGGAGCGCGCTCGACCCGCCCGACGGAGTGATCGTCGATGTGACCGGTTCGAGCCATCTGTTCGGCGGCGAGGTCGGCCTTCTGGCTGACGCGCGCCGCATTTTCGCACGGCGCCGGCTGACGGTGCGCCTGGCGATCGCGCCGACCGCCGGCGCCGCCTGGGCCTTGGCGCATCATGGGCCGTCCGATTGCGTGCTCCATCCCGCCGACGATCCGGCTCGTCGCTTGGCCGAATTGCCGGTGGCGGCGCTGCGCCTCGACGACGACACGGTGACGCTGCTCAAGCGGCTGGGCCTGAAACGCCTGGGCGATCTCCACGGCGTCCATCGCGAGGCGTTGGTGCGCCGCTTCCGCAACCGGCGCTCGGCCTCGGCCAATCCGCTGATCCGCATGGATCAGCTGCTGGGCCGAGTGCCCGAGCCGCTGCTGCCGGTGCTCGCCACCGAGGCGCCGCTGGTGCAGCGCCGGCTGATGGAGCCGATCCGCCACCGCGCCTTGCTCGACCGGGTGGTCGCCGATCTCAGTGCCGACATGGCGCGGGTGCTGGAAGGGCAGGCGCTCGGCGCGCGGCGTCTGGAACTGGGCTTGTGGAAAGTCGATGGCGAGGTGGTGGTGCGCCGCCTGGAAGTCGCCGCGCCAAGCCGGGACCCGGCGCACCTGGCGGGCCTGTTCGGGCGCAAGCTGGAGGACGTGGACGCAGGCTTCGGGATCGAGATGGTGCGCTTGCGCGCTTCATGGACCGAGCCGCTTGCCTTGGCCCAGCGCGATTTCGAGGCAGCGGCCGAAGTCCATGGCACCAGCCTGGCGGCCTGTCTCGATCGGCTGACGGTGCGGCTCGGGGCCGAGGCGGTCCGCCGTCCGGTCCCGCGCGCCAGTCACATCCCTGAGCGCGCGCAGCGCTGGCAGGGGCCGCTCGACCCGGCAAAGACCATGCAGAGCGAGTTCGAATTCCACGCGCGCCCGGTCAAGCTGCTCGACCGGCCCGAGCCGATCGGCGTGATCTACGAGACGCCCGATGGCCTCCCGCGAACCTTCCGCTGGCGCGACGCGGTCCACACCGTCGCCCGCGCCGAAGGGCCTGAGCGGATCGCCCCCGAATGGTGGCGCGAGCGCTCGACGGCCCGTCTGCGTGACTACTATCGCATCGAGGACAGCGAGGGCCGCCGCTACTGGATCTATCGCAGCGGCGTGGCCGGCGACGGACGCGGCGGCGTTCCGGAGTGGTTCCTTCAGGGGCTATGGGGGTGAGGGACGAGCCGTACGCCTCAAAGCGGCTGCGTGGCGATCATCTCGGCGGTCATGAGGTCGATCATTTCCTGCCGGTTGTCGACCACCTCGCCGCCAAGGAAGCGCAGCAGGTCCTGGCACAGGCGCTGCGTCTGGGTCGCGAAGACGGCGTGCGGCTCGCCGGGATACTCAACCAGCTGCGCGCCTGGCACTTGGTCCGCAACGACCCGGCCAGTGGCTTCGAACGGCACCGTGCGGTCGGCCGTGCCGTGGATCACCAGCGTGGGCACGGTGAAGTGGGGCAGGTCGGGCCGGAAGTCAGTGTAGGCGAAAGCGGCCGCGGCTTGCAGCGTCGCATACTGGCTGGCCTTCATCGTCGTCATCCAGGCCCAGCGCAACTCTTCGTCGCTGACCGGGTGAGTGAGCAGGCCGACGCCGTAGAAGTCCCGGAAAAAGCCGGTGAAGAAGTGCCGGAAGTCGTTCTTCATCCCCTCGGTCATGTGCTGGAACACGCTGTCCGGCACGCCGTTGGGATTGTCGTCGGTGCGCAGCATGTAAGGCACGACGGAGCTGACCAGCACGGCCTGGCTGACGCCGCGGCCGGCATGTCGGGACATGTACCGGGCGATCTCGCCGCCGCCCATCGAAAAGCCCACCAGGGCCACATCCTGCGTCGCGCCGGTCGCGGCCATGACATCGGCCAGATCGTCCGCGAATGTGTCATAGTCGTAGCCGGAAGGGGCATGGTCCGAGCGGCCGAAGCCACGTCGATCGTAGGCAATGGCGCGATAGCCGTTTTCAGCGAGGGCCATCATCACCGGGTCCCAGCTGTCGGCGGAAAGCGGCCAGCCATGGATCAGCAGCACCGGCCGTCCTTGTCCCAGCGTCTTCGCGTAAAGCTGAGTGCCGTCACGGGTTTCGATCATCGTCACCACACGATCTCCTTTGCAGGCCCCACCGCACAACGGGGCGACAGGACCGATGTTCCTGGTGGCGGGGCCGATGCGGCGGGCTTGTGCCCTCAAGGGCCGAAACGAGTGCTCGCTCTATTCAGTTGGAGAACATAAAAGGAACGATCCCGCTTCCGATTCCGTTGGTTCATCGTGCCCGAAGGTCCTCTCACTCCCGATCGCCGCCGGATCGACATCGATCCCGACAGTGTCGTGCCGCCCCAGCAGGCGGCGTTCGTGGAGCTTGGCGTGGCGAGCTGCTTTTCGTTCCTGCGCGGCGCTTCGGACGCGGCGCAGCTGGTGGAGCGGGCCTGGCAGCTGGGGTACGACGCGATCGGCATTGCCGATGTCAACTCGATGGCGGGCGTGGTGCGCGTCCATACCGAGTGCGAGAAGGTGAAGCTGCGCCCGGTGATCGGCTGCCGGATCGAGACCGTCGAAGGGCTGGTCTTCCTTGCCTATCCCTCAGACCGCGCCGCTTACGGTCGCCTGTGCCGGCTGATCTCGGCCGGGCGCATGGGCACGCTCTCGGGCGAGTGGCAGGAGAAGGGCGTGTGCGAGATCTCGCTGGAGATGCTTGCCGCGCATGCCGAGGGCGTGCACTTGGTGCTGGTGCCCCCGCGCGATCTGACGGCGCGGTTCGCGTTGGAGGCGACCGACAACTTGGTGGAGCTGCGTCGTCCCGGGCTCGACCTGGTCCCGGATCGAGCCCGGGACGAAATTGTCCAACTCCTTCCCCATCTCGTCGCGCTGCTTCCCACGATGCGCCACATCGCCGCGTGCTACCTCCATGCGGGCGACGACCTCGCGCGGATCGAGGCGCTCGACGCCATGGCGCGGGAGAATGGGCTGTCGCTGCTGGCGACCAATGACGTGCTCTATCACGAGCCCGAGCGGCGCCCGCTGCAAGACGTGATGACCGCGATCCGCCACAAGACCACGGTGGCGCAGGCGGGGTGGCTGCTCGAAGCCAATGCCGAGCGGCACCTAAAGTCCCCGCAGGAGATGATCCGCCTGTTCGCCCGCTGGCCGCACGCCATCGCCGCCGCGCGCGATCTGGCCGATGCCTGCGATTTCAAGTTGGAGCAGCTGCAGTACGAATACCCCGAGGAGATCTGCCCCGACGGGCTGGAGCCGCAGGCCTACCTGGAAAAGCTGAGCTGGGAAGGCGCCGCCCGCCGCTATCCGGCGGGCGTGCCCGAAACGGTGCGTGAGGCGGTGGCGCGCGAGCTTGCCATCATCAGCCAGATGAAGCTCGCACGCTACTTCCTGACCATCAAGGATATCGTTGATTTCGCGCGAGGATGTGATCCGCCCATCGTGTGTCAGGGACGCGGATCGGCGGCCAATTCGGCAGTGTGCTATTGCCTGGAGATCACCTCGGTCGACCCGGCAGTGCATTCCTTGCTGTTCGACCGCTTCATCACCGTCGAGCGCAACGAGCCGCCCGATATCGACGTCGATTTCGAGCACGAGCGCCGCGAAGAGGTGATCCAGTACATCTACCGTCGGTACGGCCGCCACCGCGCCGGCCTGTGCGCCACCGTGATCCACTATCGCCCGCGCATGGCGATCCGCGAAGTGGGCAAGGCGATGGGCCTGACCGAGGACGTCACCGCCGCGCTCGCGCGCACCGTCTGGGGTGGCTGGGGCAAGGAGATCGGCGAGAAGCACGTCACCGAAACTGGCATGGATGCCACCGACCCGCATCTCAGGCGGGTTCTGGCCTTGACCGAGCAAATGATCGGCATGCCTCGGCATTTGAGCCAGCATGTCGGCGGCTTCATCCTCACCCAGGGACCGCTCACCGAAACCGTTCCCATTGGCAATGGCGCAATGCCCGAGCGCAGCTTCATCGAATGGGACAAGGACGACATCGACGCGCTCCGGATACTTAAGGTCGATGTCCTGGCGCTCGGCATGCTCACTTGCATTCGCAAGTGCCTCGACCTGCTGGAGGCGCACCACGACCGCAGCCTGACCCTCGCCACCGTTCCGCGTGAGGATCACGAGGTCTACGCGATGCTCCAGAAGGGGGACTCGCTCGGCGTGTTCCAGGTCGAGAGCAGGGCGCAGATGAACATGCTGCCGCGCCTGCGCCCGCGCGAGTTCTACGACCTCGTGATCCAAGTGGCGATCGTGCGGCCCGGGCCGATCCAGGGCGACATGGTGCACCCCTATCTCAAGCGCCGGCGTGGCGGCGAGCAGGTGGTCATTCCTGCCCCGTCGCCGCAGCACGGCCCGCCCGACGAACTCTCCTCGATCCTCGAGCGCACCCTGGGTGTGCCGATCTTCCAGGAGCAGGCGATGAAGATCGCGCTCGATGCCGCCAAGTTCACTGGCGCCGAGGCGAACATGCTGCGCAAGGCGATGGCGACCTTCCGCAGCCGCGGCATGGTCGACGCGCTGCAGGAGCGCATGGTCGGCAAGATGATCGAGCGCGGCTATGATCCGGACTTTTCAGAGCGTTGCTTCAACCAGATCAAGGGCTTTGGCGAATATGGCTTTCCCGAAAGCCACGCGGCCAGCTTCGCCCACCTGGTCTATGTCTCGAGCTGGCTGAAGTGCCACTTCCCCGCGGCGTTCGACTGTGCGCTGCTGAATTCGCAGCCCATGGGCTTCTACGCTCCGGCCCAGATCGTGCGCGACGCGCGCGAGCACGGTGTCACGGTACTGCCGGCGGATGTGAACGGCAGTGATTGGAATTGCACGCTGGAGGAGTTGCAAGATCCTCCCCTGCAAGGGGAGGGGGACCGCGCCGCGCAGCGGCGGGGTGGAGGGGTGTCCCCCTCTGGTGCATGCGCGCCGGCGGTGACACCCCTCCGTCAGCGCTCCGCGCTGCCACCTCCCCTTGCAGGGGAGGATTGTGAACGGGCCCGCCTCGACAAACACGTCGCGTTGCGCCTGGGCTTGCGCCAGATCGATGGCTTTCCCGAAGCCGCCGCCGCCAAGCTGGTCGCCGCCCGGCTCGAGGCTGGTCCATTCCGCGACGTGGCCGAGCTGCGCGAGCGGGCAGGGCTGTCGCCGGCACTGATCGAGCGGCTTGCGGCGGCCGATGCGTTCGGCTCGATGGGGCTCACCCGGCGGCAGGCCCTGTGGGACGCGCGCAGCCTGATCGCGGGGCCGGACCTGCCGCTGTTCGCCGCCGCCGCTGCGCGCGACGAAGGTGCCGAGCGGGCGCTCACTCGCCTGCCGACGATGCCGCTCAGCGAGGAAGTGGTGGCCGATTACCAGACCCAGCGCCTCAGCCTGAAGGCGCATCCGCTCGCGTTCCTGCGCGCCAGCCTGGCCGAGCGCGGCTTCGTGCGCGCCTGCGACTTGAGGAAGCGCAAGTTCCGCGCGATGGTGCAGGTCGCGGGCGTGGTGCTGATCCGCCAGCGGCCGGGCAGCGCCAAGGGCGTGTGCTTCATCACCCTGGAGGACGAGACCGGCGTGGTGAACCTCGTCGTCTGGCCCGACCTCAAGGAGAAGCAGCGCCGCGTGGTGATGGGCGCCCGGCTGATGGAAGTGCGCGGCCGGGTCGAATACGACGACGAGGTTATCCACGTCATCGCCGCGCACATGACCGATGCCACGCACGAGTTGCATCGCCTGTCCGAGGATCTGCTGCCCGCCACCATCGCCCGCGCCGACCACTGCAACAACCCACTGCCGAGCCGATGGGGCCCCAAGGACAATCTGCGCGAAGGAAAGGACGATCCGTTCCGCCCGATCGAATACGACCAGTGGACGCCGCCTGGCCCGGGCAATCGCGAGTGCGGCTTCCATCAGGGTCACCCGCGCGACGTGCGCGTCATTCCCAAGTCGCGCGATTTCCACTGAGCGGAGCCAAAGCCGTTCGCCGAGACTTCCTGTCACATGCGCTTCGCCGTCGATAGCTGGCTGCTCGCCGCCCTGCTGCTGCTCGCGGCGGTTGTCGGCACGCGTGCGTGGCTGCACGATCATCCGCAGTACGATCCCTGGGCGCCGCTATCCCTCGACGACAACCCCGATGGCTGGGCCACGCGCCGCAAGCTTGCGCGCCTGCGCGACAACAAGGCCGAGTGCCGCGCCTTCCTTACCCGCAGCGACATCGCCTTCACCCCGCTGCCGCCTGCCGGCAAGGCAGCGTGCCACCGCGCCGACCGGCAGACCCTTGCCCCCGAGCGGCCGCTTGGCCTGGTGCTGCATCCTGCCGGAGCGGAGGCCACCTGCGCGGTAGATGCCGGCCTGGCGCTGTGGCTGCGGCACGGTGTGCAACCCGCGGCACGCGCATTCTTGAACACGAGGATCGTCGGCCTGGAGCATTACGGCACGCAGAATTGCCGGCGGATCGGCAACGGCGCGACCGGCCGCTGGAGCGAGCACGCGACGGGCAACGCCATCGACATCGCCGGTTTCATCCTGGCCGACGGACGCCGTGTCCGAGTGCGGCGAGACTGGCGCGGCAGGGATGATGCCGCGCGCTTTCTCCATGCCGTGCGCGATGCGGCCTGCGACCAGTTCGCGACTGTCCTTTCGCCCGACTACAACGCCGCGCACGCCGATCACCTGCATCTCGATCAAGCGCGGCGCGGGAGCATGGCGGGTTCATTCTGCCGCTGACGCGGCGACACGATCGCCCTAAGGAGCCCCATCTTCTCGGAGCCTTCCTGTATGACCGCCAAGCTGATCGGCCTTTTCGCAGCGTCTCTTTCGCTGGCCTCGCCGGCCGCCGCGCACGTCGTCTTCTCCCAGGCGCAGGCGCAGGCAGGCGGCTACTATACGGGCTTCCTGCGGGTGACGCACGGCTGCGGTGATTCGCCCACGGTCTCGTTCCAGGTGACGATTCCCGATGGCGTGATATCGGCGCGGCCGCAGCCCAAGGCGGGATGGACCTTGCGCATCGACAAGGCGCCGCTGGCACAGCCGATCACGGGCGAGGGCGGCAGCTCAATCAAGGAGCGGGTGACCGCGATCACCTGGACCGGTCGCCTGCCGGCCGACCAGTTCGACGAATTCGGCCTGTCGCTCAAGCTGCCCGCGGTAGCCGGCCCGCTGTACTTCCCTGCCGTCCAGCGCTGCGAGAAGGGCGAGAACGCGTGGACTACGATCCCGCCATCCCCCGAGCACTGGCACCACGTGCCAAATCCAGCGCCGATCCTGATCCTCAGTGCACCCGGCCAGGACATGGCCCACGGTCACTGACGCGCGCTCAGAAGCGCCGTGCGAACCCGACGTAAACGCGCACATCAGGCGCGTTCGCGTTCAGCGCGAACTCGGATGCGCAGTCGAATTGCGCATTCTCGCTTAGCGAAAAGCCGGCCGCGATGCCGCCGATGGTCTCAGTCGTGTGCCCCTGCGGATCGTCATCGCGCAGCACCTGAGCCTCGATCGCGAGATTGATGGCCTCGCCGAGCGAGATCGCCAGGCCCGCCGCGCTGCCGTAGGCGAGATGGCGGCCCTTGCGGTCCTCGTCCGTCGCGGCGTCGATCTCCGGTGCGGCGATGAAGGCGATGCTGTCGCTTATGGGCACATTGACCGGGATGGATAGACTTGCACTCCAGTCGCCGCTGCCGATCGCGTGACCGCCCGTGGGCAGAGTGACCGACGGCAGGAGCGCGACCGAGAACGACTTGCCCTCGGGGTCGAGCAGGTTCTGCTTGATGCCGAGCGTCACGTCTCCGGTGCCGGACTGACGCGAAATGTCCCCGCTGATTCGATCCTTGCTCCGCATGTGTCCGTAGGCGGTCCAGCCAAGCCGCAGCTCGGTGCTCTCGCCCAGGCCATAGCGTAGCGCCAAGTCTCCAACGATCACCGTATCGTCGACTTCATCGGAGCTGCTGTCGTGCGTCCAGTCGCCGAACGAGGCTTCGGCCGACAGCTTGCTGGGCTCCATCGTGCAGGGCGGCGTGTTGATACCGGGGCGGTCGGGGCAGTATTCGCGCGCGTGGCTGGGCGTCGCCCCGAAGGTCGCCGACGCTGCGACAGCCAACAGGAGCGCGCGCAACCCGTTCGCTCGATCCTGCGTGGTCATCCTCAATCCCCCGTCTGCCTCGCAGTCAACGTCGACGAGGAAGCAGCGTTCCACGGGAAAGCGTTCGAAATCAGTTCCGGCGTCCGTAGCTGGCGAGGATCGCCATCATCGCCTCACCGCCCTTTCTTCGTGATTGACGCCGTGAAGTCGGGGTCCTTGTTCGCGACCCAGTCGACGAACTTGCGCACGTTGGGGTTCGCCAGCAGGACGTCGACGTCCATCCCGGCGCGTTGCAGTTCGGAGTTGGTGAAGTTCGCCGTCAGCGTCTGTTGGCAGATCGGGTGCATTGGCACGACGTCGCGCCCGCCACGGCTCTTGGGTATGGGATGGTGCCAGACCACGGTCTTACCGGTCGGCCGGCCGCAGAGCCAGCAGGGGACGACCTCGACCGGCGTCTCTTCCGGATCGGTATGGAGGTCTTCGCGGGGGCCGTGCTTGGAATACTTGCGCGCCATGGGGTCTGCCTGGGCTGGAGTTGCGCTGGCGCGATAGCGGCATCGTCAGGCTTTGGCGAGGAGGGGGCGCCGCGCTTGGCGGCGCCCCGGCAGGATTACTCCGCGCGGGCGAGTTCGCTCTTCGGCTCCGCGAGGCGGCGGTGCATTTGGGCCACCATGTCGGCGGGCAGGATGTCCGAAAACACCGCCTGCACCTTGTTCATGAAGCCGCTGACGATCTGGTCGTCCGCCTTCAGTAGCGCCCGGTAGCCATCACGCGCGACCTTCGCCGGGTCGGCCTTGCTGCCCTGGCCGGCCTTCGTGTCCATCATGTCGGCGCGCTTGAAGAACTCGGTGTCGGTGGGGCCGGGTTCGAGCACGCTGACGACCACGTCGGTGTCCTTGAGCTCGTTGGCAAGGCCGATGCAGAAGTCGTCGATGAAGGCCTTGGTCGAGTTGTAGACCAGCTGGAACGAGCCCGGAATGTGTCCCGCGATCGAGCCGGTGACGAGAATGCGCCCTTCGTTGCGGTTGCGCATCTGCCGCCCGATCGCGTGGATCAGGTGCGTCGTACCGACCACATTGGTGTCGATCACGTGGCGCGCCTGGTCCCAGTCCTGGTCGAGGAAGCCATGACCGAGCCCATGTCCGGCGTTGGCAAAGAGCGCTGCGACCGGCCGCGTGCCGATGGCGGAGATCACTTGCTGCACGCCATCGTCGGTCGCGAGATCGACTTGCAGGGTCTCGACGTCCCGCGCGCCGCCGGCGCGCACTGCGCTTTCGGCTTCGCCAAGATCGGTATCGGCGACCAGCAACAGGGAGACCCCGTCCGCCGCCGCCAGCTTCGCCAGTTCCAGTCCGATGCCGGTGGACGCACCGGTGACGACGACGAAACCGCTTAGTGCGTCGATGCTGTGCTTTGCCATGTTCCGTTCTCCGTCTTGTTCTGATCCATGCCAGGCTTCAGGACCACCTTGGTCCAGCTGTCCTGCTGCTGCTTGAAGTTCTTGTAGCCCTCGGCCGCCTGCTCGAGCGGGAGGCGGTGGCTGATGAGGAAGGTGGTATCGAGCGTGCCGTCCTCGATCTTGGCGAGCAGGTCCTTGGTGTATTTCTGCACGTGCGTCTGGCCGGTGCGGACTTGCAGCCCTTTTTCCATGACGGCGCCGATCGGGAACTTGTCCGCGAGGCCGCCATAGACACCCGGGATCGAGACGCGCCCGCCCTTGCGCACCGCGAGGATCGCCTGCCGCAGCGCGCTGGCCCGGTCGGCGCCGAAGCCGATCTTCTGCTTGGCGGTGTCGAACACGTTGTCGATGGCGAAGCCGTGCGCCTCCATGCCGACAGCGTCGATCACTGCGTCCACGCCGATGCCGCCGGACATCTCCATCAGCGCCTCGAGAACGTTGGTCTCGCGGAAGTTGACGACCTTGGCGCCAAGCTTGCGGGCGAGTTCGAGACGGTGCGGGTAGTGGTCGATGGCGATGACTTGCGCCGCGCCCATCACCAGCGCCGACTGGATCGCGAACAAGCCAACCGGTCCGCAGCCCCACACCGCGATGGTGTCGTCGGGCTCTATCTGGGCGTTCTCCGCCGCCATCCACCCGGTCGGCAGGATGTCGGAGAGGAACAGCACCTTGTCATCCTCGAGGTGGTCGGGAACGACGATCGGGCCGACGTCCGAGTAGGGCACGCGCACGTACTCGGCCTGTCCGCCCGAGTAGCCGCCGGTCAGGTGCGAATAGCCGAACAGGCCGGACATCGCGTGGCCGTAAAGCCCGGCGGACATGTCCTGCTTCTCCACCGGATTGGAATTGGAGCAGCACGAATACTGCTGGACGGTGCAGAAGAAGCACTGGCCGCAGCTGATGGTGAAGGGCACCACGACGCGCTCACCCTTCTTGAGCGTGCTCTTGGGGCCGGTCTCGACGACTTCGCCCATGAACTCGTGGCCCAGCACGTCGCCGGGAAGCAAGCCGGGGATCACGCCGTCGTAGAGATGCAGGTCGGAGCCGCAGATCGCGGTCGAGGTAATCTTGATTATCGCATCGCGCGGGTTGATGATCTCGGGGTCGTCGACGGTGTCGACCTGGACCTTGTGAGTGCCCTGCCAGGTGAGCGCGCGCATCAGGCCATCTCCTCTTGCTTCGATTCCTGCTTCGCGGCTCGGGTCTGGTCCTTGCGCCGTGCGGAGGTCGCGATCTCTCCGGCCTCCATCATCATCTTGAAGCGCTTGAGGTCGTGGCGCGCCTGGATCGCCGGCTCGCGAAGGAAGAGCTTGGCGACCAGGCGGCCGAGTTCGCCGGCGGGAGGCTTGTAGGCGATGCGAGTGCTCACCCGCGTGCCGCGCTCGCCCGGCGCGTCCTTGAAGGCTACGCGTCCCTCGGTCTCGATATCGGAGCCGGGCACCGAGCGCCAGGCGATCAGCTCGCCGGGTTGCTCGCGTACGATCTCGGTCTCGATCTCGACGGTGCGGCCGGCCGGTGCCTTGATTGTCCACACCGCACGGCCACTGTCGCCGGTCGGTTGTACCGAGACGACATTCTCCATAAAGGTCGCCAGGTTCGCGAAGTCGCGCCAGAAGGCGAACAGCTCCTCGCGCGGGCGATTGATGGTGACGGTGCGGCCGACGACGTCGTATTCGCCAAAAGAGCGCCGCCCGGTGAAGCCGGGCGCATCGTCGGGACTGCGGCGGCTGCCCGATTTCTCGTGGCGCGTCGCGATGATCGCCCCGGCGCCGGCGGCGACCAGCAGGCCGATCAGGCCTGCCTTGGCGCCGAGGCCGGTTCTGAGGTCATGGTCCATCGATTTCTCCTGATCGGGTGCCGCGCTCGGGCATTGGAGGGCGTCTGCGCGGCGAAGGCGGGAGCGGTTATGCTGGTCTTGTAACCACAGGCGGGCAGCCGAAGTTGCTGGACGGCGGGACGGCAGGGCGTACGTGCGCCACGCTTCGTCGGCACGGTCGATACCGAAATAAAAATACGATGGATGAGCTACTTAGTGTCCTGACCTGACAACCCGCTCCTGTCCGATCGGGGAACCATCGTGGCCGGCCGCGCATAGCGATGGTGCAGGGCCGAGGAGTACGTTCGGCAAATGCAGGAGAAAGCCATGACCAGCCCGAAGCGCGACGCGCCCAACCATGTCGCAAACCGCAAGCAGAGCCGCGAGACAATCCCGACCTCGATCCAGCAGAGCGGGGGCCTCGCAGGAGACAACGCCGGCATCGCGCAAGGCCGCAAGACCGAGGATGACGTGTCGCGCAAGGTCGTCGATCAGGATGACGGGTGGAACAGCAACACTTGATCACAGCGCACGCGAGAGGAACCGAACTTTGGCCCAAGGCGTTGTAACACCCTGATAAAAGGGCGAGAGGATGTCTGAAACACTCGACAGTGCATTGCACGACGATGCGCTCGACCGCGCCGAGCGCGTGCTGGAAGAGGCGTGCGACAAGGGCCTGACATTGGCCACGGCAGAGAGCTGCACCGGCGGCCTGCTGGCGGCGCTGCTCACCGACATTCCCGGGTTGAGCCATGCCTTCGAGCGGGGCTTCGTGGTCTACTCCGAGGAAGCCAAGAGCGAACTGCTATCGATCGACCGGGAGCGGATAGCTCGCTTCGGCGCCGTCAGCAAAGAGGTGGCGATCGACATGGCACGCGGTGCGCTCGAAGCTTCGCACACGGATATCGGCGTGGCGGTGACCGGGTTCGCCGGCCCCGGCGCGCCGGGCGACGAGGAAGGCCTGGTTCATCTCGCGTGCGCGCGAAAGGAGGGACGCATCGATCATCGTGAAGCGCACTTCGGCGCGATCGGCAGAGCGGGCGTGCGGCGCGAGGCGATCGACCTGGCCCTGGAAATGATCGAAGACGCGCTAACCCAATAACGTGCTGCGGATCGCCGGGCCAGGGTCGCCCGGCGATCCGAATACAGTGCTACTCGCGACTCTCGGCGCGCTCGGTTGCCGTGGGACGCTCGCCGTCCGCGTGCGGTGGCTCGCGATCCTCGTTCCGCCAGCGCTCGGGCGTTTCGGACGCCTGCCCCGTCACGTTGCGCGAGTCTGCTGGCTCGTATTCGCCGCCGGGCCCTTTGGTGCTCTCCTGCTCGCGCCAGGATTTGTCGGGCTCGCCCTTGGTGCCGGCCACCTTGCGCGAATCCTGGGGCTCGTATTCTCCGCCACCTGCCATGACCGGTCTCATCTCTGTCGCCCGGCAAGAGCGCCGGGACTGCTGTCGGAGAGGCAACTGCGGCGCGCTCGGGATGGTTGCCGTGCCGGACGGCGAACGCGAGCGATGCGGCTTTGCGTCGGCCAAGTCGTTGTCGCGGCGTTATTGCCCGGTCAGAGCCGCAGCCGGCTCCGGCGGCTCAGCAGTTCGGATGCAGCGAGAGCGAGCACCGAAAGGACGATCGAGATCACCGCCAGGCGCGTCACGGCGAGATCGCCGCCCGGCACTTGCAGCGCCGAGTAGATCGCCAGCGGCAGCGTCTGCGTCTCGCCCGGGATGTTCGAGACGAAGGTGATCGTCGCGCCGAACTCGCCCAGCGAGCGGGCAAGGCCAAGCACCGTCCCCGCGATCAGGCCCGGCGTCGCCAGCGGCACGGTGATCGTCCAGAACGTGCGCCAAGGCCCTGCGCCGAGCGTGCGGGCGGCGCTCTCAAGCCGCGTATCGACCGCCTCGATCGAGATGCGCATGGCCCGAACCATCAGCGGCAGCGCCATGATCGCGGCGGCAAGCGCGGCGCCTGTCCACCGGAACATGAGGCTGATCCCCAACCAGCGCGAGAGCGGCGCGCCGATCACGCCGGTGCCGCCGAACACCAGCAGCAGGAGCCAGCCCGTCACCACCGGAGGCAGCACCAGCGGCAAATGAACGAGCGCATCGAGCAGCAGCTTGCCCGGCATGCGCGAACGGGCAAGCACCCAGGCGAGAGCGAAGGCGAGGGGGACCATGCCGCCGACCGCGACGAGGCTCACCTTCAGTGACAGCGCGACGACTTGCCATTCTTCCGGACTGAGCACGCGC
>Ga0207641_10003319_pt1 | contig 14317 bp, 16 predicted proteins | sample KBSSwiS62_FD_184306 | JGI IMG/M metagenome (GOLD analysis project Ga0207641, IMG submission 184306) | Switchgrass rhizosphere microbial communities from Kellogg Biological Station, Michigan, USA - KBS Switchgrass S6-2 (SPAdes) (version 2) | ecosystem: Host-associated > Plants > Roots >... | reverse complement strand
ACGCCGCCGATCCTGACCGACGAAGGCTGGCTCAGTCTGTGGCATGGCGTCGAACCGAAGGAGATCGTCGGTATCTACCGGACCTACTGGTCGCTGATGGACAGGACCGATCCTTCCAGGGTCCTCCGCACCGACCACCATCCGCTCCTAGAGGCCAAACCCGGACTGACCGCCCCGATCGACCATCAGATGTATATCCGCGATGTCGTGTTCACGACCGGCATCGCTGACGCCGGCGACCATTATGTCGTAGCCTCGGGTGAGGCTGACCTGGCCTGCCGGATCACGCACATTCCAAAGGCGCTCTTCGCGGGCGGCGAGACGCCGGACCGGTGATGAAACCGACGACGATCAAGACGATTGGATATGGGATCTCGACGGTGAGCGTCCTGTTGCTCGGCATCGTCTCCTGGAAAACCGCCTCCGAGCAGCCGCTGCTGCTCGCCGCGCTGATCGCGGGCGTGCTCGCCTCGATGGCCGGCATGGTGCTGCGCTGGTTGTCCTACCGAATAGAGGAGCGGATGGAAGGCAAGCCGTGACCTAGATGCCATTCCCACGGACGCTACCAAGGCGGTGGCCGAACTCCAACGTCAGGGTCGCTTTGATTCCGCGTTGGTACAGGCCGATGCGGGCCATGCACTCGCCTGTGCGAGGCCGCTCGATACGTCACCTACGTCGTGGTCGACCAACGTGCTAAGGATCAGCCTCCGACGGAGGATTCCAGCTTGGCACGGATGGCGGTAGCCAAGTGCATCATGGCAGTGAACGACTTCTTGGCGAAGCATCTTCCGGAAGCGCTGATCGACGTGCCGATGGGGGCACCTGGGACCTGTTCCTCTTTTACCAATTCATCATCTCGAACCCGATTGCGGCCGGATCCTACGAAATTCAGTGCGACATAGTTGCGACGCGTCAGCTCGGGGCTGACGAGGGCGGGATGATCGGCAGAGAACGGCGATGTCGGGAGCAATCCGTCGCTGTTAGCCGAACCGCCGGCGCTGCTGCGCCGGCTCGCGCAAACGCGACCTCAGGTCGCCATCATCCGCGCCCGGCACGAACGATACCGCGTGCTCTTGCGGTCCAGCGATCGGGCCGCCCGACGGGTCCGACGCACAGACCATCACCGTCGCCAACATTAGAACCGCCGCGTCATGGTCAGTCCCGCCGACTGCGCCGGGCTTCACCGCCGCATAGCGGGCGGTACCAAATCATGGCCGCTGCGGATCAAGGTCGGCGACAAGCGCCGAGACATTGGCTTTGGGCCCTATCATGGCAAGATCGGCATGACCGACGATCAGGCCGCGGTGGTTGAGGCGCTATCGCTTGACGAGGCGCGCAACAGGGCGCGCGAGCTTCGGAACGAATACCGCAGGACCGGCGCTATCGTATCTCCTACGCAGGCTGAGGCCGAACGGGCGGCATCGCAAAAGTGAATAGGGCGGTAAGAGCGCGCGCGAGGATCGCGACCGACAAGTGACGTTCTTCAGCAGGCGCAGACCCGCATCTCTCAGACTTGAGGACTTGTTTGCCGTCTCAGACGAGCCTTGCTGCGGCGCTACGGCGCCGTCGCATTGAACTGCCGACGATGCCCATGCCTCCCATCATCATTCCCCACGTCGCGGCCTCGGGAGCCGCCGTTGCCTGAATTGTGAAGGTGCCCGATCCATCTTCTGTCGCAGACGCATAAGCAACGGAGCGTCCGGAAAAGGCAAATAGCTGGTTTGCTGACGGCAATGATGTGTTGTCCAAGACCAGCCCTGTTGGATCAGTGAAGGAAAAGAGGAAATTATCTCTGCCACCCAATACTCTCCCAGTTGTTCCAAACGCAGCACGATCGACACTCACCCCCGGGTCGGCATTGTCTACAGCTGCGAATCCGCTCGCAAGCGTGCGTGTTCCCCCCGTAATCGATGACATATTTGGGGATTGGTAAGTCGACCGAGTCGCTGTGCCGTTAGTCGAGGTCGGCGCGAGATCTCGATCGTATTTGAGAGTGCCCGTGAACGAAATTCCAGCGAGCGAACCTTCTGAAAATACTCCGCTAAATGTAAGGTCGACGACGTTGCCCGCCAAACCTGCGGTCGAATACAAAGAGAGTGCGACCGCAGCCGCAGCAGGTAAAAATCTCATCGTCGGCCCGCCATAGTTGATGCCTCGCAATATGCCCGCTGATTCTCGTAAAGATAGGCCCAAATTCGCCCGTACGACAGGCGTCCTGCCTTATTGGCATCCCCGATGTGTTCAGCACATCCATTAGGCCCGTCGGATGTTCTCCGCTGAAGAACAAGTCCTGAATGGGTCCGCATTGTGTACGATGGTGCCATCTAGTGGAGCGCATCGATCAGGCCGCCTCAAGGAGCGGAACGACAGCCTTGACTGCCAACTCATCCAGTCCTTCCGTAATGCACCGGGAACAATGATGTTCGATCATCACTACCGAGGTATCATGCAGTGCTGCGACTTTGAATGTGCAGCCTTTGTACTGGATTATAGGGCTTGGTCATCACGTAGTCGCGGTTGCCGTGACGCGGAAATTACAAGGACCAGCGCACCAAAACATTAATCTTGATCGCCGTTCCGATGGCGGCCCCCGTGACCCTGTTGCAAGTCTGCAACCACTCGGAGCGTGGCGTCGTCTACACCCGTGCGTTGAGGAAGCGCCCTACCGCGCGACAACAGGGCGAGATCGACCACGCGGCGTCTTCACCATCAGATAGCTGTCCCAAGCCACCATGACGACACGACGTCGCTCGAGTGCGTCACCCCGGCGATACGCCTGCTCAACGTCTGTCCCGACACTATGGGCAAGAGACAATTCGCCAAGTTCGCGCGCGAATTCGGTTTCTTCGCCGACCCAGTCTCGGAAGGACGAACGGAAGCCGTGCACCGTGAACTCGCCGCGGCCCATACGCTTCATCTGTTCCGCCATCGCCATGTTCGAGAGACCCTTGTCGACCTTTCCGCCGGGAAAGATGAACGCATCCCCGTCCATCCCGAGAAACCCGACGAAACGCAAGATCTCGATCGATCGATCGGACAGCGGCTTGCGATGTTCCTTGGGTTTCTTTGTCCCGGCCATCATGCCTTTCATCCGTACGGCGGGAACCGTCCAGACTTTCGCTTCGAAGTCGATCTCGCTCCACTTGGCCCCGATCACCTCAACTGTTCTGGCGGCGTTGAGTATGAGGAACTCGAGCGCCTTGGCGGACATCGCTACGTAGGTCGCGAGCTCTTTCATAAGGGCGGGCACCTGCGAATAGGGTAACGCTGCCATATGGCCACGTGTCAGGCGCATCTGCCTCGGCAGGACATGTTCCAGGTTGCCCCGCCAGGCCGCGGGATTTTCACCAGAGCGATGGCCTAGGACCTTTGCCGCATCAAGTACGTCTTCGACTCGCTCTCGCACGCGGCGCGCCATGTCAGGGATATCGGCCCAGATCGGTTTCAGGAGAGCAACGATCTCGACATTGCCGATCTTGGAAATCGGCATATCCCAGATCAGCCCACAATGGTTGCGAAGCGAGTTCTCCCAATGCTGCTTGTGCTTGGCCGTTTTCCATTCGCTCTGCTTGGCCTCGATGTGCACCAGCGAGAAGGCGCCAAAAGTCGGGCCTTCGACCGACCTCTTGCGCCGCTCCTCGATAGGATCGAGACCATTCGCAACGAGCCGTAGTGACTCGACCGCCTGTTTCCGCGCTTCGGCAAGAGTGAAAACATGGGTCGAGCCCAGTCCCATTTCCCGACGCTTCGTACCCTTCTTCCAGATGAAGACCCAGCTCTTCGAGCCGCTATCCTTGATTCGAAGATAGAGACCGCCGCCATCGGCGTGGAGCCCCACGTCCGTGAGCGTCTGCGCGGCACGAGGAGGAAGCCGATTCACTGTGTGGACCATGGCTAGGATCCGGTTAGGGTCTGACTTTGCAGACCCTAACATTGTCCCTAACCTGAGACAACGATTGCCGTGGATTGTTGGGGACCGGAGTGGCCTGCAAGTGCCCGAAAAGCATCGCTTTTGACATTCATCGGGATGAACTTAGACGCTCGTGGATGGCATTCTGGATGCCCCGTGAGGATTCGAACCTCAATTAACGGAGTCAGAGTCCGTAGTCTTACCTTTAGACGACAGGGCATCAATCAGAGCGCCGCCACATAAGGATGGGCCGAAAGCCTGTCAACCGCATCGCCGACGCCGGCCTTGCCGTCGGGCCCGTCTGGCATTACGCATAATGCCAAGTTCCGGGCCAAATTCGCAGGGCCGGCGAAAGAAAGAGTATATGACATGGCGCATCGGCCCTCCAAGGCCGCGCCGCGCCCCGATGACAGACGGGGTCGCCAAGCGCACCCAAGCCCCGCTCCGAATCCGCGCTACAACTATGCCGCGCTCGATCTGGGTACCAATAATTGCCGCCTGCTGATCGCGCGGCCCACCGAGGAGGGCTTCGTCGTGGTCGATGCCTTCTCGCGGATCGTGCGGCTCGGCGAAGGGCTGGCCGCGACCGGCAAGCTTTCCGATCTCGCGATGGATCGCGCGGTCAGCGCGCTGTCGGTCTGTGCGGACAAGCTGCGGCGGCGGCATGTCGCGCTGGTGCGGTCGGTCGCGACCGAGGCCTGCCGCCGCGCCACCAACGGCCGCGAATTCGTCGAGCGCGTCTATCGCGAAACCGGAATCGCGCTGGAGATCATCACCCCTGAACAGGAGGCGCGGCTGGCCGTGCTCGGCTGTCACGCGCTGCTCGAGCCCGGCGAGGGCAAGGCGCTGATCTTCGATATCGGCGGCGGATCGACCGAGCTTGTCCTGATCGATACGCGCGGCAGCACACCGCATGTCGTCGATTGGTACAGCGCGCCCTGGGGCGTCGTGTCGCTGTCGGAAACCGAGCCGCATGGCGGCGCGGACAAGGCCGCACTCCTCGAAAGCTATGCGCGGATGCGCCAGCGCGTTGCCGGTAGTTTCCATGGCTTTGCCCAGAAGCTGCGCGCCGATGGCGTGCCCCCCGGCCGCCTGCTCGGCACCAGCGGCACGGTGACGACGCTCGCCAGCGTCTATCTCGAACTGCCGAGTTACGATCGCCGCGCCGTCGATGGCCTGATCGTGCCGGCATCGGCGATGCGCGGGATCAGCGAGAAGCTGTCGGGGATGACGATCGACGAGCGTTCGCAGATGGCCTGCATCGGCTCCGAGCGCGCCGATCTCGTCGTCGCGGGCTGTGCGATCCTCGATGCGATCCTCGATATCTGGCCGGCGGAGCGGCTCGGCGTCGCCGATCGCGGCATTCGCGAAGGCATATTACGGTCTCTGATGGCCAGGAAGGCGGCAGCATGACCCGTGGGATCGTCGGCCGGCAACGGGTCAAGACCGCCAAGGGCCGCACCACCGCGTCGGTGCGCTGGCTCGAACGCCAGCTCAACGATCCTTACGTCCGCAAGGCGAAGGCCGAGGGCTATCGCTCGCGCGCGGCGTACAAGCTGATCGAGCTCGACGAGCGCTTCAAATTCCTGCGCGGATCGAACCGCGTGCTCGATCTCGGCATCACCCCGGGCGGCTGGACGCAGGTCGTCCGCAAGATCTGCCCGAAGGCGCGGGTGGTGGGGATCGATCTGCTCGAAACCGATCCGATCGACGGTGCGATCATCCTGCAGATGGACTTCATGGCCGACGACGCCCCTGCCCGGCTGACCGAGGAACTGGGCGGCCTCGCCGATATCGTGCTGTCGGATATGGCCGCGAACACCGTCGGCCACACCCAGACCGATCATCTCCGCACGATGGCGCTGGTCGAGGCCGCACTGCTGTTCGCCAGCGAGATATTGCGGCCGGGCGGCGTGTTCGTCGCCAAGGTGTTCGCGGGTGGCGCCGACAGCGCGCTCGTCGCCGAGATGAAGCGGCTGTTCACCACCGTGAAGCACGCCAAGCCGCCCGCAAGCCGCAAGGATTCGTCCGAATGGTATGTCGTGGCGCAGGGCTTCAAGGGCCGTGGCGTGGAACCCGTCAGCGAATCCTGACCAAAGTCGTTCGCGCCGCGCCGCCGACCTGTGGCGGGCAGGTCGTGCGGTTGAATTTCCGATCAAGGCAGACCCAGACCTCCTTCAGCCAGCCATCGTCACTGACGCTGAGCCTCAGCTGATCGGCCTTCATGCCCTCATTCGCCGCGGCAAACGCCTGTTCAAAGGCCTGCGCGGGCATCTTCTTGCCGCGCAATGCCGCCATGTCGGGATAATGTAGCGCGCGATAGAGCGGCTGGCTTTTCGCGAAATAATCGGCCGGTTCGCGATACATGCAGGTGCCGTGTTTCTCCCATTCATGCTGCATGAGCTGCACCGATGGCGTGCTGCATAGATGCTCGCGGAGGATCTTGTCGGGTATGAGCCGGGCCGGTTTGCAATATTGCGGCCGTTCCTCGCCTTTGCCCTGCGGCCACAGGCCGTGGAGCACGAAGCCGAACGACCCCGCCTGCCCGCCACATTGCAGGCGATCCGCAGGGCTGGTCGATCGGCTCGCGCAATATTCGGGTGACCAGGTGACCGCGAGGACATAGCTGCCGGTCGCCGTCAGGCGGCGCGGCTCGTCGCGCGTCGGGCCTTCGAGCATCGGGCGCGGCAAGCTGTCGGATACGGCGCAGCTGGGCCCGTCCTTCTTCGCGCAGGCCGACAATGCGAGCAGCGCGGCGACAAGGACGAGATGCTTCGACGACATCCCGCAGCCTAGGCCTCAGACGGCGCGGAAATCCAGCCCGATGTCGGCGGCTGGCGCGGACTGGGTCAGGCGGCCGACCGAGATATAGGTAACGCCGGTCAGCGCGATCGCCTTGATCGTATCGAGCCGTACGCCCCCCGAAGCCTCGGTCGGTACGCGCCCGCCGACCAGGGTGACTGCGCCGCGCAAGGTCGCCGGGTCCATATTGTCGAGCAGCAGATGCGTCGCCCCCGCGGCAAGCGCGGGTTCGATCTGATCGATCCGATCGACCTCGACGATCACCCGCTCGATCCCCGCCGCGACCGCGCGCCGCACCGCCTCGCCGATATCGCCCGCAACCGCGACATGATTGTCCTTGATCATCGCGGCATCGTCGAGCCGCATGCGATGGTTGGTGCCGCCGCCCATGCGCACCGCATATTTTTCGAGGGCGCGCAGGCCGGGGATCGTCTTGCGCGTATCGAGCAAGATCGCGCCGGTGCCGAGGATCGTGTCGACATAAGCGCTCGTCAAGGTCGCGACGCCCGAAAGATGCTGTACCGTATTGAGCGCCGAGCGCTCGGCGGTAAGCAAGGCGCGCGCGCGGCCACGCAGCCGCATCAGCACGCCGCCCTTCGGCACGCGCGCGCCGTCTTTTGCCAGCATCTCGATCTCGACATCGGGGTCGAGCGCGCGGAAAAAGGCTTCGGCCAGCGGTAGCCCTGCGACGCTGATCGCATCGCGGCTCGCCATCTCTCCTTCGAACAGCGCGTCTGCGGGGATGGTCGCGGCGGAGGTGATATCCCCGCCCTGCCCCATATCCTCGGCCAGCGTCGCGGCGACGAATGCGCCGAGGTCGAAATTTTCGAGAGTGAAGGTCATCAACCTATCCATTTTCCGTCGCCCCGGCGGAGGTCGGGGCCGCTGGAGATATGTGCGCGCAGGAACCCGCAGCGGCCCCGGCCTCCCGCCGGGGCGACGCGTACGCCTAAAGCTTCGGCCGCCCCACATCCGGCCCGCTCAACCCGCCGGTCATCTCCAGCATCCGATCGAGCGAGCGCTTCGCCGCGATCCGTGTGGGCTCATCGACCTCGATCTGCGGGGTCAGGTCGCGCAGCGACAAATAGAGCTTCTCGAGCGTGTTCAGCGCCATATAGGGGCACATGTTGCAGTTGCAGTTGCCGTCCGCACCGGGCGCACCGATGAAGGTCTTGTGCGGCGCAGCCTTTTCCATCTGGTGGATGATGTGCGGCTCGGTCGCGATGATGATCAATTCGTCGGGCACCGACAGCACATAGTCGAGGATACCACGGGTCGATCCGACATAATCGGCATGATCGAGGATATGCACCGGACATTCGGGATGTGCCGCGACCGGCGCACCCGGATATTGCGCCTTGAGCTTCAGCAGTTCGGTTTCGCTGAACGCCTCATGGACGATGCAGCTTCCTTCCCACAGCAGCATGTCGCGGCCCGTCTTGCGCGCGAAATAGCCGCCGAGGTGGCGATCTGGCGCGAAGATGATCTTCTGGTCCATAGGAATCTGCGACAGGATCGTTTCGGCCGAGGATGAGGTGACGATGATGTCGCTATGCGCCTTCACCGCCGCCGAGCAGTTGATATAGGTCAGCGCCAGATGATCGGGATGCGCGGCGCGGAAGCGGGCGAATTCTTCCGGAGGGCAGCTGTCCTCGAGACTGCATCCCGCATCCATATCGGGCAGGATCACCGTTTTCTGCGGCGACAAAATCTTCGCCACTTCCGCCATGAAGCGCACACCGCAAAAGGCGATCACCTCGGCATCGGTCGCTGCCGCCTTGCGCGACAGATCGAGGCTGTCGCCGACGAAATCGGCGAGGTCCTGAATCTCGGGCGCCTGATAATAATGCGCGAGGATCACCGCGTTGCGCTCCTTGCGGAGCCGATCGATCTCGACACGCAGATCGAGCCCCTGCAGGCTCTCGACAATAGCATTCATGACGACTTGCTCTCCTGCGGCAGGTTCAGACTGCCAGGCTCCAGAACGCGTCCTTCTCCAGAACGAGCCCACGATTTTTCAGATCTATCAGATGCGCGAGCACCGAGCGACCGGCTGCGGCGTGCAGTTGCGGATCGACGCCGACATACATCGACTGCACCATATCCGTAATGACGCCGACCTCGCGTTCGAGCAGCCGCAATATCTGCCCCTCACGCTGCTTCCGGTGGCCAGCAAGACCGCGGACGAAGCGCTGCGGGCGCTCGATCGGCTGGCCATGCGCGGGATAATAGACGCGGTCCTGATCCCGCCGGAGCAGCTTGTCGAGGCTCGCCATATAGGCGGCCATATCGCCGTCGGGCGGCGAGACGACCGTGGTCGACCAGCCCATCACATGGTCGCCGGTGAACAGGGCCTGCGCCTCAGGCACGGCATAGCAGAGATGGTTCGACGTATGGCCGGGCGTGGCAACCGCCTCGATAGTCCAGCCCTCGCCGCTGATGCTCTCGCCATCCGCCAGCACGCGATCGGGCTTGTAGCTAGGATCGAACGAGGCGTCGGCGCGCGGGCCGCTGTCGTCGATGACGAGCGGCGCGCAACCGATGATCGGTGCGCCGGTCCGCTCCGCCAAAAACCGCGCCGCAGGGCTGTGATCGCGGTGCGTGTGGGTGCAGATGATCGCGCGCAAGGGCCGGTCGCCGATCGCGGCAACAATCGCGTCGATATGTTCGGGGATATCCGGGCCAGGGTCGATGACCGCGAAGTCGCTCTCCCCGATCAGATAGGTCTGGGTCCCACGCTCCGTGAACGCCGATGGGTTGGGCGCAAGCACACGCCTGATCAGCGGATGCTGCAGCTGCGCGATGTCATATAACTGATCACTCATGCAGGGCCCTATCGACTCTTGGTGAAGGGGCGAGCCGCGTCAGCTCCTTGCGACGCCCTTTTCCTCGACCAGTTCGGCGAGTTCGCCCGCCTCGTACATCTCCATCATGATGTCCGAGCCACCGACGAATTCGCCCTTCACATACAGTTGGGGGATGGTCGGCCAGTCCGAAAATTCCTTGATCCCAGCGCGAATCTCGGGGTCCTGCAGCACGTCGATCGTCGCATATTCGACGCCGAGATGCTCGAGGATCGCGATCGCCTTGCTGGAAAAACCGCATTGGGGGAACAGCGGCGTGCCCTTCATGAACAGAAGGACATCGGCTGCATTGACTGCCGATGCGATGCGGGCCTGGGTGTCGTCGCTCATGGTCAATATCCTTATTCGGGGGTGGCGGTCTTGAGCTGGAGCGCGTGGAGCACGCCCCCCATTCGACCGCCAAGCGCCTCATATACGCGTTGCTGCTGCTTCACTCGTGTCTGGCCGCGAAAGCTCTCGCTCACGACGCGCGCCGCATAATGGTCGCCGTCGCCCGCGAGATCGGTGATCTCGACGATCGCGTCGGGGATCGCCGTCTTGATCAGCGTCGCGATCTCGCCGGCTTCCATCGCCATGGCGTCAGATACCCTCCATCAGCTGGCGGCGCGCCTCGACGGACTTGGCCTCCAGCGCAGCGCGGATCCTGGCATCGTCGATCTCCACCTTGGCGGACGTCAGGTCGCCAAGGAGCTTGCGGATGACGTCCTCGTCGCCCGCTTCCTCGAAATCGGCCTGCACGACGCCCTTGGCATAGCTGTCGGTTTCTTCGGGCGTCAGGCCCATCAGGTTCGCCGCCCACTGGCCGATCAGGCGATTGCGGCGAGCCGTGATGCGGAACGCCATTTCCTGATCATGCGCGAATTTGTTCTCGAACGCCTTCTCGCGGTCATCGAAAGTCGTCATAAAACCCCTGCTCGCCGGATATTGATATTGTCAGATAGGCATAGCGCCACTGCGACGCAACGGCGACGGTTCACAACCAGGGCCGCTCAGCCGCCATTTTTGCTTCGAAACTCACGATCGAGGCCTCACGCGCCAATGTCATGCCGACCTCATCGAGGCCTTCGAGCAGACACTGCCGACGGAAAGGGTCGATCTCGAAGGAGAAGCGATCCTGGAAAGGCGTCGTCACGACCTGATTCTCCAGATCGACGGTGATCGTATCGGTCTTCGCCACCTCGAGCAGACGGTCGACCGCTTCCTGCGGCAACACGACCGTCACGATGCCGTTCTTGAAGGCGTTGCCCGAAAAGATATCCGAGAAGCTCGGCGCGATCACCGCACCGACGCCCATATCGTTGAGCGCCCATGCCGCATGTTCGCGGCTCGAACCACAGCCGAAATTGTCGCCCGCAATGATCAGCTTCGCCCCGGCATATTCGGGATCGTCAAAGACGTTGCCGGGCTGCGCCCGGATCGTCTCGAAAGCACCCTTGCCGAGGCCCTTGCGGGTGATCGTCTTCAGATAATGCGCCGGAATAATAACGTCGGTATCGACATTCTTCAGAGCGAGCGGAAAGGCGCGGCCCTCGACCTGTTTCACGGCGTCCATCATTCAGCTCCCGCCGGGAATGCCGGCAATTTAGGGACATCGCGCGGATCATGCTGGATGATCGCAACCGCCTTCAGAGATTTTGCTAGTTTTCGAAACCGATCCATCGCCGCAAGCGAATCGGCGCGACTGACGTTCATCGCCGGCACGCCATCGCTGTCGAGATTCTCGTGGAAATGGGCGACGTCGCCCGATAGCAGCACCGCGCCGGTCTTGGGCAGTCTCACCAGCAAACCATGGTGGCCGGGCGTGTGGCCGGGCAGATTGATCATGGTCACGCTGCCGTCCTGAAACAGATCCTTGTCACCCTCGATGCCTTCGACCTTTGCCCCGTCACCGAGCCAGTTCGCCAGCGGCTTGCCTATTGCTTCGTTCTTGCGGATCGCTGCTAGGTCACCCGCGCCGATCACCAGCTTGGCTTTCGGGAAATCGGCCGCCTGACCGGTGTGATCGCCATGATTATGGCTGATGCCGATCAGGCCGATCTGGTCGGGTTTGATGCCAAGCTCGGCAAGTTGCTCGACGATCGTCTTGCGCAAGGTGCCGCTGGTCGGTTTCGCCGGATCGTTGGGCGCATCCATTGCCGCAGCGGGAAGGCCCGTGTCCCACAGCATATAGGCATTGCCGACCTGGATCAGATAGCAGCTCGCGACAAAGTCGCGCTTCTGGCCGGTGTAGCTCTGCGTGTCCGAAAAATAGTTGAGATTGTTGACGTGGACCGTACCGCAATCGAGCCGCGTGAGCTTGTCGACCGTGCCCTTTACCTTGCCCGCCTGCGACGTCGTCGCGAGCGCGATCAGCGCGACCAAGGCGATGGCATTGCGCATCATCAAGCAACTTCAGCCAACGTGCGGACGTCGGCCAGATGGCCCGTCACCGCCGCCGCAGCCGCCATCGCCGGGCTGACGAGATGCGTCCGTGCGCCCGGCCCCTGCCGTCCGACGAAATTGCGGTTGGACGTCGAGGCGCAACGCTCGCCCGGCGGCACCTTGTCGGGGTTCATCGCGAGGCACATCGAGCAGCCCGGCTCGCGCCATTCGAAGCCGGCGTCGATGAAGATGCGATCGAGCCCCTCGGCCTCGGCCTGCCGCTTGACGAGGCCGGAGCCCGGCACGACGAGCGCCTGCCGCACATTGGGCGCAACCTTGCGGCCCTTGGCGACCGCGGCGGCTTGGCGCAGATCCTCGATCCGGCTGTTGGTGCAGCTGCCGATGAAGATATTCTCGACGGGCACATCCTGCATCCGCGTGCCCGGCGTCAGCCCCATATAGTCGAGCGACTTCTGTGCGGCGACCTGCTTCGACGGATCGGCGAAACTTGCGGGATCGGGCACGACGCCGGTGATCGCGACGACATCCTCGGGGCTGGTGCCCCAGGTCAGACACGGCGCAATATCGGCTGCGTCGATCAGGACGACCTTGTCATATTTGGCCCCGGCATCGGTCGGCAAGGTCCGCCACCAGGCGACGGCCTTGTCCCATTCCGCGCCCTGCGGCGCCATCGGGCGGCCCTTGAGATAGGCGAAGGTCGTCTCATCGGCAGCGATCAGACCGGCGCGCGCACCACCCTCGATCGACATGTTGCATATGGTCAGGCGGCCCTCGACCGACATCTCGCGAAACACATTGCCGGTATATTCGATGACAAAGCCGGTCCCGCCGGCCGCGCCGATCACGCCGATGATGTGCAGGATCACATCCTTCGGCGAAACACCGGCGCCCAGCTTGCCTTCAACCCGCACTTCGAGCGTCTTCGCCGGCGTCAGCTGCAGCGTCTGGCTGGCAAGGACATGTTCGACCTCCGAGGTGCCTATGCCGAACGCAAGCGCACCCATGCCGCCATGGGCCGAGGTATGGCTATCGCCGCAGACGATCGTCGTGCCGGGCAGCGAAAAGCCCTGTTCGGGGCCGACGACATGGACGATGCCCTGCTCGGCCGCGACCGCATCGATATAGCGGATGCCGAATTCCGGCGCGTTAGTCTCCAGCGCAGCGAGCTGCGCCGCCGATTCGAGATCGGCGATCGGCAGGCGCTGGCCCTTGGCATCGACCCGCGCGGTAGTCGGCAAATTATGATCGGGAACCGCGAGCGTCAGATCGGGCCGGCGGACGGTGCGTCCCGCCACGCGTAGCCCTTCGAACGCCTGGGGGCTCGTGACCTCATGAACGAGGTGGCGATCGATGTAGATCAGGCATGTGCCGTCGTCGCGGCGCTCGACGACGTGCGCGTCCCAGATCTTTTCGTAGAGGGTGCGGGGCTTGGTGGACATGGCGGTCGCTCTAATATGGCTACAGCCAATGTCAAAAAAAGAGATGTGCGTGACCGCCAAGCGGGGCTTTTCCGGTCCTTGCCGATCCGGCCTATTTATCCAGGTCCATCCAGTTCTTCGTCGGCAGGTGGTACAGCATGTCGAACACTTCGAGCTGCATCCCCGTCGGCTCGACGGCGTTCGAATTCCACAACATGCCGACCCCTGCCTTGAGCACGGGATCGAACAGAATCAGCGATCGATAGCCATCGACGGCGCCGCGATGCCCGATCACCTCGCGCCCTTGATAATGATAGATGCGCCAGCCAAGGCCGTAGGACGCGTCCTTGAGCGCCTGATCATAGTCGCGCTGACGGTGGATCGAGAAGGTACGGATGCGCGGACTGTGCAGGGCTCGCAGGACGCGCGGAGACAGCACGCTCGGTACCTCGCCCATCTGCGCGCGCATCCATACCCCGAGATCGATGATCGAGCTGTTGATGCCGCCCGCTGCCGGAATGCGGTAATAGGCTTCGCTGACTTTCAATTCGCGCCGGCCGGTGTGCGGCCTTGCCCAACTGGGCGAGCCTTCGAGCCCGCCGCGCGTGGCGCTGGCAGACCGCATGCCAAGCGGCCCGAAAATCTGTTCCTGCACCAGCCGCTGATATGGCTCATGCGTGGCGTTTTCGGCGGCTTCGCTCGCCGCGTCATAAGCAATATTCTGATAGGAATAGCATTTGCCGGGCGGACACAGCAGCGGGATCTGGTTCAGCCGGCTGCGAATTTCCTTCGGATCGTTGCCATCCTCGAGATCCTGATCATAGGCATTTTTCCAGATGCCCAGGCTCTGCGACAGAAGATTGTCAAGCGTCGCCACCTTCTCCGCCTGTTGCGGCAGCTTGAGCGAGGGCGCCCAGCGCGACACCGTATCGCTGAGCGAC
>Ga0207641_10003317_pt1 | contig 14318 bp, 12 predicted proteins | sample KBSSwiS62_FD_184306 | JGI IMG/M metagenome (GOLD analysis project Ga0207641, IMG submission 184306) | Switchgrass rhizosphere microbial communities from Kellogg Biological Station, Michigan, USA - KBS Switchgrass S6-2 (SPAdes) (version 2) | ecosystem: Host-associated > Plants > Roots >... | reverse complement strand
ATATTTTGGCCGGCGCCAAGTTTTACGCGCGAGCCGCCGCGACGCGAGCAGTGAGTGGTGTCATTCCCGAGTGGGATGATGAGGCAGACGACGCCAACTGGCGCAGGACGCGCCCTGATGTCCGGTCCGGATGCCTCGACATGGTGCGCGGGATTGTCGCTGCCGCCGGGTTCCGGCTGGCGCAAGAGGCGGCCGGCAAACGCCGTCGAGAGACGCCGGCCCTGGCGCCGCGAGGCCGTGTGGAGAAGAAGCCCGAGGCGCACCGCAGCACCGAACGAAAGTGAACCCCTGGGCAAGCCGGACCGGCCGGGTGAGCGTGTCTACGAACGCGACGCCCAAAATCCAACCGAGGCCGGAGCGGTAATGGGGGCGGGCGCGGCGGGACATCCAGTGCTCTTACCCAGGGAGGTCTGCGCGGGTCCGCGACGCGCCATAGCGATCCTCGATCGCGCAAGCGGCAAAATTTCCAGCCAGTGACGAGCCACCGCCTGATCGAATGATACCGTTGCGTCTGACATGCAGACACTCCGCGCCTAAACAGTGGGCGTGTGTGGCGCGGCTCGATGCGTGCGCGGATAAGGCGCTCCATCGCTGCGCGGCTGGGCATCGGCCTCTCGAACCAAACCCAGGCCCCGGCGCCCCCAAGCCCGGGCCTTTTCTTTGGCCTCGGGGCAAATAAGGCACCAGGTGATAAGGCGTGGTAAGCGCCGCGACGATATGAATCGGACTATCCGACACGGCAAGAATTCCGGCCGCTAACGACGCTCTTAGCGGACGCAATTCCCCACCTGGCAAAACTGACAGGTAAGCGGCACAATCCGCTTACCACGCCTGTTGTAGGAGTGCCTTGATTGCCCCATGCCGATCCGATTGGCGTTGCTCTCTCCCTGTGGATCGCCGGCGCCATCGCCGTTGGCGTGGTGATTTACTGGCTGATCGGCCGACTATGAGTGACCCCGATCGCCGGCTGATCCGCATCCTGGCCGCGGCGGTGGCCGAACTGCTCAGCACCGCGGCCGCCGGCACGCCGCCGGATCGCCTCTATCTGGAGGCTATGCAGCGGCGGCTGGCTGAGGCGTTCCGCGCATGGAACCAGTCGGCAAATTTTACAAGTCCATCCCCATCAGCAGCGGCTACCACACAGCAGCCGCAGAATTCCGCCATTTCTCCGAGCGGCACCATTCGTGCATCCCCTCGTAAGCGCGGCCGGGACGCCGAGCCGCGCTAACCTAAGGAGCTCTGTAGTATGAAACGACTTCTCTTGGCAGCGACCGCCGTTATCGGCCTAGCCGCCTCCGCCCACGCCGTGCCGATCGCGTCCGGCAGCGTGCTGAACATCGTCGGCAACGCCAACTTCGACAGCACCTCGGTGCAGTTTGTGAATCCCGCCAATCTGGTCGCCGGCTCGGGTGACTTCGCCCTTCTCGGCACATGCGTCGGCTGCGTGACAATGACCACGCCGCTCGATTACGTGACGCCGACCACCGGTCAGGCATACAGCGCGACGAACAACGGCATCACGACCACATTCGACATCGCGTCCGGCGGGAAGGTCAGCGGCAACGGCACTACGACGCTCGGCCTGCAATTCGCGGGCACCGCGACGGAGACCGGCTTTGATCCGACCGAGGGCGTCTGGATCGTCACGCTGAATCAGTTCGGCCGGCTGGTCGGATCGTTCAGCGCCAGCACGATCGCCACGCCGGAGCCGGCCTCCATGCTGGTCCTGGGCGCCGGGCTACTTGGGTTGGGCTTGGTGCGCCGCAAGAGTTAGGCTCCAGGCGTTCAGATCTAAAACTAAAGGCGGCCTCGAAACTCCGGGCCGCCTTTTTTCTATCCCATAAAAGAAGGCCCGAGCTTTGGGGGCGCCGGGGCCTAGGTTTGGTTCGTACGGAGTATCGCGTGCAGCCTAGCACATCACGGCTGGCGCGTTAGGCAGTTAATTGGTTGCGGAAATAGGACTTTCTGAGTAAGTTGCCAGCGGAGAACGACAGCGTGCAACCGCTGCCGCTCTCCTGACCAACGACCCTGGGCGAGAGGATCTGATGGCTGGCTCTGACTTCTACATCTATGTGCTGTTCCGCGAAACCGGCGCGCCCTTCTATGTGGGGAAAGGCCACGGGGACCGATGGCGTTACCACGACTACGCTTATGGCAGGGACAGGAACCTGCATAAGCTGAACATCATTCGGCAGATGAAGGCCGCCGGTCACGAAATACCCAAGATCAAGCTCCACGAAGGTCTGACGGAAGATGTCGCTTACACATATGAGAGCGCCCTTATTTCCGCTATTGGCCGCGCCGATAAGGGTCTCGGGCCGCTGACTAATCTATCGGATGGCGGAGAAGGTGCTACCGGCCTTACACCAGAACAACTAGAGCGGCTCGCGGCATCACAGCGTGGGAAGAAACTGTCGCCGGAGCATATAGCCAGGATCAGAGCGGCAAATACAGGCAGAAAACTAACGCCGGAAGCCATCAAGAAGCTCACCGCAGCACGGCACGCCGCGCCGTTCTCCCCAGAAACTCGTGCAAAAATGAGCGTCGTTCATCGAGGCAAGAAACAGCCACCAGCCGCGATCGCCAAGACAGCCGCAGCAAATCGAGGAAGGAAGCGGAGCCCAGAGACGCGCGCTAAGATGGTAGAGGCTGCCGCTAATATCTCGCCAGAAATACGCGCTGGGATGGCTATGGCCACCTCACTAGCACAACGGGGCAGGGTTCTCTCTCCCGAGACTCGTGCAAAGATCGCCGCCAGTCGCGTAGGTAGGACACTATCCACAGAAACTCGCGCAAAGATCACAGCGAGTCTCCTGGGGCAGAAAAGAGGTCCGTGCTCTGCCGACACGCGCGCAAAGATTAGCGCAGGAAACAGGGGTAAGAAGCGAACGCCGGAACAGCGCGCAAAACTGTCTGCCGCACACTCACGGCGACCGACCAAGGCAAGAGTCGATGATGCGCGCCAGCATGGCATTCCTGGCATCTGAGTTGTGCTGAATTAGATACATTGTCGCGCCTAGGAATAGGATATTCAAAATACACAACAATACGAATGCAGGAGGCAGCACCCTAATCAGCTTGTCGCTGACCGACGCGATCAGGCCGTGCGTGGTGGTGGGCTCGCTCATGGCCGCACGTCGAGCAAAGAGTCAAATTCTTCTCGTGTTGGGACATCAACCATGCTCAGCCGCCATCGCCCATTTGCGGTGAAGGTAGCGGCTGTTGGGATGACCCTGCAGCTGATCGCGCAGCCAGTCGTAGCACGCCTGCGCGCCATCGCAGCCGGCACGCGCGGCCAGCGCCAGCGCGCCCAGTGCATAGCTCGGATAGGTCAGGTCCAGCGTGGCGGGCAGCGTGTCAGGATCATCGTAAACGCAGGCTTCGGGCTTGACTTCCTCCGTGTATGTCCACGCCTCGCCCCAATGTTCGGCAGGTTTGGCCCCGGTGTCCGGCGCGATCACCGTCATGTAAACCGATGGCACCGCGCGCACCCAGCCGTCGCGTTGTCCGCTGGTCCGCGCCATCACGTCGCACGCTTTCCATTCCAGCACCGGCAGCCAGTCACTGTGCCCCATCTGCACGACCCAGCCGATCACCGTGGTTAGGAAATCCTCCTGCCAGCCATTCATCCAGGTGCCCGCCTGGTATGGCGCGCTAGCCTGCGAATTTTTCCAGTCGCTCAGGATGTGCAGATCAGACCAAGGTGGTGCCGCGCCGTTGACATAGCGGTCCATGAACCATTGCCGCTCGGCATCCAGCCGCGAGGTGAAGACCGACCTCGGCAGAAACCACGAGGGCAGATTTTCCGGCGTCAGCGTGGCAGCCTGCATCAGCGCACGCAGTGTCCACGCCAGGCCCCTGATGCCATTGCCCAAGTTGAAGTTGGCCCGCGCGCCCGGACTGAGCATCACCACGTTGTATACACAAACGAATTGCATCCACTCGAGGTAATACGGATCGCCGGTCAGCAGGAACGGCACGCAGCAGAACGACCCCATGTGCGCCACGTCCAAGGTGACCGGGCCGCCCGGCGGGTTGCTTATGTAGGGGTCCGCGCCGGACGGCGAATACATCGTCGCGTTGGGGTAGGCGTTCCAGTCGAGCGGCGCCCCGGTGTACTCGTCGCGGAAATGCAATGGGATCGAGCCGGCCGCCTCTCCCCACGCCTGCACCGAGCGCCAGGATTGCTCCGAGCCGGTGCAGAGATACTCCGCCTGCGCCTCGGTGCAGGGTCCAATCTCGTCGCGCTCGCCGGTTGACGGGATGTAGGCGGTGATGCCGGCCAGGTCCATCGGCCCGGTGTAACTGCGCTGCAACGCCAGCGGGATCACCGCGCCGAACAGGCTCTCGCTGTAGTTAGGCAGCAGGCCGCCGAGAAAATCCGGGGCGGGATAGATGATCGGCCGAGGCGCGCTCTGCCACCGCCACCGCGAGTGCCAGTAATGCGCCGGCGCCTCGATGCAGGCTAATTGTTCGTTGCCGCGCCAGATCGTCGCGATGTATGCGCCCATGTTGCCCGGCACGATGTCGAACAGCCCGCCGAGCTCGAACACCACCTCGTCGCGGTGGCCGTCGGCATCAGGCCGGAAATACACCGCGAAGCCGACCAGATCGGGCAGCGTGCAGCGCACACAATGCTGGGTGAAATGCCCGTTCGGCTCGTGGTAGTCGCCGAGGTCAACGCCCGTGGTCTCGTCGAACACATAGCTGGCGCCCTCGTAGTCGATGCGCACGCTAAGCCCGTCACCAGCGGGCGGCGGTGTCGGGGCGGGTGTCGGCAGCGGTGTCGGCGTGGGTGTCGGCGTGGGCGTCGGAGTCGGAGTCGGCGGCGCACTGCCTTCGAGCGCGGCGACGCGCGCCTCGAGGGCGGCGAACTCGCTCGTCGTGGGGACGCTGGTGGGCATGTCGAAATCCTCAGTTGGTCGCCCGCGCCGTCGCCGGCGCCGCACGCGCGCCGAGCGTGGTGAGCCATGAGCCACGCGGCAGCCGCCCGCTCAGCCGCTCGAGCACCGCGGGATCCGCCCTGCGCAGCAGGTCCGCGGCGACTGCCGGATCCAGCATCGCCTCGGCCAGCCGCGCACGGCCCTTCGCCTGGGTGTCGGCCATAATGCCTTTGATCCACGGCAGGTTGGTCACCGCGGCGAGCCCCCGGGCCAGCATCGGCTCCGCCCAGCCGGGCACCGGCGCGCCGGCCATCAGGCTGTCGAGAAACGCCGCGTTGGAGAGGTTCTGCCCGGTATTGGAGGCGACCGCCCGGCCCACCGAGTTGATCCGCTGTTTCGACAGGATATCGTTATGCAGCAGATCGAGCCGGCCCAACTCGTCGGGGGAAAACACCCCGGCGGCCTGCAGCACGGCGCGGTTCTTGTCCCACCACTTGGTGGCCTGGTGCGCCGACATCGCCCGCGCCTCGCCGCTGGCATCCAGCGGGCTGGTCGACGTCGCGCTAGCCATCCAGTCGTCCAGCACCGCCCGGCGCAGCTGCTGCATCGCTTCGGGCGGCCCCTGGCGCATGCGGCCGACCAGATCGCGGAGGTTGTTGGTGGCCTGCGGGCCGGTGAGCGCCTGCTTGACCGCCGCCGCCGGATCGGCGCCGTCGAGGAACGCCGCGGCGATGCCTCGGCCACGGCCCGCCGCGGTATCGGCCAGGTTCTGGCTGGCCCCCTCCAGCAGCCCGGTGGCGCCATCGAGCGTGGCGAGCTGCGCGCGCAGGTCGGCCGGCAGCCGCGAGATCGCCGGGCCGTGGTTTTTCAGCCACCGTGCCAGCACCGCCGGCGCCAGCACGCCGTCGTCGTTCAGCAGGCCATCGAGCGCGCCGGCGATGTGTCGGCGCATCGCCGTGGTCAGCACCGGCGCCTGCTCGCCGGCGCCGGCCACCGCCGCATTGAATGCCGTCATCGTGTCGGCGCCGCCGGGACCGGGGCGGAAGAACTGCCCGGGCACCGAGGCCGGCCCCATCTCCGGACGGCCCATGGCGATCTCGGTGGCCTGCCCGACCGGCCCCTCGCCGTAGGTCGCCATGTGCTGGGCATAGGCCCGCTTCCAGGCGGCATACTGCGCCGCCTGCTCGGGCGCGATGCCGGCGCCGGCCGCCGCCGCGGCGTCGATCGTGTCACCGATCGCCGGGCCGATTCGCGCGAACACACCCTGCAGCCGCTGGTCGCTGGTGCGCAGCCCGCCGCGAATCGATTGCAGATCACCCAGCGTCAGCGTGTCAGGCGCCAGCTGCGCCAGCACCGTCTTGAGGTCGGTCGGGTAGTACGCCTCGCCGGGATAGCGCGCCCGCGCCTCGGCAATCGCCGCGTCGCGAATCGGCTTGGTGGCGATCGCCGTGCTGCCGTCGGGATCGATGCTGCGGAACAGCGTCTGCGCGGCGTCCTCCGAGGCCTGCCGCGCCGCCACCAGCGGCTGCTGCAGGCGCTGGCCCGCGAGCTGCACGTCACTTTCCGCCGGCCCGAGCGCCGCCACCCCCTGGCGCGCTTCGGCGAGCCGCGCGTCGCGCTGGGCCTGCGCCGCGGCGAGCTGCGCGTCGGCCTGGGGTTGCAGCACGCCGGCGACGCCGGCGGCGTCACGCGGCACCGGCGGGGTGTCGCCCGACATGGGCGGCACCACCTGATCGATAATGCCTTGCCGCGCGGTGGTGCGCCCGGCGTCGTTGGCAACGAACGGCTGCGACACCTCAGGCCGGCCGTCATTGCGCAGGGTGCGCTCGAGATTGATCAGCCCGGTATCGCCGCCGACCTCCGCGGTGGTCTGAAAACCCGCGCCCGGGATCTCGGGGTTCGCCATCGCGGTGCCCGGGTCGTAGCGGTAGTGCAGGAGCCGGTCGGTGGCGTCGCCCGGCTTGGCCATCGCGCCGGTGAGCCCGGTCACCGCGATGCGGTCGGCGGCGCCCGCCTTGTTGACCAGCGCCGGCGTCGCCGCGTCGACGACGTGGCCGACCCCGCCGCCGAGCAGCGACAGGCCGACCGGCAGCGCCACCTTGAGGTAGCCCGGCAGATCGGGATTGTCGTTGACGATCTGCTGGCCGACCGCCTGGCCGCCGGCCAGCCCGAGCGTGGTCGTCGGCCGCGGCGGCTCGAGGGCCTTGAGTATGCGCGACGGCCCGACGACCTTGCCGGCCAGCTTGGCCGCCAGGCCGGGGCCGAGCAGGCCGGCCAGCGCGCGCACGCTTTCGTTGCCCAGCGTCGGGTCCGGCTTCGGCAGGCCGAGCAGCGACGGCACGCTCTCCGGGTCGAAGCTCGGCAGCGGCGTGTCGAGTGCCCGCGGCTGGTCGCCCACCAGCTGGTTGAGCGTCGGCGGCGCCGCCTCGTCTGGCGTGGCGCCGAACTGCGCCATGCCGCCGAGCAGGCTCAACGCCGCCGCCGGCATGTCGGCCAGCCCGGTGATGCCGGCCGACAGCACCTGCTGGAGTTCCTTCCAAGTCATCGCCGGCGGCGGGTCGAGCGCACCGCCGACGATCCGCGCCCGCCCGCCGCCGCCGGTCGGCGGCTTACCCGCGTCCGGGTCGAAGATCTGCACCGGCATCAGGGAGTCACCACGCCGAAACGTCCGTCCGGCAGGCGGAAAACACTGTTCACCGGCAGCAAGCCGCCTTCCTCCAAGGTCTCGACCTTCTGGATGATCGGCGCCTTGTTCTGCTTCTCCGTCCAGTCGGCGTTGAAATTGCGCCAGGCCTTCAGCGAGTGATCGTCGCTACGGTCCCAGGCGATCGATTTGTCGACGGTGCGCTGCGCCGCGCTCTCGAGGAATGCCAGGATCACCGCATTGCTCTCCGGCCGGTTGGAGATGGCCGGCATGGTCTGCTGCAGGAACACCCGGTCGGCGTCGGACAGATTGGTCGAGAAGCCCGAGCCCGGGGCGATCTGCGATTTCACCAGCTCGTTGCTGATTTTCTGCAGCACCTCGGCCTGCGTCACCGAGCGGCTGCCCATGGTCTGCGCGATGCCGCTGAGATCGAGGCCGAGCGCGGTGGCGATCGAGCCCACCGTGCTGGCGGTCGGCGTGAGTTTGCCCGACTGGAAGCCCTCCGCGACGCTGCGGAAATGGCGCAGTTTCTCCACCATCCCGGCGGCATTGCCGCCCGCGTCGGTCAACTCGCCCTGCTGCTTGGCGGCGGCCTCGCCGGTTTTCTGCTGGAACACGTCCTCGGCGCTGGTTTTCTGCTGGAACACGTCCTCGGCGCTCGGCATGCCGGCCCGGCGCAGCCGCTCCTCCTGCGCCTGGCGCTGCGGATCGAGCGGCTGCGAGCCGGGCGGCGTCGGCGACGGCGCCACCAGGCGCACCGTGCCGTCGGGCTGCAGGTAGCCCTTGTGGTTCTGCCCGTCCTCGCCCTTCACGTCGGTCAGCGTCGGCGTCGCCTTCACGCCGAGGTCCTGCTCGGTGCCGGTGTTCGGGTCGACGCGGATCGACCGCGTGTTGCCGTCGGCGCCGAGCCGCTCGACGGTGAACGGCTCCTGATGCGCCGGGCCGATCACCACCCGCGTGCCGTCGCGGTAGACGCCCACCACTTGGTTGCCGATGGTCTGGTAGCTCGGCGTCTCGGCCGGCTTCATCGCCAGCTGCGCCGCCACCGCCGGCCATTTGTCGGGCGGCATCGACAGCAGCGAGGCGGCGAACAGCGCGCGGTCGCGCGGCGTCATCGCGTCGAGCGCGCTGCGGTTCATGCCCGGCACCGGCGGCATGCCGATCGGCCGCGCCGGGATGCCCGGCGCCGGCGGCCCGGCCGGCGCCGTCGTCGCGCGGGTGGCTGGCGGGGCTGTGGGCGTCGCTGACGCCCCGCCGCCCGGCCCGGCGACGTCCACCCCGCCGGTGCGCGCCGCGACGCCTCGCGCGCCCGCTGCGGGCGCCACGGGCATGCTGGCGGCCCGCAGCGCGGTGTAGTCGCTCGGGTGTACGCGATCCGCTCCCAGCGTCGCCGGATCGAGCGGCACGAACCGCGCGCCGGTCTGCCGCGCCGTCTCCTCCAGCGACTGATTGGAGCGGTTGTCGGTGAGGTTTTTGGCATCGCCGACGCCCACCAGGGTGACCGAGGCGGCGCCCTTCCGTTTCAGCTCCTCGATCTGCCCCCGCACGTAGCCGACGTCGCCCGGCGCGTTCGAGGTGCCCGACGACAACACCACGTGCCGGCCGGCCACGTCGGCGTCGGGCATGGCCTTGATATTCGCCAGGACCGCCTGCGGCCCGGCGCCACGCACGCCGAGCCCGGTGGCACCGCCGATGCCGCCCGGCTCCGCGAGGCTGTCGCCCACGTAGAGCGGCGCCGCCGCCGCGGTGGTGGCGGCGGCCGGGGCGGCGGCGGCGCCTGGCAGCGGCGGCGGCGGCGCGGCGGCCAGCTGCTCAGCGGTGGCGGTGGTGATGGCGGTCGGGTCGACGTCGCGCACCACGGTGCCGCCGGGGCCCGGCGAGGGCGCCGGCACGCCGCCGCCGGTGTCCGCATAGGGTCGCACCGCCGGCACCGCGCCGGCGCCGAGCCGCACCCACTGGCTGACCCGGGTGCCGTTGCTGTCCGCCGGGTCGTCCTTGCCGCCGGAGTCGATCCAGCGCTTCACGCCGCCCGGGCCGCCCAGCCAGGCGCCGGCGAGCAGCCCGTCACGGGTCACCGGCACGCCGCCGATGGTCTTGCCGACGCCGCGGTCGTAGACCCCGAGCGCGCTCAGCTGCTTGTCCATGTGCCCCATGGCGAGCCGGTAGGCGGCGTCCTGGGCCGCCGGGTTTCGCAGGAAATCGTCGCGCGTGCGCACCCCGGCGAAGCCGGGGATCTTGAACGCCCCGCTCCACTGATTGCCCGCCGTGTCCTCGCCCTCGGCCGGCGCGTAGAACCCCGCGTCGGAGGCGAGCTGCGAGCCGATCTGATAGCGCCCGGTGTAGCCGGCGCTGTTGGTCGCGCCGTAGCCGCGGGCGCCGGATTCGTGCGCGCCGAGCGCCTCGCGCACCAGCGCCCCCGGCTCGTAGCCGGGCGGCGTCGCGGGCGCACCAGGCGGTGCCGCGGCACCAGGCGGCGCGCCGGCGGGCGCCGCCGGCGTCTCCGTGGTCACGTCGGTGACGCCCTGCGGGCCGCCGAGGCCACGCGTCAGGAACCGCGCGACCAGCTGCTGGCCGGCCATCTGCTGCTGCAGGATCTGCCGTTTCAGGGCCAGGTCGGCCTGCGCCGCCTGCGCCGCCTGCTCGTTGATCACCTGCTGCCGCCCCGCCGTCAGCGAATCGGTGAGCCCCTGCATGAAGGTCGGCGCCGGGCCAAAGCGCGGCGCCGCCGCGTCGGCCGCTGAGCTGCCGAAGGCCAGCAGCGCGTCGAACGCCGATTGCTGCTGATGCGGCGACATGCGCGGCGGCAGCGGCGCGCCCTCCGGCGTCATGCCGTAGACCGGCGTGTCCGGCGCGCCGAGGCGAAATCCCGAGGCGATATTGCCCAGCAGCGACATCACCGGGTCTTCCGCGTTGAGCAACGATACCATCGGCTATCCCAACAATGAGGCGCGCGGCTGCAGCGGCGCCGGCGTGGCCTGCGACAGCATCGCCGCGCGGTGCATCTGCAGCAGCGTGGCCAACAGGTTAGGCAAGCCCTGCGTCGCGGTCTGGCTGGGTCCGGGGCCTTGGCCGCCGCGCTTGTCGTAGGCGGCGTCGCTCGTGCCGGCCTTGCTGGCGACATTGCCAACATTGCCGAGCAACTGGGATACTTTGCTCCAATCGGTCGCCGAGCCGCCCTTGCCGCCCTTGCCGCCGCCACCGCCGCCATAGACCGTGCCGCCTTCGGTTAAGCCGGCCAGCGCCAATGCGTCATCAGCCAAAGCCATCGTCGTGCTCCTACAGCAGCGCCAGCAGCAGACCGAGGCCGGCACCGCCGCCGGCCGCGAGTCCGGAGGAAATCCCCAGCGTGCCCGCCAGCGCACCGCCCAGCGCGGCGCCCGTGGCGGCGCCGCTGAGCCCCGTCATCGCCTGATTGCCGCGGTTGAGTGGCTGCGTGCTGCTCGTCGTCCCGCCGTAGGGCGTTGCACTCAGCGCCGACTGGCGGATCGCCAGCTGCTCCAGCGGGTAGTCGCGCGCCTGCTGCCAGTTCGCCAGCGCGGCATTCATCTCGGTCTGCGCCTGGTTTTGCTGCAGCGCCCCGGCCGACGCCAGCGCACCGGCGCCGGTGAGCCCGGCGGTCTGCCCCGCGGTGGCGCCCTGGGTGACCCCGGCGGCCTGCGCCAGCGCGGTCTGCACCGCGGTGTTCCACCCCTGGCTGCGGATATTCGCCGAGAGATCGCCGGCCTGGCGCGCGGTGTTGCCCGCGAGCTCGGCTGACTGCACGCCGAAGCGCGTGCCGCCGAACGCCCCGGCCGAAGCGGCGCGGCTCGCCAGATCGTTCTGCGCCTGGTCGGCACTGCGCTGCAGCTGCGCCTCCGCGCCGGCCTCGACGTTGCCGAGGTAGGGATTCAACAGCGACTGCGCCGTGCTGGTGAGATTGCCGCCGGTGATGGCCCTGGTGGCACCGGTGATCGCGTCGCTGGCGCCGGTCGAATTGGCGCGGATCCAGTCCATCGCGCTGGTCAGATCGGGCGGCGTCCCGGCCACCGTCGGGCCGGCATAGGCTTCATAGGGGCGCGCCGCCACCTGCTTGGCGAACTCCAGGTTTTCCGCGCCGCCCTGCTGCAACCACATCGGCAGCTCGGTCTTGTTGACCACCGTCTGCGGCCCGCCACCACCCTTGCTCATGACGCGCCACCCAGATCCTTGCGGTAACCGATACCGGCGGCCTGAAATCCGAGCCGGCTGAGCACCGGCGCCCAGCCCTTGCGGCCGAACGCCACGGCGCGCGTCGCCCCCTGGGTGCGCGCCCAGGCCTCGATCTCCGGCACCAGCGCCAGCGCGTCGGCCAGCCGCCCGCCGACCAGCCAGTAGTTGACGTCGCGACAGCGCGGGTAGTGGTGGATCTCGGTGACGATCGCCGCCGCGCCGCGCTGCCAGTATTGCGCCCGGCCGTCGAGCAGCCGGGGCACCACGTCGCTCTGGAAATCATGCGTCCCGCCGGCCAGCGCGAGGGCGCGCTCGAGGCAGTCGACGACGCGCGCCTCCGCCGGATCGAGCCGCGGGCTCATCGCGCCGGCACCGTGCTCAGCACGCCGGTGGCCGACACCGTCACCGTCCAGGCCGAGCCGTCCGCCGCGGTCAGCACCAGCGCCGGCAAGGCGGGCGTGGTGCCGGTTTTCAGGTTGGCCTGGTCGGCCCGCTCGAGCTGCTCCATCGCGCTGTTGAACTCCTGCGGCGTCGGTGCCCCGCGCGCCGCGCGCGGCAGGCGGAGCGACGGCATGGCGGGGCGCCGGCTCACCGGCCGGGTCCGGGGGTCAGGCCGAGGCGGATGCGGCCGAGCTGCCACGGGCCGTCCTGCCGCCCCTCGATGCGCAGCCGCAGCGAGCGCGTGTCGAGCAGCACGTCGATCACCCCGTCGGTGCGCGCCTGGGCGTCGTACACCCCGAAGTCGGTTTCACTGTCCTCCGCCTCGAGTTGGCCTTTCAGGTGGAACTGCACCAGATCCGCCTGCCGCAGGTCGGGGTAGATCGCATCGAGCTGCACCAGTGTGTCGCCGTCGCCGATCTGCAGATCGCCGGTCTCGGCGTAGACCGCGGCACCGCGCGGCGCGCCGTCGTCGAGATAGCCGGTTTCGTGCTGGTAGACGGTGCCTGCCACGGTGCCCAGCAGCGGCAGCCCGTACGCGCCGGGCTCGGCGCCAATGCTGCGGGCGAGTATCCCATGGGTCCAGAGGTTGTCCTTGTAATTCCACGTCACGTAATGATCCGGCGACGTCGCCGACGCGGATGGATAGTGCCAGGTGACCTCGGGGAAGATCCCGTTGTGGAAACCGAACGCCTGGCCGGCGGTGATGGCGTTAAGGTCGGCGAACACATAGCCGTCGATATCGCTCGGCAGCGGCCGGACGTTGCCGTCGTAAATCCAGAAACTCTGCTTGCCCATCCACACGCTACGGCCGGCCCAGCCGACCATTGCCTCGGGGCCGATCGGCCCGCAGCCGGAGCCGATGCGCTGCAGGCCGTAGACGTAGGGCGTGCCGACGAATTGCAGCATATGCACGTCGTCGTCGCACCAGATCAGGATGCCTTGTGCGACCCGGCGCATCGCCAGCCCGGTGCCGGTCGAGCGTAGTTGCAATGAGCCCGCGGTATTGGTCGCGGTCGGCGCCCAGTCGGTGAGCAGTTCGAGCGAGCACCAGTCGATCCGCCGCGGGTCGTCTGCGGCCCCGAGGATGACGACACTGCGCTCGTCCGTGGTGATGAAGCTGCGCCCGGTCGGCGCGCCGGCGACCGGTGCCAGCTTTGTGGTGACCGGCAGCACCGGCGACCATTGCAGCAGCCGCCCGTCGGCGCTGCCCATGGCCAGCAGCGTCTCGCCGTAATTGTCGAGCGCGATCTGGTCGCCCGGCCCGGCGCGGTATTGCTCCGGCTCCAGCGTGCGGTGCGTGCCGTAGGTCTCCAGCCCGTAGCCGCCGATGCCGTAGCCGTCGAGCAGGCCGGCGGCCTGGCCGGCCACAAAGTCGTCCGGCGAGATCACCGTGCCGGTGGCGCCGTCCCACACGACGATGTCGGCCAGCGACGCCGCCGCCACCCAGCGCAGCCGGTCGAGGTCGCGCCACGACAGCAGGTTGCGCACCGGCCCGTTGGTCTGCACGCCGGGCAGGGTTTTCCAGCCGCCGATCGGCGTCAGCATGCCGCCGGCGAAACGCACCAACGACATATCCCACCAACCGCCGCGGGTGTCCTGCGGCGTGGCGCGCCGCTTCGAGCCGGGCGGCAGCGTCAGGGCGACGCGCTTACCGGCCACCCTCGTCCTCGTCCTTATCGGTGGCGAGCAAGGTGCCCGGGTAGGCGGTCGGCATGCGCATCACGCCGACGCTGCCGTCGCCCTGCTGGGTGTTCGGCGGCGAGGGCTCCAGCCGGTAGTCGCCGAGCGCCGCCGCGCGCTCGGTCAGCGCCGCGCCCGCATCGTGGCGATGCGCTCGGCCTGCGGCAGCGCCAGCAGCTGGCCGAGCGTCATTTGGAGCGGCAGCGTCATTCCGGCGGCGACGGCTGCGGCGGCGGGGTCTGCGGCGGCGGCGGCGGGGTCGGCGCGGGCGGTTCTGGCGCCGGCGCCGGCTCGTCGGGCTGCAACTCCTCGGCGAGGATGCGCCGCTGCTCGGCGAGCGCCGCGGCCTGCTCGCGCAGCGCGTCGATCGCCTGCTGCGCCTCCTCCGCCGGCATCGCCAGCAGCTCGGCGACGGTCATGCCGCCCGACACCGCGAGATCCGACGGCGTGTCGTCCGGCCGCCCCACGGCGCGCTGCTGGTG
>Ga0207641_10003314_pt1 | contig 14327 bp, 14 predicted proteins | sample KBSSwiS62_FD_184306 | JGI IMG/M metagenome (GOLD analysis project Ga0207641, IMG submission 184306) | Switchgrass rhizosphere microbial communities from Kellogg Biological Station, Michigan, USA - KBS Switchgrass S6-2 (SPAdes) (version 2) | ecosystem: Host-associated > Plants > Roots >... | reverse complement strand
GCTCGGTAGTCGGCGAGGCCGTGCGAGGTCGGCGTGACCTCGAAGTTCATGATGAGCTTGGTCCCGCTCATCGCGACAGGCTTTCGAGCAGGGCATCGAGCCGCTCCGGGCTCATGTCCTCGTGGTAGGTCTCGTTGACCATCACAACCGGCGCGGTGCCGCACGAGCCGAGGCATTCGACCGTCGACAGCGTGTAGCGGCCGTCCGGCGTCGTCTGCCCGGTCTCGATGCCGAGGCGGCGTTCGAGATGGGCGATCACGCCTTCGGCGCCGCGCATGCTGCACGAGAGGTTGCGGCAGGCCTGCAGGTGCCAGCGGCCGACCGGGGCGCGCCGGAACTGGGTGTAGAACGACAGCACCTCCTCGATCTGGATTCGCGGCACGCCGAGCCAGGCGGCGAGGCCGTCGATGTCCTCGTCGGCGACGTGGCCGCGGTCTTCCTGGATGCGGCGCAGGCAGGGCAGCACCAGGGAAGGCTCGAAGCCTTCGGGAAGGCGCTGACGCATCGCCATGAACTCGGGGATGAGGTGCTTCACCGGTCGCACTCCCCGCCGATCATGTTGATCGAGCCGAAGGTCGGCACGATGTCGGCGAGCTGGCCGCCGTCGAGCATCCGGCTGGCCGCCCCCATGTGCACGAAGCTCGGCGAGCGCACGTGCACCTTCCAGGGCGTGCCGCTCCCGGTCGAGACCATGTAGAAGCCGAGCTCGCCGTTCGGCGCCTCGTGCGCGCAATAGACCTCGCCGGCGGGCACCGAGGGCCCGTCCATGACCAGCTTGAAGTGGTTGATCAGCGACTCGATCTCGCGGTAGACGAGTTGCTTGTCAGGGAAGGTGCAGCGCCGGTCGTCGACGTTGATCGGCCCCTCGGGCAGCATCTGCGCGAGCTGACGCATCATGTACACCGACTCGTCCATCTCGCGCATGCGAACGAAGTAGCGGTCGTAGTTGTCGCCGGCGATTCCCACCGGGACGTCGAAGTCGAGCTCGGCGTAGGCGAGGTACGGCGCGTCCTTGCGCAGGTCGCGCGCCAGGCCGGTCGAGCGCAGGATCGGGCCGGTGCAGCCGAAGCTCACGGCGTCGGCGGTCGAGATCACGCCGACGCCGCGCAGCCTGTCGATGAAGATGCGGTTGCGATCGACGAGGGCGTGGACCCGGGCGACGAATTCCTCGTACTGGACCAGGATCTCCTCGAGGCGAGCGAGCCAGCCGTCTGGCAGGTCGCGCGCCAGCCCGCCGATGCGCCCGTACGTGTAGGTCACCCGCGCGCCGGTCAGGGCAGCCAGGTGCTCGTACATGTAGTCGCGGATCATCACGAGATAGAGGAAGGCGGTCATCGCGCCCATCTCCATCAGCCCGGCGGCCACGCAGGTGAGGTGGTCGACCAGGCGCGAGTACTCCGAGAGCAGCGTGCGCAGGTAGAGGCAGCGCGGCGTGATCTCGATGCCCATCAGCCGCTCGACGCCGTCGCAGTAGGCGAAGTCGTTGACCAGCGCCGAGACGTAGTTGAGCCGGTCGACGTAGGGAATGAGGTTGTGCCAGGTGTGGTCCTCGCACTCCTTTTCGAAGCCGCGATGCAGGTAGCCGCAGTGGATGTCGGTGCGCAGCACCCTCTCGCCGTCGAGCTCGGCGATGATCTGCACCGTGCCGTGGGTGGCCGGGTGCGATGGGCCGATGTTGACGATGACCGAGTCCTCGCGCAGCGGCGTGCCGAAGATCGACCGCACGGGGTTGGGCAGGGGCGTGTCCACGGCGGTCGGCTTCAGTGGCGATACGGCACGAGAGGCTGCTCGCGCGTCTTCGGGTAGTCCTTGCGCAGCGGATGGCCGGCGAAGCCTTCGTAGAGCAGGATCGGACGCAGGTCGTGATTGCCGAGGAAGACGATGCCGTACATGTCGTGGCACTCGCGCTCCATGAAGGCCGCCGACCCGTAGAGCTTCGCGAGCGAGTCGACGCTCGGGTCGCCCTCAGCCACGCGCGTCTTGAGGCGAACCCGCAGCGGCTGCCGCGTCGAGGCGAAGTGATGAACGACCTCGAAGCGCAGCGCATCCGCCGGCCAGTCGACCGCGGTCACGTCGAGGAAGAGGTCGTAGCCGAATTCCTCCTTCAGGCGCCGCACCGTCGGCACGAGCTCGTCGGGCGCGAGGCGGAACACCAGGCAGCCGTGCGACAGCGCCGCCGCCCCGGCCGCAGGAACGATCTGCTGTTGAAGCGCTTCGAGGGGGTTCGCGGCCATCGCTCAGAAGGTCCGCGTCAGGATCGGGTGCTTGGCGCGCGCGATCTTGTCCTGCAGCTGCATGATCCCGTCGATCACCATCTCCGGCCGTGGCGGGCAGCCGGGGATGTAGACGTCGACCGGGATGACGCGGTCGATTCCCAGCAACGTCGCGTAGTTCTGGTAGAAGCCGCCGCTGCTCGCGCAGACGCCGAACGCCATCACCCACTTGGGCTCGCACATCTGCTCGTAGACCTTGAGCAGGACCGGCGCCTGCTTGTGCGTGACCGTGCCGACCACCATCAGCAGGTCGGCCTGGCGCGGCGAGAAGCGCGGCAGGGCCGCGCCGAAGCGGTCGGTGTCGTAGGGCGAGGCGCTGACCGCCATGAACTCCATGGCGCAGCACGCGGTGACGAAGGGATAGGGAAAGAGCGAGAACTTGCGCGCCCAGCCGACCAGCTCGTCCTTGCGCGTCGTCAGGTACTCGAACGCCCCGTCCTTGGCACTCTGCGGCGCCGCCGGAACGATCGGCACGGTGCGTGCGCCCATGGCTATTGCGTCACCGCCTCGAGCAGTCGCGCCTTGTAGACGTAGAGCAGGAGCAGGACCAGCAGGAAGATGAAGAGGAGGAAGGTGAGCAGCATGAAGCCGGTGAACGGCTGCGCACCGAGTGCCAGGATGTAGAGGAAGACGGTCTCGAGGTCGAACAGGATGAAGATGATCGCCACCGCGTAGTACTTGATCGGCACGGCCTTCACGTTCAGCGTGCTCACCGGCGTGGCGCCGCACTCGAAAGGCTCGAGCTTCACCGCCGAAGACGCGGGCTTGGGTCCGAGCACGCCGTTCATCAGCAGCGTGATCGCCACGAAGCCGAGGATCGCCACCAGGTACAGCAGGAAGACGACGTACGGATTCAAAGCGTGGCCTCCTTTTTTTCGTTGTGCCGGTGCCCTCGCGGGCGTCCCTGTCCATCGACTGCGGCAAGCCTAGCGACGGCCGTCGCGCGCTCTTTGCGGTAGATCAAGGCCACCTGCAAGCGCGCCGCCGCCGCGCGTTTTCACCTAGAGCGATTCAACCCTGCCACGACGCCGACTTGATCTGGCTCATAGGGAGCGCCGCACAGAAGTGCACAGTCGTCATCGAAGCTGCCACAGTGGAGACCGCCATGCGCCCGATAGACCTCGCCGTCCTCGAAGCCGTACGCGCCAGCCCGATTGCGCGTGCCCTGACCGAAGAGCAGAGCCGGGTGCTCGCCGGCCTGGTCAACCTCCGCTCCTGGCAGCGAGGAGATGTCCTCGCGCAGGAAGGCACGGTCGACGACCGCCTGATCGCCATCGTCAGCGGCTCCGTCGCCGTCATGAAGCACCGCGGCACCCCTGACGAGTCGCTCCTCGTCACGCTGCACGCCGGCGACCTCGCCCACGAGCTCGGCTTTCTCGACGGCACGCCGCGCAATGCCTCGCTGGTCGCGGTGGACGCGGTGCGTGTGCTGGTCCTCACCCGCAAGGCGCTCGAAAGCGTGGTCGACTCGGAGCCGCGCGTCGTCTACGAAGTCATGTGCGCGATCGTTCGCTCTGCGCACCGGGTGCAGGCGCGTCTTTCGGTTCAGGCGGTCGAGCTCATGAACTACGTTTTCAAGCAGCACGGCCGGTATTGACGTCGATCCGCTGACGAACCACGGGGGCGGCACGTTTGGGTCCGGCGGCGATCACGTTGCTGATGCTGCTGGCCTTCGCCAGCTTCGGCTGGCTCGCCTGGCGCAAGCTCGCCATCGTGATCGCCCTGCAGCCGGACGCGCGTTACGACCAGCCCTGGCAGCGCCTGCGCAGCGTGCTCGTCAACGGCGTCCTGCAGAACCGGATGGTGCGCCGCGAGTGGCGGCCGGGCCTGATGCACGCGGTGCTCTTTCTCGGCTTCATGTCGCTGCTGCTGCGCAAGCTCCAGCTGATCGCGATCGGCTACGTCGAATCGGCCTCGTTTCCGGACGCCTTCGGCGGGCCCTTCGCGGCGTTCAAGGATGCGATCGAGCTGGCCGTCGTGGCGGCGGTGCTGTACGCCTTCTACCGGCGCTTCGTCCTGCGGCCGGCGCGCCTGGCACCGAACCGGGAAGCGGTGCTCGTGCTGTCGCTGATCCTCGCGATCATGGTCACCGACTTCGCGTTCGACGGCTTCCGTTTCGCGCTCCTCGGCGATCGCGTCCCGGCGATCGCCCACGAGCGCGCCTACGCCTTCGTCGGCAGCGCGCTCGCGGCAGCGTTCTCGCCGCTGAGCCCGGCGGCCCTGCAGGCGGGCTATCAGCTCGCCTACTGGACGCAGATGGTCGTCGTGTTCTCCTTCCTCGTGCTGCTGCCGGTCGGCGAGCATTTCCACATCGTGACGGCGCTGCCGACCTTGTACTTCCGGCGCGGCCGACCCGGCCACCGCGTGCCGGCGGTCGACGTCGAGAAACTGATGGAGGCGACCGACGAGGCCGACATGCAGGCCGGCGTGCGCAGCGCGCGCGACCTCACCTGGAAGGACGGGCTCGATGCCTTCACCTGCACCGAATGCGGCCGCTGCAAGGACGCCTGCCCGACCCATCTCACGGGCAAGCCGCTGTCGCTGAAGGGCGTCAACGACCGCCTCAAGCACCACCTGCTCGAGCAGCGCGAGGCGATCGTCGCCGGCCCGGAGCGCGAGTTGCCCGCGCTCGTCGGCGGCGTGATCGGCACCGACACGCTCTGGGCCTGCACGACCTGCGGCTATTGCGAGGCGGCGTGCCCGATCGAGCTCGAGCACCTCGACAAGTTCTTTCGCATGCGCCAGCACCAGGTGATGATCGAAGGCGAGTTCCCGCACGAGCTGAAGAAGCTGTTCGAGGCCTACGAGTCGCAAGGCAACCCGTGGGGACTGCAGGCCGACGCCCGCGGCGACTGGGCGAAGGACCTCGACGTTCCCATCGTGCGCAGCGCCGCCGACCTGGCGGGCCTCGACGTTCTCTTCTACGTCGGCTCGGCGATGTCGTTCGACCCGCGCGGCCAGCGCATCGCCCGCGCCTTCGTCAAGATCCTGCGCCGCGGCGGCGTGCGCTTCGGCATCCTCGGCGCGCGCGAAGGCTCGACCGGCGAGTGCGTCCGGCGGGTCGGCAACGAGATGCTGTTCCAGCAGCTGGCGAGCGCCCTCGTCGCCACGCTCGCCGAGGTCGGCGCGACGCGAATCGTCACCTGCGATCCGCACGCCATGAACTCGCTGCGCAACGAGTACCCTGAGCTCGGCGGCCGCTACGAAGTGATGCACCATACCCAGCTGATCGCCGAGCTGCTCGCCGACGGCCGCATCGAGATCGAAGCCTCGGCCGAGCGCGTCGTCTATCACGACCCTTGCTATCTGGGCAGGCACAACGGCGAATTCGACGCGCCGCGCGCCATCCTCGCGCGCCTCGGCGCGGCACCGCCGCTCGAGTTCGCGCTGTCCCGCGAGAAGGCGATGTGCTGCGGCGCGGGCGGCGGCCGGATGTGGATCGACGAGACCATCGGCACGCGCATCAACGTCCTGCGCGTCGAGCAGGCGCTCGAGACGGCGCCCCAGACGATCGCGACAGCCTGTCCCTATTGCGCGGTGATGATGGAGGACGGCCTGGCGGCGCTTCCTGCTGCCGGCACGACGCGCTCGCGCGACATCGCCGAGCTGGTGGCGGCCGCGCTCGTCGGTGAAGCGCCGGTGCCGGAGGGGCTGCCCGCGGCGGCTCCCCTCGGCGCCTGAACGAGCGCCGCTCCTAGTCGCCCGAGGATACTTTGCGCGGCGAATCCCGGTGGGGCTGCTGGCGGCGGCTCGCTGGATAGACGACGCTCTCCTCGAGCGCGATGTGGTCACGGTAGAGCTCGGTGAAGGTCGGCACCGCCGAACGCAGGACGTCGATGTCGTACCACGACTGGCCGTTCGCCACCGCTCGCAGGTGCGGCGCCAGCTCGAACCAGTCCTCCTCGAGCCAGCCGTGATCCTGCTGCAGCCGTTTCACGTGCTGCACGAGCTCCGCGTCATCGCTGGCCAGCAGATCCGGGAAGACGAACTCCTCCTCGGCGGCGTGGTGCGGGCGCGCGGTCTCGTCGAAGAAGAGACAGAGGTCCTGGGCGAGCTTGCGGACGCCGGCGTCGATGCCGCGCACTTCGAGCTTCTCGACCAGAAGATGCATGCGGGCGAGCATCTCGACGATCTCGCGATGGGTGCGGTCGAGGACCTCGCTGGTGCCGAGGTGCGCGAGGCTGGGGCGGCGCGGTCGTTCCGCGCGGGATTTCCGGCTGTCCATCTGGAACTCCTCGGCGATGAGTCTCCATTCTTCGGCACGAAATCGGCCGCGCCTTGCTCTACATCAAGCGCCGGCGACGCTGCTAGCCCTGCTCGGGCACCATGTCGATGGCGCCGCACGGGCACTCGGCGACGCACACGCCGCAGCCCTTGCAGTAGTCGTAGTTGAACTCGAATCGATTTCCCGGCCCGAGCTTGACGACCGCGTTGTCGGGGCAGACGCCGTAGCAGTTGTCGCACTCGAAGCAGTTGCCGCAGCTGAGGCAGCGGCGCGCCTCGAACAGCGCGTTGTCTTCGCTGAGGCCGCCCTGCACCTCGTCGAAGCTGCTGGTGCGCCGCGCGATGTCGAGCTGCGGGCGGACCTTTTGCGGTGCGTCGCTGTAGTACCAGGCATTGAGGCGCTCGAAGGTCGCCACCGGGTGCTTGGGCGCTGGCGCGAGGCGCGTGCCGCGCAGCCAGGCGTCGATGTGGCGCGCCGCCTTCTTGCCGTGGCCGATCGCGACGGTCACGTTGCGCTCGGCCGGCACCATGTCGCCGCCGGCGAAGAGGCCGGCGCGACCGGTCATCATGGTCGCCGGATCGACGCGGACGACGCCGTCGTCGATCTCGAGGCCGGCGACGCCGTCGAGCAGCGAGAGATCGACGTCCTGGCCGAGCGCCAGCACCACCGAATCGGCGGCCAACGTCTCGAAGATTCCGGTGGCGCAGGGATTGCCTTTCTCGTCGAGCTCCATCTTCTCGATCGTCAGGGCGCTGCCGTCGACCTGCTTGATGGTCGAGAGCCACTTGACGAGGACGCCCTCCTCGAGCGCCTCCTCGACCTCGAAGTCGTGCGCTGGCATGCGCTCGCGCGTGCGCCGGTAGACGATGACGGCCTCGGTGGCGCCGAGGCGCTTGGCGGTCCGGGCGACGTCGATGGCGGTGTTGCCGCCGCCGTAGACGACGACCCGGCGGCCGAGCATCGGCCGCTCCTCGCCTTCCATCGAGCGCAGCACCGCGACGGCGTCGAGGATGCGGGCGGAGTCCTTCGCCGGGATGAACGCGCGCTTGGCGATGTGCGCACCGACGGCGAGGAAGGTCGCGTCGTAGGCCCCTTCGGCCATGGTTCGCGCCAGGTCCTCGACCTTGGTGCCGAGCTTGATGGTGACGCCCATGTCGACGATTCGCTGCATCTCGGCGTCGAGCACGTCGCGCGGCAGGCGGTACTTGGGGATGCCGAAACGCATCATTCCGCCCATGAGCGGTCCCGCCTCGATCACCGTCACGGCGTGGCCGAGCCGGCGCAGCTGGTAGGCCGCCGACATCCCGGAAGGACCGGCGCCCACGATCAGCACGCGCTTTCCCGATTCCTCGCGCGGCGGATCGAAGCGCCAGTTGCGCTTGAGCGCCTCGTCGCCCAGGAAGCGCTCGACCGAGTTGATGCCGACCGCCGTGTCGATGCGACCGCGGTTGCAGACGCTTTCGCAGCTGTGATAGCAGACCCTGCCCATGATCGCCGGGAACGGGTTGTCGCGCGTCAGGTGGCGCCAGGCGGCTTCGTAGTCGCCGCTTTCGGCATGGAACAGCCAGCCCTGGATGTCCTCGCCGGCCGGGCACTGCGCATTGCAGGGCGGAAGGCGGTCGACGTAGACCGGCCGCTCGGTGCGCCACGAGCCGGTCTTGTTGGCCAGCGACGAGCCCGGGTCGAGCGTGATCGCGAACGGCTTTTGCATCGTCATGGGGTGGCCTCTTCGTCCAGCAGCCCGTAGCGGCGGATGTTCTTGTCGGCATCGGCCTGGATGCGGACGAGCATCTCGGCATTTCCCTTCGGCCCGAAAAGATGGGCGAATCGCCGCTGCGGTCGAAGGTAGTCCTCGACCGGCAGGCGGCGTCGGATCTTCGTCACCCGCGTCACCTCGCCATGCTCGGCCTCGAAGACCGGGAAGATCCCGGTCTCGCGCGCGAGGCGGGCGAGCCGGATCGTGTCGTGGCTCGCCGAGCCCCAGCCGAGCGGGCACGGCACGAGGATGTGCAGGTAGCGGGCACCGTGCAGAGTCATCGCGTGCTCGACCTTGGCCTCGAGGTCGTGCAGATCGTCGACGGTCGCGGTGGCGACGTAGGGGATCTCGTGCGCCATGGCGATTCGCGGAAGGTTCTTGCCCTTGCCGAAGTCTGCGCCCGGCGCGGGGCCCACGGCCATCGTCGTCGCCGTGCGCGCGCCGGGCGGCGTCGCCGAGCTGCGTTGCACGCCCGTGTTCATGTAGGCCTCGTTGTCGTAGCAGATGTAGAGCACGTCGTCGTTGCGCTCGAACATCCCGGACAGGCACCCGAAGCCGATGTCGGTGGTGCCGCCGTCGCCCCCCTGCGAGACGACGCGGACGCTGCTCTTCGCCAGCCCGGCCTTGAGTGCCTTGACCTTGAGCGCCGCGGCGATGCCGGTTCCCACCGCCGCCGCATTGCCGAACAACGAATGGATCCAGGGCAGCTGCCACGAGGTTTCGGGGTATGGCGTCGAGAACACCTCGAGGCAGCCGGTCGCGTTCGCGGCAATGACCTGGTTGCCGGTGGCCCGCATCGCCGCGTCGATGGCGTAGCGCGCGCCTAGCGCCTCGCCGCAGCCCTGGCAGGCGCGATGGCCGGAGTTGATCGAATTGTTTCGCTCGATCGAGGCCTGGACGGTGCGCTGTTCGGGCGCGAGCAGGCGGTTGCCGACCGTGAAGGTACCGGTCTGATAGAACTTGACGGCCTGGTTCATGTCACGCCACCTTCGCCGCGATCGGACCGACGTCGCGCAGCAGGTTCTCGGCGATCGGACCGCTGCGGCGCGTTTGACCCTCGCGTTCGAGTTGGCGGTTGACGATGCGCCAGTCGAGGTCGAGGAAGGTGAGCGGCTCCAGCTTGTCGGCGATCGCATCGCGCAGCATGCGTTCGAGCGACGATTGGGTGATCGCGCGTCCGCCCAGGCCGGCGACGACCGTGTAGCCGTGCAACTGCAGGCCCGAGAGGGCGAGACGGACATCGGTCGAGACGACGCCGCCAAGGCCCACGCAGAAGCTCTTTTCGACGACGACGACGCGCTGAGCACCTTGCAGCGCCCCGCGAACCGCCGCGAGCGGGAACGGACGGTACGACTGGATGCCGAGCACGCCGACCTTGACGCCACTGTCGCGCATGGCGTCGATCGTGTCCTTCAGGGTGCCGATCACCGAGCCGAGCGCGACGACGATGGTCTCGGCGTCCTCGCACCGGTAGCCGCGCACGAGGCCGCCCGACTTGCGCCCGAAGCGCTCCTCGAACTCGGCCGCGATGCGCGGAATGCTCTCGAGCGCTGAAATCTGCTTGGCGTGCGCCAGGTAGCGCACCTCCATGAAGGCTTCCGGCCCGACCATCGCCCCGATCGACACCGGATCGGCCGGATCGAGCACCTGGCGGGGCTCGTACGGCGGCAGGAAGGCGTCGACCTCGGCCTGGTCGGGAATGTCGACGCGCTCGTAGGCATGGGTCAGGATGAAGCCGTCCATGCACACCATCACCGGCATCGACAGTTCCTCGGCCAGCCTGAAGGCCTGGATGTGCAGGTCGAGCGCCTCCTGGTTGGTCTCGGCGAAGAGCTGCAGCCAGCCGCTGTCGCGCTGGCTCATCGAGTCGCTGTGGTCGTTCCAGATGTTGATCGGCGCACCGATCGCCCGATTGGCGATGGTCATCACGATCGGCAGGCCGAGACCCGAGGCGTTGTAGACCGCCTCGGCCATGAAGAGCAGGCCCTGGCTTGCCGTGGCCGTGTAGGTTCGCGCGCCGGTCGCCGAGGAACCGATTGCCACGCTCATCGCGGCGAACTCGCTCTCCACGTTGATGAACTCGCAGGGCGAAAGCGCGCCGCTCTTCACCAGCTCGCCCAGGCCTTCGACGATGTGCGTCTGCGGCGAGATCGGATAGGCGCAGATGACGTCCGGGCGGCACAAGGCCACCGCCTCGGCCACGGCGCGCGAGCCTTCAGTCTGTTTCAGCATGGGTGGTCGCTTCCAGTTGTCGGCGGACGACGTCATACGCCTCCGCCGCGGCGCTGACGTTGTCGGTGCCCACCTTGCCGGCGAACTTGGCGTGGATCGCGTGCGCGACCGCGTCGAGCGATATCAAGCCCGAGAGAGCCGCGAAGCCGCCGAGTAGCACGGCGTTGGGCAGGGGCCGGCCCAGGTGCTTGAGCGCGATCTCGGTTGCCGGCACGGTGATGAGCCGTTCGCGGCGCAGGCGCCGGGTGATCTCGGCGAGGCCGAGCTCGTCGAAGCTGCGCTTGCTGTTGATCAGGACGTAGCCCTCGGGCGGCAGGCCCTGGAAGACATCGACCTGGTGCAGCAGCGTGGGGTCCTGGATGATCAGCACATCCGGCGCGAGGATCGGCTCGCGCAGGCGGATCTCATGGTCGTCGATGCGACAGAACGCCACCACCGGCGCTCCGGTGCGCTCCGAGCCGAAGCTCGGAAATGCCTGCGCATGGCGGCCCTGCTCGAACGCTGCGAGCGACAGCATCTCGGCGGCCGTGACGACGCCCTGGCCACCGCGCCCGTGAATCCGGATCTGCAACATCGTGTTCTCCGCCTCGCTGCCGTCAGACGTACTGCGGGTACGCCGGGTCGTACATGCAGGAGCGCACATGCGCGAGCAGGTCGGCGGGTCGCTCGATGCCGGCGTGGCCTTGCCTGAACGCGACTTCGGCGACCGCCACGGCCAGCTTCATCGACACGTCACGAACTTGCGCGAGCGGCGGAAAGAGACTCCCCTGATCCAGATCGTGCTGCGTCACCTGCGCGGCCAATGCCGTCGCTGCCGCAAGAAACATCTCGTCGGTGACGCGGCGGGAGCGGACGGCGATCGTGCCGAGGCCGACGCCGGGGAAGATGTAGGAGTTGTTGCCTTGGCGCGGGACCCAGGTCCGCGTTCCGATCGTGACCGGATCGAACGGGCTGCCGCATGCGAACAGCGCCTTGCCAGCGCTCCACGCGTACGCCTGCTCGGCCGTGCATTCCGACTTCGACGTCGGGTTGGACAGCGCGAAGATGATCGGGCGGGGATTGAGGGCGCACATCGCCTCGACCACGGCCTGCGTGAATCCGCCGGCCTTCGCCGCCACGCCGATCACGGCGGTCGGCTCGAGTTCGCGAATCGCGGCGACGAAATCGGCCTGCGGCGCATGCTGGTGCGCGTAGGGCAGCTTGTGCTCGGCAAGCTCACCGAGCCGGCTGGCAACGACGAGGCCCTTGGAGTCGAAGAGCCAGCAGGAACGCCGCGCCTGCGCCGGGTCGGCGCCGCCTGCGACCAGCGCCGCGACCACCAGATCGGCAATGCCGGTGGCCGCCTCGCCGGCACCTAGGAAGAGAACGCGCTGGCGATCGAGCGGGGTGCCTGTGACGCGCAGCGCCGAGCACAGGCCCGACAGCGCGACCGCCGCGGTGCCCTGAATGTCATCGTTGAAGGTGCAGATGCGGTCGCGATACTTCGTGAGGAGGCGAAAGGCGTTGTGGTTGGCGAAGTCCTCGAACTGGACCACCACCCCCGGAAACACCTCCACGGCCGCGCTGACGAACTCCTCGATCAGCTCGTCGTAGGCCGCCCCGGTGAGACGCGGCCGGGGTAGGCCGAGGTAGAGCGGGTCGTCGCGCAGCGTCGGGTTGTTGGTGCCCACGTCGAGCATCACCGGCAGGCACTGAGTGGGGTGGATGCCGGCACATGCGGTGTAGAGCGAGAGCTTGCCGACCGGAATTCCCATGCCACTGGAGCCCAGGTCGCCGAGGCCGAGAATTCGCTCGCCGTCGGTGACGACGATCATCGCCACATCCCGATGCGGCCAGTTGCGAAGGAGCTCCTTCACCTGGCCGCGGTCCTCCGCCGTGACGAAGATCCCGCGCGGCCGCTGGAAGATGTGGCCGAACTTCTCGCAGGCGAGCCCCACCGTCGGCGTGTAGACGATGGGCAGCATCTCATCGGGGTTCTCCATGAGGATGCGAAAGAAAAGGGCTTCGTTGCGATCGTGCAGCGAGGTCAGGAAGATGTATTTCTCGAGCGGGTTGTCGAGGCGACGAAGGTTGCCCAGGACGCGGCTGACCTGTTCTACCTGGCTGCACACGTGCGGCGGCAGCAGCCCCTTCAGGCCGAGTGCGTCGCGTTCGGCTGCGCTGAATGCAGTGCCCTTGTTCAGCCCAGGGTTCTGCAACAGCGTCACGCCGCGCGGGAACCAGGGCGCCAGCGGAGCCGGAGTCCGGCCGACGGGTTCGCTCTGCATGACCGATCTCCCTGCCGCGCAATTGCGACGATTGCACGCACGGTAGCGGCGGCTCATGCGCCGCCTTTGTTCTGGAACAAGCTTTCGCGGTGTCCGGGCTAGTCCGGACCTCGCGGTTTTCGAGCGGGTCCAAGCCAGTCGATGCGACCTGCGGTTTGTACGGATGGCCAGAGCGGCGTGCGTTGATCTGTGTCAAGGGAGACCCTGCCCGCCCTGCCGAAGATGCGCCGTGCTCCGACCGCGAACTCCCGACCTCCCATGAACACCGGTTCGACCGTCGTCGCCGGTGCGGGGACCCGCGATCCCCGCGCCGGTCGCAAGAGCCGGTGGCCGGCGCGGCTGGACTGGATGCAGAGCGCCAGCGGGCTGGTGCTGGCCCTGTTCATGTGGGGCCACATGTTCTTCGTCTCGTCGATCCTGCTCGGCAAGGACGCGATGTGGAGCGTGACCCGGTTCTTCGAAGGCTACTTTCTCCTCGGAAGGTCTTACCCGTGGATCGTCTCGATGGTCGTCGCCGCCGTGATCTCGCTTCTCGTCGTGCACTCGATGCTCGCGCTGCGCAAGTTCCCGATCGACTATCGCCAGTACCGGACGTTTCGCGACCACGCAGGCGCGATGAAGCACGGCGACACGACCCTCTGGTGGTGGCAGGTCGTGACCGGCTTCGCGATGTTCTTCCTCGCCTCGATCCACCTGCACGTGATGCTGACCCGTCCGGAGCGGATCGGTCCGTTCGAGAGCGCCGACCGGATCTGGAGCGAGCACTACTGGGCGCTCTATCTGGTGCTGCTGTTCGCGGTCGAGCTGCACGGCGGCATCGGCCTGTACCGACTGGCGGTGAAGTGGGGCTGGTTCGCCGGCGCGCATGCAGACGCCACCCGGCGCCGTCTGAAGGCGCTGAAGTGGGCGATGACGGCCTTCTTCCTCGCGCTGGGCCTCGCGACGCTGGCGGCCTACATCAAGATCGGCATCGAGCACGCGCCGCGCGCGGGCGAGCCTTACACACCGGCGTGGGTCCAGCCCGCGTTGCCGGCGCCGAAATGAAAGCGCCGCGGTGAAGATCGTCTATACCGACGTGCTTGTGGTCGGCGGCGGACTCGCCGGGCTGCGGGTCGCGATCGGCGCCAAGCGACGCGGGCACGACGCGGTCATCCTGTCGCTTGTGCCGCCCAAGCGCTCGCACTCGGCGGCCGCACAGGGCGGCATGCAGGCCTCGCTCGGCAACGTCATCAAGGGACAGGGCGACAACGAGGACGTGCACTTCGAGGACACGGTACGCGGCAGCGACTGGGGCGCCGACCAGCGCGTCGTGCGGATGTTCGTCAATACCGCGCCAAAGGCAGTGCGCGAGCTCGCCGCGTGGGGCGTGCCGTGGAGCCGCGTCGCTCGCGGCGATCGCCAGGTGATCATCAACGGCCAGAAGGTCACGCTCACCGAGCGCGACGAGGCGCACGGCCTGGTCGCGCAGCGCGACTTCGGCGGCACCAAGAAGTGGCGCACCTGCTACGTCTCGGACGGCACCGGCCACGCCATGCTGTACGCGGTGAGCGACCGCGCGATCGCCGAATCGATCG
>Ga0207641_10003313_pt1 | contig 14328 bp, 8 predicted proteins | sample KBSSwiS62_FD_184306 | JGI IMG/M metagenome (GOLD analysis project Ga0207641, IMG submission 184306) | Switchgrass rhizosphere microbial communities from Kellogg Biological Station, Michigan, USA - KBS Switchgrass S6-2 (SPAdes) (version 2) | ecosystem: Host-associated > Plants > Roots >... | reverse complement strand
AACTCCGCAGTGACACCAATACGCTCCTTGGCGGTGGTCAAATGCAACCAAGCGATCCGGACATCACGAGAAATGGTATTCTGTGCGTCGATGACACTCGCGCTCACTGCCTTCTTTAAGAGTCGAGCTTCTTTCGTCTTTGCATCGAGATTTCCTCCTGTGGCCAAAGGTATCTCTACATTAACTCCAGCCGCGTAATAGTTATGATTCAGTAGCTTGTCGTCTGCTACCGGATTGACTCCACCCGCGGCCATGGCACTGACCTTGGGATATTGCGCAGATTGCTGCGCTTCCGCGAACCGACGGGCTGCCTCTGCATCATCTTTCAAGGCCAGCAGTTCAGGGCGTTGGCTCAGCGCCGCTTGGATGAGCGGATCGGTCCCGCCGGGCAGATCAAGGATGAGGGGTTCCTCCGTGAGGATAAACTGCTGCGCATCCTGAAATCCAAGGGCCGCGGAAAGTGCAGCCTCAGCTTCACGGACACTGCTTTGCGCTTCGATTAGTAACAGTTTCGCCTGGCTCAAGGAAACCTGATCAAAGCTTTCGTCTAGGGTGGACTTGAGCTGATTCTTCACGAGGATCTCTACTTGATCGAAAGCAGTCCGCCGTGTTTTGACTGTCTCCTGAGCCACCCGTAAAACGGCTTGGGCACGAAGCAGATCAAAGTAAGCCCGGTCCACGCCTAAAATAACAACAGCTTGGGCAACACGGATACGGTCGCTTGCTGCATTAGCCCGGAATTTGGCGCTCTCGGTCAGATCGTAGGTGTGGCCGAAGTCAGTGAGAAGTTGGTTCACGACAATGCCGTCCGATTGCCGCGAAAGGACCGTTGGATTATTCAGGCCACCGGTTGCGGCCAAACGGGTCGCGGTATTGGTCTGCTCGTTATATGGCGCATACACGTAAGTCGATTCACCATAAACCTGAGGAAAGAAAGCCGATCTCGCTTCCCGTATCTGTTGACGAACGGCATCCGCAGTCAACTGAGCCGAGGCGATCTGGGGATGATTTTGGAGGGCGTAAGCTTCTGCTTCAGCCAGCGTGAATTTCAGACCTGTAGGGGGATCCTTGGGAGGCGGCACTTCACCCGAAGCACGACACGTAACAAGAAGTGCCGCCATGAGGGCGGTCCAGATCGATGTGGACTTCATACCACGTGTTCCGCTGCTGCATAGGCTTCGACCGGTTGAGTCGATTCCCGTTGAGGTAAATCACGGTCTTTCTGCCTTTTTTCGCGCCCGCGATAAACAATCAGGAAGGCGGCTGGAACGATGAAAACCGTCAGTACAACCGACACGCTCAAACCACCGATGATTGCGCGAGCCAAAGGCGCATAGGCTTCTGAACCCGTTCCGAGCTTTAGAGCCATCGGAATTAGCCCAAAGATGGTAGCCAAAGAAGTCATCAAAACCGGACGCAATCGAACACGACAAGCAAAGGCCACCGCCTCACGAACAGACATGCCTTCGGTCTCGATCAAGCGGTGGGTGAACTCGACGATGAGAATGCTGTTAGAGACGACAATGCCGACCATCATCACCACTCCCATGAGCGACATGACGTTCAGGGTTGTTCCCGTAGCAGCGAGGATGAGGATAACGCCCATTAGTCCTGGCGGAACCGCGAGAAGAATGAGGAAGGGATCAATAAAGGAGCGAAATTGGGCGACGAGGATCAGATAAACGAGAAGAACCGATAGCAAAAGGCCAAAACCGAAGCTGGCAAATGAGGCGTACATGGCTTTGACCGTTCCCCGAACTTTGACGCGCACGCCTTCAGGCTTAGCCACTTGATCGACAATCCTTTGAACAGCCGGAGCAACAACGCTCAAGTTCTCGGTCTTCGGCGCAATGAAGACATCAATAGTGCGACGCAACTGGTAGTGATCCACCTCCGTCGGAGCAAGGACCTTTTGGACACCAGCTACCATATCGAGACGCGTAGGGTTGGGTTGGTTAACGCCTCGCAAGGGGATGCTATTGAGATCACTCATGCTGTTGACCGTCCCGTCGGGGTACTGAACGGTCAGGAGATAATCGTTGCCTGTCTTGGGATCAACCCAATAGCTAGGTGCGATCATTGCGTTCGAGGTGAGAGTCGTTATGACATTGCTAACGACTTCTTTCTGGGATAGTCCGAGTTCACTGGCCCTCACCCGATTGATGTTGAGCTTGATGGATGGCGCATCAATGTCCTGCGGAATCAGGACATCTCCCACACCCGACAGATTACGCACTTGTTCCGCGATTTTTTGCGCCACCGCGTAGGCATTTTCCATATTCGAACCGCTGACCTGCACGTCGATGGGGGCCGGAAGCCCCAGGTTCAGCACGGCGTCAACCAGTCCGCCGGATTGAAAGTAGGTATTGATCTCAGGCATCTCTTTCTGCACCGCAGCACGGACACGATTCATGTATTCGTAGCTGCCTATTTTATGATCATCATTGAGACCAACCTGCACGAATGCTGTGTGTGAAGCGGAGTTACTGGTGTAGATCGAAGAGAAACCGGGTGTGGACCCAATGTTCGAGACGATCAGGCGCAAGTCATGAGGATCGACTTCACGGCGAACCAAGTCTTCTAGCTTCTTGACCTCTGCTTCCGTAATATCGAGCCGCGTACCCGTGACCGTCTTGACATTGATCACGAACTGCCCTGGATCCGTACGGGGAAAGTAAGCAAGCCCCACCCAAGGGCAGAGAACAAAACTCGTCACAACGAGGGCGAGCAGGAAGACAATGGTCAGAAGAGGACGTTTTAAGGCAACCGTCAGTACGCGTTCATAGCCATCGAGGAAATTAGTGAACCCTGCGTTGAACCAGGTATTAAATCTTCTGCTCCAACTATGCTTGAGGATGCCGGGATGGTCCTTGTGATCTGCCGCCACATCCTCGTGTTGCACCGAATGAGCTGAAATTAGGTTGGCACAAAAGAGCGGGACCACCGTCATCGCCACGATGTAGGAAGCAAAAAGCGAAAGCACGACTGCCAGAGCCAGTGCGGAGAATAAAAACTGACTGACACCGTAAAGGAACGTCACCGGAAAAAAGACAATGGCGGTGGTGAACGTCGCCGCGAGAACGGGCAAGGAAACCTCCGTACCACCGCGTTCTGAAGCAACTTCAGGCGACTCCCCCAACTCCATATGGCGAAAGATATTTTCTAGTACGACGACCGAGTTATCGATCAGTCGCGAAAAGGCGAGCGCCAGCCCCCCAAGGATCATCGAGTTGATCGAGCCGCCGAGAAATGAAAGCGCAATGAAGGTCGCCAAGGCAGAAAGTGGAATCGACAGGAATACAGCCAGGGTGGCGCGGCCATTCCCGAGAAAGACGATGATCATAAGCCCCGTCAGGACGAGACCGATGGCTCCTTCGTGCAATAGCGTTTCGATAGCTGTCTTTACGAACACCGATTGATCGAACACAACATCCGTGACAAGTGATTTGGGTACATCCACGAGATCCTTCACGACCTTCTTGACCCCATCGACGATGGAGATGGTGTTTGCGTCGCCACCTTGTTTAAGCACGGGCAGATAGACCGAAGGCTGACCATCCACTCGGACAATGTTATACTGAATTTGCGAAGCATCCTTCGCGTAACCCACGTCTTTCACGAGCACCGGTGCATTATTGACCATTTTCAGCGGCAACTGGTTGATGTCCTCGATGCCTTTCAGTTGGCTGTTGGTATAAATGTTGTAGTCGAACGGGCCTATCTTCACATCGCCGCCAGGCAGGATCAGGTTCGATTCATTCACCGTCCGCACTACATCCATCGCACTAAGCTGGTTTGCTTCCATCTTGACTGGATCGACGTAAACCATGATTTGCCGATACCGGCCACCGAAAGGCTGCGGAACCGATGCGCCAGCTACGCCGGCCATCTGATTGCGCACGGCGAACTGCCCCAAGTCACGCAACTGGGCTTCATTGAGTCCTTCACCCTTCAGAGTGACCAAGCAGACCGGAAGGCTGGAGGCGTCCATTTTCAGCACTACGGGCGGCAAGGTTCCAGGCGGCAGTTTGCGAAGATCCGCCATCGCAAGGTTGGAAATCGTTGTTACCGCTGAATCGGCATCTGTCCCCGGCTGGAAATAGACCTTGATGATGCTGACTCCAGGGAGGGACCGTGATTCCATGTGCTCGATCCCGCTTCCCAAGGTGAAGAATCGCTCAAAACGCCCGGTTATATCCGTCTCGATCTGCTCCGGCGGCATGCCGTTGAAAAAGGTCGCCACCACGACAACTGGAATCTTGATCGCGGGAAAGAGATCGACGGCCATCCGGGTGATGCTGGTAATCCCCAATACCGTCACCATCAAGCAAAGGACGATGATGAAATAGGGATACTTGAGGGCAAAGCGCGTCATGAACGAATGAAGAGCTATTGCTCTGCGAGGAGGTCACGAAGGTCTTCGACAGAAAAATCCTGCGAATGACAAAAAGACATGATTTTCTCCTCCTTTTTGCGAAGCGCGGCGGCGGTAGAGGGAATGCGACTTGCCAATTCTTTGGGTATCCTTACCAGCCCATGACAATCGCCATGAATCAAGTCGCCAGGGGATACTTCGAGTCCACCAATTTGAACGGAGCCGCCCACATGGACAATGTGACTGTAAGCGTGGGAAACGCTGAGACTCCCCGAATACATCTGAAAATCAAAACCTTCGATTCTTGGGACATCGCGGACAGCACCGTTTGTCGCCACGGCAACGCAATCCAAGGTTTTAAGGATGCACGCGTGCATATCGCCGATCAAGGCCCCGGCTCCGGGATATCGATCCATGTCCTGAATGACCAAAATCCGGGGAGGGGGAATGGCCAGCAGTTCCTCCCACCACTCTGTGTTTTCGAAGAAAGTCCTCCCCTTGCTTGGCGGCGAAGAGGAGCGGACTTTTAAGGTCATCGCATAGCCTAAAACCGGCAACATGTGAGGGTACCGGCAAACCAAACCACCTTCCGCGTAACCTTCATTTCGAAGTTGAACGCGAAAGCGTTCGATGGCATTGGCTACTGCACAGGAGTCGAGCAACTTCAAATCCTGAAATTCTTCCTTGGTCAGCGCTGAATCATGCGAAGTGCTGATCATTGGGCCGTCGATCATAACTTCTCCTCGTTAACTTCCTTAGCCATCGCCGTTTCACCGAGTTGAATCGACCCACGACTACCCACCACCACAAGGTCATCCGCGCTTAGTCCAGAGAGAATTTCTGCCATCGAAGCCGTCTCTAAACCGACAATTACCGGGCGTTCTTCCACCTTATGGTCTTTGCCTAAGACCAGTACCGTGGGATGTTCGCCCGCCGAAACGGTTTGAATCGGGACGGCAAGTGCATCCTTCTTTTCCGATAGCGTCAAGTTCACCGTGGCATACATGCCTGGCGTGAAACGAAAATCCGCATTGTTCACCTCCAGCTCAGTCAACATCGTGCGGGTTGAACTATCCACTTTTTGAGCAAATCGGGAAACCTTGGCCTGAAAAGTTTGCCCTAGGGACACGACCGTCACCTCGACAGGATCTCCCACGTGGACATCGGCCACTGCCGATTCCGGCACGGGAAAATCCAGACGCAATCGTTTCAATTCCGCCAGACAGACGAGAGGCATGCTTTGCGTACTGGAAGCCGTACCCGCTTGAATCAATGCCCCTGTGTCGGCATATCGTTTCGTTACGACCCCATCGAAAGGGGCCGTGATCTTTGAATAAGACAGCAGTGTCCGCATCCGGTCGGCGTTGGCCTGAGCCTCGACGACTCGTTGCTTGGCTGCGTCAAGATTGGCCGCATTGGCTCGGTTGTGCGCAACCGCCGTGTCCAAGTCTTGTTGTGCGATGAGACCGGGAGCTTCCTTCGCCGCCGCCTGAAGACGAGTTAGGATCTGATCGGAATCTTCGAATGCCGCTTCGGCACTTTTGACTTCCTGCCCAGCCGTCAACACAGCGGCATCAGCCTTGTGGAGTTCCTCCTCCAGTTCGGGAATTTCCAGAATCGCCATTACATCACCCGCTTTGACATGATCGCCCACGTCCACGTTTATTTGCTGAACGTAACCCGCAACCTTGGCATGCACCTCGACTTCCTGATAGGGACGAAATTCAGCCGTGAGACTGACACTACGAGATAAGTCCTCATGCTTGGGACGAGTAACTGCAACCGTAGGTGCATCACCGGATGCTGGCGTAACTTGAGCCGCATTTTTTATATCCGGTTCGGAGCCACACCCTGTTATTGCTAAAGCGAGGAGACCTAATCCTGAAAAGCAGACGTATTGACAAACCCGTTTCATGCCCCCTCCTCGCTAATGCTGTAGCCGACGCCACGCACCGTTCGAAAGAGCTTCCTCTCGTGCCCGTCATCTATCTTTTTCCGTAGCTGACGAACATAGACATCGACGATATTGGTCAGTCCCTCAAAACTCTGGTCCCAGATGTGTTCGACAATCATCGTCCGTGAGAGAACCCGCCCAGTGTTGATCATCAGGTACTCGAGCAGAGAAAATTCCTTGGAAGTCAGTGCGATGGACTTTTCCCCCCGCTTCACCTTGTGGGCCACACGGTCGAGTTCCAATTCACCCACCCGCAGGGTTGTGGAATTGGTCACTGGGCCTCGCCGCAGAAGCGCCTTCACACGAACCATTAATTCCGCAAACGAAAAGGGCTTGGTGAGATAATCATCCGCACCCGCCTCAAAGTTCTTCACCTTGTCAGTTATGTTGTCCCGCGCGGTCAGAATCAGCACCGGCACATGAGGATGATCTTTGCGGATGTGCTTCAATAAATCAGTGCCCAGCATTCCCGGTAGATTCAGATCAAGAATGATCAAGTCGTAAGCGTACGCCCTCACATGATCGAGCCCGCTGTTACCATCAGCGGCCACATCGACGGCATAGCGTTCGGCTTTGAGTCCCCTAGTAACAAACCGGGCAACCTTCTCTTCGTCTTCGACCAGCAACATTCGCATGCCACAGGTCTATCCCCGCAGGATGAAAGAAAGCCGCGATCTAAATTAAAAACTCTTCATGTTCATGGGGTTGCCCCTGAAAACACCATTTACTCGGCACGAGTATTGTTCCGCTTTCGTGCCCCTTGCGGTTCCAGTCGGGGCAAACGGACGCGGAACATTGCCCCTTGGTTCTCGCGGCTCTCCACTGCCACCGCGCCGCCATGGGCTTCGAGAATGGAATGGACCATGGACAGGCCCAATCCCGTTCCTCGGGCTTTTCGCGCCTGGACTTGTTCGGAGCGATAAAAGCGTTCAAAAACATGAGGTAGGGCTTCCTCGGAAATCCCGATTCCGTTATCACGGACTTCCAGAATCGCCCATGATAGTTCGCCCGTCACCTTGACCGTTATCTTCCCACCCTCAGGCGTGTATTTGATCGCGTTATCCAGAAGATTGATCACTACCTGCTTAAGACGGATTTCATTCGCCATAACGGTCACATCCGGAGCCGCCTCACAGTCCAGCGACACTGATTTGTCCTCGGCCAAGGGTGTCATTTGCTCTGCTGTTGTGCAAACAAGAGTGGCAAAATCGACAGGATCTTTGACCATCTGAGATTCACCAGCCTCAAGGCGGGACATGAGCAGCAGTCCTTCGACAATGTGTGTGAGTCGCTCCGCTTCCTCCAAAACACTTTCAATTTGAGCCATCTGATCCTCGCTCAACTTGCCTTCTTTCAATAAGGCTTCCAACTCTCCCCGCATGATGGTCAATGGCGTGCGCAATTCGTGAGAAGCATCTGCAGTAAAGCGGCTGGTGAGTTGAAAAGCATTATCCAGGCGTTGAATCATTCGATTGAGCGCCAATGACAAACGCTCCACCTCGTCACCCGTCGCAGGTACTGGCAATCGCAGACTCAGGTTTTGCAAAGTGATGCGCTCAGCAGAACGCACAATTTCATCCACCGGTCGCAAAGCGCGACCAAGCAAGAGATAAGCACCGACAGACGTGAGCACTATGAAAACGGGAAACCCAAGAATCAGGGTCACGAGAAGGCCGTCAAGAGCGGTGAAAATTTCGCTCTCAGGGCCCCCCACCTCCACAATATACGGAGCACCCTTACCGATCCGGTAACCGATGGCAACAACTTGCAGATACTCCTTTGATCGAGGAATTTCTTCGCGGCGAATAGGTTCTGTTTCGACTTGCGACCCACTCGATAGAAGAACAGGGGGTGGTGACAGTTCGCTGGCGTTATGGGAGGTGTAGACGATCCTGCCGGAGGGATCAGTAATCCGAATGAACCGCTCGTTTAATTCCGGGGCGTATCTGGCTTGAATTTCGGTCGCGACATAGTTTTCCCCCTTTTGCGGCAAATCCACCAGAATCGTGCTGGCGATTTGATGGGCGCGGCGAAGAAGGGTCTGTTGCAGGGACTGGATAAGATACCGCTTGAAGCCCCAGTACGTGTAACCACCAAAACAGACAAAAATCAGCAGCAGCGACACCACATAAAGCGTGATGAGCCGGGCGCGAATTGAACGTGGATGTTTCATGCCCCATTCAGGCCAATGGAATACCCAACCCCCCGCACGGTACGAATCAGCTTTTGTTCATGGGTCTCATCGACCTTCTTCCGAAGCTGACGAATGTACACGTCCACGATGTTGGTCAAGCCCTCGAAGCTCTGATCCCAAACATGCTCAATGATCATGGTCCGCGAGAGCACGCGTCCTGTATTGACCATAAGGTATTCCAAGAGGGAAAATTCCTTCGAGGTCAATTCAATCCTCTTTTCCTGCCTTCGAACCTGATGCGCGACACGATCCAACTCCAAGTCGGAAATGCGCAGGACGCTCGATCTGTCCACTGGCCCCCTCCGCAGTAGCGCTTTGATACGAACCAACAGCTCCGCAAACGAGAAAGGCTTGGTCAGGTAGTCATCTGCTCCGGATTCAAAATTATGCACCTTATCCGCAATGCCATCACGCGCCGTCAGGATCAACACCGGCACCTTCGTATTTCCTCTGCGAATGTGCTGCAACAATTCCGTGCCAGTAATCCCCGGCAAGTTTAGGTCCAAAAGAACCAAGTCGTAGGAGTAGCTGGAATGATACTCCTGCCCTGTTTTGCCATCGGAGACGGCATCGACCGCATAGCCCTCAGCCTTAAGGCCCCGGACAATGAAACGACTCACCTTTTCCTCATCTTCAACGAGTAAAATTCTCATGCCAACCTATCCGGTAAGGTTAGCACATGAGTTTTCAAAGTATCGAGCGTTACAAATGCGCAAGAATTGCCTGAACCTTTTTAACCACCCCGACCTCCTTGGCAACACTTGCGCAAGTGAACTCCACAAGCCAACCATAGCACCCGAGTTGCCAAAGAGTAATAAACGCAGAAGATGGCTTCTCGGTTACGAACGCTTCCCCACTGAAGCCAAGCTCACCTACTCAAACTCAACAGCCAAACGGCATGCCCACCTCGTACCGCTGTCCCGGTCAACCAAAGAAGCTGCGGGAGGTTCTTGCACTCTCAGCATCCGGCTCCTCTTCGGTCATGGCTGCGAGCATCTTTGCTATGTTCCGCCTAAATAAGCAGTTTCGCCGTCACACCGCAATGCCACTGGAGACAGCTTACGACCCAGCCGGGCAATTGCTCAGCGCGGTGAGGAAGGCACCGCCAACTCCTTACTGAAACATGAGCCACTCGGAAGAGCGGTAATCAATCTCACGTGTGTGGGGTTTTGGTGCATCCGAATCTCCAGTAAATGCTAAGGAAAGTACGCTTTTTTAACTCGCAGTTGCTGTCTTAAGCTGTTCTCTCCGCGGTCAGAGGTTAGGCTAAAGATCTGTGGAAATGCGGCGTTCATAGTCAATCAATACCTATTGAACCCTGCTTCACCAATATTGAGATCGAGACGACTGAGCAATTCAGGGTAAATCTTATTGGGAAATAGTAGAAGATAGTATCGATAACTTCATTCTTCGATAGGTACGTGGAGACATTCCTTTGATGTTCAAAAATCGTTCGTTAAAATTGGAAAGATTATTGAAACCAGATTGCATTGCGATGTCGGTGATGCTGCGATTGGTATCCAGGAGAAGACGACAGGCTCGTTCCACTCGCAATTCATTCCGGTATCGTGCATAGGTTCTTCCCATCTGTTGTTTGAAAAAGCGGCTGAACGCCTGGGGAGAAAGGCATGCGTGCCGGGCTGCCATTTCCTGGGATGGGATATCGCGGGCGCCGGCATGCATGAAATCCAATGTCTGTTCCAATCGGCGGTTGACCTTTTTGTTTTGAACCCGGTTCAAGTCGCCGAGCGTGAGAAAAGTGGATTCCTCGCTTTCGGCAAGCGTCCCCAAAATCCAAATCAGGTCACAAAATTGTCTCCAAGTGCCTGCTCTAGACTTCAACATCGTAACTAGCCGCTTCATGATCATTTGCTGAGTTTGGCCGTGAAAACAAAGCCCGCGTCGTGCCCGTTGCAATAACTGGTCGATGGAGGTCATCCCCTGTTGTCGGAAAAAATCGGGACCTGCAAAATGAGGTGAAAATTGGATGACTACGGAACGATTGGGCTTATGGGAAATCGGGGTCGAGAGCCAACCATGGGGAAGCTTCTCTCCCAGAAGGCAAAGATCGCCATCTTGGAAAGTTTCGATCGACTCCCCAACGAAACGCAGGCCCTGCCCCTTAATGATCAAGGTAAGCTCAATTTCGTGATGGTAGTGCCAAAATAATGGAGTATGGGGCTGATCGTAGTGCCCGATGTAAAAAGTAGCTCGATCATCAGATGGAATCGGCTTGAAATGGAGCGGTTGAAAGTTCGCGGCGATCACAATAATTTTACTAATACATCGAAAATAGCTATTTTCTCTTCAAGATTCCATTCAAAATGTTAAAAAAACATCAAAAAAACGCAAGCTACTGGTAGTAAAGGAAAGAGGATTTGTTACGCTTTGAAAATACGTATAACCAAATCAAAACAGGACCTCCAATGAAAAGACTGTCTGGATACCTTAAGATAATTGTCGCGCTAACCTTGTTAAGCAACAGCGGCCTCCTAGTCCAAGCGCAGTTCATACAGACCACCCTGCTCGGGGGCGATCCTGCCGACGGTATCACGCTTAATCCATCGCTAGCCTTGGGTGCGGTATACGCGGATAATTCTTCAACCGGGCTTGCCTACTCATTGCAAGGCGTGACCTTTAATCCGTATAATACTCCTGGATCCACCGTCTCTGGAATCAATCTCAGTTTAGCTAGCACGCTCCCCATTAATATTGCTGCCACCGCCGCCAATCAGTCTTTTACCGCTCCAGGGAATAGTGCAGATGACAAGGCTTTGCTGAACATTGTCAATGGTGGGCTTATGTATGACGGTGTTATTACAGGTTTTACGGCGACATTTAGCGGTTTGACGGCAGGACAAAGTTACAAACTCAACTTTATCTCGTCATTGACTCAATATCCGGGGCGTGACGGAACCTTATCGATCAATGGCTCGGCTCCGCAGACGTTTACTTATGAGGATTCGCCTATTTACCTTTTCTCCGGCACGGCGATTGCCCAACCCGACGGTACGATCACGGCATTCTTTGGTGAGGCTGGCAATAGCGCGCCCTTTACGAATGCCCTCGAAATTGAATCTACCGTCGCCGTTCCCGAACCTTCAAGCTATGTCCTGATCATCCTAGGAGGCGTCATGACTCTTGTGTTGCAGTGGAGGCACTCGAAGATGGCGTAATTTCTCAAAAACCGGATCTTTTTGTCTTTCACATATCCGCCACACCCATCCGTTTTTTTCCATACTGCCTATGCTACCGCAGAAAATCTCAGCAAAAGCAGGGGCGTGAGAAGCTCGATCGACGCCACAATGAGATTATTTCGGCGTGTGAGTAAGCCGACATCCCCTTCGCCAATTATCAGCAGTAAATAGCAGACAAATATTTTCTAGGCATTTTCTACGCCATTTGAATCTTGGGAGACAATAATATAAATAACGCTTAATGGGCCAAAGATCTACCTGACACAAAAATGAAATTAATAAAATCGAGGTTGTGCCAAAGAAATTATCTGGTTTCAGCATGCTTGTATTCAGCGACTTTAAACGCCGCAGTTTTCATTCGAAATTCGTTCATTCGTCGAACAGGAAAACTCCATAAGCCTGCTTCTTTTGTCGTCGCGGCTCTCCTGCTTACCGGGTTAATCGACTCATCGACACAAGCAGCAACGGGAACCCTCAATGGGGTGACATCAGACGCGACGGCGAACAATAGTCAGGCGGTCACGGGCGTAACCGATCCCTATGGCTCTCTTGGAGGAATCGCAGGCACCCAGCAAAGCATCGTCTATGTCTTTCAAATCCCATCGTCGATTGTAAACGACCCCACCCAGCAATTCTCTGCGGCAACTTTGAGCATAAAAACGGGGCAAGGGTCATCAGCGGGTTCACTGGGTAGCGTTAATGCCGATCTTTATGGACTTGGCTATGGCGCCAGTTCCAGCGTGCTTGGCACCGATTATTACGAAGGAGCATTGGATTCCACCAACACGCTCATCCAAAATAATTTCCTGATTCCAACCTCTCCGTATTTTTCAACAATAAGTACATCCAACGCTGCCCTGGTTAATTACTTGAACGGCGTGTTGGCATCCGCGCGAACGGCCGGTGTCAGTTCACCCTACGTGTTTCTGCGCCTCAGTTGCGATGGTTATCTCTACTGGGGTTTTTGGCAAGTGGGCATGAGCGATGCGGGCGGCAGTTACGTTCCCACGCTAGCCTACACCACGGTAACCGTGCCTAACTGGTCGACCGTTCCTCTTGGAGGTGGTGGCTATGTCACGGGCTTGGTCAGTGATCCGACTGGTGCTGACATTTATGGTCGCAGTGACAACGGAGGCGCTTTCAAATGGAGTGCCGCCAAAGCCCAATGGGATTCCATTACGGATAAGATCGTTCCCACCACGGCGATGAATTCCAATGCGGTGATGAGCATTTCTTCGATTGCGGTCGATCCCCAAAACACCAATCAACTCTATGTTGCCGCCGGTGATTTCACCTGGGCAGCCATCCACGGCATCTTTTCCTCCAGTAATAAAGGTGTGACCTGGACGCAAATCAACTCATCCATCATTATGGACGGCCAGGGTGACTTTAGAACCTGTGGTGAGCGGCTGGCGGTCGATCCGAACAACTCCAGCATCCTCTGGTTTGGCTCCACCCAGGACGGTCTGCAAAAAGGCGTCCTCAGTGGCGGCACGTGGACTTGGACACAGGTCCCCAGCACGTCGGTTCCCTTTGGCGCAGTTGCCTCCGGGGACAAAGCCGGCATCACCTTTGTCGCCTGCGATAAAAATGGTGGAAGCACCATCGTCTATGCGGGTGTCTTTGACTCTGTCGGCGGCACGGGCGGCATTTATATGAGCACGAATGGCACAAGCTGGAGCAAGATTGCGGGCGTCTCGCTCCCTTATCCGGCTCGCGGCCAGGTGGCCCCCAACGGTACGCTCTACGTGACCCAGGGCGGCACCGTCGCCAAGATAATTCGTGGGGGCACGCTTCAAGCCATCACCCCCGTGGCGGGCGTCAGCTACGAGGGCCTAACGATAGACAGCACCGATGCGACCGGGAACACCCTTTATGTGGCGGAAAGTGCCGACACCCAATTTGGCAGGATCTGGCGCACTACGAATGGCGGCGCGTCATGGGCCCAGCAGTATCAAAACATGAACAACCTGAATTATGCCCGAACGGAGCCGGATGGTACTCCGACTCTGACCGGGTACTGGTTCGGCTATACCTCTTCACTCTTGGTCAACCCAGCGAATCCAAACGAGCTTTTCGCCGGAGATTTCTTTGGAGTATCGCGGACGGATGATGCCCAGGATTTGGGTACCGCCAATGGGTCGTTTTGGTATGTGTTGCAGAAGAATCACGAACAAACCGTCGTCGAATCTCTTTTAAATGCCCCCACGGGAGCCCGACTCATGGTGGGGGATGCCGACGTGGGCGGATTCCAATATTTGAACACGACCGTTCGTCCTTATGGGACGGGGGGGAGCTCCTTTAACAAGCTTTGGGGCGGCTCAAATCCCGGAATGGATTTTGGTGAGAGCAACAACAACGTTTGGGCACGCACCTGGCTTAACCCTTATCAAGGCGGCGGGTCCGGCGCGGTGTCAAGCGATGGTGGCGTAAGCTGGTTGGAATTCGGCGAGATTAGCGAGCATGTGGTGACTACGGGAGCAGCGGGTTGGGAAACTTGGGACGTCGGCACCTACCTGGCCAAACAGAAAGCCAAGGGCAATAACACGGTGACACTGGTCATCGCCTGTGACAATTCGATCAGTCCGCTCTGGTCCACTGCTGCTAT
>Ga0207641_10003303_pt1 | contig 14346 bp, 14 predicted proteins | sample KBSSwiS62_FD_184306 | JGI IMG/M metagenome (GOLD analysis project Ga0207641, IMG submission 184306) | Switchgrass rhizosphere microbial communities from Kellogg Biological Station, Michigan, USA - KBS Switchgrass S6-2 (SPAdes) (version 2) | ecosystem: Host-associated > Plants > Roots >... | reverse complement strand
GTCGATCGTCAACGGCGGCGGCGAAGGCCTCAACACCTGGTACCGCGTCGTCATCACCGAGGGCCGCAACCGCGAGGTGCGCAAGCTCTTCGAGGCGGTCGGGCTGACCGTCAGTCGCCTGATCCGAATCCGCTACGGCACCGTGGTGCTGCCGCTCGGACTGAAGCGCGGCGTCTGGGTCGATCTCGACGAAGCCGATGTCCGCTCGATCCGGCGCCTCGCCAATCCGCAAGGCGACGGGCAGCAGCGCAGCGAAGGCCGGCCGGAAGGCGGCGGCAACGCGCGCCGCGACGAGCGCGGCCCGCGCGGCAACAACAACAGCAACAACAGCAACAACAACCGCCCCGGAAACGAACGCAATCGGCAGCAGGGCCCGCGCCGCAACGACGAAACCCGCTTCGAGGGCGGCGGCAATGCCGCGGCCGAGCCGGCGACGCGCTCGCCCGGCGACGAGGACATCGACGACGACTTCGATCCGAGCCGCATTCCCAACCCATTGCAGCAGACCTTCGACCACCGCTTCGTGCAAGGCCGTCGGATCGGCCCGAACAGCGGCTTCGGCGCCGGCGGCAGCGCACCGCGACCGACGGGCGGCCCCAAGGGTGACCCGAAGCAGCCCGATCCGCTGCAGACCTCGGTCGGCTACATCGGCGCCGACGCGGTCCATCGCAAGAACCGCGGCGGCAATCGCGGCGGCGGCTTCGGCGGCGGTCGTGGCGGCGGAGGAAGCGGTGGCGGCGGCTATGGCGGTGGAGGGGGAGGCGGGGGCTACGGTGGAGGAGGTGGTGGTGGCGGCGGCGGCCGGCGCGGCCGCTGACCCGAGAGCCCTGTTGCCCCCTTCAGCACCCCTACAATCAAAGGCTTTGCCCAAGTAGCCCGGAGAAGACCTATGGCCGTCGAACGCACCCTTTCGATCATCAAGCCGGATGCCGTCGCCAAGAACGTCATCGGCGCGATCTATTCGCGCTTCGAGAACGCCGGCCTGAAGATCATCGCCGCCCGGATGGCGCACCTCTCGCGCGCCGAAGCCGAGGCGTTCTACGCCGTGCACAAGAGCCGGCCGTTCTTCAACGACCTCGTCACCTTCATGATGTCGGGCCCGGTGATGATCCAGGTGCTCGAGGGCGAGGACGCGATCGCGAAGAATCGCCAGCTGATGGGCGCGACTGATCCGAAGAAGGCCGACAAGGGCACGATCCGCGCCGATTTCGCGGCCAGCATCGACGCCAACGCGGTGCACGGCTCCGATGCCGCAGAGACCGCCGCGGTCGAGATCGCCTTCTTCTTCGCCGGCATGAACCTGCACGCACGTTGACGCTGCAGGCACGACCTCCGGCATGGTGAACCTGCTGCAGTTCGACCGCGCCGGGCTCGGTGACTTCTGCGAGCAGCTCGGCGAGAAGCGCTTTCGCGCCACCCAGCTGTTCCGCTGGATCCACCAGCGCGGCGAGCGTGACCCGGCGGCGATGACCGACCTGGCGAAGTCGCTGCGCGAAAAGCTGGCAGGCAGCGCCGTGATCGACGCGCTGCCGGTGGCGAGCGAGCAGGTCGCCGCCGACGGCACGATCAAGTGGCTGTTCGACGTTGGCGCCGGCGACGCCATCGAGACCGTCTTCATTCCCGAGGCGGATCGGGGCACGCTCTGCATCTCGTCGCAGGCCGGCTGCGCTGTCAATTGCCGCTTCTGCTCCACCGGCCATCAGGGCTTCAGCCGCAACCTGAGCACCGCCGAGATCGTCGCCCAGCTCTGGCATGCCGAGTTCGATCTGCGTCGTCGCCTCGGGCTCGCGCCGGGCGAGCGCGCCATCAGCAACGTGGTGATGATGGGCATGGGCGAGCCGCTGCAGAACTACGCGGCGCTGCTGCCGGCGCTCCGGACCATGCTCGACGATCACGGCTACGGCCTGTCGCGGCGCCGGGTCACCGTCTCGACCTCGGGCGTGGTGCCGATGATCGAGCGGCTGCGAGACGACTGCCCGGTGGCGCTCGCGGTCTCGCTGCACGCGCCCGACGACGCCTTGCGCGACGAGCTCGTGCCGCTGAACCGCAAGTACCCGATCGCCGAGCTGCTGGCCGCCTGCCGCAGCTACCTGGCACGCGCACCGCGCGACTTCATCACCCTGGAGTACTGCATGCTGGATGGGGTGAACGACTCGCCGGAACAGGCCGGCGCGCTGCTCGCCCTGGTTCGCGGCGACGGCACCTCCGGCTCGGGGCTCGCCTGCAAGATCAACCTGATCCCCTTCAATCCGTTCCCGGCCTCGGGCCTGCATCGCTCGCCGCCGGAGCGGGTGGCGGCGTTCGCGGCCGTGCTGCAGCAGGGCGGGATCGTCACCACCGTGCGCAAGACGCGCGGCGATGACATCGCCGCCGCCTGCGGCCAACTCGCCGGCGAGGTGCAGGACCGCACCCGGGTCGCCGAGCGCGGCGTGCGCGCCGTGCCGGTCCGCATCGAGCGCGGCGCCGCCAAGCCGGCGTCACGACGCGGCGCGGCCCCGTCGGTCGCCCGCGAGCGGAGCGCGTCATGACGCTCGTCGCCGGTCTTCGCCGCAGCGGCCTGCTGGTCGCGGTCGTCGCCATGCTCGGGGCTTGCGTCTCCGAGACGCCGCAGCCGACCCCGCCGCCGCGTCCGGCACCGGTCTCGGGCACCGAGACCAAGGACCGGGTCACGGCGTCCGACGAGACCGAGGCGACGCGACGTGCCCGGGCGCGCATGGAACTGGCGTCGGCCTATTTCGGCCAGAACCAGATGACGACCGCCCTCGACCAGGTCAAGCTGGCGATCGCCGCCGACCCGAATTACGGCGAGGCGTTCAACCTGCGCGGCCTGATTTACGCCAACCTCGGCGACCAGGTCCTGGCCGAGGAGAGCTTCAAGCGCGCCCTCCAGCTCAATCCGCGCGACGCGGACACGATGCACAACTACGGCTACTACCTCTGCCAGCAGAAGCGGTATGCCGAGTCGAACGCGCTGTTCCTGCAGGCGCTGGCGGTGCCGCGCTATGCCGGCGCCGCCCGCACCCAGCTGACCATGGGCGTCTGCCTCGCCTACGCCGGCCAGCTTGCCGAGGCGGAAACGGCGCTGGTGAAGGCCTACGAGCTCGATCCGACCAGCCCGTTCACCTCCACCAACCTGGCCGAGGTCCTCTATCGCCGCGGCGACTACGAACGGGCGCGCTTCTACATCCGACGCGTCAATGCCTTGCCGCAGGTCTCGAACGCCCAGACGCTGTGGCTGGCGGCGCGGATCGAGCACAAGCTCGGCAACTGGCCGGGCACCACCGAGTTCGGCCGGCAGCTGAGCAACCGCTTCCCCGAGTCCCGGGAGGCGGCCGCGTTCGCCCGCGGTGCGTTCGATGAGTGAGGAGGCCGGCGCCGCGGCGCCGGCGAGCGCAACCTCGGCCGGGCGGCTGCTGCGCGAGGCGCGCGAGAAGCAGGGCCTGCACATCGCCGCGCTGGCCGCGGCGATCAAGGTCGCGCCGAAGAAGCTCGAGCTGCTCGAATCCGACCGCTTCGACGCGCTGCCCGACGCCACCTTCACCCGCGCCCTGGCGCAGACCGTCTGTCGGGCGCTGAAGACCGATCCGACGCCGGTGATGCGGCTCCTGCCGCCACCGCCGGGGCACCGGCTCGAGAGCGTCGGCGAAGGACTGAACACGCCGTTTCGCGAGCGGCCGGGCGTGCTGGTGCAAAGCAGCTGGTCCGACGCGCTCTCGAGTCCGGGCTATTGGCTGGCCGGGCTGCTGCTGGTGGCGGCGGTCGTGGTCTTCTTCCTTCCCGCCGGCCTGATCGGTGTGCCTGGGGTCACCCGACCGGCGTCGGCGCCAGTGCCGGCGGTGGCCAAGGTCGAGCCGGGGATGCCGCCGGACGCCGACGCCGCACGCGCGGCAAGCGGCGCGGCGCCGGCCGCCTCGGCCGTGATCGAAGTTCAGGCGCCGGCGGAACCGCCGGCCGGTTCGGCGACGTCGGCTGCGGTTGCCGCACCCGCCTCGGCCGCCGTCGCCGCCACTTCGACGAGCCCGGCGGAGCCGCCGGTGCCGGGCGACGCGATGCCGTCGGGCATGCTTCAATTGCGGACCACGGCGGCGTCGTGGGTCGAGGTCACCGATGGTCGCGGCCAGCCGCTCGTTTCGCGCGTCCTGAAGGCGGGCGAAGCGGTCGGCGTCGACGGCGCCGCGCCGTTCAGGGTGAGGATCGGCAATGCGGCGGCGACGGAGCTCTTCTTCCGAGGGCAGCCGACCGATCTCACCGCCTTCACTCGCGACAACGTGGCCCGTCTCGAACTCAGGTAGCGACAGCATGCGCGACGACCGATCTCCTCTCGATGCCTTCTGTTTCGTCGAACCCGCGCACCCGGCGCCGCGCCGCTCGCGCCAGGCGAGCGTGCGCTGGGGCGGGCGCATCGTCACCGTGGGCGGCGATGCGCCCGTGCGGGTGCAGGCGATGACCAATACCGACACGGTCGACGCGATCGGCACTGCGATCCAGGTCAAGGAGCTGGCGATCGCCGGTTCGGAGATGGTGCGCATCACGGTCAACACGCCCGAGGCGGCGGCGGCGGTGCCGCACATCCGCGAGCAGCTCGACCGGATGGACATTGACGTGCCGCTGATCGGCGACTTCCACTACAACGGCCACCGCCTGCTCGCCGACTATCCGGCCTGCGCCGAGGCGCTGTCGAAGTACCGCATCAACCCCGGCAACGTCGGCAAGGGCGACAAGCACGACCGCCAGTTCGCGCAGATGGTCGAGGTGGCGGCGAAGTACGCCAAGCCGGTGCGCATCGGCGTCAACTGGGGCAGCCTCGACCAGGAGCTTCTCACCGAGCTGATGGACGAGAACGCGAAGCTCGCCGAGCCGCAGGAGCCGCGGCAGATCATGTACCGGGCGATCATCCTCTCGGCGCTGTCGTCGGCGCGGCGCGCCGAGGAGATCGGCCTGGCGCCCGAGCAGATCATCCTGTCGTGCAAGATGTCCGGAGTGCAGGACCTGATCAGCGTCTACCGGGCGCTGGCGCGGCAGTGCGACTACCCGCTGCACCTCGGCCTCACCGAGGCCGGCATGGGCACCAAGGGCACCGTCGCCTCGACCGCGGCGCTGGCGGTGCTGCTGCAGGAAGGCATCGGCGACACGATCCGCGTCTCGCTGACGCCGCAGCCCGGCGAAGCCCGTACCCAGGAGGTCGTGGTCGCGCTCGAGATCCTGCAGTCGCTCGGGCTGCGCTCGTTCAACCCCAGCGTCACCGCCTGCCCCGGCTGCGGCCGGACCACGAGCACCACATTCCAGGTGCTGGCCAAGGAGATCGACGACTTCCTGCGCTCGCAGATGCCGGTGTGGAAGGCGCGCTATCCCGGCGTCGAGAAGCTGAAGGTCGCGGTGATGGGCTGCATCGTCAACGGCCCGGGGGAAAGCAAGCATGCCGACATCGGCATCAGCCTTCCCGGTACCGGTGAGGCGCCGGCGGCGCCGGTCTTCATCGACGGCCAGAAGGCGCTGACCTTGCGCGGCGACAACATCGCCGCCGAGTTCCACGCCCTGGTCGAGAGCTACATCGAGAAGAGATTCGGCAGCACCGCCGTCGCCTGACCCTCCGCGGCGCCGGCGCCGCCCTCCAGACATGACCGACATCCTGCGCGCCGTCAAGGGCATGAACGACATCCTGCCGCCGGAATCGGCGCGCTGGGAGTGGTTCGAGGAAAAGGTGCGGGCGCTGATGCAGCGCTATGCCTATCGCAACGTGCGCACGCCGATCGTCGAGCCGACGGCGCTGTTCGTGCGTGGCCTCGGCGAAGTGACCGACATCGTCGAGAAGGAGATGTACTCGTTCGAGGACGCGATGAACGGCGACCGGCTGACGCTGCGTCCCGAGGCCACGGCCGGCATCGTGCGGGCGATGATCGAGCACAACGCGCTCTACAACGGGCCGCTGCGACTGTGGAGCCAGGTGACGGTGTTTCGCCACGAGCGGCCGCAGAAGGGCCGCTACCGTCAGTTCCACCAGATCGACGTCGAGGCGATGGGCCATGCCGGGCCGGACGTCGACGCCGAGCAGATCCTGATGTGCCGTGCGCTCTGGCGCGACCTCGGCCTGGTGGAGGGCAGGGACGTCCGGCTCGAGCTGAACAGCCTCGGCCAGCCGAGCGAGCGGCTCGCCCACCGCGCCGCGCTGATCGCCCACTTCGAGAAGCATGCCGACGCGCTCGACACCGATGGCCGCAGTCGGCTGCACAGCAATCCGCTGCGCATCCTCGACAGCAAGAACCCGGCGATGCAGCTGATCATCGAGTCGGCGCCGCAGCTGATGGATTTCCTCGGCGCGGAGTCGCTGGCGCACTTCGCCGCGGTGCGCGCCGCGCTCGATGCCGCCGGGCTCGCCCACCGCGTCAACCCGCGCCTGGTGCGCGGCCTCGACTACTACAACCTCACCGTGTTCGAGTGGGTCACCGACCACCTGGGCTCGCAAGGCACGGTCTGCGGCGGCGGCCGGTACGACGGCCTGTTCGAGCAACTCGGCGGCAAGCCGACGCCGGCGATCGGCTGGGGCATGGGCGTGGAGCGGATGCTGCTCCTGCTCGAGGCGGTCGGCGTCGCGATGCCGGCGCCGGGGGTGGACGTCTATGCCATCGTGCCCGGCCCGCAGGCGCTGCCCGTGGCGCTCGCCGCCTGCGAAACGCTTCGCGCCGCCGGCGTGTCGGTGCAGATGCACGCGGCCGGCGCCGACGGCTGGGGCAGCATTAAGGCCCAGTTCCGCCGCGCCGATGCGAGCGGCGCTCGCCATGCGCTGGTGTTCGGCGACGACGAGCTGGCGCGCGGCGAGGTCGCGGTCAAGGCGCTGCGCGATCCTGCGGCGCCGCAGCGCCTGGTGGCTCTCGCCGACCTCGGCTCATGGGCCGGCACCCTCACCGCATAATCCCCGGTTTGCCCGAAGATCCCTCGCCATGGCCACCCAACTCGACCTCGAAGAACAGGAGCAGCTCGACCAGCTCAAGGCGTTCTGGAACCAATATGGCAACCTGATCTCGGGCCTGCTGATCGTCATCGCCGGCGCCTACCTCGCCTGGTTCGGCTGGAACTGGTACCAGCGCGACCAGGGCATCAAGGCCGGGGCGATGTACGAAGAGTTCGACCGCGCCCTGCAGGCCGCGGACGCGGAGCGCGCCGGCCGCATCTTCGGCGACATGAAGGAGCGCTTCCCGCGCGCTGCCTTGACCGGGCAGGCGGGCCTCGCCGCGGCCAAGCTCGCCGCCGAGAAGGGCCAGGCCGACGCCGCCCGGGCCGATCTCGCCTGGGTGGTCGACAGCGCTTCCGAGAGCGAGTACCGGACGATTGCCAGGATGCGCCTGGCCGGCCTGCTGCTCGATGAGAAGAAGTACGACGAGGCCCTGAAGCAGCTCGACGGCGTCGACGGCGGCGAATTCCAGGCGCTCGCCGCCGACCGCCGCGGCGACATCCTCATGGCCCAGGGCAAGGTCGAAGAGGCGAGGGCGGCCTACGCGAAGTCGTGGGCGGCCCTGGATGCCAAGGTCGACTATCGGCGCGTCGTCGAGGCCAAGCTCAACGTCCTCGGCGTCGACCCGGCGGCTGGCGCCGCCAGCGGCGCCGGGAGCGCGAAGTGAGGCGATTCGCAGCCCTGGCTCTCGCGGCTGCGCTGGCGGGCTGCTCGAGCTGGAACCCGGCGAACTGGAACCTGTTCGGCCCCGACCGCCCCGCGCCCAAGGAGCTGCAGCCGATCGTCGCACCGATCACTGCCTCCCAGGTCTGGAAGGAAAGCATCGGCAGCGTCGAGTTCCCGCTCGTTCCCATCGTCAACGGCGGGATCGTCACCCTGGCCTCGAGCGACGGCAATGTCGTGGCTATCGAGGCGGCGAGCGGTCGCTCGATGTGGCGCGCGAATGTCGGTGCCCCGCTCTCTGCCGGCGTCGGCAGCGACGGCAAGGTGTCGGCGGTGGTGACCCGCGGCGGCGACCTGGTCGCGCTCGAGGCCGGACAGGTCAAGTGGAAGAAGGCGATCGGCGCCCGGGTGGCGACCGCGCCGCTGGTTGCCGGCGGACGGATCTTCGTCCTTGGCGTCGACCGCGCGGTGCAGGCCTTCGATGCGGCCGACGGCGCCAAGCTCTGGCAGGTGCAGCGCCCCGGCGATCCGCTGACTCTGGCGCAGGAGGGCGTGATCGCCGCGTTCAAGGACACCCTGGTCGTCGGCCAGGGGCCGCGCATGGCCGGCCTCGATCCCAACGCCTCGACCATGCGCTGGGAAGTGGTGGTCGGCTCGCCTCGCGGCGCCAACGAGGTCGAGCGGCTCGCCGACCTCATCGGCCCGGCGGTGCGCACCGGCGACCTCCTCTGCACCCGCTCGTTCCAGGCGGCGGTCGGCTGCGTCGATGCCGATCGCGGCCGCATCATGTGGACCAAGCAGATCGGTGGCACCGACGCGGTGGCCGGCGATTCGGAGCTGCTGTTCGGCGCCGATGCCTCCGACCGCATCACCGCCTGGAAGACGCCGAGCGGCGATGTCGCCTGGACCTCCGAAGCGGTGATGAACCGCGGCGTGGGCGCACCGGGCGTGGTCGGCGGGTCGGTCGTGTTCGCCGACCGCGAGGGCAACCTGCACTGGTTCAGCCGCGCCAAGGGCGATACGCAGCTGCGCTCGGTCACCGACGGCAACCCGATCTCGGTGCCACCGGTGGTGGTCGACGGCACCCTGATCGTCGTCACGCGCGCGGGCGGGGTGTTCGCTTTCCGTCCGACCTGAAGACATGAAGCCCCCACGCTCACTTCGTTCGCTGCCCCCCGAGGGGGCACGGTCGGGCTCGGGGCGGCCCGGCGTCCGGCCGGAGGTAAGCCGGCGCACGGCATGAAGCCCGTCGTCGCCGTCGTCGGCCGACCCAACGTCGGCAAGTCGACCCTGTTCAACCGGCTGACGAAGACGCGCGACGCGATCGTCGCCGACTTCTCCGGCCTGACCCGCGACCGCCACTACGGCGACGCCAGCATCGGCGGCCGCGACTTCATCGTCGTCGACACCGGCGGCTTCGAGCCGGAGCACCCGACCGGCATCGTTCGCGAGATGGCCAAGCAGACGCGCCAGGCGGTGGCCGAGGCCGATGCCGTGATCTTCGTCACCGACATCCGCGCCGGCGTTTCCGGGCAGGACCACGACATCGCCAAATACCTGCGCAGCGCCGGCAAGAAGGTGCTGCTCGCGGTCAACAAGGCCGAGGGCATGGCCGATTCGCCGCTGCTCGCCGAGTTCCACGAGCTGGGCCTGGGCGAGCCGATTCCGGTCTCGGCGGCGCACGGGCAGGGCATCGGTCACCTCGCCGAGGCGGCGCTGCGGGCGGCGCTCGGCGAGTCGGCGTTCGACGAGGAGCCCGAGCCCGAGCCCGTCGACTCCGACCCGGCCTCGGTGCGGATCCGTCTGGCGGTCGCCGGCCGGCCCAACGTCGGCAAGTCGACCTTGATCAACGCCTGGCTCGGCGAGGAGCGCCTGGTCGCCTTCGACCAGCCGGGCACGACCCGCGACGCGATCGTCGTCCCGTTCGAGCGCGGCGGCACCCGCTTCGACCTGATCGACACCGCCGGCCTCCGGCGCAAGGGCAAGGTGTTCGAGGCGGTCGAGAAGTTCTCGGTCGTCAAGACCCTGCAGGCGATCGCCGAGGCCAACGTCGTCCTGCTCCTGCTCGACGCCACCCAGGGCGTCACCGATCAGGACGCGCACATCGCCGGCTACATCCTCGAGAGCGGCCGGGCGGTGGTGGTGGCGGTGAACAAGTGGGACGCGGTCGCCGGCTACCAAAAGGAGCAGCTCGAGCGCTCGATCGTTCAGCGCCTGCCGTTCCTGAAGTTCGCCCCGGTGCTGCAGATCTCGGCGGCCAAGCGCCAGGGCTTCGGCCCGGTCTGGAAGGCGATCGCCGACGCCCACGCCTCGGCCAACCGCAAGATGCCGACGCCGGTGCTCACCCGGCTGCTGCTCGAGGCGGTGCAGCACCAGAGCCCGAAGCGCGCCGGCGCCTTCCGCCCGAAGCTGCGCTATGCCCACCAGGGCGGCATGAATCCGCCGGTGGTCGTCGTCCACGGCAACTCGCTCGAGCACGTGACCGAGGTCTACAAGCGCTACCTGGAAGGCCGGATCCGTGCCCACTTCAAGCTCACCGGAACGCCGCTCAGGATCGAGATGCGCGCCTCGAAGAATCCCTTCGTCGACAAGCGCGCCTGAGCATGTCCTTACTTGGCGCCGAGCGCGAATCGCTGTGTTAAGGTCCCTCGCTCCAGAACACATCACGGAGTTTCAACGTGAGCAACAAAGGGCAGCTATTACAAGACCCCTTCCTGAACCTGCTGCGCAAGGAGCACGTTCCGGTTTCGATCTACCTGGTGAACGGGATCAAGCTGCAGGGGCACATCGAGTCTTTCGATCAGTACGTCGTCCTGCTGCGCAACACGGTCACCCAGATGGTCTACAAGCACGCGATTTCCACCGTCGTGCCGGGCCGGGCGGTGAACTTCCAGACCGCGCCGGACACCGCCGAGCAATCTTGACGCGCGCCCCGCGCAGGCGGACCCCGCCTTGAGCGCCGCTCTCTCCGCCGAGGCCGGCCCTCGCGGCGAGCCGGCGCGCGCGATCCTGGTCGGCGTCGACTTCGGCGGCCGCGGCAAGCACTTCGACGCGACCCTCGACGAGCTGGCGCTGCTCGCCGAATCGGCGGGCGACATCGCCGTTGCGCGGGTGATCGCCCGGCGCAAGGCGCCCGATCCGGCGTTCTTCGTCGGCTCCGGCAAGGCCGACGAGCTGAAGGAAATGGTGCGGCTCTACCAGGCCGAGGTCGTCATCTTCGACCAGGCGCTCTCGCCGGCGCAGCAGCGCAACCTCGAGAAGCACCTCGGTGTCGCCGTCGCCGACCGGACCATGCTGATCCTCGAGATCTTCGGCGAGCGGGCGCGCAGCCACGAAGGCAAGCTCCAGGTCGAGCTGGCACGACTGCAGTACCTCTCGACCCGGCTGGTGCGCCGCTGGAGCCACCTCGAGCGTCAGCGCGGCGGCATCGGCACGCGCGGCGGCCCGGGCGAGGCGCAGATCGAGCTCGACCGACGGATGATCGGCGAGCGCATCAAGGCGATCAAGAAGCAGCTCGACAAGGTCAAGAAGCAGCGCAGCACGCAGCGCCGGGCGCGCGAGCGCAACCAGACTTTCCGCGTCTCCCTCGTCGGCTACACCAATGCCGGCAAGTCGACGCTCTTCAACGCCCTGGTCAACGCCGAGGCCTACGCCGCCGACCAGCTGTTCGCGACCCTCGACACCACCACCCGCCAGCTGCACCTCGAGAACATCGAGCGCGGCGTCGCCCTGTCCGACACCGTCGGCTTCATCCGCGACCTGCCGCACTCGCTGATTGAGGCGTTCCAGGCGACCCTGCAGGAAGCCGCCGATGCCGACCTGCTGCTGCACGTCGTCGATGCCGCCAGCCCCGACCTCGCCGAGCAGATGCGCGAGGTCGAGCGGGTGCTCGACGAGATCGGCGCCGGCGAGGTCGAGCAGGTGGTCGTCTTCAACAAGATCGATCGGCTCGACGAGACCGAGCGGCCGCGGGTCCTGGTCGACAGCGTCGAGCTTCCCTCCGGACGGCGGGTGCCTCGGCTCTTCCTCAGCGCCGTCAGCGGCGAGGGCCTCGAGGCGCTGCGCGAGTGCATCGCCACGCTCGCGGTGCGCGAGCCGGGGGCCGGCAGCTTGAATCGTGCGGCCGGGGCCTCACCTGAGGAGGGCGCGGCCCCGGCCGGCGACGAAGGCGAGGACCTTCGCGTCGGCACCTATCATTCGCACGCCTGACGGCGCCCGCCCCTCGGCCCGCCTCCCCGACCTCCACCCGCCTATGACCCTGCCTCCTTCCTTCGCCGCCGAAGCTGCACCGCTCGGTCCCTGGGCTGCGCTCGCCTCGGTGACCCGGGCGCTGCTCGCCGGCGCCTGGGCCCGGCTTGTCCGCCCCGGCCGGCCCGACGGCGGGCTGACGATGGCGCAGAACGGCGGCGGCGGTCGCGACGGCCCGCCCGACCTCGACGAGCTGTGGCGCGACTTCAACCGCAAGTTGAGCGGCTTGTTCGGCGGCAAGGGCGGCAATCAGCGCCGCGGCAACGGCAGCGATCCGAACGGCGGTCCGAACTTCCAGCCGAACATGCGCAGCGCCAGCGTCGGTGCGGCGCTGATCGGCGGCGTCATCGTCCTGATCTGGCTCGGCAGCGGCATCTTCATCGTCCAGGAAGGCCAGCAGGCGGTCGTCACCCAGTTCGGCCGCTACAGCCATACCGTCGATGCCGGCTTCCAGTGGCGCTTCCCCTATCCGTTCCAGGCGAACGAGACGGTGAGCGTCACCCAGTTGCGCTCCAAGGAAGTCGGCCGCAACGCGGTGACGCAGGCGACCGGGCTGAAGGACTCGTCGATGCTGACCCAGGACGAGAACATCGTCGACATCCGCTTCACGGTCCAGTACCGGCTGAAGGACGCGCGGGCGTTCCTGTTCGAGAACCGCGAGCCGGAAGAGGCGGTAACGCTGGCGGCCGAATCGGCGGTGCGCGAGATCGTCGGCAAGAGCAAGATCGACTCGGTGCTCTACGAGCAGCGCGATGCGATCGCCTCCGAGCTGGTGAAGTCGATCCAGGGCCAGCTCGACCGGCTGAAGACCGGGATCGTCATCGTCAACGTCAACGTCCAGAGCGTGCAGCCGCCCGAGCAGGTGCAGGCGGCGTTCGAGGACACGCTCAAGGCCGGCCAGGACGGCGACCGCCTGAAGAAGGAAGGCCTGGCCTACGCGAGCGCCGAGATTCCGAAGGCGCAGGGCACGGCGGCGCGGCTGCGCCAGGAGGCCGAAGGCTACAAGTCGCGGGTCGTCTCGGAAGCCGAGGGCGATGCCGAGCGCTTCTCGCGCCAGCTCGTCGAGTACCAGAAGGCGCCGCAGGTGACGCGCGACCGGCTCTACATCAACGCCATGCGCGACATGTACAGCAATGTCACCAAGGTGATGATCGACTCCCGCGGCGGTGCGAGCCTGCTCAACCTGCCGCTCGATCGGCTGCTGCAGCAGGCTGCGGCCGGCTCGGCGCCGACCGGCCCGGCGGCGCCGCCGGCGGCGCCCCTCGACGCGCCGCCCGCGTCCACCGGCGCGGTCGATGTCCGCTCGCGCGAAGGCCAGCGCGGTCGCGACCGCGAAGGTCGCTGACCCACTTTCGAAGCACGTCATGAATCGTCTCGGTTTCATCATCGGCGGCCTGCTGCTCCTGCTGCTGATCCTCTCGTCGACCCTGTTCATCGTCGACCAGCGCCAGGTCGCGGTGATCTACGAGTTCGGCCAGATCAAGGAAGTCGTCCAGGAGCCCGGGCTCAAGTTCAAGCTGCCGCCGCCGTTCCAGAACGTGGGCTTTCTCGACCGCCGCATCCAGACCCTCGACAGCCCGGAGACGCGGCCGATCTTCACGGCCGAGAAGAAGAGCCTGGTGATCGACTGGCTGGTGAAGTGGCGGGTCACCGATCCGCGCCAGTTCATCCGCAACAACGGCGTCGACATCCGCAACCTCGAGGCCCGGCTGGCGCCGATCGTCCACGCCGCCTTCAACGAGGAGGTGACCAAGCGCACCGTCGGCGGCGTGCTCTCGACCGAGCGCGACAAGGTGATGCAGGACGTTCGCGCGCGCCTCGCCGACGACGCCAAGTCGTTCGGCATCGAGATCCTCGACGTGCGCATCAAGCGGGTCGACTTCGTCGCCAACATCACCGAGTCGATCTACAGCCGGATGGCCTCGGAGCGCAAGCAGGTGGCCAACCAGCTGCGCGCGACCGGTGGCGCCGAGGGCGAGAAGATCCGCGCCGATGCCGACCGGCAGCGCGAGGTGATCGTCGCCGAGGCCTATCGCGACGCGCAGAAGGTCAAGGGCGAGGGCGATGCCAAGGCCTCGGCCATCTTCGCCGAGGCGTTCGGGCGCGACCCGCAGTTCGCCCAGTTCTACCGCAGCCTCGACGCATATCGCCAGAGCTTCCGCAGCAAGGGCGACCTGCTGGTGATCGACCCCGCGAGCAGCGACTTCTTCAAGGCCCTGCGCGGCGGCGGCCCGCCTGCGGCGCCGCCGGCGGCGAGAAGGTAGCCTTTGGCGGGAGTCGGCTTCTGGGACGTCGCCCTGAGCGCGATCGCGCTCATGCTCATCGCCGAGGGCTTGCTGCCCTTCATCAGCCCGGTGTCGTGGCGGCAGATCTTCGAGAAGGCGATGCAGATGAGCGACGGCCAGATCCGCTTTCTCGGCCTGACCTGCATGCTGGCCGGTCTGGCGATGCTTCTGGTCTTCTGGACCTGAACCGACCCCACCCCG
>Ga0207641_10003302_pt1 | contig 14350 bp, 11 predicted proteins | sample KBSSwiS62_FD_184306 | JGI IMG/M metagenome (GOLD analysis project Ga0207641, IMG submission 184306) | Switchgrass rhizosphere microbial communities from Kellogg Biological Station, Michigan, USA - KBS Switchgrass S6-2 (SPAdes) (version 2) | ecosystem: Host-associated > Plants > Roots >... | reverse complement strand
AGCACACCGCGGTGGCCGCGGCTTAATGCCCGAAAATACCATTCCGGCCATGCTGAACGGGCTGGGGCTGGGTGTTACTACGCTGGAAATGGATGCTGTAATTACAAAAGACAAACAGGTTATTCTTTCGCACGAACCTTTTTTTAACCATGAAATTACCACTACACCCGGAGGTGGTTTTATTGAAGAAAAAGATGAAAAAAAATACAATGTCTACAGCATGAGCTATGCGGAAACGCAGCAATACGATGTTGGACTAAAACCACATCCGCGTTTTCCGCGCCAGCAAAAAATAAAAACTTCCAAACCTTTGCTCGGGCAGGTAATAGACAGTGCCGAATCTTTTGCCCGCAATAATCGCAGGCCCGCGCCTTTTTATAATATTGAAACCAAAACACAGGCGCTCACCGATAACCTTTTTCATCCGGCGCCTGAAGAGTTTGTAAGCCTGCTGATGAAGGTGATCAGAGAAAAAAGAATAAGTGATCGGGTTATTATACAATCTTTTGACCCGCGCACGCTGCAAATTGTTCACCGCGACTATCCCAATATCAAAACAGCATTGCTGGTAGAAGATTTTGACAAGCGTTCACCCGGCGAGCAGTTAAAGCAATTGGGATTTACGCCCACTATTTATAGCCCGGCTTATACGCTAATCAATGATGCATTATTGAAAGAGTGCCATCAAAAAAACATGAAAGTGATTACCTGGACGGTCAACACGAAAAGCGAAATACTGCACCTTAAACAATTGGGTGTGGACGGTATTATCAGCGATTACCCCGATTTGTATTAAGAAATAATTGATAAATATTTACGCGGTTGGGATCTGTCGAATCTTTCTTCTTAAAAGATGCTGACTCTCTCTCCTTTGGAGAGGGCTGGGGTGAGGTAAAAAAAGGGATGCGTGCATGCATCCCGTTGTGATTGGTATATTGAGCTTATTGTAAAACCAGCATCCTGGATTGATTTTTACTTCCGTTGCTGGTAATATCAAGAAAATAAATACCAGGCAGCATATTGCTGGTTCTGTTAATTACCATGGTTTGCTGGCTGCTTTTCAGAATGAATTTATTGTTGTATACCGGCTGGCCCCTGGTGCCGTACAATAATATATTTATTGTTTCACCTGCTGTGCCGCTGTATTCAATGCTGAAATGATCTTTAACCGGAACAGGAGATATTTTCAGGCCGGTGGATCCGGAAACGTTAATGGCCACTGCGGCTGTAGAGCCTGCTTTTCCACTGCGGTCAAATACTTTAAGCCGGTAATAATTGCGATTTACGGTCTGTTGTTTATCAGTATATGAATAATGACTGATAATATTACCGCCGTTGATGCTTTCTACCCAACCGATGGCCGCGAAATTGGTTCCGTCTGTGCTGCGTTCAACAGAGAATCCTGCGGTGTTTGTTTCTGTAGTGGTAGTCCACTCGAGTAAGGTAGCGCTGCCCTGTTCTGAGGCTGAAAAGCCGGTAAGCGTTGCTGGCAAAACCGACGAGGAAGAAATAGAACCCGCAACCTTGAACTCAAACAAAGAGTATCCAAAAACAGTTGCGCGGTGTACACCCTGCATTTTCACATAACGGGCTATCGTATTTGCTTTTGGTTTGATGGTGTTGGTACCGGCAATCGTATCGGGGCTCAGTACATTATTTCTTATTTGTACGCTGTCTTTAATTAAGTCGTTGAATGATCCGTCAACGGAGAAAAGTATATTGAAGTCTTTGCCATATGCCCTTTCCCAGATAAGCACCACCTGGTCAATCAGGAATACCTGTCCAAGATCGACACTCACCCATTCATTATCATTGTATAAACTGGAATAGCGCGTGTGTTCATTGCCGTCAAAAGCATTAACCGGGTATTTGTCGGTTTGATACGACGAAGCGGTAACGGCTTTTTTCAATGCAACATTGTCGTGGCTGATAATGATCTGCGCTTGCAGGCGGGCCTGGATAGTGACCGCCAGTAAAAGAAAAAAAACATGCTTAATCGAAAGGGTACAGTTTGTCTTCATAAGGAAATTGTTCGGCATTTAGCTTCAATATAAGTGCCAATATTATTCGGATTGAAGCACAATGTTTTGCGTTTGTCCAATACTATCATCATTCCCTGGGAGGGAAATGCATTGGGAAATTGGAAATTTATGATCTACAGAAAATCGTACAATAACGATGGGTTTTTCCGATAGCAGGAATTTAACGGTTATTTTTCAGCAAGGCAGGCCTTTGCGTTATCTCATGAAAACAAATGGCATTTTTATTAAAATAGTGCAGCACCATACTGCGCCGGGTAATATTTTTATCGGTATGTGGTTCGCCACCATGAAAAAGATTGGCGTGCCATACCAGCATGTCTCCTTTTTTCGCGGTGAATATTTGTTTTTTTAAACCGTTCTCCGCTATCTTGTTTTTTATCATTTCTTCATATTCGGTATAAGAATGTTTACCGAGCAAGAGCGAAGATCCTTCATTGTCATAATCGGCATTGAGGTAATAGGGCAAATGCTGACTGCCCGGGTAATAATGCAAAGGGCCGTTATGTTCATTGATGTCATCCAGTGCTATCCACACACCCAACAGGCCTCCTTCCGGAAAAGTAGTCATGTGTATGGAATCGGAATGTGTGCGCTGTTCACTGCCCATTATAAAATTGATGCTTTGAAAAAGAACAGCTTCTCCATTCATAAGGCAACTTAAAAATTCCAGGAGTTTTTTATCTTCCCCAATGCTTCTCAGCAAAGCTGAATGATGAATGGCAAACATGATTTTATTTCCGTACCTGAATTTTATTTTTTTTGTCTTTAACAGGACCGATATAGTATCGTTTACATGGTTTATTTGTTCCGCAGAAAGATAGTTGCGGATGATGAGGAAACCATTTTCTTCAAATGATGATATGCTTTGCTGATTTTCAGGACTGGCTTCCCGGTAAAAGGCCGTATTGCTAAGTTCCGGTTTAGTTGGCGCTGTTAGGGTAGTGGGGTCAATACCAGTGAAATCTCTGCTGGATATGGAAGAATAATATTTCTTTTTTATCCCGTATTTTTTTAATAAGGGCACATTGTGCAGCAACTCTTTTCTATGAAAAAAATTGTAAACGGCATATAGCGCTTTTATACGCCTGAAGAGTGCTGTCATGAACACAAAAATACGCGTATAAACGAAAATTCAGGACACAATATAACAGACATATTACATGTCACTATTGTTGTGATCATACATCGGTCCAAATCAAAAAAAATCCGGCAAGCTGCCGGATTTTTTTTATGGTATTTTACATAGCTTATTTTACAATCTGACGGCTGTATTGCAGCATCCATTCATACATATTCTTGCCATCGCATTCCCTGGTAGCGGGATTGGTTGCTTTTGTCCATGCATCGTGACCGCCACTGGCCCAGATCGTTTTCTTAGCCATAACAGCGGGGTTGAATGAGTTTATATTATCTACGTTGCTGATGGTCGTGTTAACACCTATGGTGCCATCGTCATTGTTGTGAAAAGCCCAAACAGGCAAATTGGCTTTGGCAATATTGCCAAGCTGATCTTTAGACGGCCAGGAAGCGCCACAGATAGGCACTATAGCTGCCACACGGTTGGGGTACGCAATGCCATAATCCCAAGTATTACCGCCTCCCATACTTAAACCCGCTACATATATCCTTGATTCATCCACACGGTAATGCGCAGTGGCATAATCAATCATGGCATTTACATCAGCGGCCTGCGGCCAGGATTTAAACTGCGGGTTGATCACGATGAACGAATAATTGGTTCCGTTTACTGTAAACTGCGCAGGGAATGTATGCTGGTTCAATAAATGTGGAACAGCGTTTACTAGTAACCGTGAAAGATCAGACGATCCGTTACCGGTTTCTCCCACGCCATGTAAAAAAATAAGCAACGGGTATTTTTTGGTAGTGGAATCATATCTTGCCGGCAGTGCTTTGTAAAAACCTCCGATCTGAGGGCTTACATCTGCGCTAACAGCAGTTTGAACAGCGGGTGCCGTTTCCGGTATGTTGTTAACGGTGGCTTCGGCAGATAAGGTTTCTTTTTTACACGACACCAGCAGGATAGCAGCAGCGCACAATAAAAGGGTAAACCGCAGAATGGTTTTCATGGGTGTGGATTTTCAATACAACGGATTACAGGCCGTATTATTTTCCAGGATGGTCCCGATCTCTGCTATCACGGCTTTTACCGCACAAAATGGGTGTTTTTAACAATACCTGAATGGTAATAATGAGTCGTTAGGTGGTAATCGGGCCTGCGTCCAAAGTTCCAAACTTTGGAAAAGTTCAGTAGAAGGGAGGCTTATTTTGATTCAGCAGTTAGTTCCTCGGTGTGGTTCGGTTTTATCTGCACCATTACTTTGTCGATGCGCTGCGCATCCATGTCTACAATTTCAAAATCAAAGATGCGCCAGTTTAGTTTTTCGCCGGTGTGTGGTATATGCTCCAGTTCATGCAATATAAAACCGGCAAGAGTATCAAAATCGTGTTCTCCTTCGTTCATCCATTCCGTTTTTTCAAAACGGGTAAGAAAATCATAAAATGGTATCTGTCCGTCTACCAGGTAGGAACCGTCTTCCCGCTCGGTGATTTCATAATCGGGCATATCGGGTTCCGGTATATCGCCTACAATGGCTACCAGGATATCGTTGAGGGTAATCAATCCAAGCATGCTTCCGTATTCGTCAACAACAAAACAGCAATGGGCCCTTAATTCCTTGAATTTTTCCAGTACCTGGTAGGCGGTATTGTTTTCCGGCACAAACAGGGCAGGTTTCATGATATCTTTAAAAGGCGTATCATCGCTGCTTACATAAAGGTCCTTAATGGAAACGATTCCTTTTATATTATCGATATTGCCATCGCAAATGGGATAAACGGAATGCGGTTCCCGGTCTATCTTGTCCCTGATGGCGTCTTCGTTATCATACAAATCGAACCAGGTAATATCGCTGCGATGGGTCATAAGCGAGGTAATATTGCGATCGCCCAGGTGAAACACACGCTCAATAATTTCCTGTTCTGCTTCATCAATCGTTCCCTGTTCTGTTCCTTCACTAATGATGGCTTTGATTTCATCTTCCGTTACCGATTCATCCTTTGAACCCTTTATGTTAAACAGCTTAAAAAAAAGATAACTTGTTTTATTCAGTAACCATACGATGGGATGGGTAAGCGTGGCAAAAAAGATCATAGGTCGCGCAACCACGCGGGCAATCCGCTCCGCTTTTTGCAGGCCAATCCGTTTTGGTATCAGCTCGCCAAAGATGATTGATAGAAAAGTTACAATGATAACAATAATGGTAGTGGAAATGGTTGCTGCATAGGGCCTGAACAAATCCACTTTTTCAACTACCGGTTTCAGGTAAACGCCAAACCGTTCACCAGAGTAAACTCCCGTTAGAATAGCGATCAGGGTTATGCCAATTTGTGCGGCCGACAGGAAAAGATCGGGATTGTTGGCAAGATCCAACGCCACCCGGGAAAGGCGATCGCCTTTGGCTGCCAGGTTTTCAAGCCTTGATTTCCTGGCAGATACCAGCGCTATCTCCGACATCACAAATAAACCGTTAAAAAAAATAAGTCCAATCAGTATAAAAAAATCTGTCATCAGGCTCGTTTATTTTGTAAACTAATCAATCCTGCGTAATTATTGAAAAATACTGCTGCCAGGTAGCCCAGCCCGCAACCCAGCAAGCCGCCGGCCAGTACATCAAAGGGATAATGAACGCCAACATACACCTGTGCAAAACAGATCAGCGCCGCCCACGCAAAAAAGAGGTATATCCATACAGAGGTATGACGCCGGAGTGTGACCGCAAAGAACATGGCAAGGCCAAAATGATTTGTTGCATGTGAAGAAGTAAAGCTGGAGCTGCCAGGACAATAATTGGCCAGTATCCTGATATGGCTGGCCAGGCTTGGCTCATGACAGGGTCTTACCCTGAAAATAAATTCTTTGATAAGATGGCTGCTGACCAAATCACAAAGCCCGGCAGTGCAAATGGCAAACAGCATCCACCACCAGCCGCGTCTGCCAAAATTGATGGCTGCAAAAACCAACATAAATAAATACAGGGGCACCCATATATTCGACTCCCGCAGGAAAGGCATAACGATATCGGAAAAATGGTTGGCCAGCCTGGTATTAACAAAAAAGAATATTTTTTTGTCAATGGTTTCAATGCCGCTGAACCAACCGGCGCTTGCTTGCAAAAAACACATGCTGCAAAAGTAATCAGTAAAGTTGAGTGTTGATTTTAAAGTATTTTGCAGCGAATTGTAACCGATATGCAAACAATACCCCGTCTTATCCGCTGGATTATACTGGTAGCACTGTTCTTTTTTGTATGGATGTTTTTGTTGCGGCTGGCTACCTGGGTTTATTTCGCTCCACCCGGCTTACATGCAGCTGATACGCTTACCAGCTTTTGGCTGGGGTTTCGGTTCGATGCGCGCGAGGTGGGAATTGTTTGCCTGCTGATTTTACTCATTGGTTCCATTCCTGCATTGCATCCCTTCGTTTCTAAAAACGGTAAGCGATGGTTGTTTCTGCTTCTGGGTATATTTCTTATCTGGATGATTATTTTTTACATGGCTGATTTTTTGCATTTCCGCTATTTGTTGCAACGGCTCAACGCCAGTGCCCTGAGTTTCCTGGAAGATGCAAAAATATCCGGTTCCATGGTTTGGCAAACCTATCCTGTTATAAAAATGCTGCTTGCCATGCTGGTTGCTTTTTTGCTGTTGTTCTGGTTATTGCAGCGCATGTACGCGCGTGTGAAGCGGGTTGTGTACACAGGCAGCAAATCCAAAAGGATATTGTTGGGAATTATGGCTTTTCTAGTTTGCGCACTGGCTATTTTTGGCAGGGTAGGTCAGTACCCCCTCCGCTGGAGTGATGCATTTAATTTGGGGAGCGATTTTAAAGCAAACCTTGCATTGAATCCTTTCCAGTCTTTTTTCAGTTCCCTGAGTTTCAGAACATCTTCGTATAATATCAGTAAAGTAAAAAAAGATTATCAGTCCCTGGCAACATACCTTGAAGTGACCGATCCTGATTCATCCACCCGTCGTTTTGAAAGAAAAATAAATGGAGGTACCGGTATTGCCGGCAGCAAGCCAAATATTGTAATGGTAATCTGTGAATCTTTCAGTGCTTACAAGAGTTCTATGTGGGGCAATCCGCTTAATACCACACCTTATTTCAATGAGCTTTGCAAACAGGGTTTATTTTTTGATAATTGTTTTACGCCTTCTTACGGCACTGCCAGGGGTGTTTGGGCCAGTATTACCGGCATTACAGATGTAGAAGCCAATAAAACGGCCAGCCGCAACCCTGCTATGGTTGATCAGCACAGCATTGTAAATGATTTTGACGGCTATAGCAAACTATATTTCCTGGGGGGCAGTACCAGTTGGGCTAATATCAGGGGCCTGCTTTCCAATAATATCAAGGGCCTGCGCATTTATGAACAGGATGATTTCAAATCGCCCAAGATTGATGTTTGGGGCATTAGCGATCGGAATCTTTTTAAAGAGGCGAACGGCATTTTGCAAAAACAGCAAAATCCATTTTTTGCCATTATACAAACTGCCGATAACCATCGCCCTTATACCATACCCGATGAGGACCTGAAAGAATTTAAAAAAATAAACATGCCGGCAGACAGCCTAAAAAAATATGGGTTCGAGGGCAACGATGAAATGAATGCTTTCCGCTTCACTGATTTTTGCTTTCAATCTTTTATTGAAGCGGCCAAAAAGCAAACCTGGTTCAGGAATACCATTTTTATGTTTGTGGGCGATCATGGCATAAACGGTAATGCCGGTGCTATGTTTCCGCCGGCCTGGACAGACGATGGCCTTACCCGTAACCATGTGCCCTTATTGTTCTATGCGCCTGGTAAAATCGCACCGCAGCGATTGCATTGCGTGGCCTCGCAGGTAGATGTCTTGCCCACACTGGCAGGCCTTGCCAATATAAATTATACCAATACCAGTTTTGGCCGTGATCTGCTGAAACAGTTTGCTACCGATAGCGGGAAAACCAATATTGCTTTTATTTACGATGCGAATAACCAGGATGTAGGCGTCATAAAAAATTCCTGGTACTATACACGCAACCAGAAGGGCAGCCAGGAAAAATTGCTATGGGCCGATTTTGCCGCCAAAGAGCAACCTGCCAACAAAGATTCTTTATTGGTAGCTGATCGTGCCTGGACAGAAACCTTTTACGAAACGGCCCGTTACCTGCTGCAGCACAATAAGAAGAAGCGTTGAACTCCTTAAATCTATATCCCGAATAATTTTATTTTTAACCCATGCCAACCAGATCTGCAAATACTGCGAAACTTCTTTTGAAGGCAATTTCTGTTGCAATTGCGGACAGTCTGCACACGTAGAGAAGTCTGGAGTCGGAAGCCGTGAGGCATGAGTCGTGATTGGTAACGTGTAAGTAGTGGCAGAACTAAGAACCAGGAACTAAGAACTTTTTCGAACTATTTTTTTCGCCACCATAATTAACCGGGGTGATTTTTTTACATCATAGGTTCCTAATGAATAGTCGCCAAAGACTTCCTGTATCTGCAGGTGATGAAAAGCAAACATATCGTTGAAGTCGCCCAGCGAAAATTTGGCGACTTTCTCTGTAAATTCAAGAGGCGCTTCCCGCATGTCGTCTTCCACGATAATTTTTTTGTAAAAATGCGTTTCATCAAACCATTTGGTAAGGTAATAGTTCACGCAGTCAATTTCTTTTTCAGATTTGTGTACCAGGTGATCCTCTGCATAATGTACATTCAGGTAGTCCATCACCAGCATGCCGCCTGGTTTTAATGAATTGGAAATGGTGCGTACCGCATTATAATGTTCACGCTCCGTTCTGAAATAGCCGAAGCTGGTAAAAAAATTAAATGCATAGTCGAAATAATTTACCCAGAAGGGCAGGCGCATATCATGCTGAAAAAATTGAAGCCTGGCTGTTTCAAACTGTTTGGCAAAATCAATATTTTCCGGGGAAAGATCAATGCCGGTCACATCATAACCGGCCGCAGCCAGTATTTTAGCATGCCGCCCGCGCCCGCAGGCCACATCAATCAGCAATGAGCCCGGGGCAGGTTTCAAATGGTTCAGCAGGCGGTTGATAAAATCCGCCGCTTCCCTGTCATCGTGGTTAAAATACAACTGGTGATAATAATCGGAGTTAAACCATTCTTTAAACCACTCTGTAGAAGCCATACCCGTAAATTTCATCAAATGTAGCAGTGAAAATTATAAAACGGCCCCTTCCGGCCTGATAAATGTGAATAATTTGATGGGTTAAATACCCTTTTATGGTATGAGGTATCATCAATTAAGACTTATCTTTATCGCCCTGAACAGGGTTAGTTTTCCTTCCAAATCTTTGAACAGCCACACTACCGTTCTTTATAAAACAATATTTTCGAATCGCAAGTAAACCTTATTAAAACCGTGGCATTAATCAAGAGTATATCGGGTATACGTGGAACTATTGGCGGGTATAGTAATGAGAACCTGACGCCCCCTGATGTAGTGAAATTTGCTGCCGCCTATGGTAGCTGGCTGATAAAGCAACACAACGGAAAAAAAGTAGTAATAGGCCGCGATGGCCGTATCAGCGGCGACATGGTGAGCAGCCTTGTTGTAAATACATTGCTGGCCCTCGGCATCAACGTGGTTGACCTGGGGCTTTCCACCACACCTACAGTAGAACTGGCTGTTCAATGGGAGAATGCAGATGGTGGCATCATCATTACTGCCAGTCATAACCCCAAAGAATGGAATGCGCTCAAACTGTTGAATAAAGAAGGCGAATTTATCAGCGCTGAAGACGGTGCAGCCATTCTTCAACTGGCCTCAAAAGCTGATTTTATTTTTGCCGGTGTTGATAAACTGGGACAACTGGTAAAAAATACACACACACTGCAGAAACATATCGATGCAGTGGTAAACTATCCACTTGTAGATGTTGAAGTAATCAAATTAAAAAATTATAAAGTAGTGGTAGACGTGGTTAACTCTACCGGTGCTTTGTTTATACCACCATTATTAAAAGCCCTGGGTGTAGAAGACGTGATTGTGCTGAACGGTGAAATGAATGGGCGGTTTGCGCATAACCCCGAACCGTTACCCGAAAATTTATCACAGCTTAGCTCCGAAGTGAAAAAGCAAAATGCTTCCTTCGGTATTGCGACCGATCCGGATGTGGATCGGCTTTGTTTTGTTTGTGAAGACGGCAGTATGTTTGGTGAAGAGTATACGCTGGTAGCGGTAGCAGATTATGTACTGGGTAAAAGAAAAGGCAATGCCGTGTCGAACATGTCTTCTACGAAAGCATTAAAAGATATTACTGTAAAACATGGCGGTGAATATTTCCCTTCGCCGGTGGGTGAAGTGAACGTGGTAAAGAAAATGAAGGAAACCAATGCCGTGATTGGTGGCGAAGGCAATGGCGGTATCATTGTGCCCGATCTGCATTATGGAAGAGATGCATTGATTGGCATCGGTTTATTTTTAAGTGCCCTCGCCCAGCATAAAAATGGTATCAAATCATTTCGCGCCCGTTATCCTGATTATTTTATTTCCAAGAATAAAATTGAGCTGGAGAAAGGCATTAATGTACCCGCTATTTTTGAAAAGATACAGACCAAGTACAAAAAGCAACCTGTTAATACAGAAGACGGATTGAAAATCGAATTCGACAACGATTGGGTACACCTGCGCACATCGAATACCGAGCCTATTATACGCATCTACGCGGAAAGCAATTTTGAAACCACCGCCAATAATATTGCTTTAAGGCTGATGCAGGATATTAAAGAGTTTATGTAGGAAAAAGCTGTTAGCTTTTAGCCTTGAGCTGCGAGCCTGTTGCGCATTACCTTCATGATTTTGCCTTACAAACCTAATGGTTTCAATTCACTGCTTTTTTTCTGATTCTTTGTGGCTTACCTGTCCGTAACCCCAAGCTTATAACTCACGGCTTCTTCTTATCTTTGCCCACTTAAATTTTTAAATAAAAAGGGTTTGGCTGTTTAGGCTCTTAGCCCGCAGCTCAAAGCTCGCAGCTGTACGCAATGAACCGGATTTATCTAGACAACGCCGCCACCACTTCACTCGACCCCCGGGTATTAGACGCCATGATGCCCTATCTTACTGAAAAATTTGGTAATCCTTCCTCTATTTATTCTTATGGCAGGGAAGGGCGGCTGGCCATCGAAACGGCGCGAAAAAGCGTTGCTAAAATCCTAAATGCCCATCCGGCAGAAATTTTTTTTACCTCCGGCGGAACTGAAAGCAGCAATACCGCCATCAACGCCGCCGTGCGCGATCTCGGTTGCAAACACATCATTACTTCTCCCATAGAACATCATGCCACCTTGCATACCGTCGAAAATCTTCAGCACCGGAACGAAGCGTCGGTAAGTTTTGTGAAAGTGAAAGCAGACGGCCATATCGATATGAACGATCTTGAAAAATTACTTTCCGGCAGCCAGCAAAAATCATTGGTTACCTTAATGCATGCCAATAATGAGATTGGTAATATGCTGGATATACTGGCAGTGGGTAATCTTTGCAAAAAATACAATGCTGTTTTCCATTCGGATACCGTGCAGACGGTTGGCCATTACCCTTTTGATTTACGCAATACGCCCGTGCATTTTGTCACCGGCGCCGCTCATAAATTTGGCGGCCCCAAGGGTGTCGGTATTTTATACATCAATGAAAACGTGCACATCAAACCGTATATCAATGGAGGTTCGCAGGAGCGCAATATGCGTGCAGGCACCGAAAACCTGTATGGGATTGTAGGCTTTGCAAAAGCACTGGAACTGGCAACGGCAGGTTATGAAAAAGACAGCGCAGCCATCGGGGAACTAAAGAAATATATGGCCGATCAACTGGTAAAGAATGTCCCGGGGGTTTCATTTAACGGCGATACATTTGGCAGTAGTTTATACACTGTGCTGAATGTGTCTTTTCCGAAGACAGAGAAGTCTGAAATGATATTGTTTAATCTCGATATCAATAATATTTGTGCATCAGGCGGCAGCGCCTGTACCAGCGGAGCCGACCAGGGCTCGCATGTTATCCGTGCTATCAACAATAACCCCAATAAAATTGCCGTGCGGTTTTCCTTCTCAAAAAATAACACAAAAGAGGAAATTGATACAGTAGTAGAGAAATTAAAAGAGCTGATCTGAATATAATACAGCAGCCGGCATACTGTTATACTGCCGTAAGGTCTGCAGCAAACCTGTTTTCGCTATCTTTAAAGTAGCAAAAACATCTCATGCCATACCATCGTTTGCTTTGCATCACCATCGTTGTTTTCTTTACTTCCTGCGGCAACCCTGCAGAAAATAAGACAACCAATACAGCAACTAATAAAGATTCTGTACAAACCAGCAAGGATAGCCTGCCGGTTACAGCAGATGCAAAGCTTCCAGACTGGGCATTGCAATCCAATATCTACGAAGTCAATATACGCCAGTATACCAAAGAAGGAACATTCAATGCTTTTGCCGCATCGCTTCCACGATTAAAAGCTATGGGCGTGCAGATACTTTGGTTCATGCCCATTACGCCTATCAGCATGGTGGATAGAAAAGGAAAACTCGGTAGCTATTATGCCGTGCAGGATTACAAAGCCATCAACCCGGAATTTGGGAATATGCAGGATTGGAAAAATCTCGTGAATAAAGCACACGAAATGGGTTTTAAAGTAATTACCGATTGGGTGCCCAATCATACCGGCGCAGATAATGGTTGGCTTACCCGGCATCCTGATTTTTATACAAAAGGAAAAGACGGTAAACCTATTCCGGCATTTGACTGGACCGATACACGGGATCTCAACTACGATAACAAGGAGATGCGTGACAGCATGATCGCTGCCATGAAATTCTGGCTCACAGAATCGAATATCGATGGTTTCCGCTGTGATGTGGCAGGCGAAGTGCCGGATGATTTCTGGAAAGACTGTATCAGTCAGCTCAATAAAATAAAACCTTTATTCATGCTGGCCGAAGGAGACAAAGGCAACCTGCATCGCGATGGCTTCCATGCTACCTATGCCTGGGACATGTTTGCTAATCTGAAAAGGATAGCTGCGGGACAAACCAATGCATTAGCCATTGATAGTGTGTTGCGGCGGCAGGACAGCAGCTTTCCGGCCGGCGCTGTAAAAATGTATTTTACCAGCAATCACGATGAGAACAGTTGGAATAAGGCCGACTATGGCACCATGCCCGGTATGAAACATGCACCATTTGCAGTGTTTACCCAAACCATGCGCAATGCATTACCATTGATATATAGTGGCCAGGAAGAACCCGTATTGGATAGCATCAGTTTTTTTTATAAGAACCCTATCAGGTTTGGGAAATATAAAAGAGCGTCATTTTATAAGACACTGCTGAATCTACGCGCAAACTCGCCGGCACTGGCAACAGATGCATCATTTCAAAAAATTTCTGCGGGTGATTCCACTGCGGTATATGCTTTTGTAAGAGAAAAAGCCGGGCATAAAATTGCAGTAATATTAAATCTTTCTGCAAAAAGCCAATCTGTAAAAACCGATAATGCTTTGCTGCTGGGCAATCCCCTGAATGTTTTTATGGGAACAAGAGAAAAATTAGCCGCCGGACATTCTTTTAATATCGAGCCATGGGGGTATGTGGTCTACAAATACGATTAATAATCGTGAGACGTCAATTGTGAGGAGTGAGTCGTGAGTGGTGAGTCGTGAGTGCTTTTACTAAACCAGAATGGCCGTGCATATCATCCAGGGATAAAACGAAAAGGTATGCTTGCGACGTCATCCTGAACGCGATAACATACCTGCACGAAATTATTTTCTGAGGTTGAAACAATCTTATCAATCTGACGACGCAAAAGACTCACCACTCACGACTCACTACTCACGTCTCACGTCATCTCCCGAACGTATACGTATATTCAATCGCTGCCACCATTTGCTTTTGCTTATTGTAACAAACATCTTTTTCTTTCAGGCCCTGCTGGTTATAGATGTATTTCCAGGTCTGATAATCGGCACTTCCTTCCGGCACTACAATCATCTGGGTTACCTGCATCGCGTCGTTGTACTCGAACATGTATTCAGGTAAAATGCGATTGGCTTTAACGTTAAATTTCGCCACATCCGTGAGGCGATGCTGTGCATCAAAATAATAATAGGTGGTGCCCAGACTATTTTTTTTACGTACGGCTTTTTCTTCACCCGGATTACCCTGTTCATCAGCGGTGAAACTGACGAAAGTAGTGTCCATATCGTCTTTTATTTT
>Ga0207641_10003301_pt1 | contig 14356 bp, 8 predicted proteins | sample KBSSwiS62_FD_184306 | JGI IMG/M metagenome (GOLD analysis project Ga0207641, IMG submission 184306) | Switchgrass rhizosphere microbial communities from Kellogg Biological Station, Michigan, USA - KBS Switchgrass S6-2 (SPAdes) (version 2) | ecosystem: Host-associated > Plants > Roots >... | reverse complement strand
CCAGCGTCCACAGGTACTGCCCGCCCCCCGGGATCGCGCCCGCGACGAGCGAGCCCGCGATCGCCACACCGAGCGAGGAGCCCAGGTTGGAGACGCTGCGGGACACCCCGGAGATGTCGCCCTGCTCGCTCTCCGGCCACGCGGACTGGACGAGGTTCACCGACGCCGTGAGCATGATCCCGACCCCGATGCCCATCAGGAACAGCCCGGGCAGGTAGCTCCACACGGTCGGGCTCGTCCCGCCGAGCAGGAGCAGCAGGCCCAGCCCGAGCGCGGTGACGAAGAAGCCGAACCGGATCAGCCTGCGCTGGCTGTGCCGCGCGGCCATCCGGGGCGCCGCGGCGGAGGAGAGCAGCAGCCCCGCGGTCGCGGGCACCAGCACCAGTCCGGTCTGGATCGCCGTGAACCCGCGGACCTGCTGCAGGTACACCGAGATCACGAAGAAGGCGCCCTGCAGCACCAGCCACTGCAGGTTCTGGGTGAGCAGGCCCAGGTTGGACGTGCGGTTCGCGAAGAGCCGCACGGACACGAGCGGAGTGCGGCCGTGTCGCTCGCGGCGCCGCGCGGCCAGCACGAACAGCGCCAGCAGCACGATGCCGATCCCCACGTAGACCCAGACCGGCGAGACGCTGCCCTGCGGGAGGATCACGACGCCGCCGATGCTGTAGTCCCGGGTGGCCTTCCCCCAGCCGTAGGCACCGCTCTGCAGCACGCCGAACACCACGAAGAACAGTCCCAGCGCCGAGAGCACCGCGCCGACCCCGTCGAACTCGGGCCGCCGCTTCGGCAGCGGCGGGTCGGCGATCCCCCGCCCGAGCCAGAGGATGACCAGCACGATCAGCACCTGCAGCAGGAAGGACGCCCGCCAGCTGACGGCGCTGGTCACGAGCCCGCCGATCAGCGGCCCGGCGGCCGCCCCGATCCCGGCCGCGGCGCTGACCACGCCGAAGTACCGGGCCCGCGTGGTCGTATCGTCGAACAGCCGGGTGACGAGGATGTAGATCGGCGGGATCAGCAGCGCCGAGCCCACGCCCTCCAGCAGCGAGTACCCCACAATCAGCAGCGGCAGCCCCTGCGCGACGGCGGCGAGCAGCGCGCCCGCCCCGTAGACCACCAGGCCCAGCAGGAAGCAGAACTTCCGGCCCCAGATGTCCGTCAGCTTGCTGCCGGGGATCATCAGCGCGGCCATGGTCAGGGTGAACAGGGTGATCGTCGTCTGGATCCCGGTCACCGAGGTGTGCAGGTCGGCGGCGATCGAGCTGATCGCGACGTTCATGTTCGACGCCGCGTAGCTCGCCACGAACTGCGCCAGCGCGAGCGGCAGCACGGCCTTCCGGGCGGCGCCCGCCACCCGGTCGGATCCGGTGGTCGCGGTCATGACGCCGCCTCCGCGGGAAGAAGTACGTCGGCGGTCATGACCCGCCCAGCGTCCGGATGACGTCCCCGATCGACGGCACCATCCCGTGCCTGCGCCGGATGATGTCGGCGACGATCCCGGTCCAGCCGGTCTGGTGGGCCGCGCCCAGCCCGGCCGCGTTGTCACCGTGGAAGTACTCGCTGAACACGAGGTTGTCCTTCCAGTGCGGGTCGTTCTGGAGGCGGTCGACCCAGCCGAAGCAGGGCCGCCGCCCGTCGGGGCCCACCAGGAAGATCGACACGAGCCTGCCCCAGAGGTCGTCGGTGACGGCGTCGAGGGTGAGCCGGTTCCCGGAGCCCGTGGGGTACTCGATCGTGAGGTCATCGCCGAAGAACCGGTGGTAGCGCTCCAGCGAGGCGGTGACCAGGTAGTTCAGCGGGAACCAGAGGGGGCCGCGCCAGTTGGAGTTGCCGCCGAACATGTCGGTGGTGGACTCGGCGGGTTCGTAGTCGACCGTGGCGACGACGCCGTCGACGTCGAGCGTGTAGGGATGGTCGCGGTGGAAGGCGGAGATGGACCGCAGGCCGTAGGGGGACAGGAACTCGTCGGGGTCGAACAGCTTCTCCAGCAGCCGCGTGACCCGGTCGACGCCGACCACGCTCAGCAGCAGCCGCCGGTCCCCGGGCTCGCCGCGGATGATCCCGGACTCGGTGAGCTTGTCCAGGTCCTGGAAGCCGGCCCGCTGCAGGTACTCGGCGAACCGCTTGCGCACGGCGACGGACCTGTTGATCATCCGCTCGTCGATGACACCCACGGCGAGCAGCGGGATGATGCTCACCATCGAGTGCACCTTCACCGGCACCACGGCTCCCGCCGGGGTGACGAGCCGGTCGTAGAGCAGCCCGTCGGCCTCGTCCCACATGCCCTGCCGGTCGATCGCGTCGCGGATGCCGGCGAAGTGCTCGAGGAACTTCTGGACCAGGTCCAGCGCGGGCCGCTGGCCGCTGCGCTGCAGGATCCCCGCCATCGTGGTCATCGCCAGGGCGTAGGTGGCCATCCACCCCGTGGCGTCGGACTGCTCCAGGATCGCGCCTGCAGGCAGGTGCGAGCGGTCCAGCGGGCCGATGTTGTCCAGCCCGAGGAAGCCCCCCTCGAACAGGTTCGACCCGTCGGCGTCCTCCCGGTTGACCCACCAGGTGAAGTTGACGAGCAGCTTGTCGAAGACCCGGCTGAGGAAGTCGAGGTCGCGGGCGCCGTCGATGGCGAACACCTCGAGCGCGGCCCAGGCGTGCACGGGCGGGTTGACGTCCCCGAAGTCCCACTCGTAGGCGGGCAACGCGCCGTTGGGGTGCTGGAACCACTCGCGGCACAACAGCAGCAGCTGGTCCTTGGCGAACGCCGGGTCGACGTGCGCGAGCGCGACGGTGTGGAAGGCGAGGTCCCAGGCCGCGAACCAGGGGTACTCCCACTTGTCCGGCATGGACATGATGTCGAAGGCGTCGAACTGCCGCCATCGCGAGTTGCGCCCCGTGAGGCGGGAGGCCGGGGGCACCGGCATCGCGGGGTCCCCGTCCAGCCAGCGGGAGACGTCGTAGGCGTAGAGCTGCTTGCCCCACAACATCCCGGCGAACGCCTGCCGCATGACCATCGCCTCGTCGGCGGACGCCGCGGGTGGGGTCAGCTCGGCGTAGAACTCGTCGGCCTCGGCGCGGCGCGCCCGCACGACCTCGTCGAAGTCCGGTCCCGATCCCGTCGGCCGCAGCCGCAGGTGCACCTCGACGGTCTCGCCCGGCTCGACGGTCAGCCGGTACCACGCGGCGCACTTGGTGCCGTACAGGTCGGGGTTCACCGTCGCCGCACCGGAGACGACGTGGTCGTTGATCCCGTCCTTCGGGAACGCGGTGGTCGGGGCGGCCCCGTAGAGGCGCGGCAGGTTGGTGTCGTTGTCGCAGAACAACAGGGTCGGGTCGGCGCCGTCCGGGCTCGGCCCGGCCGTCAGCTCGAGGTCCCCGTACAGCGGGTGCGGGACGGCGACGGTGCGCTCGTTGCGCGCGGCCAGCTGCGGGCGCGGGGCGCCCAGCTCCCAGGACCACGTGTTGCGGAACCAGAGCGACGGCAGCACGTGCAGCGTGTCCGTCTCGGGCCCGACGTTCGTGACGGTGACCGTCATGAGCAGGTCGGTCGGGTCCGCCTTGGCGTAGTGGACCTCGACCACCCAGTACCGGTCGTCGTCGAACACGCCGGTGTCCAGCAGCTCGTACTCGGCGTCCTGCTTCCCCCGCCTGCCGTTCTCCGCCCGCAGGTCCTCGTACGGGAACGCAGCCTGCGGATAGTGGTAGCGCCAGCGGTTCCAGGCGTGGCTGGGGACGGCGTCGAGGTACCACCAGTAGTCCTTGACGTCCTCGCCGTGGTTGGCCTCGCCCCCGGTCAGGCCGAAGGGCCGCTCCTTGAGGATCGGGTCCCGCCCGTTCCACAGCGCCAGCCCCAGGCACACCCGCTGCTCGCGGTCGCTGAAGCCCGCCAGCCCGTCCTCCCCCCACCGGTAGGCGCGCGAGCGGGCGTGTTCGTGCGGGAGGTGGGTCCACGCCTCCCCGTCCGCGCTGTAGTCCTCGCGGACCGTGCCCCACTGGCGTTCGCTGAGGTAGGGACCCCAGGCGGACCAGTCGGTGTCGCTCGCCATCCGCTCCCGCTCAGTTCCCATCGTGTCCTCCGGCGGGCTCGACGCGCAGCAGGTGCCAGGCCCACGGTTCGAGGCCCACGTAGAGCCCGTCGACGAGGTCGTCCCCCGTGCGGTCGAACACGGCGCCCGTGGTGGGATCGGCCAGCGTCACGGCGCCGCCGCGCAGGTCCGGCCACGGCGCCCGCACGTGTCCCGCGGCCTGCGCGTCGCCCAGGTTGACGACGACGAGCCAGCGGCTGTCCCCGCTCCAACACCAGGCGACGAGGTCGTCGCAGTTCGAGCCGGGCCAGCCCGTGCACGGGCAGAGCGCCCAGGTCCCGGTCCGGAAGGTGGGGTCCGACACCGCGCCCAGCAGGTCGCGGTAGAAGGCGGCCAGGTCGGGGTCGCCGGGCTCGTCCGGGTAGCGGCCGAGGAACACCGGCAGCCGCACCCGCCTGCCGTCGGTCTGGCCGTCGTGGACCAGGCGGGCCCCGGTCTGGGTCAGCGTCGCCACGGCGGCGGCGCGGTGGCGACGCGGGTCGAAGGTCGCCGCGGCGCGCGGCTCGTCGTGGTTCTCCAGGAACCGCAGCAGCCGCTGTTGGTAGTCGACGTCCCCGCTCAGGTGGGCCCGGACCCCGCTTGCGTCCCGGCCGACGAGCCGGTCGTAGAGCCGCTTGTCGTAGCAGAAGTCGAAGCCCTGCTGCTGCAGGGCCCACTCCAGGTCCCAGTAGGCCTCGGCGAGGAACCGGAACCCGGGATGGGTCTCGCGGACGGCGGGGATGACGGCCCGCCAGTAGTCCCGTTCGGGTGGCGCGCCGGCGCGGTCCCCCCAGGTGCGGGCGAAGACGTCGGTCATCATCAGCATGGCCATGTCGCAGCGGACCCCGTCGCACTGGTCGGCGATGTCCCGCAGCGTCTCGACGACGGCGTCCCGCAGGGCCGGGGCGAACGCGTCGAGCTGCACGACGTCCGGCCACGCCGGGAAGTACGGGTCCTTCCCGCGGGCCAGGACAGCGCCCCCGACCTCGACGAACGCCGCCGGCTCGGCCGCCAGGTCCGACCGGTCGCCACGGACGAAGAGCTCCGGGTGGTCGAGCGTCCAGTGATGGTCGGGCGCGACGTGGTTGGGGACGAAGTCGAGGACGAGCCCGAGGCCGTGCCGGGCCAGCGCGGCCCGTGCGCGGGCCAGGCCCTCGCGGCCGCCGAGCCGCGGGTCGACGACGTAGTCGCGCACGCAGTAGGGCGACCCGACGACGTCCTCGGCGCGGTAGTCGGGCAGCACCGCCCGAAAGCCCGCGACCAGTTCCTCGTTCCGCAGGGCGATCTCGGTCCCCGCCGGACTGCGCGTCCACACGCCCATCAGCCACACGGCGTCGAACCCGGCCGCGGCGAGCGCGGCCCAGCGCTCGTCCGGCACGGAGGCGAGGTCGACGGGTCTGCCCGCCTCGGCGCTCAGCCGCGCGAGCCAGGGCCAGGTGTTGATCTCGTAGAGGTAGGGCTCGGCCGCCGCCCATCGCAGGCCGTCGCGCCGGAGGTCGTCGGTCACCGCGGTCGCCGTCATCGCATGCACGCTCCACAGGGGACGGACCCGCGCGGGCACGGGTCGTCGTCGGATGTCAGAGGGGGTTCAGGCGCGCCCGTCCAGGGCGGCGTCGAGGATCACGGCGGCGTCGATCAGCGACAGGTGCGTGAACGCCTGCGGGAAGTTGCCGATCTGCTCACCGGTCAGCGCGATCTCCTCGGAGAACAGGCCGAGGTGGTTGGCGTAGGTGAACATCTTCTCGAACGCCTGCCGGGCCTGCCCGAGCCGACCGGCACGCGCGAGCGCGTCGACGTAGGCGAAGGTGCACAGCGAGAACGTGCCCTCCGAGCCCTGCAGCCCGTCGGGCGAGGCCTCCGGGTCGTAGCGGTAGACGAGGCTGTCGGTCACCAGCTCCTCGTCCATGGCCGCGAGGGTGGCCGTCCACTTCGGATCCCGCGGCGCGATGAACCCGACCTTGGGCATGCGCAGCAGCGAGGAGTCGAGGACGTCGGTGTCGTAGTGCTGCACGAACGCGCGGCGCTTCGGGTGCCAGGCCCGGTCCATGATCTGCCGGTAGATCCGGTCCCGCTCCCGGCGCCAGTCGTCGAGCGGGGCCGGGCGGCCGAGGTCGTCGGCCATGCGCAGGCCGCGGTCCAGCGCGACCCAGCTCATCAGCCGCCCGTAGGTGAAGGCTCGGCGCCCGCCGCGGGTCTCCCAGATGCCCTCCTCGGGCTGGTCCCAGTTCGCGGCGAGCCAGTCCAGCACCGTGCTGATCCCCGTCCAGCCCTGGTCCCCCACCTGTAGCCCGCCGCCGCGGTGACCGGCGAAGACGCTGTCCATCGCCTCGCCGTAGATGTCCAGCTGGAGCTGGTCCGCGGCGCCGTTGCCGATCCGCACCGGGCGCGAGCCGCGGTAGCCGGACCAGTGGTCGAGCACCTCCTCCTTGAGGTCGCTCGAGCCGTCGACGCGGTACATGATCGACAGCGGGTCGCCGTTTCCGTCGACGCGCTCGCGGATGCGGTCACCCAGCCACATCCCGAACCGCTCCGCCTCCTCGACGAAGCCGATGCCCAGCAAGGCCCCCACGGAGAACGACGCGTCCCGGACCCAGGTGTAGCGGTAGTCCCAGTTGCGCTCCCCGCCGACCTGTTCCGGCAGCGCCGCCGTCGGAGCCGCCACGATCCCCCCGGTCGGGGCGTAGGTCATCAGCTTGAGCGTGATCGCGGAGCGGTTCACCATCTCCCGCCACCGGCCCCGGTAGGTGGACCTGCCGAGCCAGGACTGCCAGAACCCGACGGTCTCGTCGAACAGCCGCCACACCTCGGCGGGCCGCACCTCCCGCGGCGGCCCGTCGGCGGCGCTCTCCAGCATCATCCCGCGCACCTGACCGGCCCGCAGGTCGATGGTCGCCCGCACGGTGCCGTCGACGATCTCCGCTCTGGCCAGCCGCTCGTCGTCCGGCTCGCGCACGATGTGCAGGGTCAGGCGCATCGAGTCGGTGGAGAAGACCGCCCCGTTCTCCGACGCCTCGAGCCGGTGCGCCTGCCTGCCGTAGTCGAACCGCGGGGCGATGACGCCCTCGAAGCGCATCCGCCCCCGCACGCACCGCACCATCCGCACGATTCGGTGGTTCGCCGTGACCTCCGCACCGAGGACGGGCATGAAGTCGACGACCTCGCCCACCCCGTCGGCGGAGAAGAAGCGGGTGATCAGGACGGCGGAGTCCGGGAGGTACATCTGCCTCGACTCGTACGGTCCGACGGGCCGCACCTGGAACCGGCCGCCGCGCTCGTCGTCCAGCAGGGCGCCGAACACGCTGGGCGAGTCGAACCGGGGGCAACAGAACCAGTCGACCGAGCCGTCCGTACTGACGAGCGCCGCCGTGTGGAGATCCCCGACGAGTCCGTGGTCGGCGATCGCTGCCTCGGTCATAGAGCCCCCTCCAGGTCGGAACGAGCCCGACACTGCTGGAGCCGCCGGTGGCCCGTCCTCATGCGTGGGGGGTGAGAGGCGAGGTCAGGCCGGCATGAGGTAGCTCAGGACGGCTACGCCGGTCGCCAGCGAAGTCTGCGCTGCAAGCTCCATCCGGATGGTCCGAGCATGAGCACCGAACAGCTGCTGACCCGAGCCGACCACGACCGGGCAGACGAGGAGGTCCAGCTGGTCGACGAGCCCGCGGGCGAACAGCGCCGACATCAGCGACACGCTGCCGTACATGATGATGTCGCGTCCGTCCTCGCGTTTGATCGTTTCGAGTTCCGCCAGCGGCTCGTCGGTCTTGAGCAGTCTGGCGTTCCAGGTGAGCGGTTCGTCGAGCGTCCTGGAGGCGACGAGCTTCGGTATCTCGTTGAGTGCCTCGGCGTAGGGGCCTGTGGCAGCAGGCCAGGCCTGGGAGAACATCTCGTACGTACGCCGTCCGCAGAGGAAGTAGTCGCATCTTCGCAGGTGCTCGATCGACCGCTCGACGGCTTCCTCGTCGAAGTACGGGTTGGCCCAGCCGCCGCGTTCGGAGCCCGCCATACCGCCCGGATCCTCCACCACTCCGTCAAGCGCCACCAACGTCGAAACGATCAGCCTTCGCATGGATCCTCCAGGATGGGTGCCCGTGACATCGCCAGTCTCGACCCGCCACAGCTGGTCGTGGCGCGGGACGCCCCACCGGGTCGGGCGGCCCGTGATCGCCGACTGGCATGCCTCAAGCCAAGGCGCAGGCGTGTTGCCATCGTGTATCGGCTTCTTCATGCACGGACGACGAGTTCGACGTCGTACCGTCGGAGGACCTGGGACGGGCACTGCTGGCCGGCCGCTGGATCGGCATCGCGATGGGAACAATCGTCGTCGAGGTTCAGATGGAGTGGAAAAGTGTCCCACCGGCGAACCCGCTATACCTGCTGCCTGAGGTGATCTCCTCACGGCGCGGGTTCACCCCTTCCAGGTCGGTGGTCGGGGTGCAAGGCACGCGGTCCCGCCTTGTGCCCCGAGCCCCGGCCTGGTTGTCGTCTCGGGCGCCGTGAGGAGATCACCGCCCCGCCGCACCTCCCGTGATCTCCGAGCGGTGCCGGGGGTGGGCGGAGCCCACGTCGTCCGGATCCGCGAGCCGGACCGGCTAAGTTCCCACTGTGCGCCTCAGGGCCGGCTGGTTGTCGTTGATGATTGCCGCGTTGCTAGCTGGATGCGGTGGGGGAACCACCCCTGCTCCGACTCCGGCGCCGACGACTTCGGCTGCTCCCGCTCGGACCGTTGTCCCGGTGCCCTCCAGCGTCCAGGAGATTCCCGGTCAGCCCCCTGTGGTGCACTACGGCACCGTCGATTCGCCCGAGGTCGGCGTTGCCTACGAGTACCACCTATACATTCATTGCGTGTCCGGGCCGCTCTGTTCGGGGGGCGTTGGTGGTTGGCCATCCAGCCACGGCCGCTGAATCCGCCTCCGGTCGCCGGCCCGACAGCGACCGTCACCGGATACCTGACAGGCTCGATGACGCTGCTCGGGGCCGACCTTGCGCGATTTGACTGGGACAGCGGAACGGCTGAGTTCACGCCGGCACAGAGTGAGCCTGTCCCCTGCTCCTGAGAGTCGGCACGGCTCTGCCTTGACGAAGTCCGGGCGGAAGGGGGAGCGTCTGATTCCGCTTCCGCGCTGGGCTGTGACGATGCTCAAGCGCAGGCGCCTCGCGATCGGGGCCGACGTCGAGCCCGTCTTCCCCGATTCGCTCGGCACCTGGCGCGACCCGTCGAACGTGCGGCGGGTGTGGCGTGAGGTGCGGGACGTGGCCGAGATCGACGGCCTCGTAAGTCACACGCTGCGCAAGACGGTGGCGAGTTTCCTCGACGACGCGGACGTCTCCACCCGCCGGATCAGCGACCAGCTCGGCCACTCCAAGGTCTCCGTGACCCAGGATCGCTACCTCGGCCGCCGGCTCACCGACCGTCAGACCGCGGACGTTCTGGAGGGAATGTTCGCGGACGGCGAGGGGCAACAGTTTCCCAAAACTGTCCCGTGATCTTGGTCCGCTGCGGGAGAGAATGCGCTGACCTGGACGTGGAGTGGGCCCCCAGGGGATCGAACCCTGAACCCGCGGAGACAAGATCCACTACTTGCGCGGGCTTCTGATGCCTGCCGTCACCCCTCATACGCTGGGCGGACCCGCTAGCGCTCTTGCCGCGGCCGTCGGTTCGTCGTTGGCTTCTGCCGTTGATATCCGGGGGTTCTCCGGGGGCGCCCCCACTCCCCCGCGCCTACTGAGTGCCATCCCGTCGACCTGTCGCCAGACCGACCGCGCGGCCGCCCGTGGGCGGCCCTCGACGCAACCGCACCCGACCTTGCCACGCTCCGCCCACGGGTGGCCGTGCGGTACGCCCTCCGGGAGGTCGGCGGGATGGCACATGCCGCCATCCTGTTGATCTGCCGCCCGGCGAGGGCCTGTAACGAGCTTGGGTCGCGACCCCAAAGAGGGCGCCGAAGATTGTTATCCTGCGTCTGACGGGACACAGCTGATCGTCGACGGTGCAACACTGATGTCGTGCCATTACGCAGCCAGGCAAGCCACCTGATACTTGCTCACCCACCTTCGACCCCTCCTGGGTCAACCGCCGTCACTCCTCAGTGACTGATCGGCTACGCTCCGCATGTGGCATGGGAGTGGGTAGGACAGCTTGCGCCGGCCGCTGCGACGGTCGCTACCGCGCTATTTGGTCTCGCGAGAGGACAACGGAAGCGGCGCACCGACCTGAAACATGATGTTGAGACAGTCAAGGAACTTCCGCCGGACTCCGACGCTTATCGCGCCTTGATGAGTCACATCGAGTGGCAGATTGGGCGACTTCGTCAGATCGAGCGGGACGGTCAACGGGACTGGAGTGGGACCACGCTCGGGTTTATCATGGCAATCGGACTGGGCTATCTGACAGTCTGGCTATTTTCCCAGGACGCGTGGTGGAGCTGGTTCGGAATCCCCACCGCATTCTTTGCCGCAATCGGCCTATATGGCATAGCGGAAAGCCTCACTATTAAACGGCGCGAGCCTCGCACTCGAAAGAATCGACAGAAGAAGGTAAATGAAGTAGGACCTCTTTCCGAGGTCGCACCTTCGAGCAAGTCGCCCGCGACCGCCGATTAGGCCAATCCACTTGCGACCTGGGAGTAGCTCACACTTCAACCAGACGGCTGCCATCTCAGTATCGACTCATAGCGTCGCCGAACTCCCGCGACAGGACTTCTGGTATCTCCAACTCTATACTTAGGTTGATGTTGAGGTCTTCACCATCCATAATCTTTCGACCAGAGTGGTCCAGCTCGGTTATATACTTCTGAACGAACTGCGTGATGCTGATGATTGGCTGATCTGCGAAGTGAGCGAGTAGATTGGCTGCCCTCCTGAGGTGCCGATTTAAAATAGAGACAGATCTAAGCCGATCCGAAATTTGCATGAACTGTTCGATTGTGTCAGTCAGTTCGCGCGCGTGCGCTTGAATCCGGCGACTATCTGCGGAGTCAATTATCTCCCTGTGTCGATCGTTTCGAAGAATAGTATCCAGACGCTCTAACGCTGTCCCGTAGTTGCTGAGTTCTTCCCTGATGTAGTCGAACGCTAGCTGCCCCGATCGTTCGATTCCACTGGGAATGAAAGGACCACGGAAGTGCTTCACATAGGACCGACGCAACCGAACGAGCTCCTGTAGCGCCGTGCCAGCGAAAAGACGGGCCTCCCAGTTTGGAGGGTGGTCTGCGAGCAACTCTGCGAGCTGTTCAGAGGTCCGCGGAACTCTGCTATCCACTTCAGTTAGTGCCGCGGGCAGCGGATTGAAGTCGACCCACCCGCTGTATTGAACTATCTCACCAAGTCCATCAGACACTCGGGCTGTCGCTAGTTCCGGAGCACCTGGCATCTCAGGCGCGAGTTCGTTTTCGAACTTCCCGACCTCACCAGCGAAAGCTGCGTTGCGACATAGCACTAAATCATCCGCGTTCTGATTAGCCAGATAGCTTGGAGCGGGGCAGTTCTTCGCGGGGAGCGCGGATGCTAGGTGTCGAAACGCGTCCCGGAACCGGAGATACTCGCTTCCTCTTGGATCGCCCTCACGCAAGTACGAGATGAGTTCGCCAGTGAAGGCCGTGTATACAGCGTCTGCCGGGGCTAATGCCAGTTCATCTCGGGCAGTTGCAGCCATGACACATGCGCCGTCGACCCGCGTCCGGTCTACCACGCTCGAAGGAGCAAGCGTGCCGATTGCCCTGCCAGCGAAGCAGCAGTCGAGCAGCACATAGATTGCTCGCGCGGGAGAATTGAGGAGGCATTCGCGGACGCTTGAGTAGCGAAGCGCTGTGAACGCTACCGCTGTCGGCCGACTACTAGTTCGCGCGTGTGCTAAATAGAGCTCACCGCTACTGTGCACCAACCCGTGTCCAACAAAGTACACAAGCAAAGCTTCCGACGCAGCTTCACTAGCCACCACCAGCGCTGAGCCGATCTCCGATACCGACTTCGGATCGTGCAAAATCGTGAGGTTCTCTGGCGCTAAACCGCATCTCTGCACCAACAGCTCACCGAGATCACGGAGCGTACGACTGATAGCGCCTACGTCTGGGATCTCATCGGATTCATAGCTGCCCGTTCCGACGAGCAGAACCTTGGTCCCCTGCAGTGAGAGGGGGAGTTCCATCAGGCCTGATCCCCATCAAGGGCTTTGGAAACCTCCGACGCCAACCTGCGCAACTCCTCGGTGCCAGCGGCCTTGATTCTATCGGCTTCAAGTGCGATCTCAGTTCCGTCTTCGCGCTTGATTCGCAGGGAAATTTTCGAACGTCGCTGCTTGATCCAGGCGATCAATGTGGGTGCAAGTATTGCTGCTGCGCCACCGGGACTAAGCGCGATGCTGACGATCTCTGATATGGCGCCAAGTGAGCCTTCCGAGGGCGGGCGCTGCTCGACCTTGGCAGCGCCACGCAACTCGCGTTCATCATTTAAGAACCTTCGCAGCTCTAGGAGGTCATCGATAGATTGGGAGCCCTCCACCTGGACCTCAAGCCGTTCAGTCAAAGCTACCTCCGTTTGTCCCGAATCGAACCGGCAGACTATCAATCAGCAGTGACGGGTGTGCACAGCACAGTCACTCTAGAGTGAAAGCGGGTGGCCTTCTCCTTGGTGACCGGCCGAAGGCCGCACGCGCCGAGGAGAAGGCCACCCAGCGGCGCGGAGCGCCCCCTTGATCAGGTAGAGAAAGTCTGAACCCCGCGGCCTCGCGGTCCGTGTCGCCGCCCGTGCATCCGGCTCGTGGCACCGTTGCCGGGCGACAGAGGCTGTGGCGGCGCACGTCAGTATCTTGCCCCGCGTGACCGAGATCGGGACCGAGATCACCGCGGGCCTTGTCCGCTATCTGCTGCGCGACCAGCATCCGGACCTGGCCGAGTTGCCGATACGCGAGGTCGAAGGCGGCTGGGGCAATCAGATGTGGCGACTCGGCGACGAGCTGGCGGTGCGGATCCAGCGCATGGACACCGCCCCTGGCCCCCAGCTCAAGGAACGGCGGTGGCTGCCGCTGCTCGCCCCACGCCTGCCGCTACCGATTCCCGTCCCGGTACGAAGTGGCGCACCGTCTGAGCGCTTCCCCAAGCTGTGGACGGTCATGACTTGGGTGCCGGGCCTGCCGCTGGATCGCGGGGCGATCACCCGCAGTGAGCACGCCGCCGACACCCTGGCAGCGTTCCTCCGGGCGCTGCACGTGACAGCACCTGCAGACGCACCGACAGATGGGGACGGTCGAGGCGCCCATCCGAGGGATTCCACGAACGGCTTCGACTACTTCTTCAGCGCCGTCGACGCGGACGCGATCGGCTCCGATGCCGCAGCCATCCGCGCCGTCTGGGACGACGCCGTCGCGGCCCCCGGGTGGGAGGGCCCACCGGTATGGGTGCATGGCGACCTGCATCCTGCGAACGTTGTTGTCGCAGAGGGGACCCTCGCGGGAGTCGTGGACCTCGGCGACTTGTTCGCTGGGGACCCGGCGGTCGACCTGGCTGCCGCCTGGGTGTTGCTGCCGACGGGCGCGGCCGCGCGCTTCTTCGCCGCCTATGCGGCAGCTGACGAGGCGACGGTCCGGCGCGCCCGCGGACTGGCTGCCGTGAAGAGTCTGTTCTTGATGTTGATGGGCCAGAACGGGGACCGCGGCATCCCCGGCGGCAAGCCGGCGTGGGGTCCAGCAGGCCGGGCTGCGCTCGACCGGGTCTTGCGCGATCCCCTGGCGGATCTCACGGGCACATCCCGGTCAGGTCGTGATGCATAGGTGTGAGCGCGTTGATCTTGCCTATGTGTGGAGTAGTTCGACGCCGTCGTGGGCGCGGGTGTTGACGCCGTCGGTGAAGGCGTCCTCGACGCGGACGGCATAGGCAGGGGCCATGTGTTCGCGGACCTGGTCGAGGGTGAACCAGCGGACTCGCTGGGACTCGTCGGTCTGCTGCGGGGTGCCTGCGACCGGGTGGCAGCGGAAGACGAGGGCGACGATTCCGCGGGTCAGGTTCTTGTAGGCGCCGGTGAGACGTTCGACCTCGACCTCGATGCCGGTCTCCTCGACCACCTCGCGGGCGACGCCCTGTTCGAAGGTCTCCCCCAGCTCCAGGACGCCGCCGGGCGGTTCCCAGTGGGCGTTGTCGCGGCGCTGGACGACGAGGACCCGGCCGTCTTCGTTGATCACGATGCCTGCGACGCTGACCGAGTGTTTGGGTGTGTCGCTCATGCGGATGCCTCCAGGGACCGGCTGACTGGGTAACCTAACAGTCCCCTGGACGACTGGAGGAGTTGCGTGCAACTCGGGTCGATCGACC
>Ga0207641_10003300_pt1 | contig 14357 bp, 14 predicted proteins | sample KBSSwiS62_FD_184306 | JGI IMG/M metagenome (GOLD analysis project Ga0207641, IMG submission 184306) | Switchgrass rhizosphere microbial communities from Kellogg Biological Station, Michigan, USA - KBS Switchgrass S6-2 (SPAdes) (version 2) | ecosystem: Host-associated > Plants > Roots >... | reverse complement strand
AGTGGACGTTGAACCGCAGGAAGTCGATCAGCTCGCAGGCGGCGTCGATCTCGGCCTGCTGGACGGACTTGGACTGGCCGAGCATGGTGCTCGCGTTGATCCGGTCCCGCCACGGCCCGGCGAGGAGGTCGGCGGCGCGCAGGAAGACGGCGGCGCGCTCGTCGAACGGGAGCGCGGCCCAGCCGGGCGCGGCCTGCGCGGCGGCCTCGACGGCGTCGGCGACGTCCGCGTCCGTCGCGTTCGCCGACACCCCGACGACCGACGAGCGCAGGTGCGGCTCGCGGACCTCGAACCGCTCCCCGGCGGCCATCCGACGGATCCCACCGACCGTCATGGGCAGGTCGGGGGCCGCGCCGCGGACGGCCGCGACGGCGGCCTCCAGCGAGGCGCGTTCCGCGGACCCCGGGGCGTAGGTGCGGACCGGCTCGTTGGCGGGCTCCGGCACGGTGCTGATCGCGTCCAGTGTGGTCATTCCGGTCATCCCTTCACGAGCGAGCGGAGCAGGAAGCCGAGGTTGGTCGGGCGTTCCGCGAGCCTGCGGGCGAAGTAGCCGTACCAGTCGGCGCCGAACGGGGTATAGACGCGCATCGGGTACCCCGCCGCGGCGAGCCTGCGTTGTTCGGGGACCCGTACGCCGTAGAGCATCTGGAACTCCACCGGCCGCCCGGAGGCGAGCGCGCGGGAGATCATCCGCGGATCGTGCGTGCCGACCAGCGGCTCCCCGTCGCCGGCGAGCAGGATGTCGAGGCAGCGTTCGTAGGCGGCGTCGACCTCGCCCTTCGTCGGGAACGCGACGGACGCGGGCTCGGCGTAGGCGCCCTTGACCAGCCGGACCCGGGTGTCGGCGAGCGCCCGGCAGTCCGCCTCGGTCCGGCGCAGCGCGGCCTGCAGCACCGCGCCGGTCCGGGGGAAGTCGGCCCGGAGCTTCGCGACGGTCTCCAGGGTCGCGTCCGTGGTCGTGTGGTCCTCCATGTCCACGGTGACCGTGGTGCCGGCCCGCTCGGCGGCGGCGCAGATCTCCGCGGCGTGGTCGAGCGCGTCGGGCCCTAGCGCGGAGAGCTTGACCGAGACCTCGACGTGCGCGGCGAGCCCCCCGAGCCGGTCCAGCAGGGTGACGTAGGCGTCGCGGTTCCGGGCGGCCTGCGCGGCCGAGTCGACGTTCTCGCCGAGGTGGTCGAGGGTGACCAGCCTGCCGTCCGCGACCAGGGCGGTGGCGGCGGCGAGGGCGGTGTCGAGGGTCTCCCCGGCCACGAACCGGTCGACGAGGCCGCTGCGCGCGACGGAGGTGACGAGCCCGCGGACGGCGGGACGGCGGCTCGCGGCGAGGACGGCCGAGCTGTAGAGCGTCATGGTGCCTCCCTCGGTCCAGGGTTCTCCTCGCCGCCCCGCGGGGATATGGACAGACGTCTGAAGGATCACGCCCGCGCTCCTACACTCGTCCGATGGAGCTGCAGGACGTCGTGGACGAGGTCTCGCGGACCCTCGGCGAGCCGGTGGTGCTGGAGGACCGGGACTTCACCCTCGTCGCGTACGGCAGCCATCCCGACGAGCTGGACCCGGTCCGGCAGCGCACGATCCTGCAGCGCCGGTCCACGGCGGCGGTGCAGGCGTGGTTCGAGCGGTTCGGGATCGCGACCAGCGAGAAGCCGGTGCGCACGCCGGACGACGCGGAGTTCGGCGTCGTCGCGCGGGTGTGCCTGCCCGCCCGCTGGAACGGCGTGACCTACGGCTACCTCTGGGTCCTCGACGCGCGACACCGGATCTCCGACGCCGAGCTCGAGCGCGTGATGCGGCACGCCGCCCGGGCCGGGACGATCATGGCCGGGCAGGCGCGGACGCGGGAGCACCTCGCCGAGCAGGCCCGGGACCTGCTGGTCGCCGACCCGGACACCGCGGAGGCCGCGGCGGCGGAGATCGACCGGCTCGGGGCGATCGGGCGGGACCGGCCGATCCGGGCGATCGCCGTCCGGTCGGGCTCCGAGGGCGCGGCGGCTCCGCTCGCGGGCCGCGCGGCGGTCTCAGGGTCGGGAGTGGAGGCGGACGAGGTGGGGTCGGCGCCGCTGGTGAACCCATGGCGGCTGCCCCGGGGCGCCGTCGTCGCGGACGTGGCGGACCACGCCCTGCTGCTCGCCCCGGCCGCCGCTGCCGAGGAGGTCGCGGCGGCGGCGCGGCGGCTGCTGGCCGAGCGGGCCGAGGACGTCGTCGTGGGGATCGGCGGCGAGCGCGCCGACCTCGTCGGCCTGCGGGACAGTGCGCGGGAGGCGCGGATCGCGCTGCGGGTGGCGCGCGCCGTGCCGCGGCTGCGCCCGACCGCGCACTGGGACGCGCTCGGTGCCTACCGGCTGCTGGCGTGCGGGCCCCGGCCCGCGCTGCGGGCGGGGGCGGTGGACGCCGCCGTGCTGCCGCTGCTCGCACACCCCGTGCTCACCGAGACGGCCACGGTCTACCTCGACCTCGCCGGCAACGCCGCCCGCACGGCGGCGGCCCTGCGGATCCACCGGCAGACCCTCTACCACCGGCTCGGCCGGATCGCGGAGCTGACCGGGCTGGACCTCGCGGACGGTCAGGACCGGCTCACCCTGCATCTCGCGCTGACGCTGGCGCCGGTGGTGCGCTGACCGTCTCCAGCGGCACGTGCACGCCCCGCACCACCCCGACCTGGACGCCCTGGCGGGGGAGCACGGCGTCGAGCAGCCAGTCGGCGGCGACCCGGACGCGGTTCCCGGGCATCGACAGCAGGTGGTACCCGCGGGTGACGACGGTCGCCGGGAACCCGGACAACGGGACGCCGAGCGGGTTGGCGGCCGCGTCGGTACCGCCGAGCTCCACGACGAAGCCCAGGTCGTGGTGCTTGTAGGTGCCCGGCGTGCCCACGCCGAGGGCGGCCGCGACGTTCCGCGCGGCGAGCGCGCCCTGTCGGGTGGCGTGCTGGGCGGTCATGGCGGTGGTCCTGCCGGGGCGCGTGACGTCCGGGACCGCGGCGGCGTCCCCGCACGCGACGATCTCGGGATGGCCGGGCACCGCCAGGTCCGTCCCGACGACGAGGCGACCCTGGGCGGTGGCCAGCCCCAGAGCGTCGACCAGGGGATCGGGGCGCACGCCGACGCACCACGCGAGCGTGTGGGTGGCGATCTCCTGGCCGGTCGTGAGCAACACGGCGTTCCTCCGCGCCTCCTTCACCGACTGCCCCGTCCGCACCTCGACGCCGCGCTCGCGCAGCGCTCGGTCCGCGGTGCGGGACAGCCGCGGGTCGAGCTCGGGCAGGACGCGCTCGGCGAGGTCGAGCAGCAGCCAGCGGACCGGGGTGTCCCGCAGCGACCGGTAGCGGGCGGCGAGGTCCGCGGTGAAGCTCGCCGCCTGCGCGGCGAGCTCGGTCCCGGTGTAGCCCGCGCCGACGGTGACGAACGTGCACCGGGCCGCCTTCTCGGCCGGATCGGTCGCGGTGGCCGCCAGCTCGATCTGGCGGATCAGGTGGTCCCGCAGGTACAGGGCCTCGGGCAGGCCGCGGAAGCCGTGCGCGTGCTCGGCGACGCCGGGGACGGGCAGCAGCTTGTTCACGCTCCCGACGGACAGCACCAGCCGGTCGTAGGTCAGCTCGCCGCCGCCGCCCTCGGGGTCGGCGTAGGACAGGGTCCGGTTCTCGACGTCGATCGACCGCACCTCGCCCAGAACGATCTCCGCGCCCCTCAGGGAGCGGGCTAGCGGCACCGCGACCCGCCGCGGCTCCAGGGTCCCGACGGCGACCTCCGGGAGCAGCGGGAGGTAGAGGAAGTGGTCGAGCTGGTCCACCACGGTGACCCGAGCGCGCCCGCGGAGCCTGCGGAGCAGCGCCTTCGCCGCGGTGTGCCCCGCGAACCCGGCCCCGACCACGACGATCCGGGGCAGGTCGACGTCCGGGGCGGCGGCGGTGGGGCGACGGCGCGGCAGCGGCATGAGGTGATCCTCCCGCCGCACCGCCCACCCGGCCACCCCGCGAGTCCCACACCACCGCCCGCGAGTCCCACACCACCGGCCGCGAGTCCCACACCAGCGGCCGCGAGTCCCACACCACCGCCCGCGAGTCCCACACCGCCGGCCGCGAGTCCCACCTCACCGGCCGCGAGTCCGACGCCTCAGGCCGCGAGTCCGACACCGGGATGCGCGCTCGTTGCGTTCCGGGAGCGGGTGATCGGGCCGCCGGGTCGGTGTGGTCGGGACCGCTCGACACTCGACGTGGTGATCGTCGAGACCGCGGGGTTCAGGCCCCGTCGGGCGCAGCCCTCGCACTCTCGGTGATCATGAAGGGGTGGCGGGCCGACCGCGCCCAGACCCTCGCGCTCGGCCCTGTCCCGGGTGGCTGCGGCGTCCGACCCGCGGCCTGCGGCGTCCGACTCGCGGACTGAGGTGTCCGACTTGCGGCCGGTGGTGTGGGACTCGCGGACTGAGGTGTGGGACTCGCGGCCGGTGGTGTGGGACTCGCGGACGGGTAGGAGACCCGGCCGGGCGCGAAGGGATCGGTCATCCCCGCTCCTCGAACACGCCGAGGACGTTCCCGCCCGGGTCCCGGAAGCGGGCCGTGATCTCGGGGTGGTCGCCGCCGATCTCCTGGACGACCTCCCCGCCCGCGGCCCGGATCGCGGCGACGGTGGCGACCGCGTCGTCCACCATCACGTACACGAGCAGACCCGGCTCGGCCGGTGCGCGGCCGGTGACCCAGGTGCCGCTGACCTCGCCGACGCCGTCGTCGAAGGCGAGGGAGCCGTCGCCGCGGCGGCGGGTCCGCCAGCCGAAGACGGACTCGTAGAACTCCGCGGAGGCGGCGACGTCCGTCGCGGGGAGCTCGAGGTAGCAGATCTTGCCCTGGCCGAGCGTCGGCGCCATGGCGGACTCCTTCACCTCTGTCGGACCCCGGCCAATCTAGACCCGACCAGGGCTACCGGCCGAGCTCCCGGGCCAGCGCCGCCACGGTCTCCAGCGCCGCGGCGTACTCGGTCTCGGCCCGTTCACGCTGGTCCGCTAGGGCGGGGAGGGTGGCGGCCAGGGCGAGCGGGGCGGTGACCACCGAGACGGCCATGCCGAGCGCCGTGCCCAGGACGATCTCCAGCACCGGCACCTCGTGGTCCCAGCCCGCGGTGGGGGAGCCCTCGTCGTAGGCCAGCCCCTGGCTCGTCACGACGACGGCGGGGCGGCCGGCGAGGGGCTGGGTCGGCCCGTCGAACGGGGTGGTGACGCCCGGGACGTGGATGTAGTCGACCCAGGCCTTGAGGGTGGAGGGCAGCGAGTAGTTGTAGAGGCCGGCGCCCACCAGCAGCACGTCCGCGGCGAGCAGCTCGTCGATCAGCTCCCGCTGCAGGGTCTCGGCCGCCTCCGGGACCGCGGCGTCCGCCGGGCGCAGGCGCGGCGGCCAGTGCAGGTCCGCGTCGGGCAGGTGGGGGAGCTGGTCGCGGTGCAGGTCGCGGCGGGTGACCAGGTGGTCCGGACCGAGCGCGCGCCACGTCTCGGCGAACCGGGCGGTGAGGGCCCGTGAGCGCGAGCGGCGCAGGTCGGCGGAGGAGTCCAGGTGCAACAGGTTCGGCACGGTGGGCACGCTACCGATCTCCCCGGCGGAGTTCGACGCGCGCACGGCTGCGGGCTCGGTCAGGGAGGCGCGCCGTTCCCGCGCTGCGGCCCCGTCCGCAGCTCGCGCAGGTTCCACCGCCCCGGCTCGCCCACCAGCACCGCCACGGCCAGCGGGTCCACGTCCACCCGCCACACCGCGGCCGGGGGCGCGCCGAGGGCGGCGGCCAGCGCGGCCCGCACCACCGCCGGGTCGACGACGGCGAGCAGCCCGCGCGGCCGGGCGGGCACCGCGCGCAGCCAGGCCCCGATCCGGGCGACGAACGCCGCCCAGGTCTCCCCGCCGTGTGGGGCGGACTCGGGGTCGGTGAGCCAGCGGGTGAGGCCGTCCGGGTCGGTGGCGGCGACGTCGTCGAGGGTGCGGCCCGCCCAGCTGCCGTGGTCCAGCCCGGCCAGTGCGGGCTCGTCCGCGGCGGGCAGGTCCAGCGCCGTGGCCGTCTCCCGGCACCGGGCCGACGGCGCGCTGCGGACATCCTCGTAGCGGGGGAGTCGCACGGCGGGCAGCGGTCCGTCCAGCGGCTCGTCGGCGGGGAACCCCGAGCGTCGCACGGCCGCGGTCGGCCCGTGGGTCAGCAGGGTCACGCGCACGTCGGACAGTGTGGACCGTCGCGCCCCGGGCCGGACGCCCGGGACCTGTCGTAGGGTCGTCGCCATGCTCAGTCGAGGCGCGGTGCTGCGCGAGGTACCCGGTCGCTTCGAGGTCGTCGAGCTGGAGGTGGACGATCCGCGCCAGGGCGAGATCCGGGTCAAGATGGTGGCCAGCGGGCTCTGCCACTCGGACGACCACCACGCGAAGGGCGACCAGAAGGTCGCGATCCTGCCGTTCGCGGGCGGGCACGAGGGCGCCGGGATCGTCGAGGCCGTCGGCCCGTCGACCAGCGGCTTCGCCGAGGGTGACCACGTCGTGTTCTCGTTCCTGCCCGCGTGCGGCAGGTGCCGCTGGTGCGCCCACGGCATGCAGAACCTCTGCGACCTCGGTGCCTCGCTGGGCACCAACGCCCGCTGGGACGACCCGACCTCTTTCCGGCTCGCGCTCGACGGCGCCCCCGTCGGGCAGATGTGCGGGATCTCGACCTTCTGTGAGTACACGACCGTCTCCACGGCGTCCGCGGTCAAGGTGGACAAGGACATCCCGCTCGAGATCGCCTGCCTGACGGGCTGTGGCGTCGGCACGGGCTGGGGCGCGGCGGTGAACTCGGCGGACGTCCGGCCGGGGCAGGTCGTGATCGTCATGGGCATCGGCGGGATCGGGATCAACGCCGTGCAGGGTGCCGCGCACGCGGGCGCCTCGGCGGTGATCGCCGTCGACCCGGTCGGGTTCAAGCGCGAGCAGGCGCCGCTGTTCGGCGCCACCCACGCCGTCGCGGACATCCGGGAGGCCGCGGAGCTCGCCCGCGGGCTCACGAACGGGCAGGGCGCGGACGCGGCGATCGTCACCGTCGGCGTCACCACCGGCGCGCACGTGGGGCAGGCGCTCAAGGCGGTGCGCAAGGCTGGGACGTGCGTGGTCGTCGGGCTCGGGGAGGTGCGCTCGGGGGAGGGCGACATCCCGCTGATGGAGCTGGTGCTCTTCCAGAAGCGGCTGCAGGGCTCGCTGTTCGGCGCGAGCGCGCCCAGCGCGGACATCCCGGCGCAGCTGGAGCTCTACCGGCGCGGCGCGCTCAAGCTGGACGAGCTCGTGACCACCCGATACACCCTGGACCAGGTCGCCGAGGGGTTCGAGGACATGCACGCGGGCCGCAACCTGCGCGGCGTCGTCGTGTTCTGATCCGCTCCGGAGGCGGCAGGCCTCGCGGAGGCTCAGGCGGCGGTGCGGGTCGAGGCGGCCAGCCCCTCCAGCATCGCGATGTTCAGCTCGAAGGCGTGCACGGCCTCGTCGCACACCCGGCGCTGCTCGATCTCGTCCCACGGCGCCGTGTCCAGCAGGGCGCGGTAGCGGGTGCGGAACCGCGACGGGCTGCCGAGCGCGGAGAAGTCGTAGAACAGCGCCCCGGCGCCGGTGATCCCGTAGGTCTTCCGCAGCAGTGACCCGACGACCTGGCCCCCGGCGAGATCGCCGAGGTAGCGGGTGTAGTGGTGGGCCACGAACCGGATCGGGTCCGCCTCGGCGAGCCGGGCCGCGTAGGCCTCGGTCTCGGGGAGCAGCCGGGGCGAGGCCACCGAGCCGCCGAGCGCCTCGACGTCCTGCACCAGGGCGGGGAGCCGGTGCAGCTCCTCGATCACGAACGGTCCGGCGGCGGGGTCCTCCCGCAGCTCCGCGGCCCGACCCTCCAGCGCGCCGTAGACGGCGAGGTACTGCTCGGCCAGCAGCGCGACGTCCTCGACGGGAAGCCGCCCGTCGAGCAGCGCGGCCATGTAGGTCGAGTGGTGAGCACGCTCGTGGACGGCCACGGTGGCCTCCCGCAGAGCTGTGGAGAGAACCACCGCGACCTCCCGCTATCTGACGACGTGTCAGATAGAGCGTAGAGCACCGGCCGGACTGAGGCTACCCTTAGTTCGCGTGGACCATCCCGAGGACGACCCGGACGGCGGACTCGATGGAGCCCGCGAGCTCCTCCGGCGGGACGTCCACGATCTGCCGCGCACCCACCGCCGCGCCGATCATGGCGACCAGCACGGCCGGGTCCTCGGCGACCATGACGCCCGCGGCGACGCCGTCGGCGACGATCGCGGCCAGCCGGTCCGAGATCGGGTCCGCATGCGCGGCGATCCGCCGGTACGCGCTCGGGTCCAGGGCGTGGGCCAGCGCCTGGCCCGGCGGGAGGTGGAACTCCGCGAGCCGCTGCAGCTGCAGCCGCACGAACACCGCCAGCCGCTCGACGGGCCCCGGCGCGGCCGTCAGCGCCGCCTCCAGGTCCGCGACGTAGCGGGCGGCCTCGTGCTCGACGAACGCGACCAGCAGCGCCTGCCGGTCCGGGAAGTGGTTGTAGATCGACGACCGGCCGACGCCGGCCGCGGCGGCGACGCCCGCCAGTGTGACGCCGTCGAACCCGTGCGCGTAGAGCTGCTCCCGCAGGGCCGCGAAGACGCGGGTGCGCACCTCGCCGCGGTGGGCGGCGAGGGACCCTCCGAGCACCTTCGGCACCGACCCAGGGTAATGCCCGGCCCGGGTCGAACGGCCCGATCGGGTCGGGTGCCGTCACCGGTCTGCCGGTTGACCCCCCTGCCCGATGGGCGCAGGGTGGGGCCCGGCGGGAAGTGAGGGAGGTCACGCTGATTCGGTCGATGGAGCGGTCCGCGTTCGCCGCGGAGAGCGTCGTCATGCACCACGGTGTGGTCGCCGTGCGGCTGGCCGGTGAGCTGGACGCGGACTCCCGCGCGCGCCTGCACGACGCGCTGTCCGCCGCGACCATCGGGGCGCGGGCGGTCGTGGTGGACCTGTCGGACGTCACGCACCTGGGCTCCGTCGGGGTGAGCGCGCTGCTCGGCGCCTACACCCGCACCGGCGGTCGGGTGCACCTCGCGGGCCTGGACGTGCATCCCGCCGTCCGCCGGGTGGGCGAGCTGCTCGGACTCCATCGGCACTTCGTCGTGCACCCGGACGTCGCGGGGTTCCTGACCGCCGTCCGGTGACGCCTGCGAAGCTGGTCCCATGCGAATCAGCGTCTTCGGGTTCCTCGGCGACGGGGCAGGCGGCTCCGTCGTCGACGCCTTCGTCGCCGAGCTGGAGCGGCTGCGCGCGGAGGGGTTCCGCCGGCTGTGGGCGGCCCAGCTACCACAGGAGCCGGACCTGCTGACGGTGCTGGCGGTCGCGCTGCGCGAGGTCCCGGACATCGAGGTCGGCACCGGCGTGGTGCCGATCCATGCGCAGCACCCGATGTCGCTGGCCCAGCGCGCACTGACGACCAACCTGGTCGGCGCGGGCAGGCTGACGCTCGGGATCGGGCTGAGCCACCGCGCCGTCACCGAGGGGCAGTGGGGCATCTCCTGGGACCGCCCGGTGCGGCGGATGGGGGAGTACCTGGACGGGCTGCTGCCGCTGCTGGCGGGGGACCAGGCGGACGTCACCGGCGAGCTGCTGACCACGCGCGGGCGGCTGCGGATCCCGGGCGCCCCGGCTCCGGACGTCTATCTCGCCGCGCTCGGCCCGCAGCTGCTGCGGCTCGCCGGGCGCCGCACGGCCGGGACGGTCACCTGGATGACCGGGCCGAAGACCCTGCGCGAGCACGTGGTCCCCACTCTGACCGCGGCGGCCGAGGAGGCGGGCCGCACCGCCCGGGTCGTCGCGGCGCTGCCGGTGGCCGTGACGGACGATGTCGACGCGGCCCGCGCCCTCGCCGCCCGCCGGTTCGCGATCTACGGCAGGCTGCCCTCGTACCGCGCGATGCTGGACCGCGAGGGCTACGCGGGACCCGCGGACGCCGTACTGGTGGGAGACGAGTGCGAGGTCGCGGAGCGGCTCGCGGAGCTGCGGGAGATCGGGGTCGCGGAGTTCGTGGGCATCCCCGTGGCGTCGGACGAGGAGGGTGCGGCCCGCACCCGCGCGGCGATGCTCGCGGCCGCGACCGAGCCTGCGGAGTCGACGATCTGAACTCGACGTGGCCGTGGCGACCGGGTGACGGCCTGCGGTCGTCGACGTGAGGAGTGGCGTGGCAGGCTTCAGCCGCGGCCGGGCCGCCGTTTACCCTGGCCGCAGTAGCCCCAGCGATCTCCGAGGTGACTTTTGAGCGTCGAGGCGCCCGACCTGCCCGTGCCCGCCGAGTCCGGAGCCGACTCCGGAGCAGACACCAGGCCGATCCTCGGCGAACGACGTACCGGCTGGCAGCAGGGCCTGGTCTGGTCCTTCGTGGTGATCCCGATGATCGCGCTGCTGGCCACCGTCCCGGTCGTGTGGGGCTGGGGCCTGGGCTGGTGGGACGTGGTGATCGCCGCCGTGTTCTACACCGTCGGGATCCTGGGCGTGACCGTCGGCTACCACCGCCACTTCACGCACCGCTCGTTCAAGGCACAGCGCTGGCTGCGGGTGGCGCTCACGATCACCGGCTCGATGGCCATCCAGGGCTCGATGATGGCCTGGGTCGCCGACCACCGCCGCCACCACGCCTACTCCGACAAGGACGGGGACCCGCACTCGCCGTGGCGGTACGGCACCTCGCCGTGGGCCGTCGCGCGCGGGTTCGTGTGGTCCCACATCGGCTGGCTGTTCGACCGCGACAAGACGAACTGGGAGCGGTTCATCCCGGACCTGTTGGCGGACAAGGCGCTGCGCCGCGCGAGCGGGCTGTTCGGGCTGTGGGTCACGGCGAGCCTGGTGCTCCCCGCGGTGCTCGGCGGGCTCCTGACCTGGTCCTGGGCGGGCGCGGTCACCGGCTTCTTCTGGGGCGGGCTGGTCCGGATGGCCGTGTGCCACCACGTGACCTGGTCGATCAACTCGATCTGCCACATGTGGGGCGCACGGCCGTTCAAGTCGCGGGACCGCAGCCGCAACTTCTGGCCGCTCGCGATCCTGTCCATGGGCGAGAGCTGGCACAACCTGCACCACGCCGACCCGACGTGCGCCCGGCACGGCGTGCTCAAGGGGCAGGTCGACATCTCGGCGCGGGTGATCTGGTTCTTCGAGCGCTTCGGCTGGGCGAGCGACGTCCGCTGGCCCACCACCCGCCGCCTGGAGCGCCTGCGGCGGACTGCCTAGTGCGGTGACCACGAACGTGCGCCGGGTGATCGCGGGATCCGGGTGGTTCCTCGCAAGGCGCCCCTGCACCGCCTGTACCGGGCGTACCGGGGTGCGGGGGCAACGCCGCGAGGGGCCGCCCGGGCCCGCGAGGACCGGTGAACGTTCGTGGTCACCGCACTAGGGTCCGGGCGTGATCGTCGACTTCGGGGCCGTGCGGACCGAGTTCGCGCTGCCCAGCGGGTTCCCACCCGAGGTGCTGGCGGAGGCCGAGCGCGCCGCGGCGTCGCCGACCGGCGAGCGGACCGACGCCACGGACGTCCCGCTGGTCACGATCGACCCGCCGGGCTCGAAGGACCTCGACCAGGCGGTCGGGATCGCGCGCACCCGCCGCGGCTTCACCGTGCACTACGCGATCGCGGACGTCGGTGCCGTGGTCGCCGCGGGCGGTCCGCTGGACGCCGAGGTCCGCCGGCGCGGCCAGACCGTCTACCTGCCGGACGGCTCGGTCCCGCTGCACCCGCCGGTGCTCTCCGAGGCCGCCGCCAGCCTGCTGCCGGACGGCCCGCGCCCCGCCGTGCTCTGGCGGATCGAGCTCGACGCGGCGGGCGAGACCCGCTCCGTCGACGTCCGACGGGCACTCGTCCGCTCCCGCGCCCGGCTGGACTACGCGGGGGTCCAGGAGAGCGTGGACCGCGGCACCGTGCACGAGGCGATCGCCCCGCTCGTCGAGCTGGGGCCGCTGCGCCGGGCCCTCGCCGTCGCGCGCGGGGCGGTGGAGCTGGAGCTGCCGGAGCAGGAGGTCGTCCCGGACGGGGCGGGCGGCTGGACCGTCCGGATCCGGCGGCGGACCGTCGTCGAGGACTGGAACGCCGAGATCTCGCTGCTCACGGGCATGTCGGCGGCCCGGATGATGCTGGACGCCGGCGTCGGGCTGCTGCGTACGCTGCCCGCCCCGGAGCCGGAGGCGGTGGCCGCCCTGCGGCGCACCGCCCTGGAGCTGGGCGTCGGCTGGCCCGACGGCGCCACCCCCGCCCAGGTCCTCACGGGACTCAAGCATGCCGATCAGGCACCCACCACGCTCGCCGTCCGGCGCGCCGCGACGACCCTGCTGCGCGGCGCGTCCTACGCGGCGTTCGGGAACGGCACCCCGCCCCCGGAGGACCCCGGGCACGGCGGGATCGGCGCGCCGTACGCGCACGTCACCGCCCCCCTGCGCCGCCTGGTGGACCGGTTCGGCAGCGAGGTCTGCCTCGCCGTGGCCGCGGGCGCGGAGGTGCCGGGCCCGCTGGCCGAGGCGCTGCCCGCCCTGCCGGAGCTGATGAGCGCGTCGGACCGCGTCGCGAACGCCGTCTCGCGGGCGTGCACGGACCGCACCGAGGCCACCGTCCTGGCCGACCGGACGGGGGAGGAGTTCCTCGCGGTCGTGCTGCGCGAGGAACCCGGTGAGGTGTTCGTCCCGGAGCCGCCGGTGCTCGCCCGGTGCAGCGGCACCCTGCGGGTGGCGGACACCGTCCGCGTCCGGGTGGCGGAGGCCGACCCGGCGACCGGCACGGTGCGGTTCGCGGTGAGCGCAGAGGTGAGCTGAGGTTGTCCTGTCAAACCCGACCGGGTGTCCCGATCGACACGCTCGGCAAGGGCCCGGTCACCAGTAGCGTCAGCGCCCGGCACGGCACAGGAGGACGGGCGTGGAGCAGCGGGTGCGCTACGGGATCGAGCACGAGGTGGCGTTCCGCCGCGCCGACGGCGCGTTCGCGGACTTCACGAACACCACGTTCGAGGAGCTGCAGGGGATCGTCGACGCCCTGCCCGAGGACCCCGCCGACTACCCCGACCTGCGCATCGGGGACCAGGGGATCAAGCGCAAGCGCTGGTACGTCGAGGGATTCGAGCGCTTCGACGAGGCGGGGGAGCTGCTGCGCTGCGACCCGAAGGGCATCGAGATCCGCACCCGCATCCACGACTCCGTGGACGCGGCCGTCGCGGCGCTGAGCACGGACCTCCAGACACTCGACCGGGCCGCCCGCGGCCGCGGCCTGCAACCGTGGGTGATCGCGTTCAACCCGCTCCGGTCCAGCTATCCGATCGTCCCGCCGCTCAACGCGTGGGAGAGCGCGCACCGCACGGGCTCGCCCGAGGAGCGGACCGCGCACCTGCACATGGTCACGCACGGCCCGGACCTGAACCTCTCGGTCGCGGGCCTGGGCGGGGCGGCGCTGGTGGACGCGGGCGCGAAGCTCACGCACTACTCGCCGTGGATCGTCCCGTTCTCGTTCAACTCGCCGTGGCGGGACGGCGCCGCGTGGGGCGGCCTGTCCGCCCGGACCGCGGTGCGCACCGGCGCCCGGCCCGCGGCGATGGTGTTCCTCGAGCCCGGGTCGCCGCACGCGCTCGGCACGGACCCGTCGCTGACCCAACCCGCCCGGCTGCCCGCCGAGATCGGCCGGATCGAGTTCAAGGCCTGCGACGCCTGCCCCGATCCCGCCCTCTACGGCGAGCTGCTCAGCCTGCTCACCGGCCTCGTGCTGGACGACACCCTGCCGGGCCGCGCGCTCGTCCCGGACGCCGCCGCGCACCGGCACGTCGCCCGGGCCGGGCTGACCGACCCGGACACGCACGCGTGCGCCGGCGAGCTGCTGACGGCCGCGGAACGCGCGCTCCCGGACCGGCCCGCGGACCTGGCCCGGCTCGCCGCGCTCCGGGAGCGGTGGGCGCGCCGGGAGAGCCCCGCCGCACTGCTGCTCGCCGCGTCACCCGATCTCACCGGCTGACCGGGACGTCAGAGCGGTCGATCAGGCAAGGGCTCTGACGTCCCGGTCGGCGTCCGGGTTCAGTGGTAGGTGTGGGCCTCGTCCGGGTAGGCGCCCCCGCGCACGTCCGCGGCGTAGGAGCGCGCCGCCTCCAGCAGGGCATCGCCCAGCTGCGCGTACTGCTTCACGAAGCGCGGGACCCGGCCCCGGTTCATGCCCGCCATGTCCGACCAGACCAGGACCTGGGCGTCGCAGTCCCCGCCCGCGCCGATGCCGATCGTCGGGATCGTGAGCTCGGCGGTGACCCGCTTCGCCACCTCACCCGGCACCATCTCCAGCACCACCGCGAAGGCACCCGCCTCCTGCAGCGCGAGCGCGTCCTCCACCAGCCGGTGCCTTCG
>Ga0207641_10003292_pt1 | contig 14370 bp, 11 predicted proteins | sample KBSSwiS62_FD_184306 | JGI IMG/M metagenome (GOLD analysis project Ga0207641, IMG submission 184306) | Switchgrass rhizosphere microbial communities from Kellogg Biological Station, Michigan, USA - KBS Switchgrass S6-2 (SPAdes) (version 2) | ecosystem: Host-associated > Plants > Roots >... | reverse complement strand
CGACCAGCGCGTTGAGCAGCGTGGACTTGCCCGCCTTGACCTTCCCGGCGAACGCGACCCGCAGCGGCTCGTCGAACCGGGCGAGGTGCTCGCGCAGCCAGCCGACGGCCTGGGGGTCGTCCGCGAAGACCTCGATCGTCCGGCGCAGCAGCGCCCGGACCTCCGCCCCCAACGTGCCGGCGCGTCCATGGTTCGCCCGCGGCTGCTCGCTCACGATCCGGCCGCCAACGCCTCGGCCCGCGCCCCGAGTGCCCGCACCCGCCCGAGCTCCGCCTCGAGGTCCGCGATCCGCCTGCCGCGGTCCGCGGCGTCGGTGGAGACGGCGTTCTGTGCCGCGGCGACGGACGCGGCGAGCGAGCGGGACAGCTCGTCCGCGAGCACGGTGAAGTGGTCGCGGAGCTGGCGTTGCGCGCGGCGCAGCGTGTCCCGCGAGTCCTTGCCGACCTGGAAGGTGACCTCGTCGATGTGCCTGCGCACGGCGTTCTTCGCCTCGGCCCGGCGCCGGTCCCGGATCCGCTTGTACTCGTCCCGCACGGTCTTGCCGCCGAACAGCAGCCCGGCCGCGATCGAGACGGGATTGAGCAGCGCGAGCCCCACGAAGCTCGTCGCGAGCCCGATCATCAGCACGCCGCCGTACCCGCCGCGCATCCCGACGAACAGCCGCTGCCCCACCCCGAACCGCTCGCTCTCCGGCTTCTGCAGCGGGTCCACCGAGCCTGCCAGCCTGCCGCCGTCGATCCGGATCTCCGGGACGGCGGCGTCCGCCTGCTCGGAGAAGTGCTCCGCCACCTGTTCGGCGAGCCAACGGGCGCGCTGCGCGGTCCACACGTAGTTCGCCGAGGTCGCCTGTGCCACCTGCTGGTGGAACCACTCGGCGAACTGCTCCCAGACGGTGGTGGGGTCGGCGTCGTCCAGCAGCTGCTCGGCGTCTCGGGTCACGGCCCGCAGCCGGTCCCGCAGGTCGTACTCGATGTCGGAGATCAGGTCCGCGACGCCGTCGTTCAGCGTGATCTGCCAGCGCGCGGAGCGCTGCCGCAGCTCGTCCGCCTTCTCCTTGGCCGCCGTCAGCTCGGCGACCAGGGCCTCGGCGCCCGCGGGGTCCCGCAGCGCGGCCAGCTCCGCGGTGAAGGACGCGGCCAGCTGCTCGGCCACGGCGTTGACGTCCTGGCTGGTGGAGCGCCGGTCCAGGTCGTCCGCGCGGGCCACGACCTTGCGCAGCAGGAACCCGACGAGCGGCGCGAACCCGGACTCGGCCAGCAGCTCCGGGTCCGTGGTCTCGGCCCCTGCCAGCCGCAGGTCGGCGGAGACGGGATGGACCTCGGCGGCGATCCCGGCCCCGGCCAGGTGCCCCCGGTCCAGCTCGACGATCCGCCGCCAGTGGGGGTGGAGGTCCGTCTTGGTCACCACGCACCCGACGGTGGGGCAGAGCTCCATCGCGGCGCGCAGGAAGTCCAGCTCGGGGGCGGTGTACTCCTGCGCGGCGTCGGACACGAGGAGCACGGCGTCCGCGGTGGGCAGCGCGGCCATCGTCGCGGCCCCGTGCGCCGATCCGAGCCCCCCGACGCCGGGGGTGTCGACGAGCACGAGCCCGCTCGCGAGCAGCTGCCGCGGCAGGGCGACCTCGGCCCGCACCAGGGTCTCGCGGTCGACGTCCCCCTGCTCGGTGACGTGCTCGGCGAGGCCCTCCAGGGGGATCTCGGTGCGCCGCTCGCCCTCCGCGGCGGCGTGCACGAGCGCGGCGGCCGGTGCCTCGCCGTAGCGCACCTCCGTGGGCACGGCGGTGGCGATGTCGTCGTCCACGGGACAGACCGCGGCGTTGACCAGGGCGTTGACCAGCTTGGACTTGCCCTGCTTGAACTCCCCGACCACGAGCACGCGCACGCTCGGGTCCGCCAGCCTGGCCTTCGCCGCCTCCAGCCGGGCGCCGAGGTCCGGCCGGTCGTACGCCGTGGTCGCCGTCAGCGCGAGCTCGACGAGCTCGGTCGCCGCGGGTACCGCCATCGTCGCCCCCTCCCGGGCCCGCCCCCACGGACCGGGCCCCATCCTGCCCCCTCCGCCCTCGCAGACGGCGACGGCCCCACCACCCCGGGTGCGGGATGGTGGGGCCGTCGCCGAGGCGGTCAGCCGACGGCGATGTCCGCCGCGTTGTGGCTGGCGACGTCCGTGTGGTTGAACGAGTCGGTCGCGGTGTGGTTGTGCGAGTCGACGGTGTTGCTCACGTCGGTCGTGCTCTCGTTGGTGAACGAGCCGTCGATGTGGGTCGAGTCGTCGGTCGTCTGGGTGGCGTGGTTGAACGAGCCGCTGGTGGCGTCCGTGCCGCTCGCCGGGCCTGCCACCGAGAGGCCCGACCCGTCGGAGACGGTGGTGTCGCCGAAGGCCGCGTGGTTGGCCGTCGAGCCCGCGCCGTAGGCGGCGGTGTTGCCGTCCCCGACCTGGTTGCCGTTCCCCAGCACGTTGCCGTCGCCGGTGGTCACCGTGGAGCCGGTGATCGCGCCGTTCGCGGCCACCGAGCCGTCGCCGGTGGCGAGCGTCGTGGTGGTGTCGAAGTGCTGGTTGACGTCGCCGTCGGCGTGGATGGTCTGGTGGATCGAGTTGTCCACCGTGGTGTCGCGGTCGTCGATGTAGTTGTTCGTGATGATCGACTGCAGGTACTTGACCGTCGTCTCGTGGTGCTCCGGCGCCGGGGCGGGCTGCGGGTGGTGGTGCTCGCCGCCGCCGTGGTGCGGCTTCGGGGTGTGGTGGTCGGCCACCAGCGTGGCGGCGTCGTGCACCTGTTCCGGCGTGACGGAGGCGAGGCCGCAGGAGGCGAGGTAGCCGGCCGGGTCCTTCTGGAAGTCCTGCGCGACCTTGGGGTCGGACAGCAGGCTCAGCAGCAGCTGGATGAGGGCGGAAGACGTGTCCATCGGGGAGTTCTCCAGGTCCGTGCGGTGATCAGGCGGTGACGTCGACGGTGTTGTGGCTCAGCGTGTCGGTGTGGTTCCCGGAGTTCGTGATGTCCACGTCGTGGCTGTCCGTGTGCGAGTCGGACGTCGTCGTGGTGTCCGTGTGGTAGGAGTCGGTGATCTCCGTGTGCGAGTCCGTGGTGACCTCGGTGGTGTTGCCGGAGTTCGTCCAGCTCTCGGTCCCGCCGGCCGGGCCCGCGACCGACAGCGCGCCGCCGTGCGCCACGGTGGTGTCGCCGAAGGAGGCCGAGGTGGCGTGCGAGCCGGCGCCGAAGGAGCCGGTGTTGCCGTCCCCGACCTGGTTCCCGCTGCCGAAGACGTTGCCGTCGCCGGTGGTCACCGTGGAGCCGGCGATCGGGCCGCCCGCCGCGACCGCGCCGTCGCCCGAGGCGGCGGTGGAGGTCGAGGTGATGTGCTGGTCGACGTCGTCGCCAGCGTGGATGACCTGCTTGACCGGCGAGCCGAGCGTGGTGTCGGCGTCCTGCACCTCGGTGTTGCTCACGTAGTGCTGCAGGTACTCGACGGCGGTCGGGCCGTCGTGCGCGGCCTCGTGGGTCGGCACGGGGAAGTGCGGCGCGGGCGGACCGACGATCGTGTTGCCGCCGGTGGAGATGTGCGAGTCGCCGAAGTCAACGGTCTGGGTGTCCTGGACGAGCACCAGCGCGTCGTGCACGTCGGCGGCGGAGAGGTCCGCGAGACCGGCCTTGACCAGGGTCGCCTCGGGGGCCTTCGCGAAGTCCTGCTGGAGCTTGAGGTCCGCGGGTGAGTTGCCGAAGAGGTGGAGGAGGAACTCGAGCAGCGTCATGACGAGCGCCTTTCGGATCTGGGTGGCTGCCCGGTCCGTCCGGCTCGGGCGATGGATCCGAAGGTAGGGCCGGGGGGAGCAGCGGCCATCGGGGATCGGACGACACCCACCAGGGGTTGATTAGGGGAACGGACACGACACAATGGGGGTGTTCAGGGGGCGCCGGACGGGGGTGTCACCCATTCGTGTCGACTCCCGCTGAGGGACGATAACGCTGCGGGGACCAGGTGCGATGGCCGAGCGTGAGCAGTCGGGGCGCACGCAGGCGGAGTGTGCGGAGGCGACCGGCTGCACTGGCGGCGCGGCCGGACGTTCGGGGGGAATGATGGCCTACCACCTGGGGATCGACCTGGGGACGACCTTCAGCGCGGCGGCGGTGAGCCGCTCCGTGGGGGCGGGCTGGACCGCGCCGGAGATGGTCGGTCTGTCGGATCGGCGCACCGACGTCGCGTCCGTGGTCTTCGTGGGGCCCGACGGCGGGTTCGTCGTCGGTGCGGCGGCCGAGCGCCGCGCGCTGAGCGACCCGGACCGGGTGGTGCGCGAGTTCAAGCGCAGGCTCGGGGACCCGACCCCGGTCGTCGTCGGGGGGCGCACGTTCACCCCCGAGGAACTGTGCGCGCGGCTGGTCCGCTGGATCGTGGACGCGGTCGCCACCCAGGAGGGCGGCCCCGCCGAGCGGATCGCCCTGACCCACCCCGCGTCCTGGGGGGACCACAAGCTCGCCCTGCTGGCCGAGGCCCTCGACGCCCACGGTCTCACCGTCACCTTCCTCGCCGAGCCGCAGGCCGCGGCGCTGCACTACGCGGCGAACGAGCGAGTGCTGCCCGGCTCGGCCATCGCCGTCTACGACCTGGGCGGGGGCACGTTCGACGCCGCCGTCGTCCGCAAGGGCGAGCACGGCGGGTTCGGGCTGCAGGGCAGGCCAGAGGGCCTGGACCGGCTCGGCGGGGTGGACTTCGACCAGGTGGTGTTCGACCACGTCGTCGCGGGGCTCCCCGAGGCGTTCGACGGCCTGGACGAGACCGATCCCGCCGTGCTCAGCGCCGTCGCGCGGTTGCGGCGGGACTGCACGGAGGCCAAGGAGGCGCTCTCGGCGGACACCGAGGCGGACGTGCCGGTGCTGCTGCCCGGCCTCCGCGCCACGGTCCGGCTGCACCGCGGCGAGTTCTCCGAGGCGATCCGCGAGCAGGTCGGCGAGACAGTCGAGGCGCTCCGGCGGGCCGTCGCGTCCGCCGGGCTGCGGCCGGAGTCGCTGGACGCCGTGCTGCTCGTCGGCGGATCCTCCCGGGTCCCGCTGGTCAGCCAGATGCTGTCGGAGGAGCTCGGCCGCCCGGTCACCGTCGACACCGACCCCACCCACGCGATCGCCAAGGGGGCCGTGCTGGCGGTCTGCCCGGTCGCCGTCGCGCCCGACGCCCCGGTCACCCCGGTCTCCCCCGTGGTCGGGATGCCCGCGCTCGTCGGGATGACGGTCGGTACCGCCGCCATCGGCCGCACCCCGCCGGAGATCGGCGCTCCGGTGCACAGCACCGGGACCTGGGCGAACGAGCCCCCCGCGGCCGAGCCCGGCCCGTTCGACGGCTGGGCCGCCGGCGCCACCCCGCCCCCGCGGCCCGCGGTCGGCGCGGAGTGGGAGTACGACCCCGAACCTCCCGCCCGACGTCGGGCGCCCCTGATGGTGGGCGTCGGCGGTGTCGTCGCGGTGCTGGCGGTGGCGGGCGCGGTGCTGCTGTGGCCGACCGCGGAGCCCGCCGTCACCAGCGGTGTCGGCGGGATCGGCGCGACCGCGGCCACCTCGGCGCCCGTGGAGGCCCCCCAACCCGAGTCGCAGCCCGCGACTCAGCCCGCGGCCCCGGCCGCCGTCGAGCCGGACCCGGTGACCGCCGCCCGCCCGGCCGCGACGGGCTCGCGGACCGGGCTCATCCGACCCAGCACGGTCGCCCCGGTGAAGCCGGTCGCGCCCGTCGCCCCGGCGGCCCCCGGCGCGCCCCCGGCGGCGCCCCCGCCTGCTGCCCCGCCTGCTGCCCCGCCGAGCGCCCCGGCGGGTGGCACCCCACCGGCCGGGACGGGCACGGACCAGGGCGGATCCAGCGGCGGCACCACCCCGGGAGGTACCGGGTCGCCCGCGGGCGGCACGGGCACGCCTGCGGGCGGCGGCGCCGCGCCCCCGCCTGCAGGCGGCACTCCCCCGGCCGGCGGCGGCACCCCTGCCGCGGACGGCAGTCCCTCCGCCCCACCCCCACCGCCGGTCAGCTGACCCGCGAGTCGACCACAGGCGGTATGCGGGTTCGTCGCCTCCCGGCCACCCACTGGACCCCGCCGCGTCACCCGTCGCCGCTGGTCACCCTGTTCGGGTCTCGGTTGCGTCTCAGCTTGTGAACACCGCGTGACGCTTCGCGACCGACGCTCGATAGTCGAGTGGCGGTGCGGGGGCGCACTCGCCGGAACACGACAGGACGGGAGGACCGGCGGTGGCACGGTCGGCGGGGTGGGTCATCGGTCTCGAGGTGGCGGGGATCGTCGTGGCGTATCTCGGTTTCGGGTGGCTCGCGCTTCTGGCGGGTGTGCCGATCCTGCTCGGGACCGCGCTGGTGCTGCTCGCCGTGTCGCTCTCGGAGAAGCCCCGCGAGCGGCTCGCCGAGGCCCGTGCCGCCCGCTACGAGGAGCCCCCGATGCCCGGCGGGCTGATGAGCGGTTTCTTCGAGATGCCCGGCCCCCGGGTGGAGCAGGACACGACCGGGGATCGCGCGCGAGCGTGACCAGCGGGCCCGTGCCACGGTAGGTCCCGTGGCCCGAGGTATGACCCTGTGCTGACCGGGCTGCTGTTCGCGCTCACGGCCATGGTCGGGAACGCCGGTGCCGGTCTGCTGCAGTCCACGGCGGCGAACTCCGCGTCCCGGCATCCGTTGGCGCTGCGGCCGTTGTACCTGCTCGGTCTGCTGCTGGACGGGCTGGCGTGGGTGTGCACCGTCGTCGCGCTGCGGCACCTGCCGGTCTTCGCCGTGCAGGCGATCCTCGGCGGTGCGATCGCGGTGACGGCCGTCGCGAGCTGGGCGATCTGGGGGGTTCGGCTGCGCGTGCGGGACCGGTTCGCCGTCGCGGCGTGCGTCCTCGGCCTCGCGACGATCGCGGCCAGCGCCGCGGACGAGGCCCCCGAGCCGCTGAGCGGGGTGAGCGTCCTGGTGCTGTACTCGTCGGTCGCGGCCCTGGCGGTGGCGGCGATCGCGGTCTGGCGGCTCACCGCGGCGTGGCCGTTGTCGCTGATCGCGGGCCTGGGCTTCGGTGGGACCTCGCTCGCGGTGCGGGCGCTGGAGCTGCCGCCCGGGGCGGCGAACGACGTCGTCGCGCTGGCCCAGCAGCCCGCGACCTACCTGATCGTGCTGTTCTGGGTCATCGGGATCACCACGTACTCCCGCGCGCTGGGCATCGGCAGCCTGCCGAGCGTCACCGCGGTGTTCGTGACGACCGAGGTGCTCTTCCCCGGGCTCGTCGGCATCGTGCTGCTCGGCGACAAGGTCCGGCCCGGCTGGCTGATCCCCTTCGCCGCCGGCCTGGTGGTCTCGGTGGTGGGGGTCGTCGTGCTGGCCGGAGCCCCCGCCCCCCATCCCGGCCAGCGTCGCCGCCACGTGCGCTGACGCGTCAGGGCGCCGGCCCGGCCCGCTCGTCACGATCCCCCCCCGTGCCGGACGTCGGTCCGGTGAGAGTTCGCTGAGGCGGGCGGGGAACGAGGGCGCGGCGGGCGGCGTTCACCCAGCATGATCCTCTTCGACCCGGCCGACTTCGATCTGGTCCTGGCGCGGTGGCTGCGCGACAGCGAACGGATCGCGCCGAACCGGCTGCTGCTGACCTTCGATCCCGCCGCCGCGGGCGCGGTGCTGGAGATCGCCGCGCGGTTCCCCGTCGGCATCGCCGTCGGGCTCGAGGACGAGCAGGTGCTCGCCGAGATCACCGTCCCCACCGCGGACGCCGACGTGCTGGACGAGATCGTCGTCCGCGCCGAGACCGCGGACCTGCGGACACTGCAGCGGTACCTGTCCCTCGCGGGCGACCCGTTCCCTGTGGGCGCCGCACCCGGGAAGTGAGTCGCAGCACGCAGCGTTGACCCCGGCATGACGGAACTCGCCTGGGTCCCCGTGGACGCCTGCACGCTCCCCACCGCCGCGCAGCCGCTACGGCTCGCCGAGTTCGACGCGCTGTTCGCCGTCGCCCTGCGCGACGTCGAGCGGACGGCGCCCGAACGGCTCCTGCTCAGCTTCGCGTCGCGCGCCGAGGCCGCGGTCCGCGCGCTGTTCGCGCGCGAGTCGGAGTGCTGCTCCTTCTTCTCCTTCGCGATCACCGTCGAGGAGGAGCTGCTGGTCGAGGTCACGGTCCCGCAGGCCCACCGCGAGGTGCTCGACGGCCTGGCCGTCCGCGCCGTGGAGCAGCGCGCCCGCTGCCGGTGAGCTGGGCGCACACGCCACGGGAGGGGCGTGTGAGCGCGATGTGACAGAACGAAAACCCGCTCTGACGCCGCGGCAACCTGGCGTTCCTAACGTCGACCGTTGGAGTAACGGGCGACCCGAAGGGACTCTCGGTTGGGCACGGACAGTGTGCGGACGGTCTGTTCGTACTGCGGCGTGGGCTGCGGCATGGTGCTGGACGTCGATCGAGACGTCCCGGGCGGCCGCATCCTCAAGCTGCGCGGCGACACCGAGCACCCGGCCAACTTCGGTCGGCTGTGCACCAAGGGCGCCAACAGTGCCGACATGCTCACCGCGGACGGCAGGCTCGGCACCGCGCTGACCAGGCCGGAGCGGGGCTCCGAGGCCCGGCCCACCCCCGTCGACCAGGCGATCTCGTACACCGCGCGGCGGCTGCGGGCGATCCTGGACGAGCACGGGCCGGACGCGCTGTCCCTCTACGTCTCCGGTCAGATGACCCTCGAGGCGCAGTATCTCGCCACGAAGCTCGCGAAGGGCTTCTGGCGCACGAAGTGGATCGAGTCGAACTCCCGGCTCTGCATGGCCAGCGCGGGCACCGGCTACAAGCAGTCGCTGGGTTCGGACGCCCCGCCCGGCTCCTACGCGGACTTCGACTCGGCGGATGTCTTCCTCGTCACCGGCGCCAACATGGCGGACTGCCATCCCATCCTCTTCCTGCGGATGATGGACCGGGTCAAGCAGGGCGCGAAGCTGATCGTCGTCGATCCCCGGCGCACGGCCACGGCCGCGAAGGCGGACCTGTTCCTGCAGGTCAACCCCGGTACGGACCTCGCCCTGCTCAACGGCCTGCTGCACCTGCTGCTCCCCGAGGTCGACGAGGGGTTCATCGCGGCCAACACCGAGGGCTGGGAGGCGATGCCGGAGTTCCTCGCCGACTACGACCCGGAGACCGTCGCGCGGATCACCGGCGTCCCGGCCTCGGACCTGCGGGAGGCCGCGACACTCATCGCGGGCGCGGACAACTGGATGAGCTGCTGGACCATGGGCCTCAACCAGTCCACCCACGGCACCTGGAACACGAACGCCCTGGTCAACCTGCACCTCGCCACCGGCGCGATCTGCAAGCCCGGCTCCGGCCCGTTCTCGCTGACCGGCCAGCCCAACGCCATGGGCGGCCGCGAGATGGGCTACATGGGGCCCGGCCTCCCGGGGCAGCGCGCGGTCCTGGCCGAGGCGGACCGCCGGTTCGTCGAGAACCTCTGGGGTGTCCCGGAGGGCACGATCCGCCCGGACGTCGACACGGGCACCATCGACATGTTCGCCCGGATGGCCGAGGGCGAGATCAAGGCCTGCTGGATCATCTGCACCAACCCGGTGGCCAGCATCGCCAACCGCGGGCGGGTCATCGAGGCCCTGGAGCGGGCCGAGTTCGTCGTCTCCCAGGACGTCTACGAGGCCACCGAGACGAACCCGTACGCGGACGTCGTGCTGCCGGCGTCGATGTGGGCCGAGCTCGAGGGCATCATGATCAACTCGGAGCGGAACCTCACGTTGCTCCAGCCCGCCGTCGAACCACCCGGCGAGGCGCTGCCGGACTGGCAGATCATCGCCCGGGTCGCGTGCGAGATGGGGTACGCCGAGCACTTCACCTACCGCTGCGCGGAGGAGGTGTTCGAGGAGCTCAAGGGCGCGTTCAACCCCGTGACCGGGTACGACGTCCGGGGCGTCACCTACGAGCGCCTGCGCGAGACGCCGGTCCAGTGGCCCGCCGCGCCGGGCGGTCCGGACCGCAACCCGATCCGCTATCTCGCCGACGAGGGCCTGCGCTTCGCCACGCCCAGCGGCAAGGCGCAGTTCCTGCCCCGCCCGCACATGCCCGCCGCCGAGCTCCCGGACGACGACTTCCCGCTGGTCCTGACGACCGGCCGCGTCCAGCACCAGTGGCACACGCTGACCAAGACGGCCAAGGTCGCGAAGCTGAACAAGCTCAACCCGGGCCCCTCGTGCGAGATCAACCCCGAGGACGCCGAACGGCTGGGGATCGCCACGGGCGACCAGGTCGCGGTGAGCTCACGCCGGGGCCGCGCGATCCTCCCGGCCGTGGTCACGGACCGGATGCGGCCCGGCGTCTGCTGGGCCCCGTTCCACTGGAGCGACCTGTTCGGCGAGCACCTCGCGGTCAACGCCGTCACGAACGACGCCGTGGACGAGTTCTCCTTCCAGCCCGAGCTCAAGGCGTGCGCGGTCTCGCTCGAACGTGTCGGCCCCGCCCGCGAGTCCCACACCCCCGGCCGCGAGTCCCACACTCCCGGCCGCGAGTCCCACACTCCCGGCCGCGAGTCGGACACTCCCGGCCGCGAGTCCCACACTCCCGGCCGCGAGTCGGACACCACCGCGGAGGTCCTGCCCGCACTGGCCGCCGCGTTCGACACCGCGGACCTCCGCCCGCCCGTGCTCACCGGTGCCGCGAAGACCTACCTGGCCGGGTTCCTCGCGGGCGTCGAACGGGGCACGCCCGGGGTGCCCGTGCTGCCCGGGGACGCGCCCTTCGACACCGACTCCGCCGCGTGGATCAACGGGATGCTGGCCGGGGCGTTCTCCCGCGCCGGGGCCCCCGCCGCGCCGGAGCCCGAGGGCCGCCCACTGATCGTGCTCTGGGCCTCGCAGACCGGGAACGCCGAGGAGATCGCCGGGACCGCCGCCGAGCGGCTCGCCGCGGCCGGGCGGCGCCCGCAGCTCGTCTCGATGGCGGAGCTCGATCCCGGGAGCGTGCCCACGGGCGCCGATCTCGTCGTCGTGACCAGCACGTTCGGGGACGGGGACGCCCCGGACGTCGGCACCGACTTCTGGTCGGCCCTCTCCGAGGAGCGCCCCTCCTACGAGGGCCTGCGCTTCGCGGTGCTCGCGCTCGGGGACCCCAGCTACAGCGAGTTCTGCGGGCACGGCCGGCGGGTGGACGCCCGGCTCGCCGAGCTCGGCGGGGACCGGGTCCTGGAGCGCGTGGACTGCGACACGGACTACGAGGAGCCCGCGGGCACGTGGATCGACCAGGTCGTGGGGGTGTTCGGGAAGGGTCGCGCGCCCGCCCGCACCGAGCCCGTCGCGCCGCCCGCGTCCAAGCCCAAGCGGCCCACCAGCGTGGACGCCGAGCTCCGCGAGACCACGCTGCTGAGCCTGCCCGGCTCGGCCAAGGAGGTCCGCCGGTTCACCTTCGCCGGGGACGAGTTCGCCTACCAGGCCGGGGACGCGCTGAGCGTCCGCCCGGTGAACCATCCCGAGCTCGTCTCGGAGTGGCTGGAGCTGACCGGGCTGCCCGGGGACCGGCCGGTGAGCGTCAAGGGGGCGGAGGTGCCGTTCGCGGAGGCTCTGCGCCACAGCCTCGACATCACCCGGATCACGCCCTCCCTGCTGACCTTCGTCGCCGAGCGCACCGGTGACCGCACGCTGAAGGAGCTGCTGCGCGCCGGACACGACACCGACCTCGCCCGCTGGACCTGGGACCGCCAGGCCCCGGACGTGCTGGCCGAGTTCGGCGTCCGCGCCGAGGCGCAGGAGTGGGTGGATGCCCTCGGCACCCTCGCCCCGCGCCAGTACTCGATCTCGTCCAGCCCGCTGACCAGCCCGTCCGAGATCTCGCTGACGGTCTCGGTCGTCCGGTTCACCAGCCGCCACGGCCGCCCCCGCCGCGGCGTCTGCTCGACGTTCATGGCGGACGCCGCCGCGGGTGTCCCGACATCCGTGCTGGTCAAGCCCGCTCCGCGGTTCCGCCCGCCCACGGATGCGGACGTGCCGATGATCATGGTTGGGCCGGGGACCGGGGTAGCCCCGTTCATCGGGTTCCTCGAGGACCGTCGCGCGCGCGGGCACCGCGGCCGGAACTGGCTGTTCTTCGGCGAGCAGCGGTCCGCCACGGACTTCTACTACCGCGAGCAGCTGGAGACCATGCGGGCGGACGGGGCACTGAGCAGGCTGGACGTCGCGTTCTCCCGGGACCAGCGGCACAAGGTCTACGTCCAGGACCGGATGCGGGAGCACGGCGCCGAGCTGTGGCGTTGGATCTCCGAGGGCGCGCACTTCTACGTCTGCGGGGACGCCTCGCGGATGGCGAAGGACGTGGACACCGCGCTGCGAGACATGATCATCGCCCACGGCGGCATGACCCCGGAGGCCGCGGCCGTCTACGTCAAGCGTATGACGACCGAGGGCCGCTACGCCCGGGACGTGTACTGACCTCCTGCGAGTTGGCGCGGGCCGTTGCACACCGTTCGGCGGAGGGGCGCGCCGCCCGCGACGGAGGACCGACCCTGCCAGGCCGACCTGCGAGGTTCGGCGAGCGGCCGGACTACGTGCCGGGAGTCAGCGCCGAGAGCGTCGCCGCGCGGGGGCTCTGGCTCGGGTCGGTGACTGCCGCGGCACTCAGAGGAGGGCGTCGAGGACGCCCGTCAGGACCCGCCGCAGGAGATCGGGCCCGGGTGGGCCGGGATCGGCCCGGGCCAGGAGGGCGGCGAGCGCGGGATGGCGTGCTCCGTCCAGGTTCCGGAAGCTCTCCGGGCCGACCGCCGGGCCCGCCGCGCCGAACAGGGCGGCGACCCCGTTCGTGAGGGCGATCGCCTCCATCTTCGCCCGGTTCGGGGCGTCGACCGGGGCCAGCACGCGCAGCCCCCATTCCAGGTGGTCCAGCACGTGCGGCCCCATGACCAGCGGCATCGCCGAGGCGGCCGCCAACCACGGGTGCGCGCGGTGCGCGGCGACCTGCTGCTCGGCGACGGCGAGCAGGTCGGCCCGCCAGTCCCCGCTCGGCGCGGGGTGGGTCAGCTCCGCGCTGACCCGGTCGACCATGTGGCCCAGCAGCTCCTCGCGGGAGCCGGTGTAGCGGTAGAGCCCCGCCGCGGTCATCCCGACGGCCGTGGCGACGGCCCGCATCGTCACGGCGTCCAGCCCACCCCGGTCGGCTATCCCGATCCCGGCCTCCGCGATCTCCGTGACGGAGCGGGAACGGGCGGGTCCGGGCATGGCCCCAGATTATCTGTTAACGTTGTTAGCAGATAGGAGGCGCGCCATGATCCGGTACGCGACCAACGGCGACGTGCAGATCGCCTACGAGGCCTTCGGTGACCTGGAGCACGGAGAGCCGCTGCTGCTGGTCATGGGGCTGGACTTCCAGATGGTGTGGTGGCCGGATCAGCTCGTCGCGCGGTTCGTCGCGGCCGGGTACGCCGTCGTCCGGTTCGACAACCGGGACACGGGGCTGTCCACGAGCTTCGCGCCGGTCGCGAAGCCGGCGCCGTTCAAGGCGCTGTTCGGTCGCGTCCCCCCGGCCTACACCACCCGAGACATGCTGGACGACACCCTCGCCGTGCTCGACGCCGTCGGCTGGGAGAGCGCACACGTCCTCGGTGGGTCGATGGGCGCCGCCCTCGCGCAGGGGCTCGCGCTGGAGAACCCGGAGCGGGTGCGCTCGCTGACCAGCTGCATGGGCACGGCCGCGGACGCCGGCGTACTCCAGACCCTGCGTGCGATCCGCCCCGGCGTCTTCCGCACCCTGCACCGGATCCGCCCCGGCGGCACGGACGCCGAGCAGATCGACGCCCTCGTCGCCATCTACCGCGCCATCGCCTCGCCGGGCTACCCCTTCCCCGAGGAGTGGGCGCGGGAGGCCGCCCGGATCAGCCACGAACGTCATCCCCGGGACGCCTCGACCACCCAACGCCAGCTCGCCGCGGGGCGCGCGCACCGCGTGCCGCCGCTGGAGCGCATCACCGTGCCGACCCTGGTGATCTCCGGCCGGGACGATCCGTTGATCCGCTGGCGGGCCGGACGTGCTGTGGCCCGACGGATCCCGGGCGCCCGGTTCGTCTGCTACCCGGGGATGGGGCACGCGATTCCGCCGGAGCTGTTCGACGACGTCGTGGCCGAGGTCCGCACGCTCGCCTGACTGTGAGGGCCCGGTCAACGAGGGTGACCACGGTCCCGCCCGGCCCGCGGCCGTCGCGCTGTCTGGTCGCGTGCTTCGGTGGGCGGCGACACCGAGCTCGCCCGAGAGGTTCCCGCTCTCGACGCCGAACGCGCAGTCGGCCGGGCGAACGCCCTCGCGCCGGTCGTGGTCGCGACGCCGGCTCTACTGCCGTAAGGGGTAGCGGCGTCCGGCAGGGGTCACGGTGGCTCCGCGGTCGAGGCTCCAGCCGGGTTGCTCCCGGATCAG
>Ga0207641_10003290_pt1 | contig 14385 bp, 11 predicted proteins | sample KBSSwiS62_FD_184306 | JGI IMG/M metagenome (GOLD analysis project Ga0207641, IMG submission 184306) | Switchgrass rhizosphere microbial communities from Kellogg Biological Station, Michigan, USA - KBS Switchgrass S6-2 (SPAdes) (version 2) | ecosystem: Host-associated > Plants > Roots >... | reverse complement strand
TCTTTTCAGCGCCGCGCGACTGGAGTGGCCGCCTGGACGTCATGCCCGATGGCGAGCACGCGATCATCATCCGCGGCGGTCCCATCTACTCCGACATCGTCGTCATGCAGGGTGCGCTGACGCGACGGCGGTAACGTGTTCGTTTACTCCTTGGCGCCCTTGATCCATTCCAGGATCGTGGCGTATTCCGGCGAGTCTTTGGTGAACCGAATGCCGCCGCCATGCGCCAGGGTCGCGGACCCGGCGACGCCCTCCGTCTCCGAACTCGACGTCGGTTTGCGCAAAATCAGGCTGTTCTCGGGATCCGCCTGGTCCACCACGTTCAATGCCGTCGAGAACGTCCCGTTGAACAGCGTGTGCGTCGAATGGCAATGCACGCAGGCATACCCGTCGCGGCCGCGCTTGGTGAGGATCGGCTCCACGTAGCCGCGGAAAAACGCCTCGTCCAGCCGTCGGGTCGCGCGCGCGGCAGGTCCGGTCGCACCCGCCGGCGGTGGCGGTGGTTTCAGAATGCGCAGCGCCTCGACCGCTTCCGGAATTCTTTCCATCTTCGCGGACAGCCCGTTGGCTTCCGGGCTCGATGGCCCCGCGATGCGGTTGACATCACCGAACCGCACGTCGCGCACTAGCAGCGCGGCCTCGGCGGCGAGCCTTCGCATCTCGGCATCCGGTTCATCCAGGAGCGGGGAGAGCGCCCGTGCGATCCGCGCGCCGCTTTCGCCAAAGAACGCGATCTGTTCGATGTCGTTGCCGATGCGGTTGTACAGCGGCGGCGCCGGTGTGGTGATGTCTGCCTCGGGATCGTAGATGTCGCCGCGCCGTAACGGAAACTCAGTGAGCGCTCGCAGCAGCCGCTTCTTCTGCGGTGCTGGCGCCTTCTCCAGGACCGCTGCGAATTTCGTCGCCAGCCGCGATTCCACGGCCAGCCGCCCCCGAACCGCCCGATCGCGATCGTCGGCCGAGGGCAACAGCGCCACCCAGTTGTTGTAGAAATAGCGGATGTTCTCGTCGGCGAGGTTGTAAACCGCGTCCTCGAGGTTGCTCTCCACCCAGGCCGGTTGCGGCTGTCCCATCGCGGCGAGCAGAGTGTCCTCGATCAGCTCCCTCGTCGCCGTGTGCGTGGTCCAGTACCAGAACTGCCAGAGACCCTTGACGGCCTGCATCCGCACTGACGTCGCAGGGTCGGCGACGCGTTTCGCCAGCGCGGCGCCCAATTCCGGACGATTGGCGATCGCCGCAAAATGTTGCGCGAACACGCGCGTCGCGCCCCATCGCGTCCGGTCGTCCTTGGATTCGAGCACGGCGGTCAGTCCGGCTGACAAGGTCTCCGGATGCCGGCTGTAAGACTGGCGCACGCTCCATGCGGCGGTCCGCTGCACCATCTTGCTGGGATCGCCCAGCAACTGGAGCAGCGCCGCGTCCTGCCCGCCCAACCGTCCCAGCGCTTCTGCCGCAGCTTGCCGGATCAGCGCGTCAGGCGATGCCGCGGCCCGTCGTATTTGCGCGCGCATGCCGTCCGTCACTGGATCCCAGATGCCATCGAGCTGCTGAAGCACTTCCACCGGATCGGATGACAACCGTGCGGGCGCTGCCGCCCCCCACCCCGTCGCACGCGGACCGGCTGGGAAATAAGAGCTGAGCGCCAGTACGGCCATTTGTGTTTCGCGGAACGGCGTGCGGAAATTCTCGAACGACTGGAGCGGGTCCATCCACCCGCCGAACGTCTGTTGACGGCGAAGCAGATAGTCGATGGCTTTGGCCACCTGCGGATTCGATGCCGGGACGCCGGCCGCGTGGAGTGCCCAGAGCGCGTGCCCGGTCTGAAACTCCACCTCCGGTTGTTCCGGGCCGAACCGCATCGACCACTGCCCACTCGGACGCTGCAGCGAGAGGATCCGCTCGGCGTTTTTCTGAATCTGACCGCGATACCGCTGGGGATCGATCTCGGCCAGTGCTTGCGTCTGGTAGCAGAGATCCACCATGTTCTCGATCTCGCCGCTCGCGATCAAATCACCCATGCGCCCGTCGTGCGTGTTGCTCCACGCGTACCAGGCGACCTCGTGGCGGCTCACGAGAGGCGTGTTGCCGTTGGTTTCGTCGGGCGGCAGCTTGTCGCGGCCCGCGTAGTACAGCTTGAGGTACTCGCCGATGCCCTCGTGGAAGTTCGACCGGCGTTCACCGGAAATCTGGCGCTCGTAGATGTCCAGCAGATGCGACATGCGGCCCAGGACGTTCGCCGGCGCCGAGATGACTCGGGCCCACACCGCGCCCGTCTGCTCGAAGCCGTAGAACGGGCGCGGGTTGTTGTAGAAGCGCTCGGTCAGGAACTGCAGCTGCTGTCGCTGCACCACGGGATAGCCGTTCCGCGCGGCGTACAGCGCGGCGCGCAGAGGGAAATGCGTCGCATGGCAGGCCACGCAGAGCGAGGTTTCCTGGTGGACGCTCGAGACGCGGTCGTACACCGATCCCCGGCGCGGAGTGTTGGCATGCCACGAGTCACCGGCGGCAAGGACGTAGTCGAGCGCGGTGCGCACGGCCGTCTGCGGATCCGTGTATGGCGGCGGATCGTACACGCGGGTCCGCAGCTTGTACTCCGGATGGCCCGCCTGCACGGCCACGTAGTACGTGCCCCGGTCATTCAGAATTCGCGGCGTGAACTTGTTGCCCGCAAGTGCCTGCGCCTCGTGCGGCAACGTCACGGGATCCTCGCCGTCGAAATACTCCCGCGGCTCGCCGTTGACGAGGCGATAGACGGCCACGTCGGCGGGAATCTGGTCCCGCTCCATTAAGTCCACCTGGAAGAAGACGAGCTTGGGCGTGCCGGACGTGAACTCGAACTCGTACCAGTCGGTGGAAGCGGCGCGCGTGGCCGGCGTGCGCCGCGTCGTACCGGGAAGCGGCACGTAGTTCTCGTCGTCGCCCGATGCGAACACCGTCTGGCCGAGCGGAATCTTTACCGCGTCCTGCCAACGCCGCGCAGGCGAGCTCTTTACCAGCCCTGTACGCGGCCATCGGTTCACGTAAAGCGCATAGTTCCCGGACGCGTGCGTCGGACGCACCACCACCGTCGCCGGACCCGCCTTCGGGACGCGGAACTGCGTGTAGTAGTCCGCGTCTCCCGCGTGCAGCGTCTTGGATGCCAGGACGGCGTTCCCCTGTCGAACTTCTACTTCCACGCGTGCGTCCGAGCCAAGGCCGGTCAGCGAGGTCAGTGAATAGAGCAGGCTGTATTGGCTGTTGGGATCGAGCGCGACGAGCGGCACGCTCAGGTCCGCGACCGGTCCGCTGCGTCGCACCATCGTGTTCAGAGAGGCCGGGCCCGTGGCGTTCTGGGAAGCCGTGTCCGTGGCAGAAGAAAGGAGCAGTGCCAGGATCGCAAGCAGGATCATCGCGGTCTGGGACATTACCACGTACGTCGGTATTGATGCGGATCGCTATTACGGCAGGTATCGCGCGGGGGATGGCACGGCCCATGGGGCGTTCGATGACGCGGTTAGAGAGCTGCGCCGTCATCTGCTTGACCGCGCCAAATACTCATCCGGCTTGGTTCGCGAAAGCCAAAAGGATCGATCGATAATGCGCCCCGATGCGCAACGTCATCCGCACCCTTCATCTCTCGGTCGCGCTGGTCGCAGCGATCTTCGTGGTGATCCTCGGCGTCACGGGCAGCATCATGGCGTTCGAGCCGGAGCTCGATCACGTGCTGCATCGCAGCCTCTGGCACGTGGATCCTCAGGGCCAACCGCTGTCACTCGAGCAACTCGCCGCGAAGATTCAGACCGCGTATCCGGGTGAAGCCATCTCGCAGTTCTACGTCTCAGGCGCGCCGGACCTCGCCGCTCGCATCGTCCTCGGCGGCAAGCTGCTCTATGTGAATCCGTATACCGGTGCGGTAACCGGCCAGGGCGCCGCCGGCCCCGACCTGCTCGCACAGATTCATCAACTCCACCTGCGCTTGAACTGGATGTCGAAGCCCGCGCTCGGCAAATCCATCGTCAGCTGGGCCGATATCGCCATGCTGTTCCTGCTCGCCACCGGCTTGTACCTGTGGTGGCCGCTGAAGCGATTCACGATCACGTGGCACCTGTCGACGCGCCGCCGCTGGCTCGACGTGCACGCGGTGACCGGCATCACAGTATTCACGTTCCTGCTGCTCGCGGGCCTCACCGGCGCGTTGATCGGCTTCGACAATCTCACCCAGAACTGGCTCTACGCGATCACCTCATCTCAACCGTCGCGTCCCACACCGCACACCGTGACGCCGACGGCGGCCGGCATGATCTCGCCCGATCGCGCGATGGCGATCGCGCGCGACGCGATTCCCGGCGCGACACCGTTCATGCTCGCCCTCCCCGCGAAACCTGGCGGCACGATGTCCATTCGCTCGCACTTTCCCGAAGATCTCACCCCGGGTGGACGGAGCCGCGTGGAGATCGATCCGTACTCGGGCAAGATTGTGTTCGCGGAAGGATCGCGCTCCGCGCCCGGTGTCACGCGCGCGGTGATTCTGAATCGCGCCATTCACACCGGCGACGTGCTGGGCATGCCGAGCAAGATCGTCATGTCGCTGGCCAGCGCCCTCACCGTCGTCATGGCAATCAGCGGTCTGCTGACCTGGTGGAACAGGCCGAGCGCTCGGTAACGCATGCGCAGAAGCGGAGCCCCAGCGAAACAGAAGGTGGCTATTGTTTCGGACCGTGTTGGAACTGCTTGCGGTATACACGGGTTTCAATAGTTCCTGGCCGTGTTGCGATCGCTCGAACCTCCGCCCCGTCCGTCGTCGATCACAAAATCCAGGTGTGCTGCGCGGCGCCAAGACGATTGCATTGTGAGGACCAGCGCCGCGCGGTAGGGATTACTCCCCGCTGACGGCGATCTAGCGACCAACATTGAGAACCGTTCGTCATCGGGTAACCCAGGACCGCTCGAGTCGCCTTACAATCTTCCGCGAGGTGGCACGATGAACGACCTTCGGCGGTCAGGCCGACGGCAGCTTCTTCGGATCAGCGCGATGCTCGGCGGAGGGTTTCTCGCCCAACGCCAGAAGTTGCTCGCGTGGGACACGCCAGGGAAACTTGGCGCTCCGCTGGGACCTTACGGTGAGCGCTCGCCGTTCGAGAAGGCGGTCCGCTGGCACAGGGACTCGAAGACGCCGGAGACGGGTTCCTGCTTCACTCCGCTTCAGGCGTCCGTGGGAACGATCACGCCCTCGTCTCTGCACTACGAGCGGCACCATTGGGCATCCCGACGATCGATCCGTCTCAGCATCGACTGGTCATTCACGGCATGGTCGATCGCCCCATCTCGTTGACCATGGCGGAGATCCAGCGGCTGCCGTCGATCACTCGCACGCTGGTGCTGGAGTGTGGCGGGAACAGCGCGGGTGAATGGGCCGCCCGGACGGGGCCCGACGTCCAGCGCAGCTACGGTCTGGTCAGTTGCAGCGAATGGACCGGCGTTCCGCTCGCCACGCTGCTTGCGGAAGTCGGCGTTCAACGCACGGCGTCGTGGGTGATTGCCGAAGGCGCGGATGCCTGTCGGATGGAGCGCAGCGTGCCGCTTTCGAAAGCACTGGAAAACAGCCTCCTCGCGTACGGACAGAACGGCGAAATGATTCGTCCGTCGCAGGGCTATCCGCTGAGGCTCATCAACCCCGGCTGGGAAGGCAATACCAACGTGAAGTGGCTTCATAGCCTGAAGCTGACCAATCAACCCTATATGGCCAGGGATGAAACCTCGAAGTACTCGGACCTGATGCCGGACGGCAAGGCACGCATTTTCACGTATCAGATGGAAGCGAAGTCGGTCATCACGTTCCCGTCTGGAGGGCAGACGCTGCCAGGGATCGGTCTGTACGAATTGAGCGGCCTGGCGTGGTCCGGAAAAGGAAAGATCGAGCGCGTTGAAATCACGATCGACGGCGGACGGAGTTGGGTCGCCGCGCAACTGCAGGAACCGCGGTTGCCGATCGCGCTGACGCGCTTCCGAATGCCGTGGCGTTTTGACGGCCGTGAGGCCGTCATCGCCTCGCGCGCCATTGACGAGACCGGCTACGTGCAGCCATCGCGTGAGGACCTCGTCGCCGCGCGCGGTGGTAACTCCATCTATCACTTCAATGGGACGAAGTTCTGGCGAGTCCAGGCCGACGGGACGGTGACCAATGTCGACGCGTAGCGCTCTGGCGCTGGCGATCGCGTTCGCGGGCGCCGCAACGCTGGCGGCGCAGTCGCCGAGGTTCGGGGTAGGGCGGCCGCCGACTCCGGACGAAGTTCGGGGCCTGGGCGCCGCTATCGCGCCGGACGGCGGGGGCCTGCCCGAGGGCTCGGGAACCGTCGCGGAAGGCCGCACGCTCTACGCCGCTCGATGCGCCAGCTGTCACGGTCCGAATGGCGAAGGTGGCGGCGTGGGAGCCGCGCTCGTCGGCGGGAAAGGCACGCTCGCGACGGCCCGGCCTCTCAAGACGGTTGGGAGTTTCTGGCCACACGCGACGACGGTGTGGGACTACGTGAATCGAGCGATGCCGTTCAATCAGCCCGGCCTGTTGAAGCCGGAGGAAGTCTACGCGGTCGTCGCGTACATCCTGAACCTCAACGGCATCATCGCAGAAGATGTCGTGATGAACGCCAGTACGCTACCCACGGTGAAGATGCCGAATCGTGACGGCTTCGTCGCCGATCCCCGGCCGGATGTCGGACTAACGAATCCGAGGAAGCCAAAGCCGTAACCACCGTCGATTCGTTCCGGTGCCGTCAGCCTCGCCGCGCTGCCTCGATGGTGGCGACGTCGATCTTCTTCATTAGCATCATCGCCTCGAAGGCACGCTTCGCTTCACCGCCACCAGCCGCAAGCGCCTCGGTGAGCGCGCGCGGAGTGATCTGCCAGGACAGGCCCCAGCGGTCCTTGCACCAGCCGCACTGACTCTCCTGGCCGCCATTGCCGACGATCGCGTTCCAGTAACGGTCCGTCTCTTCCTGATTGTCCGTCGCGATCTGGAAAGAAAAAGCTTCGGTATGCTTGAACGCCGGGCCGCCGTTGAGTCCGAGACAGGGAATGCCGAGAACGGTGAACTCCACCGTCAGCTCGTCGCCCTTCTTGCCGCTCGGGTAGTCGCTTGGCGCCTTGTGGACAGCGATCACTTCACTATCCGGAAAGGTGGCGGCGTAGAAGCGCGCCGCCTCATGGGCGTCCTTGTCAAACCAGAGGCAGATCGTGTTCTTTGGCTTCATCTTCGTGTCCTCCTTTTGCGCGTCAGGCGAACGCTTCGGCCAGGTCACAAGTTCATTCCGGCGGGGCCGGTGCCATGGGTGACATGTTCGAGCCAGACAAATTCTCGATCGGTTCCAGCCGGCACGTCACCCATGCAGCAGAGTCAGCGTGTGGCGGCGCCGCCCGCCGGTAGCTGCCCGAGTTGTCGCAACGTACCGAGATCATCGCGAGCGGCCCAGCTCTCGACAATCTTACCGTTGGAAAACCGGAAGATCTGAATCGCCGGCGTACGCACGGTCTTCCCGGTCGGTGGCATGCCCATAAAACCAACGGTGTCGGTCCCAATCGCGGTGTAACGGCTGACGACGAAATCGCCCTCGGCGATCATCGCGTCGACGTTGATGCGAAGGTCGGGCAGCATCGACCGCAGCATCCTGACGATCCGCTTCACATCTTCGGGGCCCTGCGCTGGAAATGGATCACCTGGATCATGGCGTACGTAGTCGGGCGCGACGATCTCGTCGGCCACCGCGAGATCGCCCTTGCTCCACAGTTCCTCGCTCCAACGAAGGGCGACGGCCTTGTTCTGTTCGGTCATAGTGCCTCCAGTCTGCATCCGCTGCTGAGCGGCGACGCTTGTAGCGACCGCGACGGCAAGAAGTGCTGTCGTGCTGGCCGCGGCGGCCCTTTTCCAACCGGCTGTCTGACGTGTAGTCGTCATGGCTGGCCTCCGTCCTCAGGTTAGCGGCTGATGCGGCGCCAGCCATTGATCTGGATCAAGAAATGACCGGGTCGTGCGGACGAGCGCCGGACGCCTACTTCCGCGACAGGTCTTTGCGGATGCGGCTGATGGTCTCCGGCGAGACGCCCAGGTATGACGCCACCATCCATTGCGGCACGCGCTGCGCGATCGTCGGATACGCGTTCATGAAGTCCAGGTAGCGCTCCGCCGCGGTTGCGCTCAATGCCTTGACGATGCGCAGATCCTTGGCGGCGGCGTGCTTCTGAAGGCCGGCTCGCATCGCCGCCGAGTAGCCCGGGACGCGGTCGACGATCTGCTGCTGCGCTGGTGCGTCGATCAGCAACAGATCGGAATCCTCGATCGCGGCGAAGAAATACTGAGACGGGGTTTTGGTGTTCAGGCTGATCGCGTCGGCGAGCCACCATTGCTCAGGTGCGAACTGGACGACGTGTTCTTTCCCCTTCCCATCGATGACGAAACTGCGCAGACAACCGCGCGCGACGAACGCGGCATAGCGCGCCACGTCGCCGGCGCGCTGGAGGAATTCTCCTGCGGCCAGCCTCCGAGGCAGGAACATCGTCCCCATGAAGGCGAGTTCCTCTGCGGAGAATGAAGCGCGAGCCAGCAGGTATGCCTGCAACACGTCGAACGACGAGGGGTTATCTGCCATGAGAAGCAGCCTATTCTGGCCCAGGCACCAGTCGTGTGCTGGGGGAACGAACTAATTCGAAAAGCATACCCGCACCGGAGACGCAATGAGATATCGTTCGCGGCAGGAGGAGCGATGGGCGTACCACGACCTGTCACGTACGTAGTATTGGCGACGCTCGGGATGGCCGGCTTTTCGTTTTCGCGCAGCGGCGTTCAGGCTCAGGCACAGCGTGAGATCCTCGCGTGGGCGCCGATGCCAACGGAGCCTTCGAAATGGATCGCCCCAAACCGGCCGCACTGGAAGCTCTCCGAACTGCTCGCCAGGCACAAAGGCGAGCCGAACTGGAGCGAGTCCATCGTCAACGACGCGACGCTGCGCGCTGAATACATCTCGATGGCGCCGGGTGCGAAGACGTCGCGCCGGCTCCATCCCGACACCCGCGCGTGGTGGATCGTTCAGGACGGGCAGATCCGCTTCACGATCGACGGTCAGGAACCATTCGTGGCCAAGAAGGGCTTCCTGGTCCAGGTGCCGTACCGCAACATCTACAGCCTGGAAACCGTCGGCGACACGCCGTCGCTGCGGCTCGAGGTGAACATCGGCGGCGCCACGACGATGTATCCGGCCGACGAGAAGCCGGTGTCATTGCCCGGCTTCGACTTCGTGAAGGTTCGCATCGGCGGCAAAGGTTCGTACGATGCGCGCAACAAGCCGTACGTCGACTTCAACGCCGTCGCCGCCGGGACCGACCCGACGCGCCGATTCATCGCCGACGATCGCGCGGTCGCCAACATCATTCGCGGCAAGCCGCAACAGCCCGGGCCGAACGACAAGGGGCACTTTCATCTCGAGTCGTCCGAGTTCTGGTTCATTCTCGAGGGGCAGATTCGCTACCGCATCGGTTCGCTGCCGGTCTTCCTCGCCGACCAGGGCGACATCGTGTACGTGCCGAAACAAACCTGGCATCTCGCCTCCCACGGTCCGACACCGATGTCCACGCGGCTGGCAATGAACGGCTACCAGGATCTCTTGCACAACTGGGAACCGACCGAGGAGCAGACGCGGCGCTGATGTGAGGGGGATGAATATGAGACCGACGCTGCTTGCCGTTCTCGGAGTTGCCATCGGCGCCTCTCTCACAGCGCAGGGCCAGGCCCAGACGGCGAAACCCGATCGCGCGGCGCTCGCCGCGACCGGCATTCTCGAGCGGCTCGCCGAGCGGACGGGCGTCTACGGCGTTCCGCCGACGGCGAAAACACCGGGCTTCATCGCCGATGCCGGCTGGCCGCAGAAATTGCCGAACCACTGGATCATCGGACAGGTGGGCGGCCTCTACGTCGCGCCGGACGATCACGTCTGGGTCTACCAGCGGCCGCGCACGCTGACCAACGACGAAGCGGCGCTGAGCGATGCCACGCACAAGGACAAGGACGGCAAGCCCGTCGACGTGTTGGGTTTCCCGCGGCCCTACGGCGTTCTTGGCGATTGCTGCGTGCCCGCGCCCTCGGTCATGGAATTCGATGCGTCGGGCAAGCTGCTGCGCGCCTGGGGCGGTCCGGCCGATCCGGGGAAGTGCCGGATCGAAGATGGCTGCGTCTGGCCGGCCAGCGAGCACGGCATCTTCGTCGACCACAACGGCTTCGTCTATGTCGGCGGCAGCAGCAGGAACACCGATCCGAACGGCTCGGCGTGGGCGTCGAACAACGGGGCCGACGGCATGATCCTGAAATTCACCAAGGACGGGAAGTTCGTGATGATGATCGGCGGCCACGGCGCCAAAGGCCCCGACAGCAACAACCGGGACGGCGGCAAGAACCGCACGCCGCTGTTCTATCTGCCGGCGGACATCACGGTCGATCCGTCGACCAATCGCATGTATGTGTCGGATGGCTATGGCAATCGCCGCGTGGCGATCGTCGATGCCGCGACAGGAAAGTACCTCGGGCATTTCGGCGCCTACGGCAACAACCCGATCGACGACAACGCCGCGGCCACCGCGGGGATCTGGATGAACGACCTCACCAAAGGCAACATGCGGCCGGCGTTCTTCCGCACGCCAGTGCACTGCGCGAAGATCGCCAAGGACGGCCTGCTCTATGTCTGCGATCGCGGCAACAATCGCCTGCAGGTGTTCAACAGCCGCGATCCGAACCTTGGCCAGGAGTGCCGCAATCCGTCGGGCGAGATCGGCAAGTGCGGCTTCGTGAAAGAGCAGTTCGTCTCGGTCCATACCAACGGCCTGCCGGGATCGGCGGTGTCGATGAACTTCTCGACCGACGCCAGACAATCCTGCCTCTACGTTGGCGACAACTCCAACATGACGATCTACGTACTGAAGCGCGACACGCTAGAAGAGCTCGGCCGGCTCGGGCGCAGCGGGCGCGAGGCTGGCGAATTCCACTGGCTGCATCAGGTCAGCCTCGATTCTCGCGGGAATATCTACACGGCCGAAGTCGATACCGGAAAGCGCCTGCAGAAGTTCGTCCGCTACGGCGAGGAAGGGTGCAGCGGCACCGGCCGGACGACCGTTGGCGGCGTGCTGCGATAGCGACGTTGCGCGGACTGCTGATTCCGAGAGTTGGACCGCCAGTCAATCCGGGAAGTTGAAGGAGAAACGCGATGAGCGCTGAAACGACGAACGAACGGCGTACGCGCGTAACGGGTCGGCGCGTCTGGCCAGTGGCGATCCTATTCGCCGGCAGCCTCCTGGCAGGCGCCGTGGTCTTTCAGGTCAACGGCATCGCCGCGCCGGAGAAGACGTCGGTCCAGCAGCGGCCTTTGCGAGCCACCGGCTTAACCGGAATGGCGACCATGACCGGATTAGTCGCAGCTGGAAAGCCCTTCAAGGCTGCACAGGTGTACATCCGGAATACGGACAAACGCATCCTGTACATGGTCTACACAAATGCGGGCCAATTCCGCGCTCGCGGGCTGTTCCCAGGGAACTACGAAGTCAGCGTGACGGCCAGAGGCTTGAAGTCCGACATTCAACGACTCGCCATCAAAGCCGGCGACGCCCCCGGCCTCAGGTTCTCGCTCACGGACATCCCAATCGACATCGAATCTGAAACCGACGTCGCCCAGAATCTCGAGGGTACCGCGTCGAATCGCGTGCTCGTGACGCTCGACTCCTACGACAACGTGTACCCGCCTGGACGGGGACGCGAGATCGCGGAGAGCACGTGCATGATTTGTCACGGCGAGAACTTCCTGTCGTCGCAGCCGGCGCGTGCGGAGGTGTGGAACACCCGCATCGACAGGATGGTTGGCAAGGAGCTTCACAACCGCCCGGCCCAGTCGTACGCTGACGGCCTCCTCGGCTACCGCTCGCAGTGGGCGAGGAACTGGTCGCTCAAGGATCGTGAAGAACTGCTGGCCTACCTCGTCAAGAACTTTGGCCCCGGCGCAAAACCCCGAAACGTTCGCACGATAAAAGAGACGCCCCTCGACGAAACCAAACTCGGCAAGGCGATGTACATGGAGTACTACGTCCCCGCGGACGGGCCCGGCCAGGGCATCCATTCTCCAGAGTATGCCGGCGCCCTCGGCTTTTCGGGCAGGCGGGTCATTCAGGATGTGCGATTCGATGCGGAAGGCAACGTGTACGGAGCCGACCGAGGCGCACCACGGCGGCTCGTCAAGCTCAATCCAAGCACCGGCGAGATGAAAGAGTGGCTCACTCCGCATCCCAAGAATGACATTCACGAGATCCTGATTAATCCCGTCGATGGAATGGTCTGGCTGCCAGAGCACACTGAGGGCGGCGGCATCAGCTACATCAATGGGTTCAATCCAAAGACCGAGAAATGGGACGTCGTCCTCGCCGGTGATCCCGCCAATGTGATCAGGAATGACATCAAGTGGATGCAGTCGTTTGCGATGGACTCCAGGTTCAATCTCTACATCGGATGGATCTTCGGCGGTGCGATCACCAAGTTCGAGCCAGCCACGAAGAAACTCACCGTCTTTCCGATGCCCAGCACGAACGCCATTCCGTACGGTGTCGTACCCGACAAGAACGACAACATCTGGGTGGCGGACTGGGGCGGCGGGAAGATCCTGAAGTTCGATACTCACCAGAACAACTGGACCGAGTACGAGCCCCTCACTTACCCCAATCAGACTCGGCGTCTGAACTTCGACTATGAGGGCAACCTCTGGTGGGGGATCTGGGCTTCGGGAACGAGCCGCCCCGGCAAACTGGCGAAGATGAACACGACGACCGGGAAGATGACCGAGTACACGATTCCCGAGCAGGCGGCGAACCCGTACGACGTGTGCCCAGACCTGGACGGCAACATCTGGTTCCCCGACTCGCCGACCGTGGATCGAAGCGCGATGATCGGCAAGTTCAACACCAAGGATCAGACGTTCACCTTTTATCCCAAGCCGCAGTTCTCAGCTGACACACCGAAGATCCAGGTCACCAAGGACGGTGCCATCTGGTTTGCGCCGCGTGGAAGTCTCAGGGCGCCGGCGATCAGCGTGCTCTACCCAGACATGGACAAGATCACGTCGTTCGGTGCGTTCTATGTGAACGGGCCGCCGGGATATCCGTTCAAGACGACGATCTCATCAACCGCCGCGTCGACGACAACAGCGCCGAAGGCGACCAGAGGCCGGTAGATCAGCCGGTAGCTAATTCGTCGTGGCTTTCGGTGTGCGCTGGCCGATCGCCGTCTTCAGATCGTCGAGCGTTGCTGCCTGCCACTCGAATTCCTTGGAGTCCGGCTGAGATTGACCTACTGGGACGAGGCGGGGAAGTGTAACGTCGGTGCCCATAGTTGTCGGAGCACAGCGGCAGAGCGTGTGACTCCGCTGCATCAGGCATCGATCAGGTAGCGTCCGCCGGCGGACTCGAATTGCGCCACCGTTCGCAGGTGACGCTCGCGCGCGCTCGCGAGCGCGGCTTCGAAATCAGCCCGACCACGCAGCGGGTCGATCCACCGGTCCCGGTCCATCCCGGGAACACAGAAGAAACTGCGGACGGCCCGAGCGAACGCTTCAGTCGCAAGCTTCAGTTCGCCAACCCTGGCCAATGCCCGCGCCAGGTAATACAAACTTTCGCCGTCGGGAAAGTCATCGTCGAGAAGATCGAGCGCCGCCGCCTTCGTCTGCGCGCGATCCCCGCGCATCACGCCTTCGAACGTGGCCTTCAAAGGCAGCGACGATGGTTCTGTGCTCAACACCTGCAGCGCCTCTTCGGTCGAACCGCCCAGTTCTCGATGCGCAATGGCGAGGAAGACCGACGACTCGGTGTTCCGTGGTTCGTTGAGGACATTGGCGTAATCGCCGAGCATCATGAACGTGAGGAGCACGCTAGTGGGGACCTTGGGGTCCAACGTGCGCGCACGCCTATGCGCTGCCACGGAGACGTCGAGCAGACCGCAGTATCGGGAGACGTGACATAACGCAGCGAAGAGATCTGGATCGTGGGGCTGCCGCTGAAGACGAGTCACCAGGCGGAGAAGGGCCGCTTCTGCCTGGCCGATCTCGGCTTCGAGATACGCGAACAGATTATGGCCAATCGATAAGTCGGGATTGAGCTCGAGCGCCCGCCGAAAATTCGCTTCGGCCGCTTGATACGAGGGCCTTGGCGCGCGTTCGTCGAACTTGCCGATCACTCGGTTGATTCGACCCAGCCTCGCCCATGCCGGCGCGTAACTCGGATCGACTTCGACGCACTGCTCGTACAGGTTCTTCGCCAGCGTCCATCGTCGACGGTCGTAGCTCAGCTGATTCGCACGAAGGTAGAGTTCGTACGCGCGCGGCGCCGGCACATCCT
>Ga0207641_10003289_pt1 | contig 14386 bp, 24 predicted proteins | sample KBSSwiS62_FD_184306 | JGI IMG/M metagenome (GOLD analysis project Ga0207641, IMG submission 184306) | Switchgrass rhizosphere microbial communities from Kellogg Biological Station, Michigan, USA - KBS Switchgrass S6-2 (SPAdes) (version 2) | ecosystem: Host-associated > Plants > Roots >... | reverse complement strand
GGTCAAGGACCGGTCCGCCGCCAAGTCCGCCCGCGGCCCCCGAGCGTGGCTGCGCCAGGCGGCCCCGGCCACGCTCACGGAGCAGTACGCCGCCCGGTACGCGGCCCTGGACTCCCTGGAGGATGGCCGCGCCCTGGGCCTGGAGGCGGTGGCGGTGGGTGCGTGGGACGCCACCCTGGCCGTGGTGGCGAAACGCGCGTACGACCGCCTCACCAGGGGCTTGACAGTTACTCAGAAGTGAGTAAGCTTGGGGGTAGCACCGAACCACGAGGGGAGGTGGCAGGATGAAGGACTACACGTGGGACTGACGGTCCCCCAGCTACTACATCTGTACAGAGGTGCCCGACTGGTCATACCGGAAGGGCATCGAGCCCCGGAGGCGCGTTGGGATGCGCGACCCTCGCCGCATAAGCCCGGCAGGGTGGAGGTAGTTGGTTCGAATCCAGCACGGGGCACGGTTCCAAGCGCAGAGAACGGCCCGAGGTTCGGTCATTGCCAGATGACCAGGGAGGGACGTACGAAGCGTGAGGGGGCTCCCCTGGCAGGGAGTGGCGCGGTAGCTCAAATGGCAGAGCACCCCTTGGGGAGGTTGCGGGTTCGAATCCCGCTCGCGCACGCAAGACCCACACAACGCAACAGATCGAGACCAGGAGAGCGCATGACCACGACCGAGATCGAAGACCCGTTCGCGGGTGCGGACGAGAGCGCGGACGAGTTCGAGACGGCGAAGACCGCCTGGCTGTCCCTGGACAGCCTGACCGATCGGCTGATCGTCATCGACGTGCTGAAGGTGGGCACGAAGAAGGGCACGGACGGGGAGTACGACTACGCGGAGTGCAACGTGCTCGTCATCGACGGCCCGCCGCTGGAACTGCTCCCGCAGGTCCCCGGCGTGGCCGAGCGGATGCACATCTCCGGCACGTACGTGCTCGACCAGATCCGGCACCTCGCGGGGACCGGCAAGCCGTTCCTGTGCCGGCCGGACGCGGTGGTCAACAAGCGCAAACAAACCGTGATGGGCGTGCGGAAGCACGAGGTGACCGACGCGGACAAGGCCAAGGCCCTTCCGGTGTGGCGCGCGTACCGCGCCGGTCAGTTCGCCTAGCCTCGCCATCCAGTAGACGCCGGAACCACCCGTAATCCGCAGGAGCGGGCCGGAGCCCTGGACGAAAGCCCCCGCCAGACCACATTCTGGCGGGGGCTTTCGCTATGATCACTGTCTATGAACACGCTGATCTTCCTCACGAACGGCCAGAGCGTCCAGACCCAGGACAACACCCCCGAGGACATTGCCGGCCTGGTCAACGCCGGCCAGCAGAAGATCTACACCTGCGCCGATGCGTTCCCGCCGCACCAGACGCACCACATCGTGGTGGAGCACATCGTGGACGTGTACGCTCAATAACACCCCCGTGGTGAACGGCCCCCGGAGCAATCAAGCTCCGGGGGCCGTACTGTGCGTGCATGGGATGGTTACTGGTGGCGTGGCTTACCGGGTGCGCCGCCGTGCTGCTGCTGATCGCTCTCGGGGCGTGGCTGCTCACCGGCACCGAGTATCGCGGTGTGCACCGCGGTCCGGCCTACCCCGCGCATCACCGGCTGCACGAGGACGAACGTACCGTTATCATGCGGTGGGACGGGGAGAGGTTCGCACCGGCCCCGCCCTGGACAGAGTGACTAAGTTCTTAGTATTATCGGGGTATGACACCTGATTCGGTTGACGCGGGCAAGATCCGCACAGAGGTGACGATCGCCCGTGGCAGGATGCGCGGGGGCCTGGACACCAGGTCCACCCTGGACGCCCTGCTCCGCGCGCTGGACGAACTGGCTGGCCCCGAGCCCGAGCGGGCCACGGTGGTCCTGTTCAAGCCCTCCGGCAAGTACTACACCGAGGAGCGGTGGCGCATCCCGGCGGATGGCGCCATCGGCCCGGTCAGCATGGAGCGCTCCCCCGACTTCCGGCGCATTGAGGGCGGCCCCGTCCTGGTGCCTGAGCAGGAGCCTTGGGGCTACCCGCACCTTTTCCCGAGTGAGCGGTGACCGCCGTGGAGAACTGGTTGCCGGTCCGGCGTGAGGTGAAGTACCAGATCATGGTGTCCCCGGATCACACGGTGGTGAAGTACAACGGCGAGGGTATTCGGGTGAGCGCCGTGTTCATCACGTTCACTACGGACGGGTGGGACGGGGACTGGAAGATGAGGCGCGTGTCAGTCGTTCCGGCGGACCAGCGCAAACCCGTGCTGGCCGTACCGCGGGAGCTGTGGCACCAGGAGATCCCGGCGTGGCTGGAGGACATCATCGCCAGAGCGGTGCCCCGGGCGTGACCGTTACCCGCGGCACCACCAACCGGAACGCGCGCGGGGGCTCCCCGGCCCGCCGCGCGCGCAGACAGTGGCTGGTGGATACGTTTGGGGACGGGGCCACTGTCGGCTGCGCGTTCGGGTGCGGGGCCGTCCTCACGGTGGACACGGTGACCGCGGACCGTTACCCGGTTCCCGGCTGCAACGGCGGCACGTACCGCCGGGGGAACATCAGGCCGGCGTGCGGTCCCTGCAACTCCAGGCACGGCGGTGCCTTGCGGAGTTAGTAAGTTCTTGTTATGCTGTCCTCACACGGACGAGAGGGGACAACGGACATGGACGAGACCAGGCCCAAGGGCAGTGGGTTGTTCTACCTGGTGGCGCTGGTGGCCACCGGCGTGAGCGTGGACACCTCCTGGCGGTTCTTCGGGGAGAAGCTCGGCATCACCAACCCGGTGGAGCGGGTGGCCCTGTTCGCGGTGCTGGAGCTGATGCTGGTGGCGTGCGGGTGGGCGATGCGGGCCGGCGTCCGCCGGAGCGGGCACCCCGGTTCGGCCCGCTTCATCGCGTGGGCGCTGTGCGCCATGTCCGGGTACATGGCCCTGGACCTGAGCGGCCCCATGCAGGGCCTGGCCCGCGTGGTGCTCGGCCCGGTGCTGGCCATCGTGGCCCTGCACCAGGCGCTCGGTATCGAGATCAAGGCCCGGATTGGCCAGCGGACCGGGACGTGGGCGCGGATCGGCCGGGAGCTGCGGGAGCGCGTCCTGTCCCGCCTCGGGCTGGCCGATGACGCCCGGGACGCCCTCCAGCGCACCCGGGAGCGGGCGGCCATCAAGGCGGCCACCATCGCCACCTCTCGCAACCCGTCCAGCCGGAACCTGCGCAAGGCGGTACTGAAGGCAGGCCCGGACCAGCGGGAGTTGATCCTGGACACGGTGGCCGCCCTGCGCCACCTGGACAGCCTGGCCACCGTGGACATGGACAACCCGTGGACTCGTCCGTCCGTCCAGCCTGTCCAGGACGTCCCCGTCCCGCGTCCGCGGACGGCCCCCACGTCCGGCGGCCCGGCCATCGGGTGGGACGTGGACAAGGTGGTGGTGGCTCTGCTCCGGAACGAGGACGCGGCCGGCCTGGCGTCCCCTAAGAGCGTCCAGCGTGTCCGTCGCGTCCTGTCCGCCCTGGCCGCCGGACAGGACATGGCCACCATCGTCCGCGGGGACATGACCCTGAAGTTCGCCACCACCGTCCAGGCGGCGTGGCGCAAGGCAATGGAGGCGACGGCGTGAGCGCGGTGGACTGGTGGGGGCCGCTGGCCCTCATGGGCGTGATCGGGCTATGCCTGCTGATCATGGCGTGGGCAACGTTCCGGGGCATGCGATGAAGACAGGGACATGGCTGGTCGCGGGTACGCCCGTTGACCAGCCGTACCCGTGCCGGTGCCATGAGCGGCGGGGCCGGGAGTGCTCGGCCGCCTGGTGCCCGTGTGCGGGCCGGACCGATCGTAAGCACCTGCCGCCGGATTGCTGCGCGCACCGGTTCACGCTGGAGGACCACCGCGCGGCCATGGCTGAGTGGCGGGCCTGGAAGCGCCAGCAGGGTTGACACTTACTAACTTCTTGGTATGCTAGAGGCATGACAGACAACGAACTGGAAGCCCTGTTCAGTGACTGGAAACCGCTCGGCGCGGCGGCTCCCGTGGCCGGCCCCCGCTACCCTGTGGGCGACTGTCGCATCGGTGACTGCGAGCGACCCGCGGACCACCGGGGACGCCACGGTAAGGCAACCCCACGTGAGGCGCGAAACGCCCGCTGAGCCAAGATCAACGGCCCCCGAGTCTCAGACATCGGGGGCCGTTTTTCCTGCTCCGGAGGCATCCTAGGACACCAGGATGGCCTCCAGTTCGGCCCAGTCGAACAGGTCCGCGTTGCCCCGCTTGCCCACCGGCTCCAGGCCCGCGCGCTGCACGCGCTGGCGGGCCGCGTCCAGAGACGGCGCGCCGGGGATGCGAGTTACCGCCTCTCGGATCGTGGCCGGCGGTGTGATGGCCTGGCGCGCGGGCGCGGCCAGGCGCCCACCCAGCACCGGCCCGACCGGCGGCGGCCCGCTCATCGCCAGGGCGTACGCTTCGTCGTTGCTCATGAGCGGCACCCGGAAGTGCGTCACCTCGCCGTTGACCACCGCGGTCCAGATGCCGCGGGGACCGCCCGGGAACGCCTCGAACGGGATACCGGCGCAGAGCATCAACCACGTTTGCTTGGTGTACTTGGCGATGAAGCGGTTCGTGATGGACTCCCGGATGGCCCCGCCGCCGCGCGGGGACAGGGCGGACGCGTCCAGGCGCTGGGCCGCGAAGTGGACGAACATGCGCAGCTCCCGGCCCATCTGGACGAGGGCGGCCAGGGCGTCCACGGACGGACACACGGCCGGGATGTACCCCGGGTCCATGTCCATGTCCTTGGCCTCCTGCGCCTGCCGCTTGCGCTCGTGTCCCCACCACTTGCGCAGCATGTCCGCCAGGGTGTTCAGCTCCTCCACCAGGAGGTCCACTGGCCGGAACGTGTCCAGGGCGGACACGTCCGTCTTCAGGATGTTCCGCCGCCGCTGGAACTCCGCGAAGACGGACATGACGGCCTCGTGGATCTCCTCCTCGTCGGTCACGTACACGGCCCGGTGCGGGTCTGCCTCGGCCAGGCGCCGCGCCCATGGGTGGGACAGCACCTTGTAGTCGCACACCACCAGGCCCACGCCAGCGGCCACCCGGCGGGACAGTAGGAGGCGCAGGAGGGTGCTCTTGCCGGTCCCGGTGCCGCCGGAGGTGCCCGTGTGCGGGCCGTCGTTGTCCAGGTCCGCGTATACCGGCTTGCGCCCGGCGGCCAGGCCCACCAGGGGCCGCTCCGGCGGGGCCTCCAGGGCCAGCGTGCGCACCTCGGCGAACACCAGGTGCCGGGGCGGGAACACCCGCGGGGACAGGTCCACGTACGCGCGCGCGCCCCGGACGGTCCAGGCGGCGGACGCGTCCGTCAGGCCCAGCCGCTCCCCGGCCACCGTGACGATGCGCTTGCGGGTGCCATCGTCCAGCGGCACCACCGGCAGGTGGATGCGCACCGCCAACTCCGGGGCATCCTCGTTCACCTCGGGCCGTTCCGCGCCGAACCCGGGCGGGAGCACCACCGCACGGGCGGCGGCCCGGCGGGTGTACCGCTCGCCCAGCACCCGGCAGACCACCTGCCACACGGGCTCCACGAAGTCCCGCCGGACGTGCCGGGCCGGCCACCAGGCGCGCGCCCACCGCCACCCGGCCCAGCATCCAAGGCCACCGGCCACGGTGACGTAGGCGGCCAGGGTCCATGCACCCCAACACTCGAGTATTTGATGCGTGTGCATGTAGTACTCGAGTACCGTCCAGTCCGCCAGCAGCCACGGCACGCCGGCCACTGCCCACCGCCAGGCCACCCGCCGCCACCGCGCGCGGCTGTACTTCGGGACCGGCCCGCCGCGGTGGTCCACGGTGGCATCGTGCAGCCACGTGGCGTTGTCCCCGCGGCCGAACAGGGGCCGCCCGGTCACCCAGAACCGCCACAGCGTCCGGGCCAGCAGTGCCGTGAACCCCAAGGGCTTGTACCAGCGCAGTGTGGGGCCGTGGATGCCCGGCCCAAGGATCTCCTGTCTCATCCTCCTATGATCGCACTAAGTAGATACTTAGGCACCCCCTCTACCCGAGTTAGTAAGTTCCTGCTACCCTGAAGGGTGAGGAGAGGAGGGCCGATGGGCCTGCGCAATCAGGAGATCTGCGGGTTTTCCGGGAAACAGATCTGGCCGAGCAAGAGCGTGGCCGCCAACGAGGCACGGCGCTTGCGCCACGCCGGACACCCCCGGGCCAGCTCATACCGGTGCGACCCGGGATGCGGTGGCTACCACATCACGAGCAAGCCGAAAGGGGCAAAGCGATGACAACGGATGAGATCATGGCACTCGTCAGGCAGTATGGCGAGAAGTGCGCCGAAGGCGGCGTCGCCATCATGAGCTATTCCACGCCCGCGGACTTCCGGGCACAGGACGCGGAAGAACGCGGGCTGTTCGAGCGCATCCGCGAGGCCATCGAGGGCCTTCGATGATCGGCGGCGTCTACATCTACCGCGCCCGGAAGCCCGGCGCGCGCCTGCGCATCCCGCTACTGTCCTGGCACTTCGCCTACGTGGGCGAGACCACCAGCTTCTATTACCGGCACCTCCAGCACACCCGCGGCGGCGGCACGTACGGAGCCACGCCCAAGCCCTGGAGTGACCTGGACCCGTACGTGTGGTTGCGCATCCCGCTGCCGCCGTGGAAGTGGTTGCTCCGCTCGGTGGAGACGGTGGCCATCCTGCTGACGTGGCCCGTGTACAACGTCCAGAAGAACCGGTGGAACCCGCGCAGGGTCACGCCCCTGAAGGCTCGGGTCCAGCGCATGCGGCGCAACGCCGGGACCCGGCTCTGGTCCCCGCGGCCCATCCACGTGGTGCTGATCCTGGCGGTGGCGGTGGCCCTGTGGCTGAAGATCGGGGGTGCGTGGTGAGCGGCGTGGACACCGGCATGTCCCGCGCGGTCCGCGCCTACCCGGTCTTCATCGCGAAGGGGCGCGGCGCGTGCGGGGACGCGGACCCGGACCTGTTCACGGGGTACGGGGACCGCGGGCAGAATCGGCGCAAGCGCGAGGCAGTGGCCAAGGCCGTCTGCGCCGGGTGCCCGTTCCGGCTGGAGTGCCGGCGGTGGGCAACGGACACGCTCCAGCAGGGGATCTGGGGCGGTACGGACGAGACGGAGCGGGCCATGGCCCGCCACCACGGAGGTTTTCTTGATGAGCGCCTTGCAGCCGCGCGCCGCGCGGCGTGACCCGGGGCCGGTCCTCGTCACGCACCCGAACCCGCACGTCCTGAAGGCCAAGGTCCGACGCGAGGTGGCCCGCGGCGCCATGGTGGTGCGCACCAACGTGGTGGAGGTACGCCCCGGCGTCTACGGGGTGGAGGTGCTGCAGCTCCGTCCCGCCCGTCCGGCGTGGGTCAAGCCGGCGGCGGTGGCCGGCGGTGCGGTGCTGGCGCTCGGCGGTGCCGGCGTGCTCGGGTGGCTGCTGCTGGACGCCGTGGTGGCGCTGGTGGCCGGCGTGTCCCTGGGCATGGTGTGCACGGTGGCCGCCCTTGGCTGGCTAGTGTTCGGCGCCGGCACCGGGCGCGGTGGCGGGCATGGCTGCGAGACGACCGTGATCGTCCGGCACCGCCACTAGACAGAGTTACTAAGTATTCGGTATGCTCTCCTCACCCCAAGGGATGAGGAGAGCTTTTCAATGCGAACTGCGTCACTGTCCAGCGGATACGGTGGCCTGGAAATGGCCCTGCGCATGGTGTTCCCGGACCAGATAAACGTCCGGTGGCACTCCGAGATCGACCCGGACGCGTCCCTGGTCCTGAAGACCCACGATCCGGAGGTGCCGAACCTCGGTAGCTTCACCGTGCCGGACTTCTGGGCAACGGCCGAACGGTGCGACACGCACGCGGGTGGCATCCCCTGCCAGGGGTTCAGCGCGGCGGGCCGCCAGTTGGGTGCGGCCGACCCCCGGCACCTGTGGCCGTACTGGCAGCGCGGCATCGCCGTGCAGCGGCCCGCCCTGGTGGTGTTCGAGAACGTGGCGAACCTGACCCGGGGCAAGATGCGCCCGATCTTCGATGCCATCTGCGCGGACCTGGTGGGCATGGGGTACTCCGTGCGCTGGTGCCTGCTCGGCGCGTGTGCGGTCGGCGCGGCCCACCACCGTCACCGCGTGTTCCTGGTGGCGGTGCGGGACTCGGTGCCGGGGGTGCAGGAGGTGAAGGTGCAGACCTGCGGGCAGAAGGGTGCGGCCTACCTGCCCACGCCGCTGTCGCGCGATTGGAAGGTGTCCGCACCAGTCGCCGCCGCTTCGAGACTGGCCAGGCAGCGGCACGGACTGGACGATCTGGTGGCGCTTGCGCTGCTGCCCACGCCGCGTGCGATCGACGCCGCACGCGGGCCGGTCACCGAGGCGCGCACCGAAGCATCGGGCCGAAAGAACGGCGTCGAACTGGCCAGCGCGCTTAACGCCATCCCCGAGCGGTGGGGGAAGTACGCCGAGGCCATCGCGCGGCATGAGGCGGTGCTGGGCCGGCCCGCCCCGGAGCCGACCGAGATCGGGCCGAAGGGTGGCCGCCGCCTAGCCGCCGCCTTCAGCGAGTGGCTGATGATGCTGCCCGAGGGCCACGTTACCGCCGTTCTGCCGCGCAACCCGGCCCTTGCTCGGTGCGGCAACGGCGTGGTGCCGCTCCAGGCGGCCACCGCCCTGCGTCTGCTCTTGCAGACTTACTAACTTCTTGGTATGCTTCTGGCATGACGCAGACGAGCAAGGCCCCGAGCGACGCCGAGATCATGGCCAACTACGACGCGATGCAGGCGAGCATGGCCCGGCGCATGCAGGCAGTGGCACTCCTCGACCGGATCAGCCGTACCAAGCTCGGCTTTGCCGGGGCAAAGAAGGCGGATCTCATGAAGATCGCCAACGCCCTTGGGGGCTCCATGGACGCGGGTCACAGCCGGGGTTACATGATCGCCTTCATCGAGCGGTCCGTCTGATCTCCCGCAAGGGGGCCGCGAGCAGGAGGGGGCGGCCCCCTTGCGGAGTTACTAACTTCTTGGTATGCTTGAGTCACCACCGAGAAAGGACAACGCAGATGATCCTCAACCTGAAGCCGGGCGAGGTCCGCACCGCCACCACCCCGCAGGGGGACACGGTGACCGTCCAGTACGTGGCCGGCGGCAGCTTCACCAACGTCACCGTGCGGGACGCGGACGGCAAGCGGATCTGGACCCGCAACTACCAGTTCACGGACAACGCCGTCCGCAAGTACGCGGACATCGCCGCGGGCAACTACACCCGATAGCAGGACCGGCCCCCGCTTCGGCGGGGGCTTTCCTCTGCCCGGGTCCGCCGTCCTAGCCTCCTAGGATGGTGCGGTGCGCACCCGGGGGCCGGGCGGCCCGCGCACATGGCAACGGCCCGCCAGGATCGCTCCTGCGGGCCGTTCCGCGTCCGGTGGTGGGGCTGGTTACCCCTGGCGCTTGTAGCGTGGCAGAGCCTTGCTCGTGAGCCACCCGGCGGCCAGGCCGGCGATGGGGCCGCCGACCATGCCGACCCACGCCGGCCAGACGGACCAGTCGATGGACCCGAGGATCGTGATGGCCGCACCGATGCCAGCGGACACCACAGAGTTGACCAGGTTTCCGATCCGCGCGTCGTGGAACAGGGTTCCGGAGCCGTCGCTCTTGGTTGGTTCAGACATGGGAGTCTCCTAGACTCGTGCCGGCCAGAAGGCCAGCGCCATCGGGTAGTCCGTGCGTGCCGCGTGTTCGCGGGCCTCCGCTTCCGTCTCGAACAGACGCACGGACGTGGCGCGCCGTACGTCCGCGTTGTCCGGAAACACCGTGACGTTGACCATGGTGTCCGACCACACGCGGGTGATGATGGCGGGGGCCTCGTCCGCGCCGTTGGCCTCGGCCACCGGGCCGATGACGCGGACCATGCGGCCCACCGATGGAGCCGTCATCTCAACATCCAATCCGTGCGCGATACCTGCGCACCTCGTCCTGCATGCGCCGTCCGGTCTCGGACGGCGGTGGGTTGGCGCGGTACGTGTCATCCATGAGGACGATCAGCCCGCAGATCTTGCGCTGCTGCTCCGACACGTAGGTGATCGTGAAGCCGGCCAGCAGCCCGAGTCCGAGTGCCAGCACCAGCACGTTAAACCACGGACGCATGGCCCCGCTGGCGGTCAGAAACCGGATCATCGGGTCACCGCCGCATAGATCAGCACCCACGCCAGCGTCAGGACGATTGAGACGACGATGACGCGGTTGGCGAGGGCGTGGCGTCCGGCAGGGGGTTGCGCGCCCGCCACCACGACTCCAGGACCGCGGGACCCAGTAGCAGCCCGATGCACACCCACACCCGCACGATGTCCGGGCGCTGGACGATGAACAGTTCCCGGGCCATGCCGGCACTCCCGAGCCCCAGCATGATCAGGGTCCGGGCTATGGGGATCGTAAGGCGGCGGCGTGGCACGCATAACCGTCCCTCGGGATCAGGCAGCCGGCGCACGGTCGGAGATGCGCCGGGCCACCTCGTCCACGATCACGCCGGCCAGGCCCGCCACCACCGCCGGGTCCGCCAGGGCCGCTCGGACGGCGGTGTTCACCGCGTCCTGCGAAACCGGACCGGCCTGGAGGGCGGCCACCTTGGCGTCCAGCTCCACAAACGGGCTGGAGCCCCACAGGGGGCCACCGGAGGTGTTGCCGAGCATCACCGCGCGCCAGATGTCCCGCAGGATGGTCGCGCCGTCCCGGTCCCCCATGCCCGGCGTGCCGGTGTCTGGGATCTTCTCGTCCTTCAGCATGCTGTCCGCTCCAGTCTGCCCCCAGCGGGGGATGAGGATTTCGTTCCAGTCGGTGTCCTGGCCGCCGACCAGCTTGTGCCCGCGCTGGCGCAGGTGCGCGCCGGACCAGGTGGTGGCGTTGCGGCCCCCGGACCAGGCGGTGGACATGCCAGCCTGCCAGAACCGGTCCATGATGCCCTCGTCCCGGCACCAGGTGAGCACGTCCGCCGGGCCGTACACCCCGGGCCGGTAGCCGTACACCTGGAGTCCAGTGGCGAACGCCTGCGCGTACGCCCGACCGGCCCCGGTCCACTGTGTACGGGTCATGTCGAAATCGGCGGACCCGAAGATCGTGCACCCGGCCGGGTAGTCGAGGGCGCGTGCCTTGGCCGCCGCCTGCCTGGCGTGGTCCGCACCGCGCATGGCGCCGCCGAGCCAATCGCGCGCGTCGTACTCCCAGTTCAGGGTCACGCCGATGCCGGCGGCCACCAGCTCCCGGTATTCGGTCAGCGTGATGGCGTACGTGGGCACACTGTCCGGCTTCAGGTAGCGCAGTACGTCCGACGCACCCGCCGCCTTGAGTGCGGCCGGGTCGATGCGCGCCGTGTAGTCCAGTGCGATGGCCATAGACGACATCCTACGTAACCGCGAACACGCCGGCATAGGCTACGGCCGTGCCCACGTCCCGGACCACCAGGCCCCGCGGGAACGTGGCCGCCGCGTAGTGCACCACCGTGCCGGCGTTCGCGGTCACGGTCAGGCAGATGTCCGTGGTGAGGTCCGTCCCAGCCGACCGGATCACGTAGATCTTGCCGTAGCAGTTCACCTGGTTACCGACGATGTTGCACCGGGTCCGGTAGTAGGCCCCGTACTGCGTCCCGGCCGTGTTGGTCTTGAACACCGAGAAGTCCGCGAACCGGTCGATGGCGTCCGCGTACACGCCGCCGATGCACTCGATCGAGTAGGCCCGGCCCGCGGTAAACACGCAGTTGGTGAGCGTGAGCACGGCCGTGATGCTGCTGACCGACCCGGACGGTGAGGTGGACCAGACGGCCTGCACGCCGTCCTTGCGGGTCACGAACGTGTTGTTGGTGACCAGCTTGGCGTCCACATCGGACGCGAGGTTGCCGATGTCGGTTGGCACGTCCACGGCGGACGCCACCGATGGGTAGCGGAGCCCCTGCGAGGTGGTAGGCATGTCATCGACTCCAGTTGACGGTCATGGTCATGGATGGACCGTATCCGCCACGGCCATCCCAAATCACGTACGGGCTCCCGCCGGAGTTGAAAATGGCCAGGCCCCCGGCGGTGCCCGCGGCCATCGACTGGACCCACGAGGCCGGGATGCCGAACGACGTGCTCTGGCCCCATGCCAGCGTCGGGCCGCCGGTGGACGAGGTGCGGGTAGGCGCGCCACCCGGCCGGGTCTTCTCCGTCACCAGCCACAGCGTGGTGCCCTGGCCCGCGGTCACGCCGCCGCTGGACTTCCGCCGGACCTGGATGGACGCGGACAGGATGGTGGCACCCGCCAGGGACAGCAGCGCGTTGCCGTAGAACGCACACCCCACGTGGTTCCCGTTGCCGCCGTACTGACCTTGGTAGATGTCGTCGTTGTCGGTGCGCCAGCCCACGAACACGGACGTCCGGTAGGAACGGGTCTCCACCGGCCCGAACGTACTGGTGCCGGTCACCGTGGCGGGCTTGGCCGGCGGCGGGGCCACGTTGTCGATCGGCGGCGGCACCGCGGCGGTGCCCAGCCGGGCCACCGCCACCCAATACAGGCCGTTGCGCTGCAACAGGAGCACGTCGTTGGTGCCGGGGGAGATGTCCCGGGCGCATTTCACGGTGATCACCGTGCCGTTGAGCCATACCGGCACGCTGTCCCCGGACTTGGAGCCGGTGGCGTAGACCGTGAGCGGTTCCCGGCCCGGCCTTACGCGGTTATCGGCAAAGTCGGTCACGTCAATGTCCTCACCGTGAGCGCCATGGCCGGCATCGAACCTTTCGGGGCCGCGTACGGCAGGGACAGGCGGTCCACCACGCACGGCACCGCGGCCAGCCCCAGCCGGGTGGAGGTCAGGCCCACCACGTCCCCGGCCTGGATGGTCGGGTTGGGTGGAATGGTCACGGTGTACGTGGTGGCAGTCTGCCGCTGCCGCCGGTCCCGGATGGTGAGGGCGGCGGCGGTCGCCTCCCCGGTGGTGGTGAGCAGCGGCGACTGAAAGAAGTACGGGACCGGCAGCGGGTTGTACGGACCGCCGTAGGCGTCCGGGCCGGTGACGATGTACGCCACGCCCTGCACCTGCGCGCCGGTGGAGTCCTGGCCGCGGGCCACGATGACGTTGGCCCCGCCGGAGCGGTCGCTCGAGCCCTCCAGGGTGATGATGGTCCGCACGCCGTCCTCGGTCAGCGTGAGTACCGGTGTGGTGCTCGAGCTTGGCGGGGACACCCGCAGGTACCCCTCCGGGTCCACGAACGCCTGCGCGGGCCACGAGTCCAGCAACTCATTGACCGCGCCCAACCGGTCCTCGTCATAGTTGATGCCGGCGGGCACGGCCCGATCCACCAGGCCCCCCTCCGTGACCACCGTGATGGCGGGCTCCACCAGCGCGCGCAGCGTGGACAGGAACGTGCCGGTTGGCTGAAACGGGGAGATGAGCCTGGCCTGATTCACCAGCTCCAGCCGGCCCACCGCAGTCACGTTCAGGGCATCGCCGTCGGGCTCGGTCTCGTAGATGAGCAGCCGCGCCCGAGTGAGCCACTCCACCGCACCCTGGCGCAGCCCGATGCCGAGTTTGACGTGCAGGTGTTGGCCCTTGGCGGCCAGCGGCGAGATCGGGGAGGTGGGCGTCCAATCCACGCCGTCTTTGACCCGCGGCACCCGGAACGTGGCCCGCTCGGGCACGGCGATGGACCGGTCCGTCTCTTCGCCGCCGGAGACAATGGGCACGTTGTCGGCCAGCAGCACGCCGCCACGCCACGACTCCACCGCGCACTTGTAGACGAACCCAGCCCCGGCCAGCACCGACTGCGCATCGCTGGAAACGGTGATCATGACAGGTCCGCCTGCCCGAGCGCGAGGTACGTGGCAAAGTCAGCGGCGAGGTTCGAATACGTCAGGCCCGCGTACACCGCGGCCAGATCCCCGTACGTGAAGCCAAGCGCCGTGAAGGCGGCGGCCCACCCGTCCACCTCCACCGCGTGACAGGTAAAGATCCGCTTCTCGTCCGAGCCGTCCTGCGAGAACCTGCGCTCCCGGATGTCGGTCAGTACGTAGAAGCCGTCCACGCCGTCATAGCCACCGGGCTGCCGGATCTGCACGATCCCCTGCGTACAGTCGGCCAGCACGTCCCGAAGGTTCTCCGCGCTCGAGGTGGCGTCCACGTACAGCTCGATGTCCCCCTCCGACTGCGAGAGATCCCCGGACACCACCACGTTGCGGGACCCCACCCGGAACACGGTGGAGCTTCGGTCGTACGCCTTCTCCGCCCATGACCAGATGACCACCTCGGCGGACAGGGCGGCGATGGCATCGGACACCACCACCTTCCCGCCGGGCAACGTATGCACCGCGGCGGCGCTGGCCGTCTCACTGCCGTTGATGGCGGCCACGTACGTCACGGGCACGCCGAACGGAAGCGACGCGTCGATGCGCAGCAGGGCCACATCGGT
>Ga0207641_10003288_pt1 | contig 14386 bp, 13 predicted proteins | sample KBSSwiS62_FD_184306 | JGI IMG/M metagenome (GOLD analysis project Ga0207641, IMG submission 184306) | Switchgrass rhizosphere microbial communities from Kellogg Biological Station, Michigan, USA - KBS Switchgrass S6-2 (SPAdes) (version 2) | ecosystem: Host-associated > Plants > Roots >... | reverse complement strand
TGAACGACTGGATGTGCCGCGACCTGAAGTGGGACGACACCTATCGCCCCGACCGCGGCAAGATGCTCGACAAGGAAGAGATTCTGAAGCTCGAGAAGTTCTACCGGTATATGGATAAGGACGGCGATGGCATCGGTTATCGCACACTGCCCGGGGTGCATCCGAAGGCGGCTTACTTCACCCGTGGCTCGGGTCATACCCAGTACGGGACGTACACGGAAGATTCCACCGAATACCGGATTGTCATGGATCGGCTGCTGAAGAAGTGGGAGACCGCGAAGAAACTGGTTCCGCGCGCCGTCATTGACGCCACCGCGGGCAGCGACATCGGGTTGGTGTCCATCGGCAGTTGCGATGGGGCGATCCACGAGGCCATGGATGTGTTGAAAGGCCAGGGCGTTGGTGTTGACTACATGCGTGTCCGTGCTTTCCCCTTCAGCGAGGACGTTGAACGGTTTTTGAGTGCGCACAAAATGTTGTTTGTGGTTGAGCAGAACCGGGATGCGCAATTCAAGTCATTGCTGACCCTGGAGACGAGGGTTGAGAAGGCGAAGCTGCGTTCGCTGTTGAGTTACGACGGGTTGCCTATTTCGTCGCAGTTCATTGTGGACGGTGTATTGGCGGAGGTTCGGCCTACGCCGAAGGTGCAGCCGTTGCCGAAGGGAGCAGCAGCACTATGACTTTCATTGCGAAGCCCAAAATTCGTCACCCCTCTCTGCCGAAGAACGCGCTGGGCTTCACCCGCCGCGACTACGAGGGCGCCTTGTCGACCCTCTGCGCAGGCTGTGGCCACGACTCCATCACGGCCTCCATTGTCGAGGCTGCCTGGGAAATTTCCCTCGAGCCCCAAAACCTCGTCAAACTCTCAGGCATCGGCTGCTCGTCCAAGACGACCGCTTACTTCGTGGCCGGCGGCCACGGCTTCAACTCCGTTCACGGCCGCATGCCCTCCATTGCGATGGGCGCCAACGCCGCCAACCGCAATCTGAAATACATCGGCGTCTCCGGCGACGGCGACACGTTGTCGATCGGCCTGGGCCAGTTCTGCCACGCCATCCGCCGCAATCTCAACATGCTGTACATCATCGAAAACAACGGTGTGTACGGCCTCACCAAGGGCCAGTTCTCCGCCTCCGCCGACGTCGGCACCAAGGCGAAGAAAGGCGAAACCAACTTCCAGCCGCCCATCGATCCCGTGCTGCTGGCCATGACCCTGGGCGCCTCGTTCGTCGCCCGCAGCTTCTCCGGTGACAAGGAACAACTCGTTCCCCTCATCGAGGCCGGCCTCAATCACAACGGGTTCGCGTTGATTGATGTGTTGTCGCCTTGCGTGACGTTCAACGACCACGAAGGCTCAACAAAGAGCTACGCCTACACGCGCGAGCACTACGAACCCGCCGTCCACGCCGACTTCGTGCCGCTCGAGCGCGAGATCACTGCCAGCTACGGCCCGGGCGAAGCCCTCCCCGTTGTCATGCACGACGGCAGCCGCATCGTGCTGCGCAAATGTGAGGATGGCTACGACCCGACCAACCGCAGCACCGCTCAGGTTTATATCCAGGAGCGGATGAAAGAAGGCGAGTACCTGACAGGTCTGCTGTTCGTGGAGCCGTCACAGAATGAGTTTCATACACTGAACAACACGCCGGATGCTGCGCTCAACAGCATTCCGTATGAGAAGCTGTCGCCGGGGTCGGCGGGGCTGGAGAAGATCCTGGCGCGATATCGCTGAGACGGACGCACTCGTTCAAACGCCGGCGCCTCATTGATCGCTCACGGCGACTAGCTCGGTATGCGTTCGTCGGAGCTGGCCTGTAACTCGGGCGTTGTCGCTGCCGATGACGCGCCACCAGGTGCCACCAGGTGTGCGGACTCGGCGGCCGCGGCGGATATACATCTCCTATGGGTGACGCCGTCGGGCTACCCGCGGACTTACAATAGCTCCAACAGCCACGCGCATCGGTCACCGGCATAGGCACGCCATGGACCACGAAGCCATCTACCGTCTGCAGAAAGCAGTCGACACTGCCAAGCAAGCCACCCGGCAGGCCCGCCTCGACAACTGCGATGTCGGCGACATCGACGACGCTATCGAAGCCCTCGACGGCGAGCTCGCCAAGCCCACGCCGAACAAGAACACAGTCACCCTCTACCTGAATTCCGTCGCCCGCAGCCTGATCGCGGCTCCCTCTGCCCGCGAAGCGCGGGATCAGATCGACAGGGCATTGCGGTTGGCCGGCCTGCCGGCTACCTGGGAGCAGTGATTCTCTAGCCGCGCTGCGGGGCCCGGGCGCGCATAAGTTCTTGTTTTAAATGGCGCGCCCGATTGGATTCGAACCAACGACCTGCAGCTTCGGAGGCTGCCACTCTATCCATCTGAGCTACGGGCGCGACGGCCCGCATTTTACGGCAGTTTCCACCGCGGTGGGGAAATCGTCGTTGAGACGGTGGTGGGGCGAGGAGTGGGGCCGGTCGTCTAAGCGTTGAGCGCGCGATTGAGCGGGGAATAGTGCTTCTCAGCTATGCCACCTGCATGACCGCTCGACGGGTCGCCTGCGGAAGCTCAGCCTTGATGAATCGATCTTCCGGATACAGGTAATCATCACCGGACTCATCAACCACGCGGATTCTTCCATGTCGCGCAGCCTCCGCATCCGGAAGGACCACATAGATCTTGCGGCGCTCGAGGGATACCTCGTAACCGGAGTTGTCGAGACAGATGACAAGACGACGCCTGGGTGTTCGTGCCATAACAATGGCTTCCCTATAGGAAGCGCTTGATCTTAAATTCACGTTTACCAATTCCAGTGGCTTCATACCAGTGCAGTTCCGCACGGGCGACGAAGCCATCACTGAGTCGCACTTCAGCATATCCCTTTCGCTTTCGCCAGCGACCACGCCCGTAACGTTTTCGCAAGCGCGCAAGTTCTCTGATGCCGGAACTGGCCGCAATCGTCTCCACGTTGGCGAGGTCACCTAAGATCTTGAAATCCATAACGACATCGTTTCAGGAGCGAGCCGGGCGGTCAATCCAGAGAATCTAGTCAAAAGTGGCAGAAACACCGATGTATACACCACCCGCTATTCGGCGCCGATCAGCATGGGGGTTCTTCAGGGATGGATTTCAACTTCTCGTGGATGGAGTCCAATCGCTCCGAGTTGCGGCGGCGCGCCGACAGCGAGCGAGAGTTATCTCCTGGTCGATCGGCTCGCCCTGTCGGTAACCTGGGTAGGCTTTCCGAGCTGATCGACTTGGCAATCCATCAGCTCGGTCGATACCTGAGCTCCAAAGTCTTTCATCGTGCTGCGTTCTCTGAGTCAGGTCGATCATGCACTTGATAGCCGAAGCGCAACTCGTAACGATTCTCCATACACATCCGTTGCAACGTGGAAAACAGCACGGCGATCGCCGTGAATTCGCTTTCGTATAAGGGATTTTGGATTCGCGTGTAGCGGTCCGACTGGTTATGCAGGTTGTGAGCGTAGAGGAGGTCGATATCACCGTGAAGAAATCGGGAGCGGAAGTTATACATACTGGACATTCCGCTCTTATGAGTGGCTCGTCTTCCGAGAAACACCTCCGTCTTATCGGCGAGTTGCTGCTGCAATCCTGAATTGCCATCAGCGTATAGCGCTTCGAGACCCAGGAGCGCCCAAGCCAAGTCGAGTTCAGACCAGCTCCAATTGCTTGTTAGGATATGGGAAGCTGCTGCCAGCGCTCGTCCCAGTCGGGTAGAAGATTCACGACTCAGAAATCGCGGAACCCCGTAGAGCCAGCGCGCTACCTGATGAACTGATAGCTCATTGAACGTAGGCCATCCACGTTCGATGGCTTGATCGGTGACGTCTCCGGGGATGCCACGAATTCCATCATCGACCGCTTTTAACTCATCGTCTACGAAGTGAAATATCCTCGTGTAGTTCAAGGACCCAAGGCGAGCGATGTTCGCAGCGATCACGGTGTCAAGAAACACACCTGCCAAGTCCTTGGATGTGTCGGTTGCTATCAATTGCTCTACGTCATAACGCGGAATCCTGTGATCGTCTGCGGGATCGGATGGAGTGAGATATCCGTCTATGTACTCATCCGTATATTCGAGCCTGCACGTGAACTTTATGAAAGACGGCGGCATCATAGGCTCGTGAATCAAAGGCTCTCGAATCTTGTCGAGAGGCAAGTACTCTTGAGGCGTTCGAAGCCACTGCACCTTCAACGGGTGTGATCGTCCATCGTAGTCCATGAATTGGCAGTCGAATCCAGACGCTATTTCTCCCAAAGTGCGTGTCATATTTTCTCGTTCTTCCGTGCTCGCAACGGGAGAATCCCATCGACCGAGGATTTCACCTATAACAACGACTTCAGTAGAGATCATCGCTTAGTGCTCCAATGTGAATGGGCTTTTTCTGCGGCAGACCCGATGCTAGTCAGTCACCTGATTATGAAGATACACGGGTCGGTATGAAGGATATGGCCATTCGCCGACTCACCTCTTGCCGATCTGAGGATGTGAGACGAAATGTTGCATGACTGTGGGATGGAGCACGGTGGCGCGCGACGAGTGGTAGAGTTTCGGTGATGGTCGAGCAGCATTCCATGTTGGAATCGCCGACCGGATCAGGTCATCACTCAGCGTGATTTGCCTTGGTGACTTGCTGGTACTTCGACCAGAGGCTATTGAGCTACTGACGAGCAGTTGCAGCTCGGATCGTTTCCAGACCGGCGATGTGCTCGAACAGAGCCAGCGTCACGTCGTTGAATTGGCTGCGGGCCAGAGCTGGCCCGAACTCCTCGATGACGAGCGAGACGAGACGACTCATCTCGTCGTCATCGAGTGCGTTGTGTGATTGGCTATCGAAGGAATCCATCCAATCCGCAGCATCCGTTGGACGTCGGGAGAACGACAACGACGGAATCGGATACCCGATTGGCGACGGGAACGGTTTGGGTTACACGGACTTTGGGGTGGCCGAGGGGATAAGTGGCGACCTGTTTCTATAGAAAGTAGTGAAGATGTTATCCCCGACGATTCACGGGGTGATCGAATCCCAAAAAGCGATATCCGGTATCCCTGTGGAACCCGTATCCCCGAATATACGTATCCGGCATGTGGGTTACGGAACCCATCCCCTGGGACCCGTTTGGAAACCTCGTTGTGGAAATGGGGTAGGAGCTGAGAGCGAGCACGAGCGGCGCTCTCGTGCGAGCGCTCAGGGTTTCCGCAGGAAACCCATTGAATCACAAAGGATTTGCCCTTGCGCCCCTGCTTCGGAGGCTGCCACTCTATCCATCTGAGCTACGGGCGCGACTTTTGCAATTTTACTGCAGTTCCGCCGACGTGGGGAATCGTCGTTGCCACGGCGGCGGGGCGAGGGGCGGGCGTCGCTCGTTTTACCATCCACTCGTCCGCAAGTTAGGTTGTGGATTCCCTTTGACTCGCTGTGTTGCGGGTTTGTGCTCCGTGCAACGCGGCGCGTCGAGGCGCTGCCCTATTTCGAAGCCCCGGGCGCGGGGAGAAGCTCGCCGCGCGCCACGAGCTCGGCGCGAGCGGAGCGGTCGATCGCGTAGCGCTTCAGGGCCGCTGCCAGGACGGCACCGTCGATCCCGAAGTTGCGGGGTGCAATCACGACGTCCGCGCTCATCAGTGCCCGGTCGTTCGCGACGCGACTCAGAAAGCTGTCGAATCGGTTCGCCGGCTCCACGATCACCGCCTCGAGATCCCGGAGCCACACACCGACGAACGGATTGCGCGCGAATTCGAATTCCGCGACTTCAGTGATATTGTCCCAACCGATTCGACAACGGAAACCGCGCTGGCCGATAGTAAACGCGTCGGGGTCGAATCGAATGAGCTGCCGCGTGAAATATCCGCAGGCGTGCGCAATCGCCAGGGCAACCCCGACGAGGCCGATGAATGCACCCGACAAACGGATCAGCAGCGGGTCGTTCACGCCGACGAAGAACATCACGGCTCCGACTACGAAGCAGCCGAGCGCGATGAATCCGAGGCGGTATGCGCTGACGGGGATATCCACACCGCCGGTGACTCGCACGACCGAGGCTCGCCACCGCCGCTCCCGACGTTTCCGATAGATCACCGTGAACAGCGTTAGTGCGCACGCACCAAAGAAAGCACTCGTGACGACAGCGGTTCGCCAGTCTTGCCGGACGAGGAGAAGCCCGAGCACGCAGAGTGCGATACTGCCGATGAAGATCGCCCAGTCTTCCGTGCCGGACGGACGCGGAATCCGGCCGCTGAGCTGCCTGCGTTTGCGCGCAATCTCTCCTCCGACCTGGAAGCCGTAGGGAACGAGTCCCAGCGAGCAGATGAGCACGACGATGCCCACTGGCGCGCCCAGGTAACGCAGGGCGATCGCCAAGGCGACGATCGATGCGAGCACGGCCCAGAATGCCGGCCTCTGCCACGGCCACACGGCCGCGGCGCGTGGCGGTGGTTTCCCTCGGCTGGTGACGATGTCCACGATGCCGACGATCAGCCCGAGCGTGATCAGCTGCCATTGCGGCAATCCATACGCCAGACCCGCAATCACTCCGGCGATCAGTCCGAGATAGAGAACGATCTGGGTCCTGGAAAGAGGCACGCCGGAAGCGTCCGCCACCTGCGGCGGAACAGTCAAGCGAATGGATTTCGCTCTGTCTTTTGACGCATATCGGCCGGGACATCTGGGTGCCGCCCGGCGGAGGGGTCGGTGCCGCGCTACCGGCTCGCATGGAATCGCCGGATGCGGCCAGACTAGCGGGCCGCTGTTGCCTGGGTGAAAGGTAGCTGAAAAAGGCGCGCCTGCAGCATCGGCGCCAACGACTGGGCGAATGACCCTGTCAGGTGATCCTTGTCCCGGTAAATGATCAAGGGCCCGCTGGTCGCCGCACAGCGGGTCCCGAGACAGATCAAGTCATTCATATCGAGGAAATAGATGTTCGCCAGCCCTTCCGCGGCGCTGTGCTCGGCTGCGAAGGCTGAGGCATTCAACGCCACGGCAGCATCGAAGTCACACTCCTTTTGAGCGGCGAGTCCGCGACCCACCTGTCGCGCAAGGCAGCTAGGGATGTTGAATGGCGGCAGTGGTGTATCTCTCAAGATAACCACCGGGATTCCGGCGCGCGCAAATTCCATGAGGGTATGCCGGGTTCCCACGCGTATCTCCTCCGGAGAAATGGTGTCCGGCGTGAGCTCGTCCCCCACGAGGGTCCAGCCGTTGTAGCTGGCAATCACGACCGCGGTGGGATGCATCGCGATGATTTTCTCCATCGCCTGCGAACGCCATCCCAGGCAGCGATCGACTTTTAAACGATGTGGATTGAGCTCGCTCGCCGAGCACCCGAGTCGCATGGATATGATCAGCCGCCAGCCCTGAAGGCTCGTCGCGGTGCGCATGGGACCCACCCACTGCATCGCATGCGAGTCGCCGAGCAGAGCAATGCTTCTCGTGGCATCCGCGCTGCCGAATTCGCAGATTTTCGCCTCGAAGGATTTACCCTCGCTCCAACAGCCCTTGGGTATGTTGCCGACATCCGCCAAAGCATTGCCGATTTTCCGGAACTCGCTGTCCAGTGCGAATTGTTGGCGGGCGTGGCCTATCACGGCGTAGGATCCTGAGACAATCACGATTGTTGCGACACCGGCCATTCCCAGCCACATCCGCGCTCGTCCGTCGAGTACTGGAAGTCGCCTCATCGGACTTTCTATGTAGCGGAAAGTGACGGCTGCAGCGAGCAGTGCCGCAGCGCCTGCCAGGATCTTTCCTCCAACCGTGACACCGGGTAACACAACACCGGTGTAAACGAGAAACGGCCAGTGCCACAGATACCAGGAGTAGGACCTGGCCCCCAGAAAGCGCAATGGTGCGGCACCTAACATCGAGCTCACTCCACGGCCCGGCGCCTGAGTGCAGGAGTAGAGCACAGCGAGCGTCCCGGCCACGGGCAGCGAAGCGATCCAACCGGGGAATCCCGCGCCGCCGCGCAGGGCCACGGCGGTTCCCAGAATCAGACAGATCCCGGCGATTCCCACGACGACGGCACGTTTGGGTGCTGATGCCTTCGAGCCCGGCATAATGGCCAGCAGCCCGCCGGCTGCGAATTCCCACGCTCGGGCGGGCAACTCGTAGAAAGCAAATGTCGGCACGATGTTTGTAGACAGGACGGCACAGGCAAACGAGACGGCGGTGAGCGCGCCCAGAACAACTATCCGCGGCTTTCCGGGACGGGTGGCCAGAATCAACCACGGCCACAGCAGGTAGAATTGCTCTTCCACCGCCAGTGACCACGTATGCAGGAACGGATTGGCCGCAATCGACGCTGCGAAATAGTCGGCGGCTGTGCGATCAAAAAACAGGTTGCTGACATAACAGGCGGCCGCGATCGCCGAACGAGCGGCCATTTCGATTTCCTGTGGTGCAAGGAGCAGGGCGACGGCTGCCCAAAGAGTCAGCAGAAAAACAAACAGTGCCGCGGGCAACAGCCGGCGAACCCGGCGCGCGAAGAACCCAGGGAGGTCGATACGCGAGGTGTCCCGATGCTCTTGCGCCAACAAGCCTGTGATCAGGAATCCGGACAGAACGAAGAAGACATCGACCCCGATGAAACCGCCGGCACACCAGGCAATCCCGCAATGGCACGCCACGACGAGCAGGATGGCCACACCTCGCAGGCCTTCCAGATCGGGACGAAATCCATCCGTTGCTGAAGCATTCATTCCTTGATGCTACCTGCTGGCTCGTGCAAGAAATGTGCACAACGCCACGGATCGAGATTCGTCCGGTGTCATCGCCAGTCTGCTCATTGATTCAACGCGGACGTCCGGGATCCGACTCTTGTAGGTGGTCTTCCAAGTGACCGCAAATCTATGCTTTTCCCGGTCGATAGGCTGGCCGTACTCGTGTCACGAAACGGGGGGAGTGCGAAGGATGGAAGAAGCGTCGGGTAAATTGCAGGCTGATGTTGGGCACATTCAGTCCGACGTTGCGGAAGTAAAGTCCGAAGCCCGCATCACGAACGCGAAATTGGACGACGTCCGAAAGGAGGTTGCGGGTTACGTTTCGAGTGCGCGTGGTGAGTGCCTCGAGAAGATTGACAGTCTGAATGACTATGTGTTGAAAAGCTTTCGCGACTCCGGGGAGCGCACAGACAGACTGCGCGTGGAGTTGACCGAGAAGATCGATGACGTACGCAATCGAATCGACAGCCTGCGATCGGAAATGCTGCAGAAATTCGAACAGGTCGATCTGAGGATGCAGCTGGTCCAAAGCGAGCTGACGCGGCAGATCGACCAACTCAAGGACTCGCTCTACCGGGCGAAGCTCCAGAACCTGTTGTGGTGTATCAGCCTGGGCAGTGCGTTTTTCTACATTGTGGCACACGCGCTCAAGTGGCTTTGACGGAAGCCACCGAGTTAGTTGCTGCTCCGACGCGTGGGGCATCCTGCGTCAGCGGCTTCGCGAGGACCGGCCATTTGGCCTTCGCACGCCCGCGCGAAGTGGCAACTCGTTCGTGCCGCTAGCGTCAGTTCCAGCCGGCCATCTTGCTCGCCAGCACATCCACCTGCTCGATGCGCGGGGCTCCGGCCAACAGCTCGCCCGCCCTGGACATCAAGGCCGAGGCGATCTGACCCGTCAGATGGTCCTTGCGGCTGGTGTCATCCGTGAAGGCATCGAAGATGCCGAAGGTCGACGGGCCGAGTTTCAGGGCAAACCAGACCGGCGTGAACATTTCCTGGTTGGCCAAGGGCAAGGCGCCCCTCAGGAAGCTCTCGAGGGCCTCCTCCTGTCCGGGCTTGGCTTCGAGACGGACCAGTAGTCCAACTTTCACCATGGATTGAATCCTCGTTGAGCCGACGCCCCCATGTTAGGCGTGTTCAAGTGCAAATTGGCATTGCACACACCGGGTAGGGCGGGTGGTGATGGCAGGTGGCGAATGCGCCAAATGTGCCGAGGGGCCACATGTACCGAGGGCGCCGAATGTCCCGAGGGCGCCGAATGTCCCGAGGGCGGCAGCAACGCCACGGGGGCGTCTCTTCCCCCATGCGGTGCCGCACCCATGCCGTATCGATGCCGCGAGATGCCCGCGCGGCTGGTACTCGCATGGGCCCGCGGGGGAGGCGCCGCGCGGGTGGTACATCGCATGGGTCTGTGGGGAAGTGCCGCGCGGGCGGTATATGGCGTGGAATGGAGGGAAATGCCACGCGGGCGGCACATCGCATGGGCCCGCGGCACCACGTTCCATGGGGAAGGGCGCAATTTTTCGGGGTGGTCTATACTGCGCCGCCGATTTATCAGGCGTTTCACGCGGATTCAAACGTGAGCAAGCAGGACACCCATTTCTTTAATACCTTCAGCGTGGTCATCGGTCTCCTGATCGTGATCGCCATCGGAATTTTCGCCCTGGCGCGCGTCGTGGCCAGTGAGACGCAGGATAAGCAGGTTCTGGAGGAAGCTCAGTATCTGAAGAGCGTTGACTCCCATCTGCAGCCAGTTGCCAAGGAAGCGGTGGCCGGGGCCGATAACACCGCCCTCGCCATCAAGCCCGACGCCGGTTCGGCCGGTGCTGCTGGCAGTGCCAGCGGTGGCCCCGCAGCGCCGAAGGACGGTGGCGAGACCTTCACGCAGGTTTGCAGTGCGTGCCACGGTGCCGGTATCGCTGGCGCTCCGAAGGCAGGCGATAAGGCTGCCTGGGGTCCGCGCATCGCCAAGGGTAAGGATTTGCTGTACGACCATGCCCTCAAGGGCTTCCAGGGCAGCGCGGGAGTGATGCCTGCCAAGGGTGGTCGTGCTGACCTGTCGGATGATCTGGTGAAGGCCGCTGTCGACCATATGGTCGATATGGCGAAATAGCCTCCGCAACCTCCGTTATGGCCGGGCGCCCACTTCGGCGCCCGCGCCGTCGAACCCGTCGACATCCGCCATCCACACGTTGCTCGGCCCCGAGCCCGGAAGAAGGCGTGGCGAAGGCCCTCATTTCCTAGTCGTGATGTTGGCGTGCGAGAAGCCCTCATTCCCTCGGCTTCGGCGGCCGCCGATCAAACTTCCGAAACTGTACTGCCTCACGGACGTGTCCAACCGCCACGTTCTCATCGCCAGCGAGATCGGCGATGGTCCTGGCTAGCTTCAAAATCCTCTGACGTGCGCGAGCGGATAATCCCCATTTGTCCACGCTGTCGTTCAGAGTCTTGCGTCCCTCCTTGTCGAGTGTACACAGCCGGTTGACCTGAGCATCCTGCAACCGGGCGTTGCACTTCCCCTGACGCGCAATTTGTATGTCCCGTGCGCGTTTGACCCGTACGGCGATGACGGCACTGGAGTCGCCGGCCAGTTTCGATTCGTCGAAGTCGCTGAGATCAACCCGCGGTACTTCGAGATGAATGTCGAAGCGTTCGAGCAGAGGGGCAGACAAGCGACCGAGGTACTGCGCAATTTGAGCTGGTGAACAAGGGCATTCGTACTTCAGATCTCCAAATCTCCCGCACGGACAGGGATTCATCGCTGCAATGAGTTGGAATTGTGCTGGATATTGAGTGTGATACATCGCTCTCGCGATGGAGACGACACCCGACTCCAGGGGTTCGCGTAACGTCTCGAGTGCTCGCCGGTCGTATTCCAACAACTCATCGAGAAACAGCACTCCGTGATGGGCCAGGCTGACCTCGCCGGGACGTGGTGAGGATCCTCCTCCCACTAGTGAGACGGCTGAGGCGGTGTGATGCGGCGTTCGCATCGGACGGTGCCCGAAGCTACCCACGTTGAAGCCGATACCGCTCGCGGACGCGATTGCGGCGACTTCGAGTGATTCAGCCTCGGTCATCGGCGGCAGGAGGCCCGGAAGGCGCATGGCTAACATGCTTTTGCCGGCACCGGGTGGCCCGCGCATCAAGATTGAATGCCCTCCGGCGGCGGCAATGGTGAGCCCACGTTTCGCTTGCACTTGTCCGCGAACGTCAGTGAGATCGAATGTTGCCTCGGAAATGCTGTTGACGTTTGCAACACGAGGCGGGAGCGCGGGTAGTGGGATGCTTCCGTTGAGGTGTGCACAAACAGTGAGAAGGTGATTGGCCGCTCGCATGGTGGGACATGCACGCCGGCGGCGCGGCTCGGTTGCGCTGTCGGAGGTCAATAGCAACCGCACTTCGTCGGCGTTTGCCTCCGGCACAAAGATCTCGTGGCCCATGCGAATGGCATTTGCCGCGGCTAACAGCATGCCCGGCACCGACCTCAGCTCCCCATTCAACCCGAGCTCGCCGTAAAACTCCCGGTGCCCGGGATCAACGGGCGACTCCGGGTCCAACTTCACCTGCCCGGACGCCAGCAGAATCCCCAGGGCGATCGGCAGATCAAATCGGCCTCCGCGCTTGGGAATATCCGCAGGGGACAGGTTGATGGTGATGCGGCCGGCCGGGAATTCGAAGTTGGAATTCACGATGGCCGCGCGAACGCGGTCCTTGCTTTCCTTAACCACCGTGGCCGCGAGGCCGACAATGGAAAAGTTGGGCAGCCCGGAGTCCAGGCTGACCTCGACCTGTACCAGTGGGGCGTGCAGCCCCAGCTGGGCACGGCAGGCAACAGTTGCGATAGACATAGCCTTCCTTGGCTGAGTCGTAAAAAACTTGTAGGCAGGTCGCTGAGCCAACCGCCGCTCGATGGCAGCAGAGCTCGGTTCACCACACGCGAGCGTTCACAGTCTGCGGCCGTTCACCGCATGCGGGCGTTCACGGTCCGCGCCCATTCACCGCATGCACCGGCGTCCTGCTCCTGCCGAACGGCAACTGCAATCGCTGGCGGCGCGCTCGCTCGCGCGGCATGCGCCCAGTCATCGCATACGGCAGCGTTCGTGCACCCGCCGAGGCGGCATCGCGCCACGCAGCCCGCTCAGCGGGCGGCCCGGGGCCAACTCGATCTGCGCCGTCACCCCATAATCAATGCGGCCCAGGATCGCCCCCCGCGGTTGGCGTTCCACCCACCCCACTGCCTTCCATCGCAGCCACCTTCCGCTCCAGCTCCTCGAGCCGGGCGCGCGTGCGCTCCAATACCCGCATCTGGGCATCGAACTCGTCGCGCGAAACCAGATCCAGCTTCGTGAGGCTCGAGCGCAGCACTGCGCGAAAGTTGTTCTCCAGGTCCTGCTGCACCGCCCTGATGCCCGGCGGCACGCTCTCAACCAAACGTCGGACGATCTCGTCGATTTTCGGCGTATTCATGTGACTTCCCTCACGGATGCCTGCCCTCATTTGACGCAGGACTCCAAATCGTAGCTCCAAAACAGTGCGCAGGGAGGGTGCGCTTACACGCAACCCATTCAAACTGCACTAAAAAATGCTGTGGCACGGAATCTGCACTTTGTATGCGCGCTTGACAAGCATACGTACCACTCGAGGATGGGGGCAGCCGGTGTTTGTTGCGCGAACACGCGATATGTCGGACCAGACCTGACCAGCGGTCCTTTTCGACAGGTGTACTAAAAACCGTCCGGGAGACAACATGCGCACCGCTTCAAAGACCACATTAACAACCCTGGGACTGGCGCTCGTCGCGCTGGGACCCACGCTAGCCTGGGGAGCTGACGCTCCAGCCCCGCCTGTACCCAACAAAGGCGACACGGCGTGGATGCTTACGTCCACCGCGCTCGTGCTCCTGATGTCAGTTCCGGCACTCGCATTGTTCTACGGCGGACTGGTACGCACGAAGAACATGCTGTCGGTACTCATGCAGGTGTTCGTCGTTTTCTCTCTTATCAGTGTGCTGTGGTGTGTCTACGGCTACTCGCTCGCGTTCACCGAAGGCAATGCATTCTTCGGTGGCACCAGCCGTCTGTTCCTGAACGGGACATTCAACCCGCTAACCCAGGAGTTCTCGCTCGGCGCTACCTTCAGCAAAGGCACGCCGATGTATGAGCTGGTGTTTGTCGCCTTCCAGGCCACATTCGCCGCTATCACCTGTTGTCTGATCCTCGGCTCCATTGTCGAGCGCATCAAATTCTCCGCGGTGCTGCTGTTCATGGTGATCTGGTTCACCTTCAGCTACATCCCGGTCGCCCACATGGTCTGGTTCTGGGCGGGTCCGGACGCTTACACCGATGCTGCGAAATCTGACGCCGTTTCGGCCACCGCAGGCTACATCTGGCAGATGGGTGCTCTCGACTTCGCAGGCGGCACAGTCGTTCATATCAACGCGGGCGTCGCGGGTCTGGTCGGTGCGATCATTCTCGGCAAGCGCGTGGGCTTCGGCAAAGAGCCGATGCCTCCTCACAGCCTTACGATGTGCATGATTGGCGCTTCCATGCTGTGGTTCGGCTGGTTCGGTTTCAACGCTGGGTCTGCGTTGGAAGCCAATGGCTCCGCCGCTCTCGCCTTCATGAACACCTATCTCGCAACTGCCTGCG
>Ga0207641_10003284_pt1 | contig 14393 bp, 16 predicted proteins | sample KBSSwiS62_FD_184306 | JGI IMG/M metagenome (GOLD analysis project Ga0207641, IMG submission 184306) | Switchgrass rhizosphere microbial communities from Kellogg Biological Station, Michigan, USA - KBS Switchgrass S6-2 (SPAdes) (version 2) | ecosystem: Host-associated > Plants > Roots >... | reverse complement strand
GCGGCGTGCCCGATCCGACTGGATGAAGATCGAACAGCAGCGCGGCATTTCGGTGACGTCGTCGGTCATGACCTTCGAGCGTGACGGCATCACCTTCAACTTGCTCGACACGCCGGGGCACGAGGACTTCTCCGAAGACACCTATCGCACGCTCACCGCCGTTGATTCGGCGGTGATGGTGATCGACGCCGCCAAGGGCATCGAGCCCCAGACCCGCAAGCTGTTCGAGGTCTGCCGGCTGCGCTCGGTGCCGATCATCACTTTCGTCAACAAGGTCGATCGCGAGGGCCGGCCGCCGTTCGAATTGCTCGACGAGATCGCCGACGCTCTGGCGCTCGATGTCGCGCCGATGAGCTGGCCGGTCGGCATGGGCGGCACTTTCGAAGGGATCTACGATCTTGCTCGCGATCGGCTCTACCGGCCGGCGAGCGACGCGACCGGCGCCTATGAGGGCGACGCGCTGTCCGTGGCCGGTGTCAATGACAGCCAGCTGGACGACCTTCTGTCTTCGGAAGGTGCTGCGCTGCTGCGCGAGGAGGCCGAGCTGGCCGCGATCGGCTACGCGCCTTTCGACGAGGCAGCCTATCTGCACGGCGACCTCACCCCGGTCTATTTCGGATCCGCGCTCAAGGATTTCGGCGTCGAGCAGCTGATCGACGCGCTAGCCGACTTCGCCCCGGCGCCACGGCCGCAACCCGGCGACCCGCGCGCGGTGGAACCGGCCGAGCCCACCGTCGCCGGCTTCATCTTCAAGGTGCAGGCGAACATGAACCCCCAGCATCGCGACCGCGTGGCTTTCATGCGGCTTTGTTCGGGCAAGTTCAAACGCGGCATGAAGCTGACGCAGGTCGGCACCGGCAAGTCGATCGCGGTGCACAGCCCGATCCTGTTCTTCGCGCAGAATCGCGAACTCGCGGAGGAGGCCTTTCCGGGCGACATCATCGGCATCCCGAACCACGGCACACTCCGGGTCGGCGACACGCTCACCGAAGGCGAGATGATCCGCTTTACCGGCCTGCCCAATTTCGCTCCTGAGATATTGCGCCGTGTGAAGCTGGCCGACCCCACCAAGACCAAGCAACTGCGCAACGCTCTCAACGACATGGCCGAGGAAGGCATCATGCAGGTCTTCCATCCCGCCATCGGCTCGCAATGGATCGTGGGCGTGGTCGGGCAGCTTCAGCTTGATGTGCTCATTTCGCGGCTCCAGGCCGAATATAAGGTCGATGCGGGTTTCGAGCCTTCACCTTGGGACACGGCGCGCTGGCTGACGGCGGACGACGACAAGGCGCTCGACGAGTTCAAAAGCCTGCACCGTTCGGCCATCGCCGAGGATCGCGACGGCGCGCCGGTGTTCATGGCCAAGGACGCCTGGGAGCTGAACTATATAGAGAGTAAGTTCCCGGGACTAAGATTTTCCGCCACGAAGGATCGGCGCTAATGTGAACTGCGGAAAGGATGCTTCGGCGACGTCTATGGTCGTCGTCCGAAATATTCACGCCGTGCTCACGGAAGAAAGGACAACGGCACGGTTATAGCGTCCGGAGGTCCGTGTGCTGGCCAAAGTCTGTGAACTTGGTTCGCCCGATGAGCCGGTTCTGGCGTCCCGGCGGATGCGGATTGCGCTATTCTCGGGCAACTACAACTGCGTGCGCGATGGTGCCAATCAGGCGCTGAGCCGGCTGGTTGCCCATCTCATGGCCGCCGGTCATAGCGTTCGGGTCTACTCGCCCACCGTGCCGAGACCGGCTTTCGAGGCGGCGGGCGATCTGATTTCGGTCCCCTCCGTGCCGATACCGCGTCGGCCCGAATATCGCGTCGCCCTGGGCCTGCCCGCTGCGATCCGCGAGGATCTGGACATGTTCGGGCCCGATATTGTCCATCTCTCCGCGCCAGACTGGCTAGGCCGCGCAGCCCAGAAGCATGCGCGCCGAAAGGCGGTGCCGGTTGTGGCAAGCCTGCACACGCGGTTCGAAACCTATCTCGACTATTATGGGCTGGGTTTGCTGCGGAGAAGCGCAGAGGCCTGGCTCGATCGATTCTATCGCGACAGCGACGTCATCCTCGTTCCCAATGCACCGATTGCCGCTGAGTTCGTCGCTAAAGGCTATGGCGGAGTTCGCGTCTGGGGGCGCGGTGTCGATCGTACGATCTTCACGCCGACGCTTCGCGATCGGGCGTGGCGTCATGCGCAGGGCTATGGCGAGCGCGACACGGTGGTCCTTTTTTTCGGCCGGCTGGTCAGGGAAAAGGGGATTGCGATCTTCGCCAAGGTTATTGCCGAGGCGCTATTGCGCGGGCGTCGGTTGCGGCCGCTGATCATCGGCGACGGACCCGAGCGCCGCTGGCTGGCGGAGCGTTTGCCCGATGCGCGTTTCCTCGGGCACCTTTCCGGGCCAACACTGGGCAGGGCTGTCGCCGCCGCCGACATTCTCGTCAATCCGAGCACGACGGAGGCGTTCGGAAACGTCAATCTGGAGGCCATGGCGGCGGGCGTGCCGGTGATCAGTGCGGATGTGGCGAGCGCCGCTGCCTTGATCGCCGATCGTCGTTCGGGATGGTTAGTGCAATCAGGCGATGTGCCCGCTTATGTCGATGCGGTAGAGACGCTGATAGATCAGCCGGGGTTGCGACAGGCGATCATCGCAGGCGGCCTTGTCCGGGCCGCCGATTTCCGATGGTCGAACATACTCGATGATGTGATCGACAGCTATCGGACCCTCCTGCCGGAATAGAGCGTTACCTCCTCGATACGAAAACGGGAGGAGTGCCGGTGCGCAGCATCAATCTGGCCTTGTTGGCCATGTCCCTCATGTCGAGCGCCGCGGTCGCCGCGCCCGATCAGCGGGTCCTGGGCGCCCAGGTGCTGCTCGACCGGCTGGGCTTTGGGCCGGGCGTGATTGACGGAGCCGGCGGATCGAACTTCGCCAGGGCGCTGAAAGGCTATCAGGAGGCGAACGGGCTGCCGGTAAGCGGCGAACTCGACGATGCGACGGTGAAGAGCTTCGATTCTTATCGCGGCATGCCCGGCGTGATCGACGTCAAGCTCACCGAGGCGATCCTCGCAGGGCCATTCGTCGGCCCCATCCCCGCAAAGCCGGCCGAGCAGGCCAGGATGAAGTCGCTTGGCTATTCGGACGCGATGGAGAAACTGGCGGAGCGCTACCACACAAGCCGGGCGACGCTGGTAGCTCTCAACTCGCCGCGGACCAGGCTCACGCCCGGCGTGACGATCAGGGTGCCGAACGTGATACCGCCGAAGCAGGATTATCCCGAGGATATCGATGCGGGCTGGCGCGAGACGCTGTGGACGCTGAACGTGGGTTCCGAGCAGCCCGCGGCTGCCAAGGTCGTCGTCGACAAGTCCGACGGCGTGCTGCGCGTCTATGACGGCAATGCAAAGCTCGTCGCGCAATTCCCGGCCACGATGGGGAGCGAGCATGATCCGCTGCCGATCGGTAGCTGGAAGATCCAGGGCCGCGCCTATAACCCGCCCTTCCACTATAACCCCAAGCTGTTCTGGGATGCCGACAATAGCGACCGCAAGGCGATGCTGCCTCCCGGACCGAACGGGCCGGTCGGCGTCGTCTGGATCGATCTCGACAAGAAGCATTACGGCATCCATGGCACGTCGCATCCCGATACGATCGGCAAGACCGAGAGCCATGGGTGCATAAGGCTGACCAATTGGGACGCGGCGCGGCTGGCGCTGATGGTGAAGCCGGGAACGCCGGCGATCTTCCAGGACTGAGCCTTCGATGGTTCGGAATATCGTGATCCTGCTGCTGCTGCTCATGCTCGGCTATGTCGGCTGGATCGTCGCACTGAATATCGGCGACGACCGCGCGCCTCCGCCGGCGGCGACGAAGCGCCCGGCCGCCAGCGCGTCGCCGAAGGGCGGTGCGCAACAGCTGCTCATCCCGGTCGCGGGCGTCGGTGCGGAGCAGCTCACCGACACGTTCGACGACGCGCGCGGGGAGGGCCGCGTCCATGACGCGATCGATATCATGGCGCCCCGCGGTGCTCCGGTGATCGCGGCGGCAGCGGGCACGGTCGACAAGCTGTTCGACAGTGAGCGTGGCGGACGGACGATCTATATCCGCCGGCCGGGCGGCGAATGGATCGATTATTACGCCCATCTCGACTCCTACGCCGCGGGCCTTGCCGAAGGCCAGAAGATCGCGCGCGGCCAGGTGATCGGTACGGTCGGCTCGACCGGCGACGCCAGCCCCGAGGCGCCGCACCTTCATTATGCGATCAACGCGATGGCACCCGGCGAAAAATGGTACCAGGGCAAGCCGATCAACCCGTACCCGTTATTCAAACGATGACCCTCCCCTAGCAGGGAGAGGTCGTGAATTTCGGGGTATTGGCCTGCGGTCGCTGCCCGATGCGCGCGCATTCCGGTTGCGGCTGCCGCCGCCGAGGATGACAAACGCCGTCGCGCCACCGATATCTGGCCGCATGACCATCCTCCGCACCGCGCTGCTCGCGCTCCTCCTTGCCCTTCCCGCCGCCGCGCAGGCGGCAGACAAGCTCGTCCTCGCTTTCGGCGACAGCCTGACCGCCGGCTATCGTCTCCCGCCCGGCCAGGGATTCGCGCCGCAACTCGAAGCGGCGTTGCGCAGGCAGGGCATCGCCGCGCGCGTCCACAATGCCGGCGTCTCGGGCGATACGACCGCAATGGGGAGAGCGCGGCTCGGCTGGGTGCTCGGCGCGCTGAGGGTGAAGCCCGATCTCGTCATCCTCGAGCTCGGCGCCAACGACATGCTGCGCGGGCTCGATCCCGGCGGCGCCGAGGTGAACCTCGATAGGATGATCGGCGAGTTCAAGCGCCGAAGGATCAAGGTGCTGCTCGCCGGGATGATCGCGGCGCCCAATCTCGGTGCCGATTATGCGCGACGGTTCGATCCGATCTATCGGCGCCTCGCCGATAAGCACAAGGTCGCGCTATACCCGTTCTTCCTCGCCGGGGTCGTGAGTGATCCCGCTCTCCACATCGGCGACGCGATCCACCCGAACGCGAACGGCGTCGCCGTGATCGTGCGCCGCATGACGCCGGCCGTCTCCCGCCTGCTGGCCGCGCCCTGACCGAACGGCGTTGCAGCCCGGCCGATATCTTCTTAAGCTTTCTTCCTGAACGGGGTCGGAGAACAGCTTCGATGCAATGGGCGTCCTCCTCGTCGGCACGGGGGCCGGTGGGGGAACCGGCGGGTGACATCAGCGATGATGCCCGCGAGGTATTCCTGGATCATCTGCGCGACGGCGTCGCCGCGGCTGCGGCCGACGACGCCGAGTTTGTGCTCGATCTCGCGCGCGTCGATCATATCTCGGCCGGCGCGTTGATGGCGTTGACGATCGCCCGCAAGGAGGCGATCAACAGCAATGTGAAGATCATCCTCGCCCGCCCGCAGCCCGCGATCCGAGAGGTTCTGGAGATTAGCCGCTATCAATTGATCTTCGACATCGTCGACGAACTCGACCACAGAGGGGGTCGGGGGGGGTAGCTTATGCTGGTGCGCTTCTGGGGAACGAGGGGGTCCTTGCCGGTCGCTCCCCGCGCTGCGGCGATCGAGGACAAGCTGGTCAATGCGCTGATGCGCGCTCAGGGCCGCGCCTTTGCCGATGCCGCCGCCGCCCGCGCCTTCGTCAACCAGGAGCTCGATTTCGCCGAGGGCCGTACCTATGGCGGCGCCACCACATGCCTCGAGATCGAGGGAGCGGACGAAAGTTTCTTCGTCTGCGACATGGGCTCCGGCCTGCGCGAATTCGGCATCGATGCCGCCCGCCGGATCGGCCAGGGCCACAGCCGCACCTTCAACTTCTTCATGTCCCACCTCCATTGGGATCATATCATGGGCTTTCCCTTTTTCGGGCCAGCCTTCGACCCCCAGACGCGCATCATCGTCCATTCGGGCCATACCGATGCCGAAAGGGCGCTCCGGCGCCAGCAGGAGGAGATCAGCTTCCCGGTCTCGTTCGACTGGCTGCGCGCGAACATCGAATTTCGGGTGCTGACGCCGGGCGAGGTTCACCATGTCGACGGCATCGACGTCGAGCTGATGCCGCAGGACCACAGCCATGTTTCCTATGCCTGGAAATTCCGGCGCGACGGCAGGACGCTGGTCTTCTCGACCGACGCCGAGCACCGCGCCGAGGACCTCGACGACAAGACCGCGTTCGAGGCCTTTTTCCGCGCCGCCGATCTGGTGGTCTGCGACACGATGTATTCGCTCGCCGAAAGCGTCACGCTGAAGGCGGACTGGGGCCATTCGAGCAACGTCATGGCGGTCAATCTCTGCCACGGCGCGGGCGCCAAGAAGCTCGCCCTGTTCCATCACGAGCCGACGAGCACCGATGCCCAGATCCAGCGCCTCTACGACGAGACGATCCGCTACGAGTTGCTGACCCGCAAGGACAGCCCGCCGCTGGCGATCGTCTGTTCCTATGACAGCCTGGAGCTGGAGGTGTGAGGCTTTGGGATGCGGGGTAACTCGTGCCCCATATTCTGCCATTCCCGACCGCGAAGCACCCGAGAGAGCAGAGGTTTACATCGGACAAAGCAACTGGCAGCTTCCAGCGTCACGACACCGTTACGAAGGTTCAGATCGAACCTTAACGCCAAAAAAGGAGAGGGTATGGCTGGGAAAGACATGGTCGTACTGGATAGCTATCGCGACAAATATGAAAATGCGCGCCTCGAACGACGTGATGGTATTCTGCAGATACAGCTGCATAGCCGGGGCGGCGAATTCTGTAACAGCGCCACGGCTCACACCGAACTCGTAGATTTGTTCAGCAATGTTGCTGCCGACCATGGAAATCGCGTCGTCATCCTCACTGGCACCGGTGATTCGTTTGGCGACAAGATAGAAGCCGCGGCCTTTGGCGGAGATGGCGACGATGTCGCGCGCGTCCATTATGAGGGTCGCAAGATCATGGAGAACGTCCTGGCCGTGGAAGCACCGATGATCGCGGCCATCAACGGACCGATGACGATGCTCCCTCCCTTCGCCCTGACGTGCGATATCACGCTCTGCTCCGACAACGCGACCTTCTCCGATGTCGTGCACTTCAAGATGAACAATGTCGTGCCCGGTGACGGGGTACAGACCGTTTGGGAAGAGCTGCTCGGTGTAAACCGCGCCCGCTATTTCCTTCTGACCGGTCAGGAGTTGGATGCGGAGGCCGCGTTGACCCTCGGCGTCGTCAACGAAGTGCTCCCCCGCGAGCAGCTCCTCGCGCGGGCCTGGGAACTGGCCGAGGATTTGAACACGCGGGCACACCGCATATTACGCTATTCGCGCCTGGTCCTTACCGACCGTTATCGACGCGCGATGCGCGATTCGGCCGCGTTCGGCTACGGCATACAGTGGCTCGGCCTCAAGACAGGCTAGGGCATGATGCCGTTTGCTGACCGCTCATCCTGAGCCGGGCTGAGGATGTCGAAGCCCGTCCTTCGACATGCTCAATGGCAACTCAGGATGAGTGGTCAGGTGCGATTCCGAAAAACGGCACTCTGCTCTAACCGCGTGCCGAAGATGGGGCATGTGTTAACACCGTTCCCCTCTCGCTTCATCGGCTGCGGCAAAATGCTCGAGCTGATCGGCATGAGCCTTTCTGAACGCTGGGCGATCGGTCACGCGGGCCACATAGGCTTCGCTTGCCGGACGGTCGCCATAGGAACGGACTTTCGGCACCCGTAGCACATCGGCCATGAGCAGATCGGCCGCGGTGAAGCGATCGGCGGCCAGCCATTCCCGGCCATTCAGGACCGTTTCAAGATGGTCGAGGCGGCTTCGCACCCAGCCGTCGAGACCATTATCCGTTACGCCCGACAGCCCGAGAAACCACCATGGCACCGTCGCCATCTCGATCGAGTTCAATGCGGCGATGATCCATTGCACCGTCTCCGTCTCGCCCGCCGGATCGCGGGGCATCAGCTGCTCGCTCTTCCGGGCCAGATGGAGCAGCCCGGCACCGCTCTCGAATATCTTCAGCTCGCCATCGTCGAGATAGGGGACCTGGCCGAAAGGCTGGCGCGAGAGGTGATTGGTTTCCCGGTCCTCGAACGGGATGGTCCGCACCGAGTAAGCCAGCCCCGCCTCCTCACACGCCCATCTCAGCCTCAGATCCCGAACAAAGCCACGCGGGCCTTCGGGTACCCAGTCCAATGTCCAGATGATCAGTTCGCTCATGCTCTCGCTGCCCATCCTCAGCCGTCCTTTCCAAGCGCCTTTTGTATCGCCGCCTCCGCTTCCGCATGAAGCGCCCAGAAGTTTGGGACACCGTCGCCCCGGATGCGCCGTGCAAGCGCGGCAAGGTGCGAATGCCAGCCGGATCCGAAATTCTCCGCATCGCCGCGTCCACGCAGGCCCGAATGCGTGAGCACCAGGCGCGTTTTGCCATTCTCTTCGGCAAGCGCGACCGTGACCTCGCCGGCTTTCCCTTCGTCCCAGGTGAAGGACAGCAGATGTGGCGCCTCGATGCGGGTGATGCGTTCGGCCCAACTCGCACCTACATGCGAGCGGAAGCGTTCGGGGACGGGCACGTCGTCATCGGATAGCCGGTCATGGCTCATGGTGAAGCCGAGCTTGCCTCCCACGACAGCTTCGGTCGGCCCGCTCATAAACCAGCGTGCGCGCAGTTCGGGCTCGATCAGGAAGCGCCAGACCTTCTCGATCGGCGCATCGAGCAAGCGCTCGAACCGCAGCTCCTGAAACGTGACCTTGTCGGAATCTGTCATCTGTCGCTATCCTTCAATGCAGCCTCCAGCGCGTCGAGGCGTGAAGTCCAGAACCGCTCCCATTGCCCCAGCCAGTCGCTGGCTTCCTTCAGGCGGTCGGGGTTGAGACGGCAGAGCTGCTGCCGGCCGACTTTGCGGCGCTCGATGAGACCGGCACGCTCCAGCACGCCGACATGCTTCGCGGCACCCGCCAGGCTCATCGGGTAAGGCGCGGCGAGTTCACTGATCGGCTTTTCGCCACGAGCCAACGCAGCCAGCATCCCGCGCCTCGTCGGGTCGGCCAGCGCCGTGAAAGTGGCATCGAGTCTATAGTCAACCATATGGTTTACTATTGTGGGTCAAAGACCAATTGTCAACCGTTCGGTTGTGTATCCCGGAAGCTGTCCTCAATTCGGCTTGCGCGCGCCAGCCACTGCGCGACAACCAGTTGAGCGCTACGACGCCGGGAAATGGTCCGCCCAGCGGGCGGAGCAGGGACACCAGCTCAGGCGAAGCGTCGGGCGGCATGGCACCCACGCCGAACGCCAGCGGGAAAAATGTCTGTCCGACGCCGATGGCCGCGAGATAGAGAGCCGACAATGTCAGCGTAGTCTCGAGCACCCGCATCTCCTGCTTGCGTTTGATCAGCTGGCCGACGACGCGTTGAACACGTCGAGCTGAGCTGCGAAGGCACGCTTGAAGGCCGCCCGCGCTTCGCCGCGCGCTACATATGCTGAGAGGTTCGGATATTCGTCGAGCAGGCCTGACGGCTTCAACCGTTGCAACACATGTACCATCATCAGATTGCCCGCGCTGAAGGCGCCGTCGAGCCAATCCGCGTCGCCCAGGCGCGCTGAAAGCGGTTTCAGCCGGTCGCGAACGCGATCCATGACCAGCGGCAGGCGCTCCTTGCTCCATGGCTTGAGCGTCTCGAGCAGCATGGCGTTCGCGAATTCGAGGATCGGCGGCTCTACTGTATTGAGTGCCGCGAACATCCAGCCGATCGCGCGCGCGCGTTCATTGGCCTCCTCCGGCAGCAGCCCCGCATGGCGCTCCGCGATATGAAGCACGATCGCCCCCGTCTCGAACAGGACGAGACCATCTTCCTCATAAGTCGGAATCTGCCCGAATGGATGGCGCGCCAGGTGCGCGGGCCCCTTCATCTCGGCGAAAGAAAGCAGGCGGACATCATAAGGCTGGCCAACCTCTTCGAGCGCCCAGCGGACGCGCATGTCCCGCGCGAGCCCCTGCCCGCGATCGGGGGAGTCCGCAAAGGCTGTGATGATGGGCGACATGGAGACCTCCGGTTCTATGCTCGATCGCCTCGACCCCAAGCCGTTGGAGTTTGGCAATATGATCCTTCATTTCCTGGAGACGCTCGCGCGAACGGCCCTTCCATCCCGCTACCGCAGCCCGCTTTCCGGGGCGCGCGATATGGCGGCAAAGAAGGTCATCTGCTTATCGCCCCTTGGGAATGAGGATGGAAAATGCGGCCTGGCGCTATTGGTTGATGTCCGGCGTCACGAGCCGGATCAGCTTGTCGAGTGAGTCCTGCCAACCGAGATAGCAAGCTTCCGGCGGGATCATGTCCGGTATGCCCTCCTGCATGATGGCCATTTCCGTTCCGACCGAAACGGCCTTCAATTCCACCGTCACTTTCATCTCGCCGGGCAGGTTCGGATCGTCGAAAATGTCCGTGTAGACGAGCTTCTGTCCGGGCTCGAGTTCGAGATAGGTGCCGCCGAAGCTATGTCCGTGCCCGGTCGTGAAATTGCGGAACGACATTCTATGCTGCCGCCAACCCGCGCATCCAATTCATGAACGGTGCAAAGAAAGCCATAGGGCGGAAGCCAACTCGCAACAGCGTCGGGTTCGACGAAAGCGCGATAGACTTTCTCTGGCTGGGTCGCGAGGACGCGATGCAGTTTGACGGTGTTGGGCATGAGATGATCCTTCGTTTCGACTTCAGTGGTAATCTGTCGGGCCGGGCTGAGCTTGTCGAAGCCCGTATCCAAGGACGTCCTTCGATACGCCATTCCGACAAGCTCAATGGTTATTCGGGGTGAGCGGTCGTGCGATTCCGAAAAAGTCACTCTGCTGCAAGCGGCTATGTCGAAGCGAGTCCGGCGGATTGAGCCACGGCGTTACGGGCTTGGGATAGCTGAGCAACCGGGTCGTGTTCTTCATATGTTCCATTATGCGCTCATTGTCGCTATATAGCAGCGAATGAGCAGGGTGGGGGAGCTGGTGCGCGTGGGATTGCAGGGGCGGGGACGGTCCACCGCATGTCGGACGCCGCCGCATTTGCCCTCCTCCCAAAGCCGTCGCGGCCGCCGGCCGGACGGAAAAAAGCAAAAAAACGCACGAACAACCCCATGCACCCGGAAAATCGGTCGCGCCGCGCCGCTGGGAGCGTGGTCGCGGGCGGCATCGCTCGATCGCGCCCCGCGCCTTTCGCGTCGCTCCCGCGCGCTGCCCCGCGGGCGCGCCGCCGTCCTCGACACGGCTGGCCCGCACCCGCTACAGCGCGCGGCCATGCATGGCTGGATCATCATCGACAAGCCGGTCGGGCCGGGGTCGACCCCGATCGTCTCGGCGGTCAAGCGCGCGCTCAGGACGGGCGGCTATGGCAAATACAAGGTCGGCCATGGCGGCACGCTCGATCCGCTGGCGTCGGGGGTGCTGCCGGTCGCGATCGGCGAGGCGACCAAATTGTCCGGCCGGATGCTCGATGCCGACAAGGCCTATGACTTCACGATTGGCTTCGGCGTCGAGACCGATACGCTCGATGCCGAGGGCAGCGCGGTGGCGATCAGCGAGGAGCGGCCGACCCGCGCAGCGCTGGAGGCCGTGCTCGCCCGCTTCACCGGGGCGATCGAACAGGCGCCGCCCGCTTATTCGGCGCTCAGGATCGACGGCGTCCGCGCCTATGACCGGGCGCGCGCCGGCGAAAGCTTCGAGATGAAGCTGCGCGGCGTGACGATCCATCGGCTGTCGGTCGCGGCGGTTGCGGCGATCGGCGAGGGCGACGAGCTGGCCGGGGCGACGCTGTCGTGCACCGTCTCCAAGGGCACCTACATCCGAAGTCTGGCGCGCGACATCGCCCGGGCGCTCGGCACCGTCGGCCACGTCACGATGCTTCGCCGCATCAAGGCGGGCCCGTTCACGCTCGCTCCCGCGATTTCGCTGGACAAACTGGATGAACTCGCTAAGCGCCGGCAGCTTGAAAATGCGATCTTGCCGCTGGCGGCGGGGCTGGACGACATCCCGGCTCTCTCCGTCACCCCCGATCAGGCAAGGGCGCTCCGCGAGGGGCGCAGATTGATCGGGATCGCCGCACCCACCGGCCTCAACCTCGCGATCGATGGCGATGTGCCCGTCGCGCTGGTCGAGGTCGATGATCACGAGATCAGGGTGGTGCGGGGCTTCAACCCGATGTCGAAGGAAGAATCATGACTGTTACCGCCGAACGCAAGACCGCGATCATCGCCGACAACGCCCGCACCGATGGCGACACCGGCAGCCCCGAGGTCCAGATCGCGATCCTGACCGAGCGGATCGTCAACCTGACCGAGCATTTCAAAACCCACGCGAAGGACAATCACTCGCGTCGCGGTCTGCTGATGCTGGTCAACAAGCGCCGCAGCCTGCTCGATTATCTGAAGAAGAAAGATGCCGAGCGCTACGCCGCACTGATCGGAAAGCTCGGCCTGCGCAAGTAAGCGAGCTTCGGAGCGGCCCCCTTGCGGGGCCGTTCGCCATTTCCGGCCAGGGGCAATCCGGCTCCGGGCGGGACGGCGGGCAGAAGGTCCCGCCACGGCGAGCCGATCCCGGCCCGCCCCATGGACGGCCCCAGGGACCAGATGTCCCCGCCGTCGAGATAGGCCCCGGACGCATAGGGCGTCCGGAGACAAGGAATACAGATGTTCGATACCAAGAAAGTGGAAGTCCAGTGGGGCGGGCAGACCCTCACGCTGGAAACGGGGCGGGTTGCCCGCCAGGCCGATGGCGCGGTGCTCGCGACCCTCGGCGAGACGGTCGTCCTCTGCGCCGTCACCGCGGCGCGCAGCGTCAAGGAAGGGCAGGATTTCTTCCCGCTGACCGTCCATTATCAGGAGAAGTATTTCTCGTCGGGCCGCATCCCCGGCGGCTTCTTCAAGCGTGAGCGCGGCGCGACCGAGAAGGAGACTTTGGTCTCCCGTCTGATCGATCGTCCGATCCGTCCGCTCTTCCCGGAAGGCTTTTATAACGAGATCAACGTCATCGCCCAGGTGCTGAGCTATGACGGCCATAACGAGCCCGATATCCTGGCAATGATCGCCGCGTCGGCCGCGCTCACCATTTCGGGCGTGCCGTTCATGGGTCCGATCGGCGCCGCCCGCGTCGGCTATCACGATGGCGAATATCAGCTCAATCCGACCGACGAGCAGGTCGCGGCCGGTGATCTGGATCTCGTCGTCGCGGCGACCCAGGACGCGGTGATGATGGTCGAATCCGAAGCCAAGGAGCTTTCGGAAGAGGTCATGCTCGGTGCCGTGCTGTTCGCCCACAAGGCGATCAAGGACGTCATCGGCGCGATCATCAAGCTCGCCGAGAAGGCCGCCAAGGATCCGTGGGAGATGGCCGCGCAGGCCGATCTCTCGGCCGCCAAGACCAAGCTCAAGAAACTGATCGGCAAGGACATCGAGGCCGCCTACAAGCTGACCGACAAGTCGGCCCGCTCGGGCGCGCTCAACGAGGCTCGCGCCAAGGCGAAGGCGGCGTTCGCCGACGCCGCGCCGCAGGATCAGATGGCCGCCAACAAGCTCGTCAAGAAGCTAGAGGCCGAAATCGTCCGCACAGCGATCCTCAAGGATGGCCGCCGCATAGACGGCCGCGACACCAGGACGGTCCGCCCGATCGTCGCCGAGGCGCACTTCCTGCCCCGCGCGCATGGCTCGGCGCTGTTCACCCGCGGCGAGACGCAGAGCATCTCGACCTGCACCTTGGGCACCAAGGAAAGCGAGCAGATGATCGATGGCCTGACCGGCCTGCGCTACGAGCATTTCATGCTCCACTACAATTTCCCGCCCTATTCGGTCGGCGAAGTTGGTCGTTTCGGCGCGCCGGGCCGCCGCGAAGTCGGCCATGGCAAGCTGGCATGGCGTGCGCTGCACGCGGTGCTGCCGACCAAGGAGGAGTTCCCCTACACGATCCGTCTGACCTCGGACATCACCGAGTCGAACGGCTCGTCGTCGATGGCCACCGTCTGCGGCGGCAGCCTCGCGATGATGGACGCCGGCGTGCCGATCAAGCGGCCCGTGTCGGGCATCGCGATGGGGCTGATCCTCGAGGGCAAGGACTTCGCGGTGATCAGCGACATCCTCGGCGACGAGGATCATCTGGGTGACATGGACTTCAAGGTGGCGGGCACGTCCGAAGGCATCACCACGATGCAGATGGACATCAAGATCGCCGGCATCACCGAGGAGATCTTCAAGACAGCGCTTCATCAAGCCAAGGAAGGTCGCGCGCACATCCTGGTCGAGATGGCCAAGGCGCTCGACTCGACCCGCTCCGAACTGTCGGCGCACGCGCCGCGGATCGAATCGATGTCGGTTCCCAAGGACAAGATCCGCGACATCATCGGCACCGGCGGCAAGATCATCCGCGAGATCGTCGCCACCAC
>Ga0207641_10003282_pt1 | contig 14396 bp, 12 predicted proteins | sample KBSSwiS62_FD_184306 | JGI IMG/M metagenome (GOLD analysis project Ga0207641, IMG submission 184306) | Switchgrass rhizosphere microbial communities from Kellogg Biological Station, Michigan, USA - KBS Switchgrass S6-2 (SPAdes) (version 2) | ecosystem: Host-associated > Plants > Roots >... | reverse complement strand
CAACAGACTGAGCAAGAGGTACAGACTAAGTTGCGGGCGTCGTTGGCCATTCCTCAAAAAGTTCAACATGCGTGCTCCTAGCGATTCTTTCTTTGTTTCTGGGTTCTCATCGATCTTGTAAGCCGAAACTCGAACGGCTGCGGTACCGTGACGGTGAATTTCGAGCTCCGTAGCCTGTCCATTGCGCGCGAGACGGACCGTATGCCGCTGAGGAGGAGGCAACATGGAGGCTGGCTGGGAGTTGCGAAGACCTCGTTTGAATTCATTAGAGTTAATCGGTTAACGTACGGCGGGAGAGTAGATTCGCCCGTTGACGGTTGTCAAGTGGTTTTCGCGAAGGGGTCTCACCCGAAAGGGAAAGTCGATTCAGCTCTTGCCGTAAAGTTGGGGTGACGGGAGTCCCAGAAGTCGCAAGAGATGCGGCGGCGGGGAGTAGCGTTGTGGTGTCGCAGAACAACGTGCGTTTTAGGCCGTTGTGCCTTGGAAAAAGGTAAAGGGAAGAAGAATGCGTTGCGGCTTCTGCTCGGGCAACTCGATGGAGTCGATGAGCATGTCAGCGGCGAGTCGACCCATCTCGAAGGTCGGAATAAAGAAGGCCGTGGGGCGTGGACGAAGACCTCCAGCATTGGCCGAGTTTGCGCGAGCTAGGATGGCGACGTCGCCGGGAATGCTAAGATGCCGCGCGTCGACGTAGTCGTACATGTGGACGAGTAGCGAGTCGTCGGCGGTGAAGATGGCGGTAGGACGGTCCTTACGGCGTAAGAACCACTGGTCAAGGATGGTGAAGGCCTGCGTCTGATCGTAGTTGCAGCAGCCAATGTGTTCGGGCTTCAGCTCGAGGCCCGCCTCGGCCATGGCGCGGCGCAGGCCTTGCAGCAGGTGAATATGTGTGGGCAAGGTAGGCAGCGAGCTGAGGAACGCGATCCGGCGATGCCCGTGGTCGACCAGGTAACGGACAGCCGCTTCGGCGAGCGCCGCGTCATCGACGCCGACGTAGTTGATAGCGGCGCGGCCATAGTAGGAGTTGATCATGGTAAAGCGGATTCCGGCGGCATCGAGCTCGTGGACGGTGTCGTTGATGTCGCGGGTGGTGCAGGAACGCGTGTTGATGAAGATCAGCCCGTCGGTGAATTTGCTCTCAAGGATCTGATCGCGGGTGGCTCGTCCGGGGCGGCCAGAAGGCGAGTATATGAGCAGGTTGTAGCCGCGGCGCATGACGGCGGCCTGAATGCCGGAGAGGGCCTGTGCGATGAACTGGTTGAAGAAGATAGGGTCCTTCATCGGCACCATGAGGCCGAGGAGTCGAGTGCGACGTTCGGCGAGTGCCTTGGCAAGCTCGTTGGGGGAATAGCCGAGGTCCTGAGCGATCTGGCGGATGAGTTCGCGCTTTGCGGCGCTCACACGCGTGGTGTCCTTATTGTTTAGCGCAATGGATACAGCAGCAACGGAAACTCCTGCCCGCCGTGCAATATCGGAGAGCTTAGGTGCTGGCATGAACGATGTGCTCCGTTTGCGATGGACTGCCAGATGGCTTCAAATCTAAAGGCATTTCACTTCACCGAATGTTCGTTTTCGTATTCAGCCGCATTATGGGATTTAGCGAAGCGCAAGGGCTAATTCTACATTCCAGTTTGATGGGGGAGACAACAGGATCGAAGCAAAGCAATTGCCTTGCATGAGTATTCTTATTCCTCCAATAACTTTTCCTTGCCACGCACCTTCTTAACCAAGTACATTTCCGGAGACTAAGTTAATCGATTAACGTACCTGGGGATTTGATAGCGATCATGATACTTCTTCGCCGCTCCGTCTCGCGCCGCAACGTTCTTGCTTCCATCCTGGGCACCACAGGCTACGCCGCCGCGCAGAGCTTCCTCCCCAGCATTCCCAACGTCGGCCTCAAGTCCGACACAGACCCTCACCGCACCGAGTGCGGCGTCGGCGCGCTGATGCCCTGGGCGGACGGACTCTACGCCTCGACCTACAACTCCTCCGGGCAAAAGAATTCCGGCACCGGCCTTGGTCTCTACCGGATCGATGACACTCTCAAGCCAAGTCTGCTCGATGTGCATAACGGCGTATACGCCAATCGCTTCGTTCATCATGCCTCGAACCAGTGCATCATCGGGCCGTACATCATCGACTCCGACGGCAAGTGGCGCCGCATCGAGGAGCTCGTCACCTACCGGCTCACCTCCACCATGCCACACCTCACCGACCCCGAGAACCGCGTCTACTTCCAGTCCATGGAAGGCCACTTCATCGAAATGGACATCGCCACGCTGAAGACGCGTGTGCTGAATGACCTTACCAAAGAGATGGGTATCAACCTGCAGCCGCACTTCAAGGGTGGCTACACAGCGCAGGGCCGGGTTGTCGTCACCAATAACGGCTTTTTCCAGTACGGCGAAGACCAAGGCGGCCTCTTTGAGTACGACGGCAAGACGTGGCGGCGCATCTCCAGCAAGCCGCACATGGACGTCGCCGCTCGCCAGAACATGGGCAATGTCATGTTCGCCACCGGCTGGGACGAACGCTCTGTACTCTTCCACGCCCTTGTCAAAGGCGAGTGGCAAAACTACCGCCTGCCTAAGGCCTCACACGCCTTTGAACAGGCATGGCAGACCGAGTGGATGCGCATTCGCGAGGTCGAGACCGAGCACTACATGATGGACATCCACGCGATGTTCTACGAGCTGCAGCCCTTGGCTTTCGAGGATCACATCTGGGGCATCAAGCCCGTCTGCCAACATCTGCGCATGGTGCCCGACTACTGCAGCTTCCGCGGCCTGCTCGCCGTTGGCGGCAACGAGACTACGCCGAACGTCGACAACAATGCCGTGCTCGGCCAGCCGCAGAGCGGCGTCTGGTTCGGTAAGACCGACGACCTGTGGAGCTGGGGCAAACCACAGGGCTGGGGAGGGCCGTGGCGCAACGACATGGTCACCGCCGGCAAGCCCTCCGACCCCTTCCTTTTCACCGGCTTCGACAAGAAGGTGCTGCACCTCATCGCCGAGAAAGCCACCTCCGTCACGATCGAGGTCGACTTCCTCGGCAACGGCACCTGGGCCAAGTACGAGACCGTCAGGCTCACCAGCGGCGAGTACAAGCCCATCGTCTTCCCGGAAGGCTTCAGCGCACACTGGTGCCGACTAACACCATCTGCCTCGTGCAAGATGACCGCCGAGTTTATGTTCACTTAGGTAAACGCTTCCGGCCGCATCAATCAGACGCTCGACCTTCGTTCAACATCCCTTCTCTTACTATCAGCGAGATGCCGGAGCCAGCTGAGAGTGCTACTTATGCCTTCGAGCTGAAGCTTCTGGGTGAACGTCTAGAGAACTCCGCGCCCATCGACTCGCCAAATATCTATCAATGTGTTCTCTTGAGCGACGTGCAGATAGTCATGCAGGTTCACAGTCGGATCGCAGTGGGGCGTTTCGAGCTTCACTACGCTGCCGACTGGTAATTGGTATGTATCTTCCGGAAAGGTGAGAAGTCCATGTTCATCGCCAAAGAAGGTATAGGTCGTTCCAGCGGGCGCTCCTGCAATAACTTTGGGTAGTGGCCCATCCGTAGCGAAACTCTTCAATCCTGCATCAATAGTTCCTCGACCGGGCATGTTGCTACTGACGACAGTGCTTTGGACGAAGAGCGATGTGGAGAATGTGGCTGCTCCCCCGAGGGCGACGGCGTTATATTCCACGTCCATAAAGATGTAACTGCCAGCCTGGTGCTCGGTCAGAATGCCTTCGCGACAGTCGATGGCAAGAGTTCCGGTGCCACCACCGCTTATCGTTGCAGGCGTGAGCCCACGCTTGTCGAGCGCCGTCGTGATGTCGACCAGCAAGCGCAGTTGGGCAGAGTAGGTCGCAGAGCGATCAGAAAAATCTGCGATATGCTGGACTTTTCCAGAATACGCCTGAAGCCCCCGCCAAGAGAGCCCTTTCGTCTTTGAGACGGTGTCAACTAGGCGCAACGCGGAGTCAACATCACGGACTCCAGTTCGGCCCATTCCTAGATCAATATCGATGAGGACGTTGAGTACGTGACCGACAGATGGTGATGGAATCTGCTCGGAATTATCGACCACAATAGTCAGCGCGATGTCACGTCGGAGTAGTTCCAGCAATCGCTCGCGCTTGTGTAAACCCACTATTGGCGAGGTGATAAGGATGTCGTTGATTCCCTTTCCGGCCAAGGCCTCGGCTTCATGAAGAGTGGCGGTCGAGACGCCACTGCTGCCTGCGGCAATCTGGCGGCGGGCGATCTCGGCGCACTTGTGACTCTTGGCATGAGGGCGGCTCTTCAATCCAGAAGCGCTGATGAGTCCCTGATAGGTCTTGATATTTTGCTCAAAAACGTCCAAGTCAAGGACCAACGCAGGCGTCATCAGTTCGCTCAGGCTTCCGCGCTTTCCTATCATTCCGGCGTTGGGTGATCGCATATCGATCAAGTATGTCAAAGGTGCACGAGCGGTGCACAATGATAAGCCCTCAAATGAGGACTCCTGTGAGCCACTTGTTTGTGACCTCGAACGGGAATTTTCAAACCTGCTCTATTCGTATCGTTCCAGAAAGAGCAAATTAGGAAAGAGCCCAGCCGGAACGGTCCTGCCGCCGTATAAACGGCGCAGCCTGGGGACAGTTTTTCGCAACCATCTTCGGTCCGTCCCATTCGATCTTCTGCCCGACACGCAACGACACGCAGCCCAGCAGCATAATCTCGGTGAGACGCGCGGCGATGTCAAAGCGTGAGTAGCACATCTCGGGCTTGTTTTCCTTCACCGCAGTGAGCCATTCCTGCGCATGCGCAACACCGCTATTTCCGGGATGACGATTGCGAGGAATTCTCTCTGGATAATGCGCCATGGCTGGGTGCTGGAGGTAGTTGACGAATTTTTCTTCACCTTTCAGCTTCACGAAGAAATTCGTTCCATCGTCATCCGGTGTAAAGACCGTGCCAACGTCGCCAATCAACAGACAACCGCTGTCAGGAACCTTGCCCTGCAGCGCGACGATGTCTGCGGTCAGTTCGATCGGCGGCTTGTTGGTGAGGTCATGACCGCCACGGGCTGCAGGGTCCGGCTGACCGCCATCGTACCACCACAGCGTCACTGGATCGTGCTCGACCTTTCTGTAGTGGTAGAAGAGGTGCGGATGTTCGACCGGAATGCGCCCTTTGCGCTTGGGAAAGACGAATCGAATTTTGGAGCCTACGGGATACGATTCCTTGTTCATCTGGCCGAAGGGGATCGCTTCAATCTCCGTCGGATAGTCGAGATCTAAAGCACGAAACGGCATATTGACTGTGTGGCATGCCATGTCGCCCAATGCGCCCGTGCCGAAGTCCTGCCAGCCGCGCCAGTTAAAAGGCTCGTAAACTCCGGCCTTTGGATTGCTGCTGCCTTTGTAGGGCCGCATTGGTGCCGGCCCAATCCATATATCCCAGTTCAATGTCACAGGAACCGGGTCTTTCCCGGCTGGACGCTCCATTGCCTGCGGCCAAACCGGGCGGTTCGTCCAAACATGAACTTCATGCACCTGCCCGATGAGTCCGTCCTGAATCGTCTCAACCGCGCGTCGCAAACCGTCCGTGGCGCTGCCCTGATTACCCATCTGAGTTACGATTCTTCTGTCGTGGGCCGTCTTGCGCAGATAGCGCGCCTCGTAGATCGTTTGCGTCAGCGGCTTTTGGCAAAATACTGCCTTGTTTTTCTTCATTGCCATCGAGGCCACGATCGCATGCATATGATCCGGTGTCGAAACCGTCACGGCATCGATCCGATCTCCCATTTGATCCAGCATCTGCCGGAAATCTTTGTAAAACCTCGCGCTCGGATATTTTTTGGTCTGAATCGCATAAGCGTCGGAACCGGAATCGACATCACACAACGCGACGATGTTCTCGCCCGCGCAGGCATCCGTATCGCTCCGGCCCTTCCCGCCAAGTCCGATGCAGGCGACGTTCAACTTGCTGTTGAGATTCTGTCCACGCAAAAGTGCTGGTGCGCCAAACGCGAGGGCACCGGCGGCGAGAGAACTCGTTTTGATAAAGTCACGGCGATCCACACGCGCGAGTTCGGCGGGTTCAGGAGCTTTGAGAGCGGGCAATTTTTCGGTTGGCTTCGACACTGGCACAGAATACACTCGCCAAGGCTTATTGCTAATGCCAGACCGTCATTCATTCAGTTTGCTTGTGCCGCTTTTGGAACTGCCTTTCGATGGAAATCAGTGAGGCTGTCTTGACGAGCTCACGCGGTACACAAATCTTCTATTCACCCGGCTGCTTGGTTGAGGTGGCCGAGACAGGAATACCTCTGCCCGTGAGATTGCGGAAGAGATCTACCTCTCTCTGACGTTACGGGGTTCCGTCTCGATGAAATATCTCATGGAACCAGACTGTCGGCTTCTCGGTTACATACGGTCGTTTCCACGAATCCCACGGCAAATTTGTCTGGGTCCTGCCTGCCACCAATCCCCAATTGATGGCCGCTATGTGTTCGCGTTTCGCAATCGGCAGAATCGTGTCGAACGTACTCCCGTTGCCACGAGCCATGTACTCCGTACAGATGAGAGGTCGACCGAGAGGGCGCAGTTCCTTGATTCGAAACTCGAATTTTTCCGGCCAATCATAGTTATGAAAGGAGATCACATCCGATTCAGCGAGCTGAATCTTGGTCGTCTCACTCTCCTGCGAAGGGTCACTCCAGTTCCCCCTCCAGAGACCGCTCGTTAGGGCTGCTTCGGATGCGCAGAACGAGCCCATTTGAAGACCTGTGGCAGTAACTCGTTTACGCGCTTTACCTTCGCGGGCACATCCTCGTCGAGATCGCGCCCCTGATTGTCAGGCTCGTTCCAGAGGTCCCAAGCAAGCACACGGTCGTCGTTGCCAAACGCGCTTACTACCCCGACAACATAGGCCTTCAACTCAGGCTCAACCGTCCGTTTGAGCAGACGTTCTTTCCCAGGACTTTGTACCCATCCGGAGTTATGAACTCCCGGAATTGGCGGGTGTTGTGGACCAAGATGGGGATTGGGCTCCCAGCAGGAATCAAAGAGAACAAGGATGGACGTATGTGATGCTTAGCCGCAATCGCGAGGAACTGATCGATGAGCTTCCGGGCGGCTTCTGGATCATTAAGCCAGAGTTGATCCTGAAGAAACACCCGCATCGTATTCATACCGATAGATTCTCCCAGGCCAAGTTCCTTATCATTGAGGGATGCGTTGAAGGTCGCATGATCTTGATGATCTGATCAATTACAGTATCCAACGTGCGCGGCAAATGGGATTCGACCTACAGGCGCTAAGGCGGCGCGTTCGCGAGAGGTTACTAGCGGAATCGCCAGACCACCTTCTCGTGGTTGAGAATGAGCCAGGGCTTCGCGAGATCATACGGCGTGAGCTTGAGAAGCACCTGGGCATGCCTACCCAAAGCTGTTCTCTCGATGAATTTGTCAGGGAGCCTGGTCTTGCTATTGGCGCGCAGATATTGGTTGCAAATCATCTAGTTGAGACGATCAAGCCCCTGATCTCCTCGAACCGGCCTGCGATGGAAGTGGTATATTCGCTCGCGGCTGAACATGTCAATTTGATTAACCAATTGCAAAATCCTTCGATTATCTCCATCGCGTCTTCGAGTGAGAGTCTACTCAGGACAGCGAAGAGTATTTTTGCTCCAGCGATCAAGAGGAGGCACGTCCTGCATGAAGTACTAGTTAAGGACAAAGCAAAACTCAGTTTGGTCGACAGCGATCTGATCTTCTGTGACACGGTAACCATCGGCATGGTGCGCGCGCGGAACAAGGTGCATTATCAGCTCATAGCTCAAGATTGCTTCTCTGACCTCACCGCATCTCTTAACCCGGAGTTTCTCAAGATTAGGTAATGGCATGTGGAAATTTCAAAGTTCGGCTTCTCTAAAAACGAGAAACCTCCTCAAGAACGATTGATTCAAAACCTCTACCCGGCACCAGGCTTCTCCGCGCCTGGAAAGACGAGATTCATGAGGTTTTCGTTACAGGAAATGGCTATCTATATATAGAGAGAGAGAGTTTGCGCGTGCTAACATCCACTCATCCGGCTCGCCCACCGGTTTGAGTCGAGGAGGCCGAGATGGGTCCAACGACACGGCGTAGTTTTCTAAAAACGGGCCTGGCCGCGGGAGCCATGGCGACGGTAGGAACTCTTCCGCTAGGAGCCACCGGGCGCACCGCGACCGATACGGTGACACTGGGCTGCTCCAAGGTTGGAGTGACGCGGCTGGCCTTTGGAACCGGCACGGACAGCGGAGCGGTGCAAGCCGCGCTGGGGCAGCAGGAGTTCACGCGGCTAGTGCATTATGCATATGACCAAGGCATCCGCTTCTTCGAGACGGCTGAGGCGTACCGGACGCCGGGAATGCTGGGCGAGGCGCTGAAAAGATTGCCGCGCGACAGCTATTGTCTGATGAGCAAGGTCACTACGTTTCACGAAGGTATTGATCCCCAAGCTAAGTTCGACGATCTAAGGCGCACTTCGCGGACTGAGTACTTTGACATCATGCTGCTGCATTGGCAGCACACACCCGACTGGCCCGAGACCACGAAGCGCTGGCAGGACGGTATCCTTGAAGCGCAGCAAAGAAAGATCATCCGCACCCATGGCGCCTCCGTGCATGGACTGCCGGCATTACGTCAAATGCCCGGCACCAAGTGGCTCGATGTGGGACTGATCCGCATCAACCACAACGGCGCCCGCATGGACGGGCAAACCTATGAGGACACGAATCACCCCGACAACATTAGCGAAGTGGTCGATCACATCCGCCTTCTGAAGAAAGAAGGGCTTGGTGTAATCGGTATGAAGCTGTGCGGTGGGGGGCAGTTCCAGAATAGTCACGATGACCGTGTGAAGGCGATGAGGTTTGCTTTCCAGAATGCGGGCGTGGACTGTGCCACGATCGGGTTCAAGAGTACGCAGGAGATAGACGAAGCTATCAGCAACATGAATCTGGCGCTTGCGTAAACCCGATCCTGGCCTACCGAATGCAGGAGAACGAATTCGGAGGCTTGCCACACTCTGCACGCCGTCAACTCCGAGATCCTTCCAACGAACAAATTGTCCTAGATCAGATAAAAATTCCAACAGAGGAAAAGAAGCCTTCACGTAACGAGAGGGGTACTTCAGAATCAAATTCCGAAAAGTAGTGGATGCTCTACTCCAGTGTCGAGTCCTCAAAGTCGGCTTATCGGCAACTTCGGCCTCGTCGTTTTCCGATAACCCCGTTTTTCGTGCACTCCAAAGTGACAAGCCGCCAGCGTTGGGATTGTTTCCGGTTTGCCGACCAACCGGCAACTTGGAGGCTCGATCAGGCGGGATTCCCATTTGCGACCCGGCTATCAAATTCGCGTTGGCATCGTTGAGGCGTCCGCATACCGTCTTTACCGCCGTCGTCCAGTTCTCAAACTCGCGCCCCCACTTCGAGTTGACCGGTGGCGCGAACGCCTCCGTCAACGCCGATGGGATGGCGAAGTTCAGCATTAACAATTTTGAGTCGGGTACTCTCGTCGGATCGTCACCGCCAAGGTGTTGACAGTGTTTCAAATCGGCCTTGAATATCTGACAACGATGGATCATCGCATGAAGGAGTCCTTTTATGACTGAAACTACATCCGCTGAGGCGTCGGGTGATGGTGTGCGCGGATCTCAAGCGAACACAGCTAACAAACTGCAGGGGAAGAGTGTTCTAACGAAGATTGCAGCGTTTGTTGCAGATCGAAATATCCCTTTCCTTGTTTGCAGCATTGGAATGATCGTGATGTTGCTGTGGGCAGGCAAGTTCAAAATGACAGCACCTGGAGCAGAGGGCATAAGCCCGCTCGTCAGTAACAGCCCATTTACCAGTTGGCAATTCAAGGTCTTTGGACCATATATTCTGGGGGATATGATCGGGGCCACTGAATGGACAGCAGCAATCCTACTGATCATTGGCTACTTTAAACCTAAGGCAGGCATTCTGGGCGGGATCATTCTAGTCGGCATGTTCTTCACCACAAGCAGCATGTTGATCACGACTCCGGACGACACCATCGTGGTTCACGGCATCCATTACATGAACAATCTCGGCCTGTTTCTCTTCAAGGACATCATCTCTTTCGGAGTTGCGTTCTATCTGATCAGCTATTACGGCCGAAAAGCGATCATGGCTGAAAATCAGAGATGATGGTCTGCGGGAAATACTAACGGACTTCCGAGGATACTTTGCGTTTGCCGAGCTGACTGCTTTATGCGTGCATTGTGTGTGCGCGATTCTCCGTTGTTTCCGAAAACCCCGTTTTTTACGCCAACATCACTCGGATTGCTGCCGATTAAGCCGACTTGCCGTTACCGAATCGAGGCGGACATGGGTGCGAGACCCGCATTTCAGGAGCAAGCAACTCTATTGCGGCTAGCCGCCGATGATTCGGTTCGACATCTGACTTCAGCATGGAGCTAATGATCATCTCCAGCGGGTGCCGTCAACTGTTGCATCAGGCTCTGGCTATCGGGAAATCCCCACTGCTCCACAATCTTTCCGTCGGCCACTTTGTAGATGGCAGTTTCATGGATAATCACTCTTTTGCCGCTAGCAGCTACTCCTGCGAACTCACCACGCTGGGTTCCGCTCGACGTAAACCGAATGACGACGCGGTCGCCCTCAGCTATGATGTCGTCCACCTTTTCGTTCCAGTCGGGGAACGCGGTTCGATGCGCTGCCACTTCATCCTTGATGCCTTGTATCCCTTTCCACTCGGTCCCCGCAATAAAGTGACAGATGAAGTTTGGAGCGTATAACTCATCAGCCGCAGCCAAGCTGCCCTTGCTCCAGAGCTCTTCCTCAGATTTGAGAATGATTGCTTTGTTGCGTGACAAGGTTTGATTTGGTTGCGCAGAGCAGCCAGCGAGGCTTGCCGCGATGAAGATATTGCAAACTACGAGGAAACGCTTCATGGAACGTGATTATAGGATGCTCGATTTATGGACCACGTGTCCGTGAAGTCGCATATCAGACACGTGCAGAATTTTAGAAATAATTCCAAGGCGCCCGCAAAGTCGGCCTATCGGCAAGTTCGCTCTGTGGCAGGTCGTAGTTTCCGATAACTCTGTTTTTCAGCAGATGCTCTTCGGTACGGTAGCGGATTACTTCCGCTAAGCCGACTTCTGGGGAGTAATCGGGTCGGTGAGTGCATTGGCGATTTTCACCAATCGACGCGGCGTACGGGCAGGAGAATGGTCGCAGTCCCTTCGTCCCTAGTCATCCGCGCGTACGAAACTTGCGGCGAGGGAGAGCGATTGTCTGACACTGTTATTTCTGTTCCAGAGTGAAAGCGTATATCTCGTCGGTTCCCGTATCGTGAAGCAAAAGCGGCGCATCTGACGGGTCAAGACCCAGCCAACCATGGGTGTACCACCCCATACTTCGAAATTCCTTCAGATCAACAATCCGCTCCTCGTCGCCGCCGGAGATGGGGATCCTGAAAACGCCACGATCATCTGTTGAGCGCTGGTAGTAGATAAACCGGCCATCCTTTGACCAGTTGGGAAAGCTGTTCAGCCCCTTTAGAGGAAGGTCTTTCCACCGTTGCGTCTTCAGGTCAAAGATGCTCAGATTAGTCCTTTCGAGCGGAAATCCTGCGATGTATCGCCCATCAGGAGACCATCGTGTCGACCAAAATCCTTCCGGTCGGTGAGGGAGGGTAATGGTTCTCCGAGTGGCAAGTTCGAGAATCCGTACTTCAATTTTGGCCGGGGAGTAGTTTCCGATGCTGAGCCAGGGGATCGTGGAGTACACCACTTTCTTACCGTCGGGAGACCAAGTGAGATCGGCGTGCGGCCCACGCTCCTCCGGAATGAGGCGCTCGGGAGTGCCACCCTGCGAAGGGACGACGTAGATTGCGTCCACACCGCTCTGCGAATTGTCGGTAAACACGATCTCCGAACCATCCGGCGACCAGCGTACATCTCTGGGGTAAAAGGGCGGCTTGGTCAGTTGCAGGAGTCCAGTGCCATCCCGGTTGGCCCGCCACAGAATCCCGTCGGGAAACGTGACATAAGCCACATAGGTTCCGTCCCTTGAAAAGGCCACCATTTCAGCCGCAATACCTCCCAGATAGGGATCGAAATGATTGGACCGCTTATCGTAGCGGACAAGTTCGTCACGAACGGACATGCCACGAGAGAAGATCCTGTGCCCGTCCCGAGCGGAGACGGCCGGACTCCAAATCATGGGTCCGGATGTCAATTGAATGGGCTCGGCAATCCGCGGGCGCAGCCTTCCGCGTCGTTCGTCAATTGCCCACAGTTGGCCGCCATGGTTGTAGTTCGGAAATCTGTTTATGCTTCCAACGCTTCCTGACACGAATAGAAAGAATTCTCCATCGAGGGTCCATTGACCGCCCCACTGCGGTGCCGATGCGTGCCAGCCCGGAAGCAGCCGGTGAAGATTGGAGCCACTCGACGAAACCTCCCATATCTTCTGGTCGCGGGTGAACCGAATGGTAGTTCCATCCGGCGACCAACTCAGGTCCCCGGTTCGCACATGCACACCCTCCGGAGCGTGTGAGGCGAGAATCAGTCGGGGCTCACCCCCCTCCGCCGCCATGGAATAGACGTCCCCGTGCGGAGTTGTATAGAGCACGGACCTGCCGTCTGGTGAAAATATGGCGGCGTAGGATTCCGTCAGGTAGCGAACCGGATGCCCGAGAATGCCGACAATCGATACTCTTGCACTCTCCCGGTAAAGATCGAAGTGATCAAGAACCAGAAGACTGGATCCATCGGGCGAAACACTCGATATAGCCCATAGGCCACCCTGAGAGGGTAGATCGAACGGAATCTCGGTGATGAGTCCACCCGAGACCGGCACCAGGCCAACGCCTTTTGGCTCAAGGATATCCAAATACAGTCTGTTCCCGTCCGTTCCGGCGACGTTTTTGCGCCGGCCGTCGCGCGTGAGCTGAACGGGATTCGTAAGTCTCGGCGGCGGCAGCGGACGGTGCAGGTACCAGATTGCAGTGGCAAGACCGACGATGAGAAGAACAGCTCCGGGCAGCAGCCAACCTCGGAGCGTGATTCTTTCCCTGTCGTCAGCTGACTTATCGATCCGCGTCAGAGGATTCCCCGCAATCTCCCCATTCGCAGGTGTCTCTACAAAATCACCCGCGCTCAGACCATTCGCTTCGCCGGTCGCCCGCAGATCGCCCGAACCGTCTTCAGAGACCTCAACCTTGCACACGAACCGATATCCGACCGTAGCCACGGTCTCGATGAAACGAGGCTCATTAATGTCGTCACCCAGCTGACGCCGCAGCAGCCAGATGCAACGCGTAAGGGAACCCTCCGTGACGGCGGTATCGCCCCACACGGAGTTCAGCAGTTCTTCCTTCGAGATCAATTTTTGGGGGTTGCGCAGCAAGAGTAAGAGGACGCGAAACGCCTTCGGCTCGACCGCCAACACCTTGCCTTCCTTGAGGAGCGAGAACTCCCGCTCGCGAACCTCAACGTCGGAGAAGCGGTAAACAAAGGGCTTATTCCCCATCATGGATTCACAATCCGGACCTAAGAAATTCCTGATCCGTGTCGAGAAACTGATAAGCAGCCCATCAAGACCAAGGAGATCTATGCGCCCAGAGTGTCCTCAGCCAACCGGCTGAGGAGCTCTCAAAATGCCATCCTTCAAGTGGTTCGCATCGTTCGTTCTCGCCGCAACCATCGTCACAGCACTTCACGCAGAACCGCACTGCCCCGGAAATGTCGCAAGTGTACCCCTCCATCTCACAAACGGCCACCAGATGATCGTGGCGGTATCCGTCAACCACTCCGGCCCCTACAACTTCCTGTTGGATACCGGCACCCAGATCACAATGGTCGATCCCTCTCTGGCCTCCGAACTCCATCTGAATACCCAGGGCTCGGCCGCGGTAACCGGAGTCGGATTCAATTCAGCCGCATCCTTTACGCAACTCGACCTCCTCGAAGCTGGCTCCCATGCCGTCGCCAACCAGAAGGTACTCGTGTTTAACTTCCAGAACCCCCACTCCGTCGATCTCCACTTTCGCGGCGTCCTCGGCGAAGATTTTCTGAGCCAGTTCGATGTGCTGATCGACAATGCCCACAACCTGCTCTGTCTCGACGACTCGGCCGCAATGCGTGCAGACGTGAAAGGGCCCCATGTTGCGCTGCTGCCGGCTGCTGAGAGGACAAGCGACAGTTCGTCGCTCAGGCCGCTGATCATCTCGGCTCGACTATCCGACGCGGAACAGCCCGTGCGCCTGAAGCTTGACTCCGGTACGAACGTCGCCTTCCTTTTCGAGACCTCCAAATATGTGGCTCCAGGATCGACACGAAGTGTGGGTGGCGGCTTGAATGGAGCGC
>Ga0207641_10003280_pt1 | contig 14397 bp, 9 predicted proteins | sample KBSSwiS62_FD_184306 | JGI IMG/M metagenome (GOLD analysis project Ga0207641, IMG submission 184306) | Switchgrass rhizosphere microbial communities from Kellogg Biological Station, Michigan, USA - KBS Switchgrass S6-2 (SPAdes) (version 2) | ecosystem: Host-associated > Plants > Roots >... | reverse complement strand
TTACAACACCGTTCGTCCGCACAGCAGCCTGGGATATCGACCACCGGCACCAGAAACGGCGACACCGCCATATCCGGTCTCCGGTTCCGCTTCGCTCCACCTCCGTCCGGATATGGCGGCGATGGGCTTAATCCACTAACAAACCAATCGGTCCACTCGGTGGGGGCAGATCAGATCCGATCCACCAAATGCCGGGACTAAACACCTAGCTGCGCGCTGAAGCCAAGGGCATCAAGCCTGACCTTGTGGCGATAAATCAACACCGGAAAATTTAATGTATATGAATAAGCGCGAGCATTGACGGGCTCGGCGCTTGTATAGATATATATGAATGTGAAGAGGTGCGGATTTCGGATTGGTCGGAGAGGATTATGGGACATAAAAGGCTTACGCCACGAGGGTTGCTCGGAACGATTGCGCTATCCGCTTCGGGCGTGAGTGTGCTCGCGCTGCTCGCTCCCGGTACGGCGCTGGCGCAATCCAATGCACCGGCGGCAAACAGCCAGGACTCGGCGATTTCCGATATCGTCGTGACGGCCCGCCGTACGCAGGAGAGGCTCCAATCGACCCCCGTCGCGGTCAGCGCGATCTCGGCCACGACGCTCGCCAGTGCGCAGATCAATGACGTCGCCGCCATTCAGTATCTCGCGCCGAGCCTCACCATCACACCGAGTACCGGCAACGGTCAAAGCGCCAGCATCGGTATTCGCGGGCAGGTGCAGTCGGACGCGCTCGTGACGCTGGACCCGGCGGTGGGGCTCTATCTCGACGGTGTTTACCTCGCCCGTTCGCCCGGCGCGATCCTGAACCTTGTCGATATTGATCGGGTCGAGGTGTTGCGCGGGCCACAGGGCACGCTCTTCGGCCGTAACACCACCGGCGGCGCTGTGACTCTTTATGCAAAGGAGCCGGACGACACGTTGTCCGGTTCCGCGCGTTTCCGTTACGGCAACTACAATATGATCGAGGGGACCGGCGTCCTCAACGTGCCCCTTAGCGATACCTTGGCGGCTCGCATCGCCTATCAGCACAGCGAGCATAAAGGCTATACCCGCAATCTGTTCACTGGCGGTCGCGATGATTCTGACAATACAGAGTTCGTCCGCGGGGCGATCAAGTACGACGGAAATCAAGGGCTGACGTCGACCTTCACTGTCGATTACACGGATCGCCGCACGCTTGGCATCGGATCTCGGTTGATCTACATCGCGCCGGCTTCCGCAGCGCAGGGCCTGGCCGCACCGCTGCCTCCGCCGATCGTCACTTGCGCCAACAATCCGGCGGCCTGCGGTTTCACCGGTCCGGTGGGAGCCCCGGGCAGCTATGCCAATCCCAAGGATTTCCACTCCGATTACAATGGTGTGGACGGCTTCGCGAAGCTGCGCGTGCTGGGCCTGCTCAACAACACGGCGATCGACCTGAGCGATAATGTCACGTTGAAGGTCATCACCGCATATCGCGAAATGAAGAACCGCAATCGCGGCGACACCGATGGCACGCCGTACACCATCTTCTATGCGGGGCCGGCGGACCCCGACATGACGAACTTCAAACTGCGCCATCATCAGTTCAGCGAGGAAGTTCAGCTATCCGGCGCGGCGCTGGACGGGCGACTCAAATGGATCACGGGCGCATTCTATTTCCAGGAGAAAGGCGACGAAAATGTCGTCGGTCCTACTCTGTTCCCGCTCAATCCCTTCTATAGCTTGTTCCACAGTATCGCCAACAACAACTCCTCGGCGATTTATGGTCAGGCAACGTACAACATCACGGACACTGTTCGTTTCACCGGCGGCCTGCGATACACTTGGGATACGCGCAAGCTGACCAACGAGAATGGTAGCCTCAACGGCCTGACCGGTGAGGAGAGCTGCGCTCTAGACCCCGCGGTTACTCCGCCGGGCCAATGCGCCGCAAAGTTCCGTGCAAAGTATAGCTACCTCTCCTATGAGGCGACGGTCGACTGGCAGGCCGCGCCCAATGCATTCGTGTATGCCAAGACTAGCCGTGCCAGTCGCGCTGGTGGCTTCAACGGCCGCGTCTCGCGTCCGGCTGCCCTTGCTGCGCTGCCGTTTAGCCCGGAACGCGTAACCAACTATGAAGTCGGTGCGAAGCTGGACCTGCTCGATCGTCATCTCCGCATCAACGCGGCCGGCTTCTACGTAAAGCAGGACAATATTCAGTCCCAGCTGATTGCGAACATCGATGGCCAGTTGACGTCCTTCGTCCGCAACGTTGCTAAGGCGCATCTGATCGGCGGTGAAGTCGAAGTGGTGGCAAAGCCCTTCAACCGATTGACCCTGTCCGGCTCGCTTGGTTTGGTTAAGCCGACGTATGACGACTTCTCCGATCCATTTACTGGGGCGGACCTGAGCAATTCGCCTTTCATACAGGTCACCAAGACGACGGCTAGTGCTAGTGTGGATTATGAGCTTCCGTTGGCTAGCGGCGGCGTGACCGCCCATGCTGACTTCTCCTATCGCGGCCCGACCTACTACGGTACCGCTCCGGAGACTCGTGCGGCCGGCTATGGCCTGCTGAACGCCACGCTAACTTGGCACGTCGGGGAAACGGGGATCGATCTCGGCGTATTTGGTCGAAATCTCACTGACAAGGATTACTACCCCAAATACTTCGAAACGATGGAGACGCCGCTCAAGACGGTGGTCGGCTTCCCCGGCGATCCGCGCACTTATGGTGTGTCGGCGGCCTACCGCTTCTGACCACATCTCCGGCAACCGTGAAGGGTCGGGACGGTCGGGCACGGTTGCCACCCATCGGCCGCATGCGATGGGCTGATTGGATCGCCGTCTCGGCAAACCGGGACTCAACGGAATGCCGTTCGAGGCAAGGTGGATTGATCCGCGCGCGCTACATCGCCTTATGAAGGCTCTTTGCGCGTGAATGGCGCTCATCCTGTGGCGCGGCGCTCCGACGGGTATCTGCCGAAGGGCAGGGCGAGCAGAGGAACCTGCTCGGCGCGATGCTGATTTCCTGGCTAATTTAGCTACGGCGAGGAGACCTGCGATGATGGGCATGGATGGCGAGAACTGCCCCTTTCAATTCAACTTCGAGTCCTCGACTTTCAAGGTTGGCGATACGGTCAGCTATCGTGTGACCGGAAGCCTGAGCGAGTTTCCCTTTGTCGGCACGCTCGTCGAGGTTGGCGACGATTTCGTGATGATCAGCGCGGACCCTAACGATCCCACGAGCCGAATGCGCGGTACGCGTGAGAGCAGACCTGTTGTCGAAGAGTCCGAAGCATTGCGATGACGCCTGGGGGACTGCGACGGTGTGCTGCATCGTTCGCAAATGGGCTAGGATGAGAGCTCACTTACAGTAAGATCAATACGGTGGCGAAAGCGTTGCACCCCATCCGCATGGCAGCCTAACTCGCTAACAAAAGAGCGTGGGCTCGTGCGCCATGCGCGCTGGAGCTGACCCGTCAATCTCTCGGGAGCATCCTGCTCCCGACCATGGCGCCGCGGATGCGAGAGGCGGAGACCGTTATATACCTGATCGAGCAAGATGCGGTTGACGGGTATTGCTATATCTCTATAGGCCAGTGGCAAGTAAAACATTGTGCGATCCTTACGCACGGGGGGACGATTATGAATGGCTCTGCGCGTCGGCTGCTGAGTAGCGGCATCATGTTGGCCGCGACTTTCAGTGTGAGCGATTTGGCCTGCGCTCAGGATGACGGCGCAGCACCGTCCGAGGCAGGGGACATCGTCGTCACCGCCAGGCGGCGAGCAGAGAACCTCCAGGACATTCCGGTTTCCGTCACTGCCATCACTGGCGATCTGCTGAAGGAACAGCGGATTACCCGCGCCGACGACATCCAGGCGTTATCGCCTAGCCTGACCGTCACCAGCCGAACCGGTCAACGCCAAAGCGGCTCTTTTACCATCCGCGGCCAGGGTCAAAGCTTCGGCGGCGCGCTTCCAAGTGTAATCACCTACTTCTCCGAAGTCCCGCTGGACTCCAACGGTGGCAGCGCGTTTACCTTGTATGACCTTGACTCGGTGCAGGTCCTACGCGGTCCGCAAGGAACCCTGTTCGGCCGCAATACGAACGGGGGTGCGGTTTTGCTTGCGCCGGTGCGCCCTAAAGATGAGTTCGAGGGCTTTTTCACCGCGTCTGCGGGTAATCTCTCCTATCGTGAGTTCACCGGCGCGATAAACGTACCGATAACAAGCACGCTGGCCGTGCGTCTTGCAGGCAACATCAAGCGACGCGATGGCTACGTCCACAATCTGGCAAACGGCAAGGATTATGAGGATCAGCATAGCCAGAGCTGGCGCGCTTCGCTCCGTTGGACGCCCACCGACACCATAACCAATGATCTTGTCTATAACGGGCTGACTGCAGACGAGAACGGCTCTGCGTATATCCTCAGCGTGCTGCGCCCTGGCTCGCGCACCGCTCTGTTTAACGGCGGCACTGCTGTGGGCCAACTCGCCGCGCAGCGGCAGCGTGGCCCTCGCGCAATCTTCAACTCCCAGCCTTATCTTGGTGCGAAGCGCGAGATACACCTCGTCGTCAATACCACCGCTCTCGAACTCGCCGACAAGCTGCAGCTTAAAAATATTGCAAGTTATGAGCGAGTGAAGGTGGATTACGGCACGGATTTGGACGGCATTGAAACGCGTTCGACGCTGACGACATCATTCAAGAATGCTTTGGCCGATGTCCTAAAACTGCCCTATGGTTCCGATACCAACCTGAATCAACTTACCGAGGAACTGCAACTCAGCGGCGAGGCATTCCATGGCAATCTCAATTTCATCGTAGGTGGGTTCTTCCTTGACCTGCGCACGCCAGGCGGCCTCGACAAGTTCTCCATCTATCGGACAAGCTACTCCCCTACCGGCCCCAACTCGGTCAACATCAACGTCTCTACCAACCAGGTGCATGATCAGAGCAAAGCCGTTTTCGGCCAGGTGACGCTGAAGCTGGACGGTCTCATCGATGGCCTTAGCGCCACAGGTGGCCTGCGCTACACCTGGGACAAACGGCAGACGAGCAATGGTCAGCTCACCAGCAGCGCCGGCACTTCGACCGAGACGATTGTTCCCGCCAGCACGTATCGCTGCTTGCTGCCAGGCGTGGGGCCGGCTGCCGGCGTCGCGCCAGATCGATGCTTTCGCCTCCTCACGGGCAAATACGACGACTATGGCTACAACTTCAGCCTAGATCTGAAGGCGGCACATGGCGTTCTGTTCTATGCAGCGACACGCCGGGGTTTCAAGGACGGCGGGTTCAGCAATCTGACTGTGACCGCGAACGATCCCGCCTATGCTCCGGAAACCGTCACCGACTACGAAATCGGCGTCAAGACGACGTTTCGTGCCGGCAACATCTCGGGCCGCTTCAACGTGGACGGCTTCGTCAGCAACTACTCCGACATCCAGCGCCAGATTACGGGCGGCAATCCAGTCACTGCAACGATCGTCAACGCCGCGAAAGGCAAGATCAAAGGCATCGAGGTAGAGGGGACGATCTCGGCAGGCCCGGTTTCGCTCTCCGGCTTTTACTCGTATCTGAAGACCAGCTATGTCGGTTTCATCGACCGCGGCATCGACGTATCTTCGGCCGCATTCCTTGGGGTGCCCAAACACAGCGGTGGCATAACCTTGCGAGGCGAGCAGGAACTTGCCAACAACCTCGGCACTCTGTCGGCGCAGGTAAACGCCTACCTCACCACACGCGTCGCCCTCGACGCAAACACGGTGTTCCACTACGAAGGGTTTGCTGAGGGCTATACGCTGCTCAACGGGCGCATCGACCTCGCGGATATCCGCGGCAGCGGCGTAACGGTGTCGGCTTGGGCCCGGAACCTCACCAACCGCCTCTACAAGTCTGGCGGTGTCCCGCAGGGCGGCACGAACGGCAACACGTCGTTCCTGTACGGCGAGCCGCGCACATATGGGCTGGAACTTAACTTCGCGTTTTGAAGGCAGCTAACCGGGCCCGATGGGCCGACGTACCCGGGCTTTCTCCTGCGGTGGCAGGACCGGGTACGGGGTCCATGGCGGTCGAATTTTGGCTGATAGGAAGCGTTTCTGTACCTGGCCATCGGGCCTGCTCGGAGATCGGAAGAGCGGTGCTGTGTTCGGCAGGGACGGGACGGCACGGCTCGGCGGGATGCTCTACTCGTCGAAGCCCAGGAACCTTACCGATTGCGCGATTGGAGCCCGGCTCGTCCGGAGGCTGTTCACGGCAGCCTCCGGATCGGCACGGCCGATGGCCAGCCCGCAACAGATCACATGATCGTCGGGGATTTGTAGCTCATCCCTGATCGCCGGTGCGCCGTGTGCCCAGGCACCCTGCGCACAGGTTGCCAGACCCTCCTCCTGCAGCAACAGCATCAGGGTTTGCAGCCAGATGCCGAGGTCCGCCCACTGTGCCCGCTCCATCCAGGCGGGCATGTGCGTGAATAGGAGGCACGGTGCGCCAAAGCCGACCCAATTGCGCGCCACCTGTGCGGCCCGCGCCGACCTGTCCTCTCGAGCAATGCCGAGGGTCTCATACATGTCCGCTGCACACGCGCGGCGCCGGGACATCCAAGGTTCGGGAAGCGGGTCGGGATAGCTACTATAAGCGTAGTCCATGCCTTCGCCGGCCGACATCTTCTTTGCGACACCGTCCAGGAGGCGCCGCAACGCGCCGCGGGTGACAACAACCGCCTGCCAGGGCTGAACATTGCCGCCAGACGGCGCAAACCGGGCTCGGTCCAGAACGCGCTCGATCACGGCACGGTCAACCGGATCCGGTAGGAAAGCGCGCGTAGAGTGCCTGTTGGCGACAGCCTCACTCACATCCATCGAAGAAGGGCCCCTCAAAAACTCTTCCGCGGCCTATGCAGGGCAATCGCGCGGGTTGCCTGGCCTTTGAACGTTGTGATCCGGTTGGCGAGCGCCGGACGTGTGGCTTGGACTTCTTGCCGGCACGACCAATGATCACCTTCAAGCTCACGCAGCCGCCATCAGCCTATTACACCTCGCGCTCGCAGATCAGCTATTTCTTCCTCGCTGCGACCCGCGGCAAGCAGGACGTCACGGGTATCCGCTCCCAAGTCGGGGCCTGGCGTGTAAACGCCGCCAGGAGTGTTGGAGAGCTTGATCGGTGTGCCGGCAACCGAGACGGGCTCGACGATACCGTCGATCGCGAGTTCGGGGAGCATGTTGCGCGCCTTGAAGTGCGGGTCCGCAGCAATCTCCTCCATCGTGTAGACTGGTCCAAACGGCACGACTCCGCCAAGTCGCTCCATGATTTGCGCTTTGGTCATGCGCGCCGTCCGCCCGGCCATCTCGGCGATCAATTCACCTCTGTGGCCGCGGCGAGCATCGGAGGTTGCGAAACGCGGGTCTTCCAGAAGCTCCGCTGCGTCAAGTCTGGCGCACATCACTTCGAAGAAGGACTGATTGGCGGCGCACAGCGCGACATAGCCATCGCTGGCCGGGTAGAGGCCAAACGGCGCCATGAAGGGCTGATGATTACCCGTACCGGTCGCGATCGTCTGGCCGAAGGAGCGCTGATAGACAATGCGCTCGCTGATCGCGAGGACTGAGTCGACCATTGCAACGTCCAGAAACTGACCCTTGCCGGTCCTGTCGCGGCTGACGACCGCCGACAAGATGCCAATTGCCAGGAACATTCCCGGCACGATGTCGCCGATCCCTGGCCCGATTTTGGTGGGTACCTGCGGATCGGAGCCTGTCACCCCGCAGATACCTCCCATGGCCTGGGCGACGACATCGTAGGCGGGCCAGTCTGCGTACGGGCTGGCGCCTGATCGTGGATCTCCAAAGCCGCGGAGCGCAGCATAGATCAGCCGCTCGTCGCAGGCGTGCAATTCCTCGTAGGACAGGCCCAAGCGCTCCATGGTGCCCGCCCGGAAATTCTCTACGATGATGTCGTAGTCCTTGATAAGATCTAAGACGATCTCGTGACTCGCGGGGTCCTTTAGATTGAGGGTAATACTCCTCTTGTTCCGGTTCACGCTATGAAAGTAGCCGGAATGGCGGCGGTTTGGATCACTCGGGTGCCATGGACCGGAACCGCGCGTGGGGTCGCCGACACTTATCGTCTCGACTTTAACGACATCGGCGCCCAGGTCCGCTAGGATCTGAGTCGCATATGGCCCTGCTAACGATTGCGTGAAGTCGAGCACCCTTAGACCGGTGAGGGCGCCTCGGCCAGCGGGCACCGATGGCTCCGAGCTCTCGCTGCGGAGAGGAGCCTCGGTTTCCACTCCGGTTATGGAATGAGGTGCGCTGACCATGATGCTCTCCCGAATGATGGCATAGTTTGCCTGCTTGGGCTGTCTATCTTTGTGTTCGCGAAACCGGGGGAGGGATGGGGTGCCGAAGTGCCTCTCAGGTCGGGCCATCCAATCCCTCGAGAACCGTCATTGCGCACTGCAGCGATGTTTTCAATCCTGAAGGTCCGCATCGGCAAATATTTGGATTTCAAGACGACCGTACATTCCCTGCTTGCAAAGCCCGCAAGAGCAAACCGAATGCGATATTTGTGCTTGAGCTACGGATTCCCTGCATTTGAACGGATGGTTTGACGGAGAGGGCTCTTAAACCATGAAGTGGGGCGGGCTGCCATACGGTGGAGCCCAGGCGAAGGTCTGGTTGAACAGCGGCTGACGTCCTCGGTTCATTTATCGGACGATATCGAAGTTCTCGTGCAGTCGCGAAAGGGCCGCATACCTCCGAGTCTACACCGCCTCTTGTTCCAGTGCTCTGCAGAAGTCGCGTCCTACCAACACCTGGCATTTCCTCTGAGTCGCGTTCAATGGAGATCGCTTCACCACCAGAGCGAAAGCAAAGGTCAGGAGACGAGCGAGAAGGGCTGCGCAGATACCCCGCCCTTAGTTCGGATCGCTATAGCAGAGCCGCCCCTAGGCTACGTGGACACCTCAAAAGCCATACCTGTTTCTAATGGCGACATCGGGAGCGAGCATCGCTCAACCCCGAGCGGCCGACCTCACGCATTCTACTTGGAGGGATAGTATCTCGACTTACGGATGATTTGCCAATCCTTCCCGGGCCAACAGGCGGAAGCGGCTGTCGGTATCTCGCTTGCGGACCCCAAAAAGCACTTTACACAAGCTACACCGAGTGCCAAATCCCAGATAGAGATATATGTAGGGAAGGATGTGCCGGCTAGCGACCTGCTTGGTCGGAGCGACGAAGGCTTTGTCAAACACATACGTGCGTCGGCGTTCTAGATGAGAGGCTACTCATCGGCGCTGCGCGCCGCACAGGACACGCGACGGTGTCGCCAGGATTAAACGACGCATCAGATCCGTTCGGCAAGCATGAGTTTCAGGGCCACCGGCAAAAACGTACAGATAACAACTTAAACGGAGGGGATAATGAGGTTAATTCGAACAGCCATATCGGCTTTCCTTGCAGCAAGCGCACTTACGCCACTCGCTGCGACTCAAGCCTTTGCTCAAGCCGCCGAGGCGGATAGCAAAAGCGCCGGCCAGATTGAGGAAATTGTCGTCACCGCTCAGAAGTTCGAGCAAAATGTGCAGAACGTACCGATCTCGATCTCTGCAATTTCCTCGGCTGAACTGCAGAACCGGTCGGTCGCCAATATTTCCGACATCCAGTCGGCAACCCCCAACGTAACATTCACGGCGCCATCACAAGGCACCATGGCGTCGACCGTCGGCATCCGCGGTCTACGCAGCGCCTCGATTGAGCTGACAAACGACCAGCCGACGGCCATCTACATCGACGACGTCTATCAATCGTCTGCGATCGGTAGCATGGCGTTCCTGGGCCCGGACGTCGAGCGCATCGAGGTCCTGCGCGGCCCACAGGGTACCTTGTTCGGCCGCAACACAGTGGGTGGCGCCGTTTCGATCCATACCAAGCGGCCCGACACGAGCGCATTTGCTGGACGCGTGATGGCTGGCGCCGGCAACTACGGACTGGTCGAAGGTCAAGCCATGCTGAACGTGCCGCTTGCTACCGACCAACTCGCTCTGCGCCTGAATTTCGGCTATCACGACGACAACGGCTATGCCCGTGATCGGACCTATAATCTCCGGCTGGGTCAGTCCAAGCAAGTGTTTGTTCGGGGCCAGCTTCGGATCAACCCGACCGACGATCTCGATATCTTGCTTTCCGCAGATTATGTCGACTCGCGGACGGACGGCAATCTGGTCCAGCCTGTCTTTCTGACGCCGAACTCTTTCGCGTACAAGGAACTGGGTACGTTCTACGGGATTGATCCGTTCGGCCTGAACCCAACCGCCGCAAACTATGCTGCAGTTCAGGCCCGCTTCTTCAGCTGCGGCGGTGGCCCGAAGCCGACGTTGGCTGACCGCTGTTTCTCCCGCTCGCCGACCAATCCCAACGTCTCGACCGGGCTGTTCGCACCGAATGGCTCCCTGGGCGACCGCTCGACTTACAAAGATCGCGGAGTCACGGCGAACATTACCTATCATCTGAGCGACACGTGGGAGCTCAAGTCGATTACGGCTCTCCGCAGGTTCAATGCGAACAGTCCCAAGGACTACGACGGTACCGACGCGATCGTACTGTCGTCGCGGTCTATCTGGAGCGGCGAGACGTTGACGCAGGAAGGACAACTCAATGGACGCCTGCTTGACGAAAAGCTGAAAATGACGCTCGGCGCGTACTATTATCGCTTTCGGGGTAACGAGACTGGTGTGAACATCAATCTCGTCTCGCTCGCCGGCAACAACGCTGCGAACTATCTCACCGACAGCATCCGCAATCACAGCCTCGGCTTTTTCGGCCAGGCTACCTACGCCCTGACCGATCGGCTAAACGTCACCGGAGGCTTGCGCTATACCAAAGAGCAGAAGAACGTGGCGGTCACGCAGTTCAGCAGCCGTGCGACCACTCCAGCCTGCACCCTTCCGTTCCCAAATGCGCAGTGCCTGAATACCGCGTCGCTCAACTACAAGTCTTGGGACTGGACGGGAGGTGTTGATTATAGTCCAACGGACGACGTGATGGTCTATTTCCGCGCCGCAAAAGGCTTTCAGGCGGGCGGGATCAACCAGCGCAGCGCGCTCGGAATACCTTTCCAGACGTACCGGCCGATGACTGCGATCAACTACGAGCTTGGCGTCAAGGCTGACCTTCTGGATCGACACCTCCGCATCAATGTCTCGGCCTTCCAGAACGACGTCAAGGGGCTTCAGCTTCCTTTGCCGAGGACCTTTGTCGGCGCGGACGGCAATCCGGTGACTGTCGTGGGCCTTATCAACGCGGCCTCTGCCCGCTTGCGTGGCGTGGAAGCCGAGCTCACCGTCATCCCATTCCGGAACGCTCAGATCGCCGCGCAGCTGGGCTACACCGATCCCAAGTATAAGAAATTCATTGCGATCGACAGCCGGACGGACCTGACGCAGAACGACTTTCAGCAGATATCCAAGTTCACGTTTGGTATCTCGCCGTCCTATACCCTGCCGGTCAGCTTCGGCGAAATTCACTTTCAGGCCGACTACGTTTATCAGAGCCGTATAAATCTCCAGCCGGCTTTGACTTTCCCTACAGACCGGGAGCTGCCTGTCCCTGCTATGATCCAGAAGGGCTACGGCCTTCTCAATGGCCGCATCGCCATCAGGATCGGTGACCAGACCGAAATCGCGCTGTGGGGCAAGAACCTGACGGACAAGCGTTATTTCAACAGCGGCCTCAATATCGCAAACAGCCTCGGCATCGCCAATGCCGTTGTAGGCACGCCGCGCACGGTGGGAGCGCAGGTCAGCCAGAAGTTCTGATCGATACGTCAGATCGCCGGGGGCCGTTACTGCGGTTCTCGGCGATCATGCCTCCTACCTGGGAAAGTCGATCGCGGTTGTTCCGCTGTCGGCGAGTTCAAAGGCGAGGGGACTGGTGTTCCAGCCCCCAAAGTGTTGTCTCGACAACTTCGCTTTAGACAACTGATGGCTAACCACGGGTTTGCGCTAACGACGCGTGCGGCCGCGACGCAGCCTCGTCTTCATCGGAGCCGTGGTGGCTCCCGAACCCCGCGCCTCCTGAGTGTGCTTCGGCCCGGGACTGATCGCCAGCGCCTTACAACAGTATTTGACGAAGATCGGCATCACGGTAGGCCCACTAATCATCCAATCTGCCCACTCGGTGGGGCTTGGGCGGAAGATCGCGTGTTCGCGCTCGCGAGTGAGACGTACCATTGTTACGGCCTATTTGATGACGCTCGCGCAGGGCGAGCCTATTTACAGGTATCTCTATAGGTCAAAGAAGTTGCAGGCAGCCTCTGAGGTGGGTAGCTGCGCTGCTTCAAGGAGGAGGGAATCGCAATGCCGTTCAAGACACGGGTCACAGAAATGCTGGGCATCGAACACCCCATCATTCAGGGCGGCATGCAGGGCGTCGGCTATGCCGAGCTTGCGAGCGCGGTGTCGAACGCCGGGGGCCTTGGCCTCCTTACGGCGCTGACCCAGCCCAATCCCCAGGCGCTTCGTGACGAGATCGAGCGCTGCCGGTCGATGACAGACAAGCCGTTCGGCGTAAACATCACTGTCCTGCCGGCGATCTTACCGCCTGATTACAGGGGCTACGCCGAGGTTGCGATCGACGCAGGCGTCAAGATTTTCGAGACGGCCGGGACGGCCGAAGTCCGCGAAATCTGGGAAATGGCTAAGGCCCATGGCGTCAAGGTCATCCACAAGTGCACCGCCGTTCGCCATGCCGTGTCCGCGGAGCGGGCAGGCTGTGACATCGTGTCGATCGACGGATTTGAATGCGCCGGCCATCCCGGGGAAGACGACATCGGTGGTCTTGTGCTGATCCCGGCGACGGCGGACAAGGTCAAGCTGCCGCTGTTGGCATCCGGCGGCATTGGCGATGCAAGGGGGCTGGTCGCGGCGCTGGCCTTAGGCGCCGAAGGCGTCAATATGGGAACGCGATTCTGCGCGACGCAAGAGGCCCCGATTCACCCCAACGTCAAGGCGAAGTACATCGCGAACGACGAACGCGGGACCAACCTCATCTTCCGCAAGTTCAAGAACACCGCGCGCGTTGGCAAGAACGACGTCTCGGATCAGGTGGTCGAGATTTCGGCTCGACCCGGGGCTGTCTTCGAGGACATCCGCCACCTAGTCGCGGGAGCGGTCGGCCGCGAGATGTTGGAGACAGGCGATCTCAACAAGGGCATATTCTGGGCAGGGATGGTCCAGGGCCTCATTCACGACATTCCGACTGTGAAGGAACTGATGGAGCGGATCATGTCTGAGGCCGAAGACATCGTAAAGGCTCGACTGGGCGGCATGCTCGCCTGAATTGGCCGCAATTCGAGACCACCTGCCGTTAGTTCGGAAGCCACTGGCGGCAAGTTCCGCGCGTCGCCTTCTCGGCAAACAGACGCCCGGATCGTGCATGGGCAGCGTCGGCGGTGCGGGCGTCATTGGCGCAGAATGAGCACTCCGTGACAGGCTGACCTCGATCGGTGCGACAGCACGCCACCACCTTTGCGGCTGCCAGTGCCCTTGCTGCCAAGGCGAACATGGGCAGGGGGACGTTTCCTGGCGAGCGCTATTCGGCAATGCGCCGAATAGCGGGCGCACAGCGACCCATCACTTGGCCCAGACGGCGAGTGCATCCAGCGCTTCGATGTCGTTGCCTCGCACCAGCAGGGGATTGACTTCGAAAGCTGCGAGGTCCGGTCCCAGAGCGAGCGCCGCCCGGCCTATCGCCGCTGCCACTGTCGCGAGCCGGTCCAGATCGGTCGCCAACGTGCCGCGATAGCCGGTGAAGAGCTTCGCGCCGCGCAGCCGGCCGATCGCAGTTGCGATCTCCCCCTCGCAAGCGGGAAGTGGAACGAGAACCGTGTCCTGCATGAGCTCCACCCATAGTCCGCCAAGACCAAGGGCCATCACCAAGCCCCATTGTGGGTCGCGTGCTATGCCGACGAAGAACTCAACACCTTTGGCCCTCATCGGTGAGACGACGATGCCGTCGAGCCGGGCATCAGGGCGAGCGGCCTTGGCTGCTGCTTCGATCCGGTCGTAAGCCTCGCCGACGGCTTCGCGGCCGCTCACGTTCAGGGCAACGCCGCCGATGTCGCTTTTGTGCGCGATATCGGGCGAAGCGATCTTTAGCACCACCGGCCCGCCCAGTTCGTTGGCGGCAGATTGAGCCTGGACGCGATTGGCGGCTAAGCGGAAGGGGACGACCGGCACGCCGTGTTCGGCAAGGTGATGAAGCGCCTCCTGCTCGGATCGGGGACGCGCCGTGCCTTTCGGCGGGGCTACCCTTCGATCCCAGGGCGTGCGCTGGCGCAACTTCGCAGACCACCATGCCAGCTTCGTCGCGGCGAAAATGCCGAGGCCGATGCCGGGAAGGACGCAGGAAATGCCGCTCTCCGTCAGCC
>Ga0207641_10003279_pt1 | contig 14399 bp, 15 predicted proteins | sample KBSSwiS62_FD_184306 | JGI IMG/M metagenome (GOLD analysis project Ga0207641, IMG submission 184306) | Switchgrass rhizosphere microbial communities from Kellogg Biological Station, Michigan, USA - KBS Switchgrass S6-2 (SPAdes) (version 2) | ecosystem: Host-associated > Plants > Roots >... | reverse complement strand
CTTGCCCCCATCCGACACGCCGCCGCCGAAACGATAGACATATTGCGTCGTCATGCAGTCGCCACTTTCCCTATCACGGCCGGCCATCCATCAGGAGGCGCGGCAATCGAATCAGCCTTCTATTTTCGAGAAGTCGGCGACATTGTGCACCGCAGCACGAATTTTATCAAGGAGGGCGAGACGAGCCGTCCGCTTCTTTGGATCAGTATCGTTCACCACCACCTGGTCGAAGAAGGCATCAATGGGCTCCCGCAGTGCAGCAAGCGAAGCCATCGCACCTGCGAAATCCTCGACTTCAATGGCTGCGGCCGCCTTGGGTTCCGTGACAGCCAGCGCATCGGTGAGCGCGCGCTCGGCAGGTTCTGCCTCGTAGCGCCGGACCTCATCGGTGACGACGCTGGCTCCGCCTTCTTTCTTGAGAATGTTGGCGGCGCGCTTGTAGCCGGCAAGCAGGTTGGCGCCGTCCTCGGTCTCGACGAACGCCTGGAGCGCCTTCACCCGCGCGAGGAGACGGACGAGGTCGTCCTCCCCGCCGAGCGCGAACACCGCATCGATGAGGTCGTGGCGCACACCCGCCTCGCGCTGCTGAACCTTGAGACGGTCGGCGAAGAAGTCGAGCAGTTCGGATGGATCTAGATGCTCGGCGCCGAGAGTCGTCCTCGCCCGATCGATGGTGCTGCCCAGGCCCATTCTGGTCCCGTTGACGAGGATCGTCTGGATAACCTGCAGCGCAGCTCGCCGAAGCGCGAACGGATCCTTGGAGCCGGTCGGCCTGATGCCTCTCGCGAAGAAAGCAACGAGCGTGTCGAGCCGGTCCGCGAGCGCAACGCAGGCCGGGATGCAGCCTTCGACCGCAGGCACATATTGCTGCCGCAGGGCGGAAATGGTCCCGGGCTTTTCGCCGCGCCTTTCGGCATAATAGCTGCCCATGACACCCTGAAGCTCGGGGAACTCGCCAACCATGGCCGTCGCCAGATCGGCTTTCGCCAGCAGGCCCGCGCGGCGGGCCGTGGCGGGATCGCGATCGGGGAAATAGTGTTCTGCAATCCAGCCCGAAAGCTCGCTGATCCGTTCCGCCTTCGCCCGCAGCGTCCCCATGCCCTCGTAGAAAAGCATGGATTCCAGCTTCGGCAGATAGGCTTCGAGCGGGACCTTCAGATCCTGCTCCCAGAAGAATTTCGCGTCCGAGAGCCGGGCCGCCAGCACCTTGCCATTGCCTGCGACGATCGCCCTGCCGCCGTCCGCAGCGCTGATGTTCGCGGTACAGATGAAGGCCGGCGCGAGCTTGCCCTCGGCATCGTTGAGCACGAAATATTTCTGGTTTGTGCGCAGCGTGAGCTGAATGACCTCACGCGGCACCTCGAGAAATGAGGGATCGAAATGGCCGAGCAGCGGCACCGGCCATTCGGTCAGGCCCGCATTCTCCGCCACCAGCCCCTCGTCGGGCACCACCGACAAGCCGGCTGCAGCGGCCAGCTCCGCGGCCCGCGCCCGGATGATGTCGCGCCGCTCGGCGGGATCGACGATCACATGGCATGCGCGCAGCTTCTCGACATAGTCGTGGGCGCTGCCGATCGTGATGACGCCAGGATGATGAAAGCGATGCCCGACCGTCGCCGCTCCACTGCGCAAACCGTCAATCTCGATCTCGACGATCGCCTCGCCGAACAGCGCGACGATGCCCTGCAGCGGACGCACCCAGCGCAGCGATGCGGTGGACTGCGATGCCGCGCCCCAGCGCATCGACTTCGGCCAGGGAAAGGCGCGGATGATCGCCGGCACCGCCTCCGCGAGCACCTCGGCCGTGGCACGACCCGGCCTTTCGACGACGGCGAAGAAGGTGCCGTCGCGCTCGACAAGCTGCTCGCGCGCAAGACCGGTTTTGCGCAGAAACCCTTCGAGCGCCTGCGGCGGGGCGGAGTTTTTCGGCCCCTTGGTCTCTTCGGAAACGGCTTCGGTGGCCTCAGGAAGATCGTGTGCGATCAGGGTCAGCCGACGCGGCGTGGCATAGGAGGTGAGCCGGCCCGACCTCAGCCCGGACTTGGCAAGCTCCTCGGTAAACAGGCGCGCAAGATCGGCGGACGCCTTCTCCTGCATCCGGGCTGGAATCTCCTCCGAGAGGAGCTCGAGCAGAAAGTCGCTCATTCTGCCCACCCGTTGTGCTTCATCCAGGCCTCGCAAGCGCCCTTGGCCAGTTCGCGCACGCGGCCGATATAGGCCTGCCGCTCGGCGACCGAGATCACGCCGCGCGCCTGCAGCGTGTTGAAGATGTGGCTCGCCTTGATCGCCTGGTCATAGGCCGGCAGCGGCAGCGGTTTCTCGCGGTCGAGCAGCGCGCGGCATTCTTCAGCGGCCTGGGTGAACTGGCGGAACAGCAGATCGGTATTCGCCGCCTCGAAATTATAGGCGCTGAACTGGCGCTCATTCTCCAGGAAAACATCGCCATAGCTGACGCCTTCGTCGTTGAACGCTAGGTCATACACCCGATCCACGCCCTGGATGTACATCGCCAGCCGCTCAAGCCCATAGGTCAGTTCGCCCGCGACAGGCTTGCAGTCGAACCCGCCGACCTGCTGGAAATAGGTGAACTGGGTCACCTCCATGCCATCGCACCACACCTCCCAGCCCAGCCCCCAGGCGCCGAGAGTCGGGCTTTCCCAATCGTCCTCGACGAAACGAATGTCGTGCGCGAGCGGATCGATGCCGATCTTCGCGAGCGAACCGAGATACAGCTCTTGCAAATTTGCGGGGCTCGGCTTCAGTATCACCTGATACTGGTAGTAATGACCGAGCCGGTTCGGGTTCTCGCCATAGCGGCCGTCGGTTGGGCGGCGCGAAGGCTGGACATAGGCAGCCTTCCAAGGATCCGGGCCGAGTGCCCGCAACGTCGTGGCCGGGTGGAAGGTGCCCGCGCCCATCTCCATGTCATAGGGCTGAAGGATCACGCAGCCCTGATCGCTCCAATAGTCGTGGAGCGTCAGGATCAGGCGCTGAAACGAGAGCGGCTTGCTAGCCAAGAGCTTGGTCCTTCGGGGTACAGAATGCGCACGCCCTTTGCGTCAGGGGCGCTCAGGGGTCAAGAAAGAGCGCAGAACGGCCTTTGCCGGACTGAGGGAGGGGCAAAGGCCCCTATGGAGCGTCGCCGAACCCTGCCGCATCCCCTCTCACGCGCCCCCTCGCCTTCTGCTGCGACTGCTCCTAAACCCTTGCTATGCGCCTCGCCCCTCTCGCTCTCGCGCCGATCCTCCTGCTTTCGTTTTCGGCACCCGCGGTCTCGGCACCTGCGCTGTGGAAGCTCGGCGATGCCGACACGACCATCTATCTGTTCGGAACGATCCACGCGCTGCCGCCTAAATACCGGTGGAAGGATGCGCGCATCGCCAAGGCGCTTTCGAGCGCCGATACGCTGGTGATCGAGACGGTGATCGACAAGGATCCCCAAGCGATGGCGAGGCTGTTTCCCCCACCGGATCCGACCCTGCCGCGGCTGGTCGATCGTGTCGCGCCGAAACATCGCAAGGCCTTTGCCGCCCAGCTTGCGCGCACCGGCCTCAACATCTCCGCGCTGGACAGGATGCCGACGTGGCAGGCTAGCTTCGCACTGATGGGCGCGATGATGAAGGACCTTGGCATCGATCGAGCCTCCGGCGTCGAGAACAGCATCTCCGACGGCTTCACCGACGCCGCGCCGGTTCCGGGGGCAGCGGGCGGGCTACGCCGCGTGGAAGGCCTGGAGACGCCCGCGTCGCAGCTGGCGCTGTTCGCCAATCTTGCCGAGACGGATCAGCGCGAGCTGCTCGAATCGATGGTCAGCGGCAAAGGCAAGGCCCAGGTCGACTATCACAGGATGCTGAGCGCCTGGTCGCGCGGGGACGAGCGGGCTATTGCCCGAGCCTTCGCCGAGGACAAAGATCTTACGCCGCACCTGCGCGAGATATTGCTGCGCCAGCGCAACGCAAACTGGGCCCAGTGGCTGAAAGCGCGCCTCGATACACCCGGCGTCGTATTTGTCGCAGTGGGCGCCGGCCATCTGGCAGGGCCCATGTCCGTCCAGCACATGCTCGCCGAGGCGGGCATAAGGGTTGTGCGGGTCAATGCCCCGGCGGCTGCCTACTCCAAAGGACGGGTCCTTCACCGTTCCGGCGGACGAAAGATCGCCAAGCTTGGCACGCCTTGACCCCAGACACGGGCGGGCTGTCTTGATCAGCGGGGACCGCTGTGGCTACGCTGGGAATACGCACGACCGCGGCAGGCTCCGGCTTCACAGCTAAGCCATGGATACAAAGAGAATTTTTACCTAGGTAAAAATCACTAATGGCTTTTAAGAACGCGTTAACCTTTTACCTTCATTAACGTCATGGTTAATCACGGGTTCACCGGGGGCTCAGGCCGAGGACGTTCCTCCCCTCCGTGAACGGCAGAATGGGAACTTGTTTATGCGTGTTTTGCTGATCGAGGATGATCCCACCACCGCTAAGAGCATCGAGCTGATGCTGGGAGCCGAGGGATTCAACGTCTACACGACCGATCTCGGCGAAGAGGGCCTCGATCTGGGCAAGCTCTACGATTACGACCTGATCGCACTCGACCTCAACCTGCCCGACATGAACGGCTATGACGTCCTCAAGAAGCTGCGGACGGCCAAGGTGCAAACCCCGGTCATGATCCTTTCGGGTATCGGCGAGATGGACTCGAAGGTCCGCGCGCTCGGTTTCGGGGCCGACGATTACGTTACCAAGCCGTTCCATCGCGAGGAACTGGTCGCACGCATCCATGCGATCGTTCGCCGTTCGAAGGGCCACAGCCAGTCGGTGATCCGCACCGGCAAGCTCGCAGTGAACCTGGACGCCAAGACGGTCGAGGTCGATGGCGCCCGCGTCCACCTGACCGGCAAGGAATATGCGATGCTGGAGCTGCTCTCGCTCCGCAAGGGCACGACCCTGACCAAGGAAATGTTCCTCAACCATCTTTACGGCGGAATGGACGAGCCGGAACTGAAGATCATCGACGTGTTCATCTGCAAGCTCCGCAAGAAGCTGAGCATGGCATGCGGCGGTGACAACTATATCGAGACGGTGTGGGGCCGCGGCTATGTGCTGCGCGACCCAGAGGAAGGCGCCGCCGCCGCTTGAGCTTCGCCACAGGGGGCAAGCGTGGGGCCGCGTTCCAACCGGAGCGCGGCCCTTAGCATTTTGGACTGGTTGGGCTGGCCCAAGGCGCTATTCGAGTGTCAGATAAATCTCCGCCTCCACCACCCACTGCTCCTCGGTCCGCCGCCACTTGGCGGCGTAGATGCCAGATGCCACATGACTGCCGCCGGCTGCAGCCACGCACTGCCACCGGCCGTGCTCGATCGCCGCCGGTTCAACCTCCGACAGCAGGATGGTTTCTGGCGTGCGGGTGTAGATCGCGCGGTCCGGCGCCGCGAATTCCCGCCTCCACACCTGCAACTGCGCTTTCCGTCCCGTGATCACGGTGCTGCTCGTGCCAGTCACGAGAACGGCGTCGCGCGCAAGCAATGCGGCGATCGCATCGAGATCGCCGTTCTCGAGCGCCGCATTGAAGGCAGCGCGCCGCAGGCGGATCGCAAGGTCATGTGGCATATTCGTCGCTCGCCCTTGAGCTGTGGCAATGGTCTACCGGGAGTTCTTGCTCTATCCTACGAAACCGTCGAAGCTATGAGCAAATGGCCGACTTCAGATCGCCTCGATCGACAGCAGTTCGATGGCGTCCGTCTTGCCGCCGAAGTCTGCGAAATCCCCCACCCCCGCGCCTATCAGCGCACGCGCGAGCGGCGACGAAAAGGATATCAGGCCAGCGGCTGGGTCAGCCTCGTCGTCTCCGACGATGGCGATCACCCTCTCCTGCCCGTTGTGGCGGAAACGCACCCTGGTCCCGAACGCAGCCTCGTCACCGGCCGCCATCGGCTGGACCTCCATCGTCGCGTGACGAGTGTTCCAGTAGCGCAGGTCGCGCTTCAGCGACTTCAGCTCCTCGTCGCTGCCGCCGCGATCGATCGCCGCACCGATCTCCGCCAGCCGCGCGGAGATCAAACTGGCGCCCGTCTCGGTGACGAGATTCGGGCCAGGCGGAATGGGCAGCTCGAACTTCGGTTCGAGATGTTCTTCGTCGCTTTCCCGGCGGAAGGCGACGCTCACGCCGGCACAATCGACACACCGTCGCCGCCGGTAGCGACGTGACGGCGAACGCCCACCCGCTTGAGCAGCAGCCAGAGCGCTTCGATGTGGATGCCCGCGACCACCTTCAGCGTCAGTAGCGGGTGGCGCAGAAAAGCGCTTACCAGCGCCCGGTCGGTGAGTTCCTCCCGCTCGCCGGCAAAGCAGGCGACGATGAGCGGACCGGCCGCATCGCTGCCACCCACGACGACCTTCACCGCCGCGGTCGGCCGCTCGACCGTGAAGTCGTAGCGCATGTCGTTATCCATGAAGGGGGAAACGTAGAAGCATTTGTCGCAGGCCTGGCGGATTGATTCGTCGCCAGCTGCCTCCCCCGACACGGGAATGACGTAGCTATGCCGTTCCTTGAAGGTATTCGTTACCTCGTAGATCATCGTAGCGAGGCCTCCGTCACGGCGGTGGCAGAACCACACGGACAGCGGATTGAAGACATGGCCCAGCATGCGCGGCATGGTGAGCAAACGGATCGGTCCACCATCGGGTTCCTGTCCGGCGCGGCGCATCAGCGCCTCGATCTGGGGACGGAGCGGCCGGCCCGAGCGATCCCCGAAATCGCGGTCACAAAAGCTGAACAGGTTGAACCGGTTGCGCGAAAGGAGCCGGCACCGGGAGGCGATCGCGTCAATCTCGTCGAGGTCGAACAGGCACTGGAACATGCGATAGCGCAAGCGGTGCCTGCGCGGTCGGAACCGCTCGTGAAACACCGTACCCGCATAGATCGCCGACTTCATGCAGCCGCTTCCCGCGGGGGTAGCAGGTCCATAGCCAGCCGGCCGTTCGGATCGGCCACTATCCACGGCCGGCGTGCGCCCAGCAGCTCGGCTACGGCCAGCCCCGACTGAAGCCCGTCCTCGTGGAAGCCGGCGCCGAAATGCGCGCCGCAGTAGAAGGTGTTGCGCTGCCCCTGTATCGCCCAGATCCGGCGCTGCGCATCCAGCGCCGCGCGGTCGAAGATAGGGTGCTCGAAGGTGGTCCGGTCGATCTCGTTGCCGGCGCCGATCGCCCGGTTGGGGTTCAGCGTAACGACGATTGGACGCTTCGTCTGGAAGCCCTGCAGCCGGTTCATCCAATAGCTGACGCACAGGTCGCCAGTGGCGTCGTTGGCATGGCGACGGCCGAAATAATTCCAGGCCCCCCACAGCGCTCGCCGCTTGGGCATCAGCGCCGGGTCATCGTGAAGCACCACGATATTGCTGCTGTAGCGGAAGGATCCGAGCAGTTCGCTCTCCATCGGGCTTGGATCGCCGAGCATCGCCAGCGCCTGGTTGCCGTGCGCGGCGATCACGATCTGGTCGAAGCGGTCGACATGGCCGGTTCGGTCGGTAACGATCACCTGGCCACCCTTGCGTTCCACCTGCGCGACGGGTGTGCCGAGCCTGAGCTCGCCCCCGAAATCGTCGAGCAGCCTTTCGACATAGGTTCGGCTACCGCCCACGACGGTGCGCCATTTGGGACGGCGGCCGAGATCGAGCAGGCCATGATTGTCGCAGAAGCGGATGAACGCCTCGGCTGGATAGTCGAGCAGCAGCTGCGCCGGGGCCGACCAGATCGCCGCCGCCATGGGCAGCAGATGATCGTCGCGGAAAGCATCGCCATAACGTCCCTGCTCGAGCATTTGCCCGAGCGTCATGTCGCCGAACGCGCCGATGCCGGCCGCCGCTTCGCGATAAAAGCGCACAAGATTGCGCAGCATCGACCAGAAACGCCGCGAGAACAGGTTGGAGGGCTGCGCGAACAGCTGCCAGATCCGATCCCCCGCGGCATATTCGAGCTTGCCGTCGTCAAGCGACACAGCAAAGCTCATATCGGTTACGCGCGCCTCCACCCCAAGATGCTCCAGCATCGCAATCAGGTTGGGATACGTCCGGTCGTTATAGACGATGAAGCCTGTATCCACCCCAAGGGTCGAACCATCGGGCATGGCGACATCAATGGTTCGGGTATGCCCGCCCGGGCGATCTTCGGCCTCATAGACAACCACATCATTCTGCTTCGACAGCAGCCAGGCTGACGAGAGGCCACTGATGCCGCTGCCGATCACGGCGATCCGCTGCCCCTGGCGGAAGTTCGTCATGCCCCGTTCCCCATTGCGACGCTCCCATCCGCTCCAGACCACCCAGATACGGCGGTTCCCAGCGAGGGGTTGCGGCCTGCCCTGCGCTTCCTGCTAACCCAGGTTATTGAAATCGCAATGCCGAAATTTCGACGCAACGTGCTGGCTGCGACCAACGTATAGAGTTAGGAGACCGCCAAGGGGGACGGGCACCGCATGACAGCGATTACCAGCATCATTCTCGCCTCGGTCATCATGTCGGCAATGATGATGGTCGCCTGGCGGGTGCAGAAGGCCACCCATCAATCGGGCTGGGCCGACGTATTCTGGTCCTTCGCGATCGGCATCGGCGGAATGATCGTGGCGCTGCTCGCAGTCAGCGACGCTCCGCCGGCGCGTAACTGGCTAGTAGCCGGCATGGTAGCCTTCTGGTCGTTCCGCCTCGGCTCCCACATATTGCTGCGCACGGCCGCCGCGACCTACGAGGATCCGCGCTATGCCGATCTTCGCCGCTTGTGGGGCGAGGCCTTCCAGGCTCGGCTCTTCCTCTTCCTCCAAATCCAGGCGCTGTGCGGAATCGGCCTGGTGATCACGATCTATGCCGCCGCGCATCGGCCCGGGCCGGCGCTGTCGGTGGCCGATATAGCCGCCCTGGCCCTGCTCATCATATCGGTCGTGGGCGAAGGCGTCGCGGATCAGCAGCTGCGCGCCTTCACCAGCGACAGGGCGAACCATGGCAAGGTCTGCGATACCGGCCTGTGGGCGTGGTCGCGCCACCCCAATTATTTCTTCGAATGGCTTGGCTGGGTCGCCTATCCGGTGATGGCGATCTCGCTGTCAGGGGACTGGTGGCAGGGCTGGCTCGCGCTGATCGGACCCGCCCTGATGTACTGGCTGCTCGTCCATGTCTCCGGCGTTCCGCCGCTCGAACAGCACATGCTCAAGAGCCGCGGCGATGCCTTCAGGGCCTATATGGCGCGGACCAGCGCCTTCTTTCCGCTCCCACCCAGGAAGAACTGATGGATCTTATCGCCGCCGCCACGGCCGCCGTCGAGCGGCTGCCCCTGCCCGACCCGATCACCCTTGCGGGGGTCGACTTCCTCGTTGGCCGCACCGGCCGCAAGCTTGCCCGCCAGCCGGATCATGAAGAAGCCTTCGCCAGGGCGATGAAGCACTTCCCGATCGCGATCCACACCGACGACGCAAATGCGCAACATTACGAGGTGCCCGCCGCCTTCTTCGATCTCTGCCTGGGACCACGCCGCAAATATAGCTGCTGCTACTATGAGAGCGCGCGAACCACGATCGGAGAGGCCGAGGAAGCGGCCCTCGCCCAAACCGCTGAGCATGCCGGCCTGGCCGATGGACAGCAGATATTGGAGCTCGGCTGCGGCTGGGGATCGCTCAGCCTGTACATGGCGGCGCGCTATCCCGGGGCACGGATCACGGCGGTCTCCAATTCGCATTCGCAGCGCGAGCATATCGAGAAGCTCGCAGCGGCTGAGGGGCTAGGTAACCTGCGCGTCATCACCTGCGACATGAACGATTTTCAGGCCGACGCGCAGTTCGATCGCGTGGTCTCGGTCGAGATGTTCGAGCATATGTCGAACTGGGAGGCGCTGCTCAGCAAGGTGAAGGGCTGGCTGAAGCCCGATGGCCGCCTGTTCATCCACATCTTCACCCATGACCGGGCGAGCTACCGCTTCGATCATGCCGACAAGGCCGACTGGATCGCGCAGCATTTCTTTACCGGCGGAATCATGCCGAGCCATGCGCTCATAAGTCATTTCCCCCAGCTGTTCACGGTCGAAGAGCAATGGCGCTGGAACGGCACGCATTATGCGCGCACGGCGTTCGACTGGCTCGCGCGGTTCGATGCCAACCGGCCGGCCATCGCTGGCATATTCAGGCAAACCTACGGCAAGGATGCGAAGCTGTGGGAGCGGCGCTGGCGTCTGTTCTTCCTCGCCACCGCCGGGCTGTTCGGGCACAAGAACGGCGTGCCCTGGGCGGTCAGCCACTATCGCCTTCGCCCTTCCACCTGAGCGGCGGCATCGCGTTTCTCCATCGTTCCGCGGAAGGCATAACGCGCGACCGGCGCAGCGATGCCGGTCAGCGCGGCATCGCCTGCCGTGCCCAGCCGATGATGGCGTTTGCGGGCATGGCGCCCGACTGGCGTGCCAGTTCGCGACCCTTCAAGATAAGGATCATGGTCGGGATCGAACGAATGCCGTAACGGCCGGCGATCTCCTGCTCCGCTTCTGTATCGAGCTTCGCGAGGCGCAGCGCAGGTTCGAGGCTCGCGGCCGCTGCTGCGAAGGCAGGCGCCATTTGCCGGCAGGGTCCGCACCAGGCGGCCCAAAAGTCCACGAGCAGCGGAATATCGCTCTTCAGAGCATGCGCATCGAAATTGATGGATGAAAGAGCAACGGGAGCGCCGGCGAAGAGTGCCGCGTGACAGCGACCACATTTGCCGCCGCCGTCCAGCTTCTCCGCGGGAACGCGGTTCAGCGCTGCACAGGACGGACATGCTACGATCTTGCTGTCGGCTTCGGCCATGCTTCTTCTCCCGACGACCAACTATGCCGCAGCGCTTATGTTTCACGCTGGTGCGTGACCGGGTGCGACGCGGCTTGTAGCACTTCTCATTGTGCATCAAGCTCGCGAACGCTGTCGATAGAGGACATCCATTGAACCGGATTGACGCCATTGTGATCGGTGCGGGCGTGGTAGGACTTGCCGTCGCCCGCGAGTTGGCCCTGCACGGCCGATCGGTGATCATCCTGGAACGCGAGCGCCAGTTCGGCATGGGTACGTCCTCGCGCAACAGCGAAGTGGTCCATGCCGGCGTCTATTATCCGCCGGGGTCGTTGAAGGAGCGGCTATGTGTGGCGGGGCGCGAACTGCTCTATGATTTCTGCGAAAGCCACCAGGTGGCCTACCGTCGATGCGGCAAGCTGATCATTGCCCATGACGAGCGCGAAGTGCCGATGCTCGACGCCATCGCCAGCCGCGCGCGCGGTGCCGGCGTGGAGCTGACCCGGTTGGACGGCGCTGCAGCGCGCGCGATCGAGCCCGAGTTGATTTGCGCTGCCGCGCTGCTGTCGCCGCGCACCGGTATCATCGACAGCCATGGCTATATGCTGGCACTGCTCGGTGAGGCGGAGGACCATGGCGCGGCCATAGCCTATCTCGCCCCGGCCGAACGGATCGCACCAGCAGGGGAAGGCTGGATCGTCGATGCCGGGGGCATGCAACTCCAAGCGGCGCTGTTGATCAACGCCGCAGGCCTCCAGGCACAGGCCGTAGCAGGCCAGGTCGAGGGGCTTCCGCAGGATCTGATCCCCCCGCTCCATCTCGCCAAGGGCTGCTACTTCACCTATGCGGGCAAGGTCCCGTTCCGGCACCTGATCTACCCCATCCCCGTGCCGGGCAGCCTCGGCACGCATCTTGCCCTCGATCTTGCCGGTGCAGCCCGGTTCGGCCCGGACATCCACTGGGTCGACAGGATCGATTATAGTGTCGACCCCGCGCTCAAGGCGGAGTTCGTCAGCGCTGCCGTAAAGATCTGGCCACGCCTCGACCCGGACCGGCTGAGCCCCGGCTATGCGGGCATCCGCCCGAAATTATCGGGGCCGGGCGAGCCGATGGCCGATTTCATGATCCAGGGCCCGGCCGAACATGGCCTGCCGGGCCTGATCAATCTGTTCGGCATAGAGTCGCCCGGACTGACATCGTCGCTCGCCATCGCGCTTCACGTGCGCTCGATGCTCGGGTGAAATGGTCGCAACCAGACCTGTCTCTCTCGACGACGTCGATCATTGGCTCCCCCCATGACACGACCGCTCATCTTCCCGGCACGCTCTCGCCCCTGCCCCAGTCCCGCCCTTCGAAGGGCTTCACAACCACTCTCAGATCCTTCCAGTCGTCAACGCAGCGGAGCGAGATGCTGATGCCGTCAGGATGCGAGCGCGGCCGATAATAGCTCTTGATCCCGCATTGCGCGCAAAAGATGTGGCGCGCCTTGCCCGTGCCGAACCGATAGGTGGTGGTATCCTTGTGCCCCTCGATGAGGCGGAACCGGCGATCGGGCACGATCAGATGGAGATAGCCAGTCATCGAGCAGATCGAGCAGTTGCAATCGAGCACCTCGAGCGGCTGCTCGCCGACCTCGGCCTCGAAGCGCACAAGCCCGCAATGGCAACCACCCTCGATCTTCACCGCTCAGCCTTTCGACAACCGCCGGGTGATAGCGCAGCCGATCGCGGCCGATACGCCGGAGACGAATGTGCCCCACGCCATGTCGGCCACCGTGATCTTGCTGCTCCAAATCTCCAGCGTGGCCTGATTGGTCAGGTCGTAGGTGGCATAGGCGAACAACCCGAAAAGGCCGCCGTTGATCAGCGCCATACGTGCACTGCGAGCGGCCAGCCCGGGGAAGACCGCGAAATAAAGCAGGCCGACGACATAGAGCAGATAGAATGCCGCCGCCGCGCCAAGACGGGGGTTGGCGATCAGGATCGGCGCCAGGATGGGATTATATAGAGCGGGCCCGACCTGGGTCAGCCAGATGAAGTCGAGACCCAGGAACGGCAGGATCGTGGCGAAATAGGCGATGATGATGCGGGCCATGGCGTCTCTCCCCCGGATAGTTTGCTTATCATGAACGAGATGCGGTGGTTCGTCATCCTTGTCTTTTGGCGGAGCAGGCCCCTAGTAGCGGATCGGGCGCAAACCGCGTCGGACGAGGGACAGCATGGCGGATCCAGAACGCGGACAAGGCTCTGCCACGATCTTCATCATCGCCACCATCCTGATCGACGCCATCGGGTTCGGTATCGTCATCCCTGTGCTGCCGCGCCTCGTAATGGAGGTGGGCGGGCTCGATCTCGCCCAGGCCACATGGATGGGCGGATGGCTCTCGGTGGTCTATGCCGGCATGCAGTTCCTCTGTGGTCCGCTCGCGGGCAATTTGGGTGACCGATTCGGCAGGCGGCCGATCCTTCTGCTGTCGCTGGCAGGCTTGTCCGCAGACTATCTGATCATGGGGTTTGCGCCATCACTTGTCTGGCTGTTTGCCGGGCGCCTGATGGCCGGCGTGTTCGGCGCCTCGTTCAGCCCAGCCAGTGCAGCGCTTGCGGACATCACGCCGCCCGAACTCAGGGCGAAGCGCTTCGGCCTCGTCGGCGCTTCATTCGGCATAGGCTTCATCATCGGGCCGGCGCTTGGCGGCCTGCTGGGGGAAATCAGCCACAGAGCGCCCTTCTACGCCGCCGGTGCGCTCGCCGGGTTCAACTTCGCCTTCGGTCTGATCCGCTTCCCCGAAACCCTGGCCCGCGAAAATCGCCGTTCCTTCAGCCTGGCCCGGGCCAACCCGGTCGGCGCGCTGCTCTCGGCGCGGAAGTTGCACGGCGTGCTCGGCCTCGCCGGCATATTGCTGCTGTGGAACATCGCCTCGATGATCTACCCAGCGACCTGGGCTTATTTCGCCATCGCTCAATATGGCTGGTCGGACGGCATGATCGGCTTCTCCCTCGTCCTGGCCGGGCTGTCGATGGCGCTCGTTCAGATGAGGCTGCTGGGCCCGCTGGTCAGCCGCCTTCGCGAGCGACGCACGGCGATGGTGGGAACGGGAGTCGCGGCGAGCGGATATCTCGCCTACGCACTGTTTCCCAACCCAATCTTCGCACTCGTCGTGGTGATCGTCACCGCGCTGCAGGCGCTGGTGCAACCCTCGATCACCGCGCTGATGTCGCAGCGGGCCCCCGCCGATGCGCAAGGCGAGATGCAGGGCTTCATCGGCAGCCTGAACGCGGTCGGCGCGATAGCAGGGCCGCTGCTGTTCAACCCGACGCTCGCCTGGTTCACGCGCCCCAATGCGCCGTTTCGCTTTCCTGGCGCGGCGTTCGTAATCGCCTCGCTGTTCGCCGCGCTTGCCTGCCTGGCCCTCGCCATGACGCGGCGCGTGCGCGATCAGGATGCCGGCAACTTGATTCCGTCCTCGACCGGCACATAGCCCAGCAGCACCAGCCCCTTTTCGATCGCGGCGATGCAATTGTCCACCGTCGCCGCGTCGATCGAGCGTACCACGAAGTTGGCCCCGGCGCGGCCTTCCTGGAAGAAGGGATAGCTGCCGATCTGTGATCCGG
>Ga0207641_10003276_pt1 | contig 14404 bp, 18 predicted proteins | sample KBSSwiS62_FD_184306 | JGI IMG/M metagenome (GOLD analysis project Ga0207641, IMG submission 184306) | Switchgrass rhizosphere microbial communities from Kellogg Biological Station, Michigan, USA - KBS Switchgrass S6-2 (SPAdes) (version 2) | ecosystem: Host-associated > Plants > Roots >... | reverse complement strand
GGCCCGTGGTCGACCGGAGAACGGGTGGGCATGATCCAGCTCCTCAGGGGGGATACCCGAGCCGCTGCGTCAACCGCGGGCCAGCAGGTACCGGGCGGTGAGGGAGACGGCCGGGTCTTCGTCGTCGGCGAGCACCGTCAGGGCACGGTGGGCCGCCGCGCCGGGGATCTCGCCGAGGGTCTGGGTGAGCCGCCCCCGCGCCGCCGGGCCCTCCCGGCCCAGCCGCGCGACGACGAGGTCCGCGACCCGAACCTCCCCGTGGTCGCGGGCGAGCAGCCCGAGTGTCTCGGCGGCCGCCACGTCCTCGGTCCCCCGTACGACCATCTCGACGAGCTCCGGCACCGCCTCACCGCGCCCGCGCCTCCCGAGCGCCAACGCCGCCCGCGCGCGGACCACGGAGTCCCGGTGGCGCAACGCCGCCCGCAGCGCCTCCTCGGCGCCGTCCAGCTTGACGAGCGCCTCCACGGCTCGCCGCCGCGCCTGGGCGTCGGGCGATCCGAGCGCCTCGACGAGCCCGGGCAGGACGGCGGCGGGCGAGGTGGTGCGCATCAGCGTCCACTGCAAAGCGCCTGCGACGTTCGGGTCCGCCTCCCCCAGCAGCGCGTCCAGCAGGGACCCGGCCGGCATCGCCTCCCCCGCGAGCGCGACCCGTTGACGCGTCGAGGGATCCGCCGAGCCCAGCCCCTGCAGCAGCGCGACGAGCTCCAGGACCTCCTGCCAGGAGCCCGCACCGCTCTCCCGGACGCTGCGCAGCCGCGCCAGCAACGCCTCCTCCCGCGCGATCCGCCGCCGGGTCCGCTCGATCAGCTCGTCGACCAGCGCGGTCGGCTCGATCTCGCTGTCCCGCAACGTGTCCCGGATAGCCTGCAGCGGCAGTCCGAGGGCCCGCAGGCTCTCCACGCGGAAGAGCCTGCGGACGTCCTCGGCCGTGTAGTCCCGGTAGCCGTTCGCGGAGCGTCCGCTGGGCGGGAGGAGGCCGATCGCGTCGTAGTGCCGCAGCATGCGGGCGCTGATGCCGGTCAGCCGGGCCAGCTCACCGATCCGCATCGGTCCCGCCGAGCGCCACGATCCGCCGCGCCTCGTGGACGGCCGCCTCGAACCCGAGCTCCGGGTCGTCCAGCATCCGCAGCGTGGCGAGCGCGTGCGTGCCGCCCGCCCGCGCCAGCACCGGCCGCGCGGCCTCGCCCAGGGCGACGAACGCGCGGCTGAGGCTCAGCCGTAGGTCCCTGCTCCCGCGGTCGAGCTGCGAGACCAGCAGGCCCGCCAGCCCCTCCTCGCTCCCCTCCGGGGCGAGCACGACGGCGGTGCGCCAGGCCGCGCGGGCCACCTCGTCGTCCGGGTCCCGGAGCAGCGCGTGCACGGCGGGCCAGGCCGACCGGTCCCCGATCTTGGACAGCGTGTGCAGGGCCTGGCTGCGCGCCTGCGGCACCTCCCGGCCGAGTCCCACACCAGCCGCGGCACGGCCACCGACGCGGGATGGCGGGTCAACGCCCAGGTCAGCATGTCCCGCACGAAGAAGTCCGGCTCGACCGCGCACCGCTCCACGAGCACGTCGACGTCCGCGGGGGTGGGATTCGTGCCCGCCGCGAGGACGGTGTGCAGCCGGGCGGACGGGCTCGGGTCCTCCAGGGCCGTCCGCAGCGGGACCGTGGTCGTCATGCCCACGAGTCAAAACCTTGCCACAGTGTGAAGGTCAAGCCCCTGGTTGGACGGAGGCTCTCTCTGACCCGTGACCCCCGTCGCAGTAGTCCGACGGCCGACGCGTCAGCTCGGTGACCGCCCGAATCTCCGGAGTCGCTCAGGCGTTCGGTAGCGGAGCCGTCCCGGAACTGCCACCTCGATGGCGTCCACCGCGTCGGCCCCGTCCTTCCAGTCCTTGGCTCTCACCATGAGAAGTGCGCCGTCGGTAGACACAACGATGTGCACGTCGTCGCCGTCGGGGCCATCGGGTGTGGGCTCGGTGGCGACGAAGGCGACCTCGTCGAACCGGATCGTGCATTCCGGCCCGTCGGCGCCCACTCGCATCGTGAGCCCGTCGGGGGCGACGGTGAGAGCGGAGCCCCGTGGAACCGCTGACCCGAACCGCCTGCGACCCAGCGTCCGGCCCACGACCGGAGTGGCCGTACAGACCGGCAGCTGAGGCAGCCGATGAACGACGTGCGTCTCCGGAACGCCGAGCACCAGCGTCTGCCGCGCGGAGCGCAGTGCTCGCGCCACGTCGGCCGGGTCGACCCCCTGCAGGGCGCTCGCGTAGTGGTGGTGGTCGGGGACGATGCCGGTGAGATGGTGGGCCGCTTCGGCGACGGGCATGTCGCGGATCAGGTCGGGCTCGGCCAGCGCCTCGACGAGCCGGTTCCGGTTCCGTTCCAACTCGGCCTCGGTGGGACCGTCCGCGCAGAGACCGTCGAGCACGTCGAGCAGGGATTGGACGGTGGTCCACACCGCGGGTCCCGAGACGTCGACACCGAGCGAGACGACGGCGGTGGCGGCGTCCACGCCTACGGCATCGGCGAGGACGTCGTAGACCAAGCCGGCGTCGTACCGCAGGCTCTTCATGAGCCTGTCGCGAAGAGCGTCGAGACCTGCGACGAGCTCTGCCGACCATTCGGCGCGCATGGCGGCCTGAACACCCTCGACGTCGGGCATCCAGGCCGGTGTCCGCAGCGGCAGGGGCTGTGGCGTGGTACGGGGATCCGGTCGTCCGGCGGGCAGCGGGAGGTGCAGACGGGCGGGGATCTCGCCCGACACGGCCAAGGCCACGTTGCCGCGGTGGAACCACCGGGAGGTCCATGAGCGCACCTGCTCCGCGGTGACGAGGTCGACGCCGACCTGCGGAAGGCCGACCATGCCCGGTCCTCGGGTGCCGTAGTGCATGCCGACCGCCCATGCCCCGCCCTCCTGGCCGGCCTCTTCGGCACGGAGCACGCCGCGTTCGAGATCCAACGGTCCGAGGTCGAGGTTTCCGAGCGCCCGGCACACCTGCTCGAGATGCCCGGCCACGAAGTCCGCGTGCCCGACGACGTCGAACTGCGTCACACTGCTCGAAACGCTGGCGTTGACCTGGCCGTCCTGGGCCGTCTGACGCATGGTGAGGTGCTCGACGAGATGGGTGATGCCGCAGGTGGTCGGGCTCTCGTCGCGAATGCCGACGCCGAAGACCAGCGACGCGTGCACGCGCCCCGGGTGGTCCACGCTGAACAGCGGGACCCCCTCCACCTCTGCGCGCCTCACCGTCGGCACGACGCCGGTCATCGCACGTCCAGGGTGAGGTCGACATCGACGGTGAAGTCGCCGTCGACCGCCCCGCGGAAGGCGAGATGATGCGATCCGGCGCTCAGGCCGGGTAACTGCAGCCAGTGGCCCCAGACGGTCAACAGGCGTGGGCTGCTTCGTCCCGTGGCCGCATTACCGCGGACGCCGATCACCTCGAACGGCTGTGGGGTTGCGACCTCGATCGGGTCGACCGGCGTCCCGTCGAGTCGTGCGTACGCGGTGGCGGATTCCGGCCGGAGTATCTCGTGCGGGGCCCGTTGCCAGATGTTGACGACGGGGCCGAACAGCGGGCGGTCCGCGGGCACCGTGAACCGGCGGCGTGCAGGTGCGCCGAAGGTGCCGGCGAGGAACCACACGTCGTCGGGCTGCTCACGGCCGGCGTGCTCGCCGGTCGGGTCCGAGATGGGATCGTCCCCGACGGCGAAGCTCGCGATCCAGCGAACCCATCGGGCAGCGAGGCCCTCCGACGAGCCCGCCGGATACGGCAGGGCTGCGACGGCTGCTCTGCTCGCCGGGAACAAGCGGGACAGAAGGGACATCCTCTGATCTTGCCGGTGAAGATCATCGAATTCGAGCCCCGTCACCCGGCTGTGCTTGTGAGGGGCGGCTTGCGTTGTGTGCCTCACCGAGCTGCCGAGCGGCCTCCTTCGACACCGGCCGGAGCCGCACCGGCGCAGCTGCGGGGCAGGCGACCGACTGGCGCCGACGCGGGGGCCGCGCGTCGTCGACTGACCGGTGGTTGTCATCCAGATCACACTGGGCCACTATCGGGTTCCTCAGGCGTCCACCACCGCCGATCCCGGGGGCCGACCATGGCCGTGCTCGAGCCGCGCAACTTCCTCCAGCCCTGCCTGCTCCTGCTGCTCCGCGAGCGCTCGGACCACGGCTACGACCTCATGTCGCGGCTGGCCCCGATGCACGACGGCGAGGGCGACTCGGGCGGGATCTACCGCGCCCTGCGCGGCCTGGAACGGCAGGGGCTGGTCCGCTCGCAGTGGTGCACCCCGCAGGCCGGCCCGGCCCGGCGCACCTACCACCTGACCGACCACGGCGAGGCCTTCCTCGACCGGCAGGCCGAGGAGCTCCGTCAGGTCGACGACGCGCTGCACCTCTTCCTCGAACGCTACGACCGGTCGGCGACCGAGGCGGCCTCCGGATGACCGACTGCACCGGCCCCCAGTGCGTGACCTGCTCGGACGCCGCCGTCCGGGTCACGGTGCTGGAGCTCCGCCCCGCGGGCCTCGCGCTGGTGGACCCAGGGAGCGGCGTCCCCGAGGAGGTCTCGGTCGCCCTGGTCGACGCGGCCGTCGGGGACGTCGTCCTCGTGCACGCCGGCGAGGCCATCGGGATGCCGGACCGGCCGTGACCGAGCGGCGGGCGATCCGGGTGACCGGGATCGTCCAGGGGGTGGGGTTCCGGCCGTTCGTGCACGTCCGCGCCGTGCGGCTGGGGCTCGCCGGGTTCGTCGGGAACGACGAGCGGGGCGTGGTGGTCGAGGCGGAGGGACCCGGGCCCGCCCTGGACTCCCTGGAGCGCGCGCTCGCCGAGGGTCCCCCCGCGGCGCTGGTCACCGGCGTCGCCGCGGTGCGGATCGCGCCGCGCGGAGAGCGCGGGTTCGCGATCGTGCCGAGCGCGGCACACGGCAGCGCCGCCACGCTGATCTCGCCCGACCTCGCGACCTGTGCGGACTGCGTGCGGGAGCTGTTCGACCCGGCGGACCGCCGCTTCCGGCATCCCTTCCTGAGCTGCACGAACTGCGGGCCGCGCTTCACGATCGTCACGGGGGTGCCCTACGACCGCGGCACGACGACGATGGCGGGCTTCCCCATGTGCCCCGCCTGCGCGGCGGAGTACCACGATCCCGCCGACCGCCGCTTCCACGCCCAGCCGATCTGCTGCCCCGACTGCGGCCCGGTGCTGCGGTTCCTCCCGGGCTGGGGCCCCGAGGTCGCCGAGGCCGCCGCCGATCCCCTCACCGCCGCGGCCGAGGCGCTGCTCGGCGGGGCGGTGGTGGCGGTGAAGGGCCTCGGCGGCTACCACCTCGCCGCGCTGGCCGCCGATCCGCGGCCGGTCGGGGCGCTGCGAGCCCGCAAGCACCGGGAGGACAAGCCCTTCGCCGTGCTGGTCCCCGATCTGGTGGCCGCCCGCAAGCTCTGCGAGGTGGCGCCGGAGGAGGAGGCCTTGCTGCGGTCCGTGCAGGCCCCGATCGTGCTGCTCCGGCGCCGCGGGGACGCCGACGTCGCCGCTGCCGTCGCACCCGGGGACCGGCATCTCGGCCTGCTCCTGCCCTACACCCCCGTGCACCACCTGCTCAGTGCCGCGGTCGGCGCGCCGATCGTGCTGACCAGCGGAAACGTGTCCGACGAGCCCATCGCCCACCGGGACGCCGACGCCCGCGAGCGGCTGGCGGGGATCGCCGACGCCGCGCTCGTCCACGATCGTCCGATCCGCACCCGCGCGGACGACTCGGTGGCCCGGATCGTGCGCGGCGCCCCGTACCTCGTCCGCCGTTCGCGCGGGTTCGCCCCCGCCCCGCTGCCGCTCGCCTTCGGCGCGGAGCGGGTGGTGCTCGGCTGCGGCGCCGAGCTGAAGAACACCATCTGCCTGCTCCGCGGCCGCGAGGCGTTCGTGTCGCACCACGTCGGCGACCTGGAGAATGCCGAGACCCTGGCCGCGTTCACGGACGCGATCGCCCACCTCGGCCGGCTGCTGGAGGTCACGCCCGAACTGGTCGCGCACGACCTGCATCCCGAGTACCTGTCCACGAAGTGGGCGTGCGCGCAGGACCTGCCGCTGGTCGGGGTGCAGCACCATCACGCGCACCTCGCCGCCTGCCTCGCCGAGCACGGCGAGCCCGGCCCGGTGATCGGCATCGCCTGCGACGGCCTCGGCTACGGCACCGACGACACGCTGTGGGGCGGCGAGGTGTTCGACGTCTCGCTCACCGGCTTCACCCGGGTCGCCCACCTGGAGCCGGTGCCACTGCCCGGCGGCACGACCGCCATTCGCCAGCCCTGGCGCACCGCCGCGGCCTGGCTCCGCACCGCCGGTGCCGAGCTCCCGGGTATGCCGGAGCGGATCGGAGCCGCCTGGCTCGCGGTGCAGGCGCTGCTGGACTCCCCGCTCGGCCAGCCCATCACGACGAGCGCGGGCCGGCTCTGCGACGCCGTCGCCGCCCTCTGCGGCCTGCGCTACCGCACCACCTACGAGGGCCAGGCGGCCATCGAGCTCGAACGCCTCGCCGCCCCTGGGGTCACCGAGGCCTACCCGGTGAGCGTCCATGATCAGTGCGCGCGGAACCCGGCATCGCCGCGGGTGATCATGGTGTCGGAGCTGGTGCGGGCGGTGGTCGCGGAGCTGCGGCGCGGGGTGGCGGCCCCGCTCGTCGCGGCGCGTTTCCACAACGGACTCGCCGCGGGTCTGGCCACCGCCGCCACCGGGGCCGCGCGGGAGCGGGGCCGGGACACCGTCGCGCTGTCCGGCGGGGTGTTCCAGAACATGCTGCTGCTGGAGGGCGTGCGGGCCCGGCTCGACCGGGAGGGCCTGCGGGTCCTGGTCCACTCCCGCCTGCCCTGCACCGACGGCGGGATCAGCCTCGGCCAGGTCGCGGTCGCCGCCGCGACGACCTGAGCCGCTCAGGTGCGGGCAGGGGTGCGCACCGCCCGGAGCCAGCCGAGCCAGGGCTCCAGGCCCTCGCCGGTCGTGGCGCTGACCTGCAGGATCTCCGCCTCCGGGCGGGCGCGGCGGACCGCGGCCGCCCACTCGTCGACGGGGAAGTCCACGTAGGGCAGCAGGTCGATCTTGTTCAGCAGCACCAGGTCGGCGGTGCGGAACATGTGCGGGTACTTGAGCGGCTTGTCGGCCCCCTCGGTGACCGACATGATCACGACTCGGGCGTGCTCACCCAGCGCGAACAGCGCCGGGCACACCAGGTTCCCGACGTTCTCCACGAACAGCACCGAGCCCGGCTCCGGTTCCAGCGCGGCGAGACCCCGCGCGACCATCGCCGCGTCCAGGTGACATCCGGCGCCGGTGTTGATCTGCACCGCGCGGGCACCGGCGGCGGCGATCCGGTCCGCGTCCGCCGTGGTCTCCTGGTCCCCCTCCAGGACCGCGCACGGCCCGTCCCAGGCCCGCACGGTGCGCTCCAGCAGCGTGGTCTTGCCCGAGCCGGGCGAGCTCATCAGGTTCACGGCCAGGATCCCGGCCGCGTCGAACCGCTCCCGGTTGCGAGCGGCCAGGGCGTCGTTGCCGGCGAGCAGGTCCACCTCGAGATCGACGCGGTGCCCGTGCCCGGCCGCGGTCACCCGGACGCCGGGCCCGTCGTCCGAGCACCCGCAGGTTCCGCACATGGCTCCTCCAGCTCCACGGCGAGGATCCGCAGCCCCGCACCACCGGTCACCTCGACGTCCGCGCTGCCGCACGCGCACAGCGGCAGCACCTCGGCCGTCCCGAACGCATCTCCGCAGGTCCGGCAGCGGGCCGAGCCCTCCGGTTCCACGATCTCCAGCGCCGCCCCCGCGACCGTCGTCCCCTCGACGACGAGGTCGAAGCAGAAGCGCATCGCATCGGGCACCACCCCCGACAGCTTCCCGACCTCCAGCCGCACGAGCCGCACGCGCGCGGGCCCGAGGCGTTCGACGATCGCGTCGACCACCGACTGGGTCAGCGAGAGCTCGTGCATCAGCAGATGCCCCGTCAACAGATTCTGGGCAGCGGATCGCCGACCAGCAGGTCCACGATCCGCGTCCCGCCGAACCCGGTGCGCAGCAGGACGAGCCCGGGCGGGTCGTCCCCCACCACCCCGATCCGCGCGGCGTCCGCGCCGAGGGGGTGTCCCCGGAGCGCGGCCAGCGCCACGTCCGCCACCTCCGGCGCCACGACCGCGACGAACCGGCCCTCGCACGCCACGTACAGCGGGTCGATGCCCAGCAGCTCGGCCGCGCCGTTCACCACCGGCCGGACCGGGATCGCCTTCTCCTCCAGCACGACCGCCACGCCCGACGTCGTCGCGACCTCGTTGCAGATCGTCGCGACGCCGCCCCGGGTCGCGTCCCGGAGCAACCGGACCCCGCCGCCTGCTGCGTCGAGCAGGGTGGCGGCCAGCTCGTGCAGCGGCGCCGTGTCCGACTCGAGGTCCGCGGCGATGTCCAGCTCCCCGCGGGCCAGCATCACCGTGATCCCGTGGTCCCCGATCGGGCCGCTGACCAGCACGACGTCCCCCGGCCGCGCCCCCGCCGCCGAGAGGGTCACCGGGCGGTCCAGCAGCCCGACCCCGGCCGTCGTGACGTAGCAGCCGTCCGCCTTCCCGCGTTGCACGACCTTGGTGTCCCCCGTGACGATCTGGACCCCGGCGGCCTGGGCTGCGGCGGCCATCGAGGCGACGATCCGGCGCAGGTCCGCGACCGGGAAGCCCTCCTCCAGGATGAACCCGGCGGAGAGCGACAGCGGCCGCGCGCCGCACATCGCGAGATCGTTGACGGTGCCGTTCACGGCCAGGTCCCCGATGTCGCCACCGGGGAAGAACAGCGGCGACACCACGAACGAGTCGGTGGTGAAGGCGAGCCGGCCGGCGGGGGTGGCGAGGGTGGCGCCGTCCTCCAGCCGTTCGAGCTCGGGATTGCGGAAGGCGTCGAGGAACACCGCTTCGATCAGCGTGTGGGTGGCCTTGCCCCCGGCGCCGTGGGCCAGCGTGATGCGGTCCTCGCGCAGCCGGGGCCGGGCGGCGCGCACCCGCGCGATCCGCTCCAGGACCTGCTCCTCCGTCACGCGCATGATGCCGCCTCCGCGGGACGACGTGCGTCGGCGGTGCTCATGCCTGAGTCGCCTCCCGGACCCGGGACCGCGAGAACCGGCCGAAGTTGTAGTAGGCCGCGCAGGCGCCCTCGCTCGAGACCATGCAGGTCCCGATGGGGGTCTCGGGCGTGCACGCGGTGCCGAACACCCCGCACTCCCAGGGCTTGATCAGCCCCCGCAGCACCTCGCCGCACTGGCAGGCCGGGGGATCGGCGATCCGCAGGCCGGGCACGGTGAAGGTGCGCTCGGCGTCGAAGGCGGCGAACTCGTCCCGCAGCTTCATCGCGGACTCCGGGATCCAGCCCAGCCCGCGCCACTCGAAGGTGTCCCGCACCTCCATGACCTGGTCGATCACGGCGAGGGCCTTCGGGTTGCCCTCCCACGGGACGACGCGGGCGTACTCGTTCTCGACCTCGCACCGGCCCTCGGCCAGCTGGACGAGCAGCCGGCGGATCGAGTCGAGGATGTCCAGCGGCTCGAAGCCGGAGGTGACGATCGGTTTGCCGTAGTCCCGCGGCACGTACTCGTAGGGCTCGCACCCGATCACGGTGGAGACGTGTCCCGGCCCCACGAACCCGTCGAGCCGCAGGTCGTCGGACTCCAGGATCGCCGTGATGGCCGGGCAGACCCGCACGTGGTTGCAGAAGACCGAGAAGTTGGTGAGCCCCTCGGCGCGGGCCCGCAGGATCGTCATCGCCGTGGACGGGGTGCTGGTCTCGAAGCCGATCGCGAAGAACACCACCCGCTTGTCCGGGTTCTGCCGGGCGACCTTCAGCGAGTCCAGCGGCGAGTAGACCATCCGGATGTCGGCGCCCTCGGCCTTGGCGTCGAGGAAGGAGCCGTTGCCGCCCGGGATCCGGAGCATGTCCCCGAACGAGGTGAGGATGACGTCGGGGTTCCGGGCGAGGGCGATGGCGTCGTCGACCCGGCCCATCGGGATCACGCAGACCGGGCAGCCCGGGCCGTGGACCAGGGTGATCTGCTCGGGGAGGTGGTCCTCCAGGCCGTGCTTGTAGATGGTGTGGGTGTGCCCGCCGCAGATCTCCATGAAGGAGTAGCGGCGGCCCGGTTCGCAGAGCGCGGTGATGGCGGTGGAGAGCGCGCGGGCGGTGTCCGCGTCCCGGTACTCGTCGACGTACTTCACGGTCGCTCCCTCACGTGATGTCCGACGCGGCCAGCGCGTCGAGCTCGTCGGTGTACGCGTCGCCGACCCCGGTCAGCCAGTTCAGCGACTTCTTGGCCTCCTGCTCGTCGATCTTGGAGAGGGCGAAACCGACGTGGATGAGGATCCAGTCGCCGGGCCGCAGGTCCAGCGGGCCGTCCGCCTCCTCGCGCAGCAGCCCGATGTTCACCGCCCGCTGCACGCCCTCGACGCTGACCATCGCGAGGTCGCTGTCCTCCAGGAAGGACATGACCTCACCCGGGATCCCGAGGCACATGGCCTCCTCCTCACATGCGGCTCATCTCGCGGTAGCGGGCGATCTCATGGCGGGATCCGATGGCCAGCGCGGCCACGGCCGCCGTGGCAGCACCGACCAGCACCAGCAGTACGACCTTCATGGGGCGGCTCCTTCCGGGACGAAGAGGGTGAGCAGCTCGTCGACAGCGGCGAGCGCGGGTTCCACGGCCGCGGCCACCGGCGGGGACAGCCCGATCCGGTCGCCGAGGTCCGCGGGTTCGCAGCCGAGCACCAGCACCCGGCCGACCGGGTCGGTCACCCCGGTCGCGGCGGCGAGATCGCGCAGCAGGCCGAGGACGACGTCCGGGCTCATGTCGTGCGCGTCGAGCGCCGGGGCGCCGGGGTCGCGCTCGGCGAGGGTGTGCTCGAGCTCGTAGAGGGTGCCCGGCGCGCGGTCCCGGTGCACCGCGTCGATCAGCAGGAGGCCCGCCCAGCCGTCGAGCAGCTGGTAGGCGAGGTGCACCCCCCGGATCCCGACGTCCACGACCTCGACCCCCGCAGGCAGCCCGCCGCGCGCGGCGAGCCGGCGGGCCACCTCCGGACCGAACCCGTCGTCCCCGCGCAGGACGTTCCCGACGCCCGCGATCAGCACCCTGGTCACGGCACCTCCAGCTCGTCGGGCCGGAAGTAGCGGAAGCGGCCGTGGGAGAGCGCGGCGGCCGGGTCGTCGTCGACGGAGACGGCCACGTGCACGCCCCCGTCGACGTCGTGCACCACGGCCTCGACGGTCGCGCGCAGCCCGGTGAGGAAGGTGTCCTGGGCATCCGTACCCGGCCCGGGGCGCAGCACCACGGCGCTCCCGCGGGCCACCGGCACGTGCCCGACCAGCACGGAGTCGGTGTCGGGATCGACGGAGGCGTCGGCCGCGGGATCCCACCAGGGGGTCGACGCGGGCGGGAGCGCGTCCGGGTCGTCGGCGCCGGCCGGGGTGCGGATCGTGGGCACCTCGTCGACGGGACGCAGCGAGCGGATCGCCCCGTGCAGGCGCTCGAGGATCTCCGGGGGCAGCGCGTCGACGGCGTCGACGATCGCGGCGGCGCGCGGATCGGTGGCCCGGGCCTCGGCCTTCTCCGCGTCGGTCAGGACCAGCGTGCGCAGGGTGAGGATCTCGTCGTTCTCGGTGCCGTCGAAGAGGTTCACCGGGCTCTCCGGCGCGATCCGGGCGTGGTCGCCGACGATGATCGGGGCGGAGAGCAGCAGGTCGGAGCGGTCCTCGGGGCCGGCGAGCACCGGCCAGGCGTGCTCGGAGCGGCACTCGGCGACGTACGGCGCGGCCCACTCCGGGGGAGCGGTCGGCGAGACGAAGGAGCCCGGCTCCGCGGCGAGCATCAGGTGGGTGCCGATCAAGGACTCGCGCAGCGCGTCGTCCCTGGTGGCGGCGCTCGACGGTGCGGTGTTCCGGACGTCGATCCGGAGCCGGACGACGTCGTACGGGCCGGGCGGCACCGCCGCCGACACCATGATGAGCGCGTGCAGCGGGAGTCGGCGGACCCCGTCGCCGGGGAGCTCGACCGGGATCTCCGCGGGGAGGTCGTCGAGGGTGTGCGTGGCGTCGACCTCGCGGGGGACGCCCTCGTCGTAGGGCCGGCCGTCCGGTCCGGACCGCCGCTCGAGCTGGAGGAAGCGCAGCCGCAGGTGCAGCACGCAGCCCGGGCCCGGTTCGAGCAGCACCTCGGTGCGGTTCGCGGAGGTCTCGCCGGAGTCCGTGCCGAAGCCCGGCGGCACGAGCACGCCCCACTGCCAGCGGACCTGGTTCTTCTGCGCCGAGGCCCGGTAGGGATAGAGCAGGTACCCCTCGAACAGCACGGCGTCCGCCAGCGCCGCCACCTCGGCGAACCGGTCAGTCACGGCCGGCCTCCTTCAGGAGCCGCTCCAGAGCGGTGTCCTCCAGGAGCCGTTCCACGGCGGCATCCCAGGTCGGGAGGGTGTTCGCCGAGCGGTAGGCGGCCAGCCGGTCCAGCACGTCCCGGCGCAGCCGGACCCAGCCCGCGCCCGGGAAGTGCGCGTCCATCGCGGCCCGCCACACCGCGACCGGCAGCCGGTGGTGGGCCTCCTCCTGCCACGACACCAGCCCGACCTGCACGCCGGTGTCTCCCGCGTAGAACAGCGTCCCGGAGAAGTAGAGGTCCAGCGGGACCTCGCCGGAGTCCGAGCCGGAGTCCAGGCCGTGCAGGTACCGGGTGGCGGCGACGTCCAGGTCGTAGGTCAGCGGGACGCTCACCGCGACCGTGGTCTGTCCGGTGAAGGGCGGGGTGAGCACGGGGACCTCGGCGAGCTGCAGCGGGGTGAGGGTGTCCGCCCACCGGTCCGGCTCGCCGAAGAGGTCCGCCAGCCGCGCGTTCTCCGCGGCGGTGTATCGCCGCGGCCGCGGGTCGATCCGGACCTGGACGCGCAGCGCCACGGTGTGCACCCGGCGCCCGGTCCCGTCGGAGATCCGCAGGTCCAGGCACACCGCAGGCCCCGCGGCGCGGGTGTCCACGCGGGATCCGGTGCAGGCGAAGCTCAGCACGCGCGCACCTCCAGCTCCGCGAAGAAGCCGTCGATCGCCGCGCGGGCCTCGGGGCCGCCGTCGAACCCGGTCCAGTGCCGCCGCACCAGCCCGACGAGCCGGTAGCACTCGTCGATCGGCACGAGATAGCTGCGGGGCGGGTCCCGGCGCACGAGCAGCGCCTCGACGTCAGGGGCCAGCTGGTCGAGCAGGGGCAGCCCGGCAGGGACCGGCAGCTCGCTCTCGGTGGCTCCGGCAGGGCTCGGGTAGCAGGCGATCATCCTGTCCTGCACCGAGTTCCGCAGCACGAAGGCGATTCCCACCGGGACCTGGAGTGCCTCCCAGTCGACCGGGCCCGCCGCGCGCAGCACCCGGTCCGGGACGCGGGCGTACCGGCCGGCACCGGGAGCGTCGAACAGGAAGGCGCAGGGCCCACAGGCACAGAGCAGCCGCCGGTCCGCCACGTGCACGAGATGCGGATGTCCCTCGGGGATCTCGGTGGCGCACAGCTCGCAGCGTTCGAGCACCGGGGCGGGCTCGGCGGCCAGGTACCGACGCAACCCGTTCACGGCCGTCGGACCCCGATCTGCAGCAGCGTCGGCCCGGGTTCGCGCTCCACGAAGGCCAGGCCCGCGTCGGGCGCCGCCGCGGTCACCGACTCCTCGACGATCTCCCGCACGGTGCCTGCCCCGCAGCCGCCGGCCGCCACCTCGACCCGGATCGTGCCGTCCGGGTCGACGCCGAGCAGCGCGACGTCGCCGGCGTGGCTGCCGAGCTTGCGCGCGGCGACCGCGAGGGCCTGCTCGGCGCGGGTGCGCAGGTCCACCGGGTGCAGGTCGTGCAGCGCGAGCAGCGCCCCCACCACCGGGTCCGCCGCCAGCCGGTGCACCAGCCCCTCGCCGCCCGCGGCCCTGGCCACCGTCACGACCTGCTCGAGCCCGGCCCCGTAGAACCGCATGAGCAGCCGGACCAGCTCCTCGCCCGCCGGCCGGGTGCGGGGATCCAGCCGGTCGAGCACCTCCTCCAGACGTTCGGCCACCCGCGCCGGATCGATGTCCGTCACAGGAGGTTCAACCCGCCGGGCGTGTGGGTCGTGTGGATCTCCTTGCCCTCGCCCAGGTACATGTGGACGCCGCAGGGCAGGCACGGGTCGAAGCTGCGGACCGCCCGCATGATGTCGATCCCCTTGAACTTCTCCCGCGGGTTCTCCTCGAAGATCGGCGTGTTCTGCACGGCGTCCTCGTACGGGCCGGGTGTGCCGTAGGTGTCCCGGACGCTCCCGTTCCACGGCGTGGGCGGGTAGGGATGGTAGTTCGCGATCTTGCCGCCGCGGATGACCATGTGGTGGGACAGCACGCCGCGCACCGCCTCGGTGCACCCGCAGCTGA
>Ga0207641_10003271_pt1 | contig 14430 bp, 7 predicted proteins | sample KBSSwiS62_FD_184306 | JGI IMG/M metagenome (GOLD analysis project Ga0207641, IMG submission 184306) | Switchgrass rhizosphere microbial communities from Kellogg Biological Station, Michigan, USA - KBS Switchgrass S6-2 (SPAdes) (version 2) | ecosystem: Host-associated > Plants > Roots >... | reverse complement strand
AAATCTTCCAGGTAAAAGGTTGCGTTCTTCAGCTCCATGCGGCCGTTCACCACAGGTTGGTCGAACGAGCCGCGGATGGATGCGTTCAGCGCCGAGTGTCCGGTGGCCACAAGGCCGGGTTGGTAGTCCTGCAGAATGGCCAGGTTCAATTCGCCGTTCACGCGGAAATCATAGGGATTCTTGTCGTCCTTCCAATTCAGGGTGCCGACGGCCTCGATGTTGGAATCGCGCCCGACCAAGTGTCCGCTCAGCAGGTGAATTCCTTTGCCGTCCGCCGTCACTACTATCGGACCCGCGTTGCGCAGCGTCAGATCCTCGGCTTGTTTAGCGCCAAGGCTCGACCGCTGGGTGGAGAAGATCTCCACCCTGGGAATCTCCATGCGCGCGGCCATCAGCTCCGGCTTCTTTGCCGGACCGGAGAACGTCAGCTTCCCTTCCACGAATCCGTCCACGGGAAACGAGTCTTTACCCTTTGGGCGGAACAGGTCCTGAATTGTCGCTATCGTCATCTGCGAGAATTCCATTTGTCCGCTTCCTGGATAGTCGCCGGCCAGCTCGAACACGCCATTGCCCTTCAACACGGACCCACGCAACTCACCGGATGCACCCAGCGTCAGCTTGCCTGATGCCGTGGATGCGTCCACCACGAAGTTCCCCAGCGCCGTATTGTCCACTACGAGGCCCTGCACCGCAAACTGCCCGTTCAGAGTCGTCAACTCCGGCTTCGATTTCTCTAATCTTGCGCCGCCGTTCAGCCTGAGGATGAAGCGCCCTTTCATCCCCGGCCGGTACTCCTGCACCTTCCGCACTTGCTCCAGGGTGAAGCCGCGCGTTACTACATCGAAGAGAACGTTGCCGTTCTGAAAGTCGTTCGCAGGGTGTTTGTACGATCCGGAAAGAGAGACGGCGGCGACGCCTTGCTCGAGAACTCCATTCCGGAGCTCCACGGCGTCGTTCGTATAGCGGATCTCTGCCCGGAAGCGGTCGAACGCTTCGCCATCCAATGCAGGTTTGTCGACCAGCGCATCCATTACCGCCTCGGGAGATCCGTAGGTTCCTCGAACCGTGATTGATCCCGAGAGGGCCCCGGTCAGCCTTGCATCGGCCAGCAGCTTCTCAATCTGTGCTCCGCGCAGACGCATAGTTCCGGTGAGAGCGCTGGCATCTGTTAGTTTCCAGTTCTGCAGACCGACATTTACGGCGCCGTCCAGCGCCATCGCACCCTGGGTTAAAGTAAACGCCGGGACGCGCAGGCCCGCCGGATTCGCAGCTACCCTGGCAGTCAGCTTGTCGAAGCTCTGCCCCTGGCTGCTGAACTGGTCGAGAAGTGCATTTCCACCGACCTCGGCCATATCCCACTTTCCGTCCACGGCACCTTCGAACGAGGCACGGCCGCCTGCGTTCAGCTTCAGCGGCAGCGTCTGTGGAGCCTCGCTGGACGTCATCGCCAGACCGGGCAGCAGGTCGTTCAAGTCCCGCGATTCCAGTTTCACCGCGAGATGCTCTCCCAGAGTTCCGTTGAAGTTCAGCGAAGTCGCCGCTGTTTGAACTGAGGATTGCCCAAGTTCCAGGCGCTGCGCGTGCTGATCGTAGGCTGCTTCCACGTGGCCCGAGATGGGAATACCGCCTTGAGCCGGAACGATGTCAAACTTCCCCGAACCTTTGAAATCGCGAGCCCCTTGGACGAACGATCCTGCTACCTCTACGGGGCCCGAGGCTAGCCCGTTCCATGCAACTCCCTTCACTCCGGCCGTGCGGCTCAGTTGCTGTACGGATATCCCGGTTACATTTCCCTTGGCCGAATAACGGCGGAAGTCCTTCAAGTCGGCCTGACCGGCGAACTTGCCGCCCAGCACAGTGACCTGAGCCCCACGCAGAGCGACTTCATGCAACCGCAACTGTACGTCCGACTTGATTCCGATGTCGCGGATGGTGATGCCGCTCTCAGAGATGACGAGCCCTTTGCCGGTCACCACGCCAGCCAGCAGCAAGCTATCCGCGGCGGTATAGGTAAGCTTGCCGCCGAAGGTCACGTGCCCGGCTTTGGGCTCGGTCATATCGAGCGGCTTGGCCAATTCCACGAGATCGCCCTCCGCCTTGACATCGATGGCGATCACAGGGGAGCGCAGGTTATTGATCTCACCGCTGAAGTCCACCACCGATTTCGCCATGCTGAGCCGGCCGCTCTCGAAATGGACGCGAGTTTTCTCCAGTACAATCTTGCTCTCCATATGCAGCCCCAGGTCGATTCGCTTGGCCGACTGGATGTGCAGATCGTCCATCCGAAGGGAGCCGTAATAGCGGGGGCCGGTGACGTCGTACCGCAGGTCTGAATTCACGTTTTCAGCCCGGACATCCAATGGGATGGTCTGGTCGCCGAAATGAACCAAGCCTTGCTCGACAATCAATCGCTTGATCTTCAGACTGACCACCAATTGAATCGGATCTGTACTGCCGGAGAGGGGCAGCTTCGGCTCCGGCAGATTCAGCCGTCCGTTCGCGTCCACCAGGATGTTGACCTTCGGCCGGAGCACCGTTGCCGACGCGAGGTCAACGCGCCGTTCCATCAGCGAAATGATCTTGAGTCCAACCCGCACTGAGTCAGCCTGCACCAGCGGGGCTTCGCCGGCGGCTTCTTTGCCGTGCAGGACGAATGGCGCAACTTCGGCCGTCAGAGTCTTCCAGTCAAACTGAAAGCGTCCGATCTCTACGCGGCCACCGCTCACACGCTCTGCTTCATAGACAATACGGTTCCTGACCTTCTCCTGCAGCCAATCGCTCGGAAGGATCACCAGGATTGCAAGCGCCACGATCCCGAACAGACTGAGCAGGACGCCGGCAGTTTTCAGCGCAATTCTGACGGGACGATTCATTGGAACACCTCCCGGCGGAAGAGGATCTGTGTTTGCGTCCGCGTCTGCCCCAACCACCGGTCCATGGCGTGATCGGCCAAGTCGGCGGTGATGAGATTCTCCACTTCGGCTTTACTCTCGTCGTAGGAGGGCGGCGTGCCTGTATGGGTTTTCGCCCATTCGGGAAGGAACTGCTTTTCGTAGTATTCCCGAATATCGGCGTCCGGCACCTGCACGCCCGGCCGGAACCGCACATCGACAAACGCCAGCAGCGTGATCTGCCATTGCAACTGCTTCTTCAGCTCGTCTTCGGTGACTCCGTACTCGGCCAGGGCCTTCTGATACGCGGCCGTATCCGGATATCGCTTGCGGATGCCATCCATCAACAGCTCTGGATTGGAGGAATCCAGCGACATATATCTGTTCGCCTGAATTTCCCTGCGGATCAGGATCTGCTCCACCATCTTTCCTGCCACCAACCGCATGTTTGGTTTGCTCAAATCGGGCGGCTGTCCGTTCTGTACTGCAATGAGCCGGACCTGCTGCACCAGCTCCGATTCGGTAATCACAGTGGAGCCCACGGTAACTGCGATGCGGTCGAGGATCTCAGGGTAGGCTGCCGGTGCAAGAAGCAAGATCGCCCAGATGAATTTCATCAGAATGCCTGCCCCAATGAGAAGTGGAACTGGAAATGGCTGATCTGCTGGTTCGTGATCAGACTCGGCAGCAGTGCCGGATCGCCGTACAACTGATCCCGCGAACCTTTGAACCCGGAGAACCTGGGAGGATTCAAGGCATAACCGAAATCGACGCGAATCGGGCCCACCGGAGTGCGATAGCGGATGCCGAATCCCAAGGCATGAACCATGTAGTCGAAGTCGGTAATATCTTTCTGGTTATAACGAAAAGATACCTTTCCCAATTGCGAATAGACGTTGCCCGCATCGTGAAAGATTACACCGCGAAGGTTATCTCCGATCAATGGAAAGCGCAATTCGACGTTGTTCAGCAGCAGGGCCGTGCCGCCTATGGGGAATCCTGTAATCAAATCGCGCGGGCCGGCCTGGTTGTCCGGAAAGCCTCGCTGGGACGATGAACCACCGGCGAAGAATCGCTCGGGAAGTGGCACTGCCAGCCGGCTGAGCTTGGTCTCCACGCCGAAGCTGGTCGAGCGAGCCAATACTACATCCCGCTTCACTTTATGGTAGGTGGAGTTGCGGCCCAGCGCGCGCGTGAACGTGGTCTTCGATCCGAAGAAGTTCGTGGCAAAGGCTGCATCCAGCGAATTATAGATGCCCTTGCGCGAGTCACTCGGGTCGTCCCGGCGGTCCTGGACGAACGTGGTGGAGGCGATGGTAAGCCGCACGGGCTGCGAAAGTAGGGGAATCAGCGCGGGCGAGATCTGCAGCGAGTTCTGATCCACCGTCACGTGGCGGTATCCAATCCGGTATTGCACCGTATTCGCCTTGGTCAGCTTCTGCCCCAACTGCACGAACCCTTCCTCCCGCTTGGCGTGAAAGGTGCGGATATCGCGCGAATCGTCGAAGATGCCGGTGAAGCTCAGGTTCACCGCGTCGTTGCCTTTAAACTGCGGCGCAACATAGCTGAACACCACGCGCTTCTGGATGTTGGAGAAGCGGGTCAGGATGCTGGCGGTGTGGCCGAGTCCAAACGCGTTGGAGCGGTTGATGCCGAACGAAACGCGCGGGCTGAATCCCGGCGCGCCTGCGGGCGCATCGAAGGTGGATGGCGTACCGCTTCCAATGCGCCCCACCTGCGCGCCGACGCCGCCGACCACCGAATATTTACGGCCCTCTTCCAGCCGGTACAACACGTTCTTATAGTCTTCTTCGCCGTCAGGATTCTGCAGGGCCACGTCCACGCGAGCGAAGATCCCCAGATCGTAAAGGCGGCGCTGGCTGTCGGTCATGCTGACTTGGGAAAGAGGCTCACCGGAATTCATGTTGCGGATCCTGTTGCGGACAAGGTCGGGGTCGGTCGCCTTCAGGCCGCTGACCAGCACATCCCGCACGAACTGCCGGTTCCCCTCGTGAATCACAAATTTCGCGTCCATCTGATTGGGCGCGGCCGACGGCGAAATGGTGGATTCGAACGTGGCGTCCGCGAATCCCCGATTGTAGTAATAGTTCAACACCGTTTCCTGATCGTTAACCACATTCAGGTCGCTGTAGGGCTGCCCTTCGCTGGATCGCAGTTGCGTCTGAATCTCCTCCAGATATTCCTTCCTGACTCCTTCCAGCTCCAGCTTTGCGACGAACCACTGCGGTCCTTCCTTGATCTTCAGGAATACGGCAACGTCGTTGTTCTGGCCTTTGTAGTCGTCTTCCGTAGATGAGGTGACCTCCACGTCCCGGAAGCCATTGGACTCATAGAGGTCTTTGATGGCATTCACGTCGCGTTTCAGATAGGAACTGCTATAGCGGCCGTGCCGGAACTGCAGCAGGTTGGCCGGAGTCAGATACATGCGCTCGCGCAATGTCGGCGTAGTGAAATATTTGTTTCCGCTAATCTCAATCGCCACCAGTTTGTGGCGGTCTCCGCGGTCGATCACGTATTCGATCACCTGTTCGTTCTTGTCATTCGTGGTGATGTCGAAGTTGACATCGGAATCAAAATAGCCTTTCGACTCCATGAATTCGGCGATATTCCGTTTGCCTTCCATAAGCAGATCCTTGTCCACGGACTGTTCCTGGTAGATAGGGACAAGCTGTTTGACCTTCCCGTTGGATATCTTGGCGCCCGAAACGTCCACCAGAACTCTAGCGCCGCCGTTTACGTCCAGCATTGGCACTACGCGGTTCGTGTCTTCCTGATAGTTCATCTGGTCGAGCGCTACTTTCGCCATGAGGAAGTCTTTCTTCTGATAAGAGCGGCGGATGCGGTCAAGACCATTCTGCAGACGGGAATCGGTTGCCGGCGCCCAATCGCCAAAGCCCAGAAACTTGCGCCAGCGGGCTGCTTTGATGATTTGATCCACAGGCCGTCCTGGATTCCCTTTGACCAGAGGCGTGCTGAACTTCGCGCGGTTTCCCGACTCCACCGAGAAATGGACGTCGATCTGCTGCGACGGTTGCACCAGTTTTTCCGACGCTACCGTTGCCTGATAAAAGCCGTTCGCACGCAGTACTTCGAGCAGACTCTCCACGGCTCTTCTTACTTGCGACTCGGAGTAGGGATTGCCCAATTGCAATTTCGTTGCGGTGGCAAGCTGTCCCGCGTTGGGTGGCTCGGGAACTCCGGTAACCGTAACCTCCCGGATGAATTGCGTGCTCGACGTAATAAACTTGAGCGCCACCCCATCGCCGTCGGGTTGCGCATCCACGGAAATTTCCAGGTATCTTCCCGTGCCGTATAGCTGGCTGATGGATAGACGGACGTTTTCCATGTGCAGCGGCTGTCCCACGGTGAGAGCCACTTTCTTCTGGAGTTCCACCGGCAGAAGGGGCTGTGCGGCGGGTTCAAAAGTGATCGCGGAGATCCGTTTGCCTTCATACTCGGTCGCGCTTGCCGCTAACGATGAGGGCTGGGCATAGGCCAAGATATTAGCCAACATATTAGCCAACAACGCCAGCAGGATCAGCGGCCGGACGCCGGATCTAAAATGCACTGGGGTCCATTTTAACTCAATGCGCTGTTACCATCGAGGTTTGAAAGTGCTATCTGTATGACGCCAGATGCCCGTGAGCGTTACTCCCGTCAGGTCCGCTTCGAAGGAATTGGAGAGGCGGGCCAGCGGCGACTGCTGGAATCCCACGTGGCCATTGTCGGCTGTGGAGCCCTCGGTGCCTTCCATGCCGGAGCGCTGGCTCGTGCGGGAGTTGGGAAGCTGACCATTATCGACCGGGACTACGTGGAGCTGAGCAACCTGCAACGCCAGTGGCTCTTCGACGAAACTGACGTAGAGCAGTCGCTGCCCAAGGCCGTCGCGGCTGCTAACCACCTGAAAAAAATCAACAATGGCTGCGATGTTGAGCCCGCCGTTGCCGATCTGACGCCATCCAATGCGGACGATCTACTGGCCGATGCGGACCTGATTCTGGACGGGACGGACAACTTCGAGACCCGATACCTGGTGAACGATTACGCCGTGAGCCGGGACATTCCCTGGATTTACGGCGCTGCGGTGGGCAGCTACGGGTTGACCATGCCGGTGATTCCCGGGCGGACGGCGTGTTTGGGCTGCGTCTATCCTAAGCCGCCTGACGGGGCACAGCCTACTTGTGAGACCGCAGGAGTGCTGGGGTCGATTACGGCGATTATCGGGGCTATTCAAGTGGCCGATGCCTTGAAGATTCTGAGCGGACACGTGGACGAACTCGCCCGGCGGATCACCACGATGGACGTCTGGAGCGGCAGCGTACGCCAAGTCGGCCAACCGGAGCGGGACCCGGCGTGCACCGCTTGTGGCACCAGGGAATTCCTGCATCTACGTGGTGCAGAACGCGCTCCGGTCAGCTTATGCGGGAGGAACGCGGTGCAGATTCACGAACGGAAACGGCCGCTGGATCTCGGCGCGCTCCAGGCGCAGCTGAAGCCGCTGGGCGAGGTACGAGCTAACGAATTCGCCCTGCGCTTCTTCATTCCGCCCTATGAAATGACGGTCTTTCCGGACGGCAGGGCGATCATTAAGGGCACCACGGACATCGGTGTTGCCCGTAGTCTTTATGCCCGTTACATCGGCGCATAACGGCAAACGTTAGAATGAGTCCTTGACTCCCAAGCGGGCTTTGATTACCGGCATCACTGGCCAGGATGGTTCGTATCTGGCTGAGTTGCTGCTGTCGAAAGGCTACGAAGTGCATGGGCTGGTGGGGCGGCTGGAAAATTACGAAGAGATTCAGCAGCGTGTGACGACCGTAAGACCCGACGAGTGTTATCACCTCGCGGCTAAGAGCTTTATCAGCTATTCGCTTGCAGACGAATTCTCGACGTTGAACGTCAACATTAACGGCACTCACCATCTGCTGGCGGCGCTGAAGAGCGCCGCGCCCAAGTGCCGGTTCTGTTTCGCAGGCTCCAGCGAGATGTTCGGCAACCCTGACGAATCTCCGCAGAACGAGAGAACGAGGTTTCAACCGAGATCTATCTACGGGATCACGAAAGTAGCGGGTTTCGAGCTGACTCGAAACTACCGCGAAACTTCCGGGATCCACGCAAGCAGTGCGATCCTGTTCAATCATGAATCCCCCCGCCGCGGGCTTGCCTTCGTCACGCGAAAGATTTCCTACGGCGTGGCCCAGATTGTTGCTGGACACGCGCAGACTTTGCAGTTGGGCAATCTGGATGCCGCGCGCGATTGGGGGCACGCGCGGGAGTACGTCGAGGCGATGTGGCGGATGCTGCAGCATGACCAACCGGGCGATTACGTGATTGCCACCGGGAAAACGCATTCGGTGCGCGAGTTTGCGCAGCACGCCTTCTCTACTGTGGGGCTCGATTATGAAAGGTATGTATCGACCGATCCAAGTTTCCTGCGGCCGGCGGAAGTCAAGCAACTGGTGGGGGACGCCACGAAGGCCCGGAGGCAACTGGGGTGGCGCCCTGAAACAAAGTTCGAGGATTTGGTTCGGGAAATGGTCGAGTCAGACTGTCGGCTCGTGAGGGCGCAACTTTAAACGGATTAATCTTATCCGTTCTTCCGCTATCGGATACCGCGCCCCTGGTCGAAGACTAGTATGTGAGAAGTCTGATATGGATCCTACTGTTCGCTTCTGTTTGTGCCGCAGGCCCGGGAAACGATCTGGTACCGGTGTTTTTCTTCCAGAATGATGGTCAGTTTGTCGCGCGCACGCCGGAAATCTCCGCGTCGTTTTCACCAGGTGGAGTAGATTTGCGGTTGCATGGAACCGATTTTCGTATCACTTTTGAAGGTTCCAATCGGCGGTCGCGCGTGAGTGGAGAGAGTCCGCTGGAAGCGAAAGCGAATTTCCTCCTTGGCGACGACCCCGCCCGTTGGCGCGCGAACATTGGTCTGTTTCAGGCCGTTCGGTACAACGGATTGTATACCGGTATTGATATGAAGTATGGCGGTGCGGGCAGGAGGCTGAAATCGGAGTTTCTCCTCGCGCCTGGGGCCGATCCAGATCTGATCCGCGTCCGGTACGCAGGCGCCCACGACATAGCTCTGGATGGCGGCAGTCTCGTCTTCCGGTTCCAAAACGGCGAGCTGCGGGAAGACTCACCCGAGGCTTATCAAGTTCTTTCCGGCCGCCGCGTCCCTGTGAAATGCCATTACGCCCTGCATGCTGACGGGACGGTGGGCTTCGCCCTTAGGAAATACGATACTTCATTGGAACTGGTCATCGACCCGGTCCTTTCCTACAGCACGTATCTCGGCGGATCGGGATTCGATGCAGTGACCGGCCTTGCCGTGGACTCTTCGGGCAATGCTTTCGTAACGGGCTATACCGACTCCTTGGACTTCCCAATCGCCGGAGCTATTCAGGGCGCAACCAGCGGTGGCGTCGATGCGTTTGTCGTCAAGCTCAACCCGGCGGGTAACGCTCTCCTCTATGCCACATACATCGGGGGGTCCGGCGATGATCGTGCGCGTGGCCTCGCGCTCGATCCATCCGGCAATGTAATCATCACCGGCAGCACCACGTCCCAAAACTTCCCCCGCGTGGCGGCCTATCAGACGGTCTTCGGGGGAGGCCGGGATGCGTTTGTAACCAAGCTGAATGCCACTGGAAACCTGCTTGTTTTCAGCACATACTTCGGAGGCTCCGGATATGACAGCGGCAACGCCATTGCCTCCGACGGCAGCGGAAGCGTGTACATTGCGGGCGACACCTATTCGACTAATCTCCCTGTGTTGGGGGCGATGCAATCCTTCAATGCAGGCAGACAGGACGGGTTCGCGGCTAAGTTCAGTTCGGCTGGTGCGTTACAGTACAGCACATACCTTGGTGGCGCGGGGGATGACCGGGCCATGGCGATCGCGGTGGACACGGCGGGTGCCGCCTATATCACTGGAAATACGACGTCCGCGAATTTTCCCGTCGCCAACGCGTTTCAACCAGCCAACGCGGGTGGACAGGATGCATTTGTCACCAAGCTGAACGCGGCGGGCGCCGCGATCGTTTACAGTACGTACCTCGGCGGATCGGGCGGGATTCCTGGGTATCCGGAATCCGGGAACGGAATTGGCGTCGACTCGGCACAGAGCGCTTACGTCACCGGTGTGACGCATTCCGCCAATTTTCCAAAGCTGGGAGCGTTGCAGACCGGACATGCAGGCGGCGGCCTGGATGCCTTCGTGTGCAAGTTCACGCCTGCAGGATCCGCTCTGGTTTACGGCACCTTCCTCGGCGGAATCGGTCTCGATACGGCGACAGCGATTGCGATCGATCCCGGGGGAATTGCTTATGTAACGGGGAACACCACGTCCCCGGACTTCCCTATGATCAACCCTCTCCAGAGCTCGAAATCAGGGAGTGTGGATTCTTTTGTTGTAGCGGTGGATCCGGCGGGAGCGTCGCTACTCTTCAGCACGTTCTTCGGTGGTAACTCATCCGATGGCGGAACCGCGATTGCGCTGAATGGTTCAGGGAAGGTCTGGATGGCGGGGCAGACCACTTCTACCAATTTCCCGGTCCTTGGTCCCGTTCAGGCGACAGGTTTCTCGGAGGGCAACGGTTTCATCAGCAGCATCGCCCAGGTCGTAACTCAAAAGGCTGCCATGACGACGCCTGCGCCAGGGTCTGTGTTAACAGGTGCGTCTGTGACTTTCACCTGGACTAACACGGGTGCAACACAATATGCACTCGACGTCGGAACGACCGTTGGGGGCACCAACATAACAACAGGAAGCGTGGGTACAGCGACTTCAAAGACTGTCAGCGGGATACCAGTGGATGGAAGCACGATCTACGTCCGCCTCTCCACCAATATCGCCGGTGTCTGGCAGTTCTTCGACTATACGTATACTGCGGTCACCAGTGTGACGAAGGCGACGATGGCCAGCCCGGTACCTTCGACCACGCTATCCGGCGCGACCATAACTTTCACATGGACAAACACAGGTGCATCGCAATATGCGCTCGATGTTGGGACAAGCGTGGGCGGAACGAGTATTACGTCGGGAAGTGTGGGCGCGGTGACCTCGAAAACAGTCAACGGAATTCCAGTCGATGGAAGCACAATCTACGTCCGACTCTCCACCAATATCTCCGGTGTCTGGCAGTTCTTCGATTACACCTACACCGCTTTCACCACGGTGACGAAAGCCACCATGATCAATCCGGCGCCGTCATCGACACTGTCCGGCGCGGCGGTAACGTTCTCGTGGACCAGCACTGGTGCGTCGCAATATTCCCTCGATGTTGGCACGGCGCCGGGCGGCACGAACATAACCACCGGAAGCGTAGGCACGGCAACATCGAAGGCGGTGAGCGGCATCCCCGTGAACGGAATCCCCATCTACGTCCGCCTCTCCACAAACATCGCTGGAATCTGGCAGTTCTTTGACTACACCTACACGGCCGCGACAGTGGTGACAAGAGCTGTCATGATCAGCCCCGCGCCTTCGTCCACATTGCCGGGAGCGACCATGACCTTCACGTGGACGAACACGGGTTCATCCCAGTACTCGGTCGATATCGGCACCGCCTTCGCCGGTAACAACATCACTACAGGAAGCGTGGGTACGGCAACCTCCAAAACAGTAAGTGGGATCCCGACCAACGGAGGCATCATCTACGTCAGGCTTTGGACTACCATCAACGGAGTTCCGCAGGGGAACGACTACACCTACACCGCGGCATCCCAAAATTCGCCGAAGGCGGTGATGATCAGCCCGGTTCCCTCCACGACGCTGACAGGTTCGGCGATAAGGTTCATCTGGAACAGTACGAGCGCCAGTGACTATTGGTTGGAAGCAGGAACGTCTATTGGGCAGACAAATCTCTTCACCGCCGATCAAGGACTCGCTACTTCGAAAACTCTGACCTCTCTTCCCTTGAACGGCAGCACGATCTACGTGAGACTCTGGAGCTATTTTTCCGGGGGATGGCAGTTCAATGACTACACCTACACGGCTTCGAGCGCCGAGAACCCAAAAGCAGTGATTACCAGTCCTGAGCCGTCTTCCAAACTCACCGGGTCGACGATACGATTCATATGGAATAACTCCGGAACAGCGGCGTACCGTTTGGACGTCGGCACCACATTCGGCTCGGGAAATATACTGACTGGAACTTCAGCCAGCCTTACATCTAAGACTGTCTCCGGACTTCCTCTGAACGGGAGCACCGTATACGTCCGTCTCTGGAGCCTCGTCAGCGGAGTCTGGCAGTCAAATGACTATACATACGTTTCGACAACGGTCGAGGATCCGAAATCTTACCTTCTTAGTCCTGAACCATCGTCCAAACTAACGGGCTCAACGGTAGCATTCACGCGTAGCAACACAGGCGCCGCCAGCTATTGGTTGGACGTGAGTTTACAACAGGGAACTGGGGATATCTTCGCCGGGACGTTTAACGCGTCAACAACTCTCTCCGTGAGTAATATTCCCTCGGGAAGCCGCACGATTTACGTCCGCCTCTGGACGCAACTAAACAGTGGCTGGCAATGGATCGAGTATACGTTTATCGGGCCAAACTAAAGACCAGGGTTCTGCGCAAGAAAATCGACGGTCCGGACCACGCCCTCGCGAATGGAAAGCAGCGGTTTCCATCCAAGGCTTCGGATCTTCCGGCAATCCAGGAAAATAAACGGGCTGTCGCCGATCCATCCGCGATCACCTCCCGTATATTCAAGATCCGGCTTAAGCCCCAGATGGTCCGCGATCCAGGAGATGGAATCGTTCACTTCGCAATACTCGTCGGTACCCAAATTGAATATGTTCACTTTCGAGTCGGACTTTTCTAGCGCGGTAACGATACCGCTGACGCAGTCCTGCACGTAGAGATAAGATTTCCGCTGCCGCCCATTCCCGAGCACCTTCAACCGTCCGGGATCGCTGAGCAACTGGCGGTGGAAATCATAGACATGCCCGTGAGTGTAGCGCTCTCCGAGAATAGACACGAAGCGAAAGATATAGGCGGTGAATCCGAACCCCTCGCAGTAGGCTGCAATCAGGCCTTCACAGGCCAGTTTGGATGCGCCATATAGCGACGTCTGAACGGGAAACGGAGCATTCTCCGGGGTTGGAAAAACGGTGGCCTCGCCATACACGGACCCTGTGGAAGAAAACACGATGCGCCTGGTCCCCGTCGCGCGCATCGCCTCCAGGACGTTGGAGGTGCAGATCGTGTTCTGTTCCAAATCCCTGGTTGGGTGGTTTGTGCCGAAGCGGACATCCGCGTTCGCGGCCAGATGAAATACGACATCGACGCCGTCCATTGCGCCGGTGAGAGCCCCTGTGTCGAGAAGGTCCCCACGCACGAGCCGGAACCCTGGTGAACGAATGGCATCGTTTAGAAATGATTCACGTCCGCTGGAGAGGTTGTCGAATCCGGTCACAGTGTGTCCGTCCGCCAAAAGGCGATCTACAAGATTGCTGCCGATGAAGCCGGCCGCGCCCGTCACAAAAGTTTTCATTTATTTAGAATGCGCGCGTCTGGCGGCCGGTTGAACGAGTGGCACCGAAGCCGAGGAAAATCGAATGCGGAAGATATCGCGAATATTGCGGAGGTTTCCGGCCACCAGTTCCAGCCTGCTGTCGCCGTCGTCGCGCCAGCGGATCGGCACCTGCGCGATGGGCAATCTCAGGCGATTAGCCAGGACCAGGATCTCGACGTCAAACATATAGCCGTCGATTTTCTGATGAGAAAAAATCAACTTAGCGGCGCGATTCGAAAAGAACTTAAACCCGCATTGCGTGTCGGCGATCTCGCGCAGGCCGACTACCGTGCTTAAGAAAACACGGAAGCCGCGCGAACCGAGTTGACGGTATAACGGCTGGCTCTTTTCCACCTTCGATTCGGCCATCGCCCGCGACCCGATGACCACTTCGTACCCGGCTTTCAGGCTAACTGCGATCTTTTCGAACTCTTTGATGGGCACCTTGTTGTCCGCGTCGACATACCCTACGATGGACCCCTCGGCTAATGCCACGGCTTCACGGACTCCACGCCCTTTTCCGGACCGCTCTGAGCGGCCGATGACACTGATTCGGGGATCAAGCTTCGCCATGTCTCGCACCAGTTCCCGTGTCCCGTCATCACCGTCCGCAGCGACAATCACCTGATAACTAAGACCCCGCCCTCGCAAATAGTCGATGCTTTGAGCGATCGTCTGCTCGATCCTTTCCGCTTCATTGAATGCCGGCAGGATCAAACTGACGTCAACGCGGCCATTCATCGTCATATGGCGGCGCCGGCAGGCTTCCGGCAAACGATAAAGCATCGAACGCCCGCGGGAAAGGAGACAAACTTTCTCATGGTGTTCTCCAGACGCATCACCGCATGCATCAGCTTGTTATCTTTTACGGTCTGAATACTGGAGGCAACCACCTGGCGCTGAATGTCCGCACTCGCACTCAGGTATCTGCGACTCCTTTTCTTCACAAACGCAAAAGCGGGATAAATGAAAAAGCCCAGATGAGATTGAT